>Ga0255127_1000098_pt1 | contig 46127 bp, 37 predicted proteins | sample Law_Miss_RepB_8d_FD_188555 | JGI IMG/M metagenome (GOLD analysis project Ga0255127, IMG submission 188555) | Freshwater microbial communities from St. Lawrence River, New York, United States - Law_Miss_RepB_8d | ecosystem: Environmental > Aquatic > Freshwater > River | place: USA: New York...
GGGCTGAAGCGAGATTTTGAGAATCCCAAGGCGATTTGGCCGGGGGGGAATGGATGAAGCGGTTCATTTTTGGGAATGGCGCGGCAAAGCTCACCGGAGCTATCGCCCTTTTCGTTTGCCTCACCGGGCTGGCGCTTGGGCAACCAAATCCCGAGCTCAAGGATTTGTATTCCAAATACCAATCTGGAAGGGGTGCCTTGAACCGCTGGATGAGCGGAAACACGGCATTCGACCCAGCGAAAAAAGAAGATTTGGATTCCTTGGGAAACTATTGCCGGTTCGCCACCAAAGGGCAAACCTACCACGATCGATTGAATACCGGCTCCGACATAAACAGCAAGCTGTTGCTTGACCTGCCAGACAATGTTCAAAAAGATGTCACCCAAACCATGGTTCGAAGTTTTGAAAGCCCCCATGGGGCCGCTCTTTTGAAGGCCTATCACCGCACCATGCTAGAGCAAGCTGAGGCGGTATTAGGTGAAACGCGCGACCAATATGTTCGGCTGAATGTGTCCCGTGTACTGCCAGCAATTGGATTGGCCGTGGGTAGCACCAAGCGTGATGGCAAGGCCGTGCTGGAGCTGAAAGACCAGGTGGATATTTACAACCGCCAGATCGCAGCATGCACCAAGTTAATTGAGGCGGCAAGCAAAGGCAGCCCCAGAGACGACGCAGTGCTCCTATATTCACTGCGCGGCGCCAAGGAATCGATGCTTGGCTACAACCAGACCTTTTCGCTTCGAACAGAACGGGAAAAGAAAGGTCTTGTGCCACCGGATGCGGTTAACGAGGAAAAACTTTTGGGTTTGGCTGCCAGCCTTGCCGAAAAGGCTCCTGCATGGGCAAACGGTGCTACCCCTGAAGAACTGGAAGGCTACCGAATGATTCGCCGGGAAGCGATTCGGGTATTAAGCGCATCTGGTCGTGCCAAGGTTGGTGCCATTTCTCCAGCCACTGTACTGGGACGAATCTTGGCTTTGGACCCAACCAAATCCACCTATCGTCTGGACGAATTGACAGATGCGGCCATTGGTCTTGCTTCAATGCGCCCAGATCCTACCTATAACACTGATTTGGCGGCATCTTTGGTTGGCAAGACACTTCAAGAATTCATTGCCATGTACACTCAAAAATCGGGTGTTTATGCCTCGTTTCCATTTGTTTACAACGCGGCCCGGCTGAACACCGCCCTGATTGCCTGGGATGAGAAACCGCCATCCCCTGAAATCAAGGCGATGGTCACTAAAGCCCGTACCGCCTTAACAGCCCTTGAGAAAAAGCAGGAACCGCAATTTCAGGAGACCGAAGCCATCCAAAAATTGCGTGACAAAGGGTACGAAATGATCAAAGGGGACAAATCATCAGAAATCACCTTCGGTCAGTGATCTAATGAATCGTTTATTTTTATAAAACTCAAACCGCCCGCGGTGAATTTAATTCCCCGCGGGTAGTTCTTTAATGATCTTTTCAACATCAGCAATATCGATCAGTTCGGCCTCGTCACGGCGAGTGTATTTGCGTTTGAGGGCATCAAGAAGATGGTCCCACATTGCACGCGTGGGTTTTGAGGTCATCTTGGTCCAGTCGTGACGGCGGTGCGCCTTGGTTTTAAAGCTCCAAACCCGCGCAAACCTTTCTGCACAAATCCACAGTTCTTCGCCTGTTTCAGGGTCTGTCACTCGCCATTGAATTTTCATGTTTCCTCGTCATCCCAATCTTCAGTCTCGGACCCGCCAGCACCAGGCCTGCCCGGTCCGGTTTTGCCTTCCTCCAATGCCTCGATCAGTTTTCGCATGTCTGGTGGAGGTTGCATCTCCCAGCGGAGCGCCTCGCCTGTGGTAGGGTGCTCAAAACCCAATTCGGCCGCATGCAGTGCCAAGCGGGGCGCACCGCTTTTGTCATTAAATGGCGGAGCACCATATGGCTGAAGGTAAACAGGGTCGCCAGCCACCGGATGGCCCATTTCGGCCATGTGAATGCGAATTTGATGGGTACGTCCGGTTTCAAGACGACAGGAAACCAGCGTGAAAGGAGCGCTGGCTGTTTTTGGCATCTTCTCGGAAAGAAGGGGTTTCACAACTTCCATGTGGGTTGTAGCTTCTTTACCCACCTTGGTAACTGATCCGCTTCCCCTTCTGCCATCGCCCCTGTCCCTCACCAGAACACTGCTGATGGTACCACTTTGGGGTTGGCCCAAAACAACCGCCAAATATCTGCGGTGAACTGTGTGGGCCCGAAATTGGCCACCCAAAGCACGCTCGGCATCCACTGTTCGGGCAAAAACAACCAAGCCGGATGTTTCCTTATCAATCCGGTGAACCACACGGAGCCTAGCTCCCGGGGATTTTTGCTGGAATTTCCCCTTGGCGGCCGCCAAACCTACCGATTCGTGCCGCAATTGGGCCTGCACCAACTCATCGAGGCAAGGAACCAATTCCCGACGATTCTCTTTCCACTGCCGCTCGGCTGGATGGCGGACGGTTGAAATTCCAGAGGGTTTTTCAACCACCACGACCTGGCTATCGACATGGCGAATTTTAATGGCCCCGGCTCTGGGTGGCGGCGGGGCGGACTCGCCGCTGATCCTCACCACCTCGCCGGCATGAACCCGTCGCACGGGATCCATGCATAAATCGATAGCCGGCTCACGGCCCAAACGGACCCGGCGGGTTGCCACCAGGCGTTTGACATCAGCCCAGGATTTGTCAGACAACCACTGGCGCAAACAGGTTGCCAGGGTTTTTCCCTCGTCCGTTTCCTGGCATTGAAATTCGCTGAATTGGCTCATGAATTGTCCCCCCCCTTAGGGGACCTACCTGGGGAGTTACCTGGGCCGGCATTCCCTCCCCTGCCCGGCTTGAACCTTCTGCTTGCGGTCGCCCTGTTGGGCCTATAGCCCTTTGGTTTGGCTGGCCCCTTGGGGCTGTCTGGCCCACCCTTGCCAGATTGGGCGGAATTGATTGCACTGCGACTTTTACTTGGATTGGTCACCGCATGGTAATGATCGCCTGTCACCGCCCGTTGGGCCTTTTCGCGTTTGGCGGCTAATGCCTCTGCGGGGGGGTCGGATGGAATGAGTGCGTCGCACCCCTTGCCAATCAAGTCAGAGCGGCCAGCCTCAAGCAGGGCGGCTCTTACATCGAACCAGTTTTCAGGCTTGAAAAACTGCAGAAGGGCACGTTGCTTTTTGCGATCTTTCAAAGCCTTTACCACTTGAACCTCTTTTCCGGTCATCGGATCGATGCCGGTGTGGTACATGCAAGTGGCAATATCAAAGGGGGCAGGAATGAAGTCCTGAACCTGGTCGGGACGATACCCGTTTCTTTTGAGGAACAATGCCAACTCAATCATGGCCTGCAAATCACTACCAGGATGGCTGGCAATGTAATAGGGAACAAGGAATTGTTTTGGCTTACCCGCCTCTGCGGATGCTTTTTTGAAAGCATCCGCAAACCCTTCGAAATTGACATTTCGGGGTTTCTTCATCAGGTCGAGAACACGCGGGTCTACCGCTTCGGGTGCCACCTTCAAGGTTCCACCCACATGGTGCTGGGCCATCTCCCGCATGTAAACCGGATCCAATTGCGCCAAATCCATTCGAATACCGCTAGCGACAAGAATTTTACGAATGCCCGGTTCACTTCGGGCCTTACGCAGAAGTTGGACGAGCGGACCGTGATCGGTACCCAAAAGCTTACAAATTCCCGGGTGGACGCAGGAAAGGCGACGGCACTTGGCCTCGACATCGGGCCTGGTGCAACGCATTTGGTACATGTTTGCGGTTGGGCCGCCCACATCACTGATCACCCCGCGAAAATCGGGATCCCTGGCAAGCTTGCGCATTTCGGCCAGAACCGATTCCTCGCTGCGAGACTGGATAATGCGCCCTTGATGTGCGGTGATGGAACAAAAAGTGCAGCCCCCAAAACACCCGCGCATGACAGTGATGGAATCCTTGATCATTTCATGGGCAGGGATCGGCTCGGAATAAGACGGATGGGGCCGGCGGTTGTAAGGCAGCCCAAAAATACGATCCATTTCAGCCTGAGCCAACGGATGGCCCGGCGGATTGCAAACAACCGCTTGGTTGGCGTGGTATTGAACCAATGCCTTGGCATTGAACGGGTTGGTGTTGTGATGGATTTCACGGGTGGCCTCGACAAAGGCCATCTTGTCGGCACAGACTGCCTCAAAATTGGGGATTTTGGCAAGGAGGAAAGGTTCTGCCGCACCGGCCTCTAGCAAGGGCAAGGTGCCGAGAAGTTTTTCCCATTCGGATTCAGGAGGGGTTTCAGAGGCACCTAAAGAGTAGGCGACGCCACGCAGGTTGCGCAAATCACGGGTGGTTTTACCTGCTGCAAGTCGCTTGGCGATTTCGACAATATTGGTTTCACCCATCCCATAAACCACTAGGTCGGCTTTGCAGTCCAACAAAATGGATTTACGGACCGTGTCTGACCAATAGTCGTAATGGGCCAACCGCCTTAGAGATGCCTCAACACCACCGGCGATAACAGGAACTCCGGGAAAAGCCTCACGGGCCCGGTGGCAGTAGGGCATGGTTGCACGATCAGGTCTAAGTCCAATGCGACCGCCTGGCGAATAGGCATCGTCGTTTCGCACCTTTTTGTTGGCGGTGTAGTGATTGATCATGGAATCCATGTTGCCGGCACTAACTGCGAAAAAAAGCCTTGGCCGGCCAAATTGACGCCAAGGTTCGCAGGTGCGCCAATCTGGCTGGCTGAGAATGGCAACACGAAACCCTGCCCCCGCCAAAACCCGGTGGAGTATGGCCATGGCAAAGCTGGGGTGATCGATGTAGGCATCGCCTGTGACGAAAATGACATCGACGGCATCCCAACCGCGCTCGAGCATCTCCTTACGGGAGGTTGGGGCGTGTTTTGCGGCGTATTCTTCCATCCAGATGGGTAGGCTTAGCTTCACGCCAGCCACCGCCTTGTCTGACATCTCGCTAACCCTCACCGAAAATCGGGTAGACCGGGCACTTTATGCCAATATTCCATTGTAAACCATCATCGGCCAAAACAGTGGCATTTGAATAAGAGGAGAGGCATTTCGGTTTATGAAGACCGTCGCAACCGGCCCTAATCGCTCTTGCTCCCATCACCCAAGGCCATGCTAGTATCTGCTCTAAGGACGGAAATTGGCGTGCCATGGACCTCTTTCGGGCCCAAGCCGCCTTTGGCTATAACCGTTGAACGCAATAATGTCCGGGAGGATCACTCCATCATGGCGAAAAGCACCTGCTCTGTTACCCGTCAGGAATTCCTTGACAAAGCCAAGCCGGTCAGTGTCACAATTGGGGCAAACACTATGCTTGCCGATGTGAAAGAATTTTCAACCGGGTCCCTTGGTTGGTACCTGAATGGCAAGGCCACGCTGGAAATTGATGGCAAACCTGTTCAAGTGCAAATTGGGCTGAATCTCACTTTGGTGGGAAGCAAAGATTTGCCCAAAGAAGGGCAAGCGGCCGCCTAAGGTCAGTTTCATACTTCCCTGGCATAACTTTCTTGGCAAAACGGCCAGGCTCCTTTTACCCGTTTGCTTCCAAACCTCGCCGCGGCCAGAATGGGGCAACCCCCGAGGTGGCTCATGGACGAGATTGAATGCCTGCTTTTGGTGGAAGACGAACCGGATGTTCGGGCCACTTTTCTTGCTTGGCTAGAGCGCCTGACTCCCCGCCCGCGCATTCTTGAGGCTTCCAGTGCCCACGGTGCCCTGGAACTGGCTAACCAGCACTATGTCGACCTGGTCATTTTGGATTGGAATCTGGGCGCAGGCATCAATGGCCTTGAACTGCTGACATCACTTCAGGTTTTTCAGCCGGAAATCATCGCGATATTGGTGACCGGCTACGCTGGCCTTGCCACGCCTTTACAGGCACTGCGGCTGGGAGTGCGTGACTATCTGGACAAGCATGCAGGCCTGAACGAAGCGACTTTTTTGGGCTCTGTACAACTCCAATTGGAGCGGCTACGCCCCAGGAAACGCGAATTGCAGGTTCGTCAAGAATTGCAGGTTTTCCGTCAAGCGGTGAGCCAGGCATTGCCCTGGCTGCGCCATGCCCAAGACCTTCGCCCCAGCAATTCGCCGGGGCAGGGTTCATTGATCGCACTGGGAAGGTTACTTTCGCCGATCTTCAATGCGGACCAGATTTGGCTAATGGCGACTGCCGACCAGCAGTCTGCATCTTGGCAAGTAACCGATCTCACTACCGGGGTTCAGACTGAATCAACTGGCGAATCGCTTCAAGGAACCGCTTCATTCCTCAGCCTAGCTGGAGGCGAGCCGCTAGCTTTACCCGACCTTCAGGGGGTGGCCAGAAATGGTGAAATCCGTCTCACCCCTTGGGAGGAAAAAACGAAACCACATGCCATTTTGGCAATTCCTTTTTACCACTCCGGTAGCCAGCAGGCTGTACTTTCGCTGTATCAACAACACCCCAATCAAAGTGAAAAGCCGTTTGGTCTACAAGCCATTGAGCTTGCGGCTTTGGTACCGGCTGCGCTTGGGGCACTCCTTTCCTCAAGGCAGGAAGGAACCCAAGCCAACCAGTGGATGGCAGCCTTGGAAGGCGCCTTAAGGCAGGCCGGCAAACTGGACGAAGCCCTGGGAACCAACGGGTCTTGCGAAAGCCAAAACACCCCCACCGAACTGGTGGAAACCGTCCGGGCAGACTTGGAGAAGTGCTGGGAGGAATTATTGCCACCCGGGGCCGGAAAAGCAGCCACCGAACTGTTGCAGGAAGCCACCGAAGTGGCAAGGAAATATGGAACCCCTGCACTGACGCATGCCGTGCGACTGGTACGCGAGACTGGAAAGTTATTTGCCGAAATAACCTCTGTCAACAAATCTGGGCCCCCCTCGGAGAACGCGGGTTGAGCGCCTTTGGCGAAATGGGTCCAACTGGCGGCTTGGACCAATGGATTAAGCAGTGCCCGTTGGTGACGGCATTACGCGACGACTTAAGCCGTGGCGACGGAGTTCGTGTCGCCTTGGTCGACACCGCGGTATCTGTGCACCAACTTATCTCCAGGCACCCAGGGGCAAAACTGGTAGGCAGGGCTGCACGTTTGCAAGCAGTCGCCAACCAAGGCATGAACCATGGAACCTTGATGGCCGATGTGCTTTTGCGCCTGGCCCCGGGCAGCCTGATTGATTCGCATGATGTTTTTCACGGCAGGCCCGCCACCGAACCGGAAGCAATTCTTGCAGCCCTGAGCCAAATCAGGGTGGATGGCCTTTGCAAAGTGATCAACCTGTCGCTAGGAATACCCGAAGAGCGGTGGGATTCCCCTAAAGGGCAAATGGCCCGGCAGATGCTTGGGCGGGAAATTCTCGCATGCTACCGTGCAGGCATTGTGGTTGTTGCATCGGCCCATAATGCGCACCCGGCTCTTCAAAGCGCACCCGCAGACAATCCACCCCCATTAATCAGCGTGGCCAAAGGCGACTTTGATGATCCATTCAGAGTGGATTACCACCCTGGTGACACCGCTGAATTTCGGGCAAAGGCAACAGGTTATTGGGGCATATTAGGTACCACCCCCTCGAGCTCAACCGCAACAGCCCATGCCACAGGCCTGATTTGCCGCATTTTGGGCCTGGCCCCGCACTTGGGACCTTTTGAGGTGAAAGCCCTGCTGAAGTGGTATTCAACCAACCAAATTAAAGTTCCTGCTTCAATCCTATGATCAAACGGCCTAACCGTTTGCCCCGCCGATTCCCAGCTCGCCCATACGACGATAAAGACTGCTGAGCGCTATTCCCAAACGGCGGGCAGCCTCTTTTTTGTCATGGACCCCAAAATCATCGGAGCAAAGGGCGAGCATGCGTTCGAGATGGCGCTTTTCAAAGCGGCGCACCGCCTCTACCAACCCTTCTACCGCATCTGGATCATCCTCCGCCTGCCGCAAATCAGGGGGCAGGTCAACCATCTCGACATTTGGGCCATCACCCAAAATGACCGCTCGCTCAAGGACATTGTCCAATTCCCGGACATTTCCTTTCCATTGGGCACTGATTAGAAAACGCATCGCCTCCCGACTGATTCCGGTGAAAGGACGGCCCTGCTCGCGGCAATGCCTAGCCAGCAAGAATACCGCCAGCTCTGAGATGTCGTCTCGCCTTTCACGCAATGGGGTCATGGTGATACTGACAATGTTCAGACGATAAAACAGGTCTTCCCGGAAGCGCCCGGCCGCAACCTCGTCCACTAGATTTTTGTTAGTAGCGGCCAAAATGCGGGCTTCCACCTTGACCAGTTCTGTTGCCCCCACCGGAAGCACTTCTTTCTCCTCGATAGCGCGCAGCAACTTCGCTTGGGTGGCAAAAGGCATTTCAGCTATTTCATCGAGAAATACAGTCCCCGGACCAGCGTGCGTGAATATGCCTGGCTGATCCCGATCTGCCCCTGTGAATGCCCCTTTGCGGTGGCCGAACAATTGGTTTTCGAGAAGGTCGGCTGGAATCGCCGCGCAATTAATGGCCAAAAAACGACCAGGCCTACGTCCCTCTGGATCTCGCTTGCGTTCGCCCAATTCATGGAGGGCCCTTGCAGCCAGTTCCTTGCCTGTGCCACTTTCACCCTGGATAAGTACCGTTGAACGGGTTGGCCCCACGCGTGACAAAAGAGCCTTGAGGGCGCGCATTGCCGGGCCTGAACCGACCAGTGCGGCAAGGCCCTCGGCCTTCTCCATTTGACGAAGTTGCAAGCGTAGAGCTTGATTTTCAAGGCGTATTGCGCGCTGCTCTAGCAGCCGGCGGAGCTTGGCAAAGAGCTCGTCGAGCAGAATTGGCTTCATCAAATAGTCTTGGGCTCCTCGTTGGAAGGCCGCTACCGCGGTTTCGACAGTGCCATAGGCGGTCATGAGGAGGACCATCAGGCTGGAATCAATACGCAAAAGCCGCTCGAGGGTCTCAATGCCCGAAATGCCTGGCAACTGCATATCGCACAGAACAATATCAAAAGCCCTTTTTTCAGCCAGCTCCACACCTTCCTCGCCACTGCCTGCACCAGCCGCCTCGAAGCCCTCGGTGGCAAGGCATTCAACCAGACTTTCACGGATGAGTTTTTCGTCGTCGACGACCAAAATCCGGGCGCCACGCAAATCTTCTGGCATTCCCTTGACTTGTGGCTTGGTCATGTTGGTCCTTTGCCTTTTGCATTTTTCATTTATATCCCCTCAGGTAATGGCCTGCGCCCCAGCGGGATAGCCACCTCAAATATCGCCCCGCCGACAGATTCGGCTACTGCCACATGCTCAAGAGTACCACCATGAGCCTGAACAACTTTGCGGGAAAGAAAAAGCCCTAGGCCTGTTCCTTCTTTTTTGGAGGTCACAAAAGGCTGGAACAAACCGGGAAGCAATTCGGGTGCGACTCCCGGCCCATTGTCTCGAACGCCTATGCGAACCTCGGAATCTGAACAGTGCAAAGTCAGTTCAACTTGGCCTTGGGGGCCGGCCGCATCGAGTGCATTTAGCATCAAATTGAGGAATACCTGCGTCATTTGGCCACGAACGCAATAAACCTTGCTGCTCGCCTCCAAAGCTTCGGGAAGTCGAATGCGTGACCCTGACCGGGTATGGTACTTGGCAATCCCAAGTGCTTCGTGCAGCAGGTCTCTTGGATCCTCCCAGGTGCGTTGGCGGCTGCCGGGTCTGCTGAAGGCTGTCAATTCGCGGAGGATATCCCTCATTCGAGTCAATTCCGCCGCCATCAGGTTCAGTTTTTCAAGGGTGTAGTCGTCTTGCCCGCGACGCTGAAGCATTTGCACAAGGGTAGTGACACCGGTGAGTGGGTTGCCTACCTCATGAGCAATACCGGCTGCCAATAGACCAAAATTTGCCATTTTCTCTTGCTGAACCATCAAGGCTTGGGCCTCTTTCAGCTCATTGGTTCGCAGGCCAATACGGCTTTCCAGTTCGCGCTGGCTGTCAAGCAATTGGGCGTTGAGCCGCTCGAGTTCCAGTCGTGTTCGGCGCTTCCATGAAACCAGGCCGGTGCCGGCCCACGATGACCATACGAGCACTACGGGCATCAGCAACCTGGACTCCCCGCCCAGGCGGGCATCATGCACCAGGCAAAGGGAAAACCAACTGGCCAAATGGAGAGCACAAGTTATCCAGACCAATTCAGGGCCGTGGCGCAAGATGCAACAAAGCAAAGAGAGCAAGTAATAGTAACGGAAGGGGCTAGCGGGCCCATCATGAAAGTGCGCCAGCAAACCGATAAACAGCGACTCCATCATGGAAATAAAAAGCGGATATTCACCAAGAAAAATACTTTTTTTACGATAAAACCAGGTATCTAAAGCCGTGTAGGCAAACCCCACCGCCAGCAGCATGTTCAGGGTCAGCGCAGATTGGCCCGGAGCGAGCGTTGTATTTGCCAACAAAAAGCCAAGGACCAAACCGGTCCAGCGGATCTGGATTACCACCCTCTCGGCCGAAAGCTCATCTGGACCGGAGGGTGTCAAAATCCAGCCTGGAAGCTTCATTTTCTCATCCAAAACAAATTCAGACGAGCCAAGGCCGGCTCAGCAATTTTCAGGCAAAAACCATGAATCAGCCTTGGGTGGTCGCGCGGCCAATTGAATGATAAGTAAGACCGAAAGCGGCAGGAGCCTTAGGCTCGTAGAGATTTCGGCCATCAAAGATCACCTTGTCAGTCAGGTTGGAAGCCAGCTTGGCAAAATCGGGCGAACGAAACTCTTGCCATTCTGTGACAATGACAAGCGCATCGGCCCCTTGCACCGCATCCATTGGCCTGTCGAGATATTCAATTCGGTCACCCAACTGAGCCCTGACATTTTCCATCGCCTCGGGATCATGAACCCGACATTTGGCTCCTGCAGCCAGCAGGTTGTGAATGAGCACCAAGGCTGGAGCTTCGCGGATGTCATCGGTGCGTGGCTTGAAGGCCAGGCCCCAAATTGCAAAGACCTTCCCCTTCAGAATGCCCTGGTAATGACCTGTTATTTTTTGGCCCAACCGAAGCTTTTGGGCCTCATTGACCTCGTCCACCGACAGGAGAATGCGCGAATCCATTCCCTTTGCGGAGGCCATACTGATGACCGCCCTAATATCCTTGGGAAAGCAACTGCCGCCGTAACCGGCACCCGGAAACAGGAACTGGAAACCGATTCGGGCATCGTGGCCAATGCCGCGACGGACATCGTTGATATCGGCGTTGGTCATTTCACAGAGATTGGCCATCTCGTTAATAAAACTAATTTTTGTCGCCAGCATGGCGTTGGCAACATATTTCGTCATCTCGGCGCTTTCAGGCGACATGACCAGAAAAGGACGCTCGGTACGTAGGAATGGGGCATAGAGCTCACGCAACAAATCGGTAGACTGCTGATCTCGCACGCCAACCACCACCCGGTCGGGCTTGGTGCAATCATCTATTGCGGCACCTTCCTTGAGGAATTCAGGGTTGCTGGCAGCTCTGTGCTGAATTTTCGCCTTGCTGAGAATCTCAAAAACCTTGGCGTTGGTGCCAACCGGAACGGTGCTTTTCACAACCACCAGTTTGGAATCTTCGGCGTTCTTGGCAATCGCCTCGGCCACTGCGAAGACTGTGGAGAGGTCGGCGGCGCCGGTTTCAGACTGGGGAGTGCCCACACAAATAAACACTATCTGAGAACCGCGCAAACCCTCAGCCAGATCGGTGGTGAAACGCAACCTTCCCTCGCGGCCATTTCTTTCCACCAACTCCTCAAGACCTGGCTCGTAAATGGGAAGTCGGCCCTGCAGGAGCCCGCTGATTTTCCCAGCATCCTTGTCGATGCAAGTCACTTCATTGCCGCAATCGGCCAGGCATGTTCCGGTCACCAAACCTACATACCCTGTTCCCAAGATGGCAATTTTCATCTTTTTAAATCCAAAAAAGTAATTCGTGTTTCAATCTTTTTACCAGTGATTCAAGCTTACCGGGCTGCTTCTTTGGCAAAATCAGGCAGATCTTCGGCACCAAGCCAGCAAATCTGCCAAAGTTTCATCTAAAGTAAAACGAGGCTTCCACCCGGTATGTGCACGCAAGCGCTTGGTATCTGCACGAAAAACCTCCGGCTCGCCTGGCCTTAAAAGGTCGCCTCGGGTGGTGAGGTTCACTTTCACCCTGGCATGCTGAAGTAGGTGATCTAGGGCATCACCCATGCGAAGCGCGTGGCCGGAACCCAAGTTGTAAACTGTTCCTGGCTTGCCGTCCCGCAAAAGTAACCAATAAGCCTCAACTATGTCACGCACATCGGAAAGGTCACGGGCCGGGGTGAGGTTGCCCGTTTCCAGCATGGGCGGCTGAAGACCATTCTCCATTCTGGCAATTTGCCTCGCAAAACTAGCCAAGGCAAATTGGGGATCTTGCCTTGGCCCAATATGGTTCAATGGCCGCGCCAGTATCACATCCAAGCCCAACCGCTCCCCTTCGCGGCGGGCTAGAAAATCTCCAGCCAGCTTGCTTGCCGCATAGGGGCTTGCCGGCCCCAGTGATGCCCCCTCATCCAGTAGGGAATCACCATCCGGCGGAGAGTAGACTAACCCGGTTCCCACATGGAGCACACGGGGTTTTTGTCCGCTGACATCAATGGCTTGGAATAAATTGCGGGTGACGGTGAAGTTCCCCCACCACGCCGCTTCAGGTTCACGAAATGATTTGCCAGCGCTGGCATAGCCAGCCAAGTGAACGATGGCATCGGGATTGAATGATTGAATTTGCCGACAAACAGTTTCGGGCCGGTCCCAATCGATGACCGCCAGCGGGACCGCCGCCAAATGGGACAATCCATCAGGCCATCGCCCGGAGCGGCCAAGGGCAAAGGGCTGCCAACCCGGTTGGGCCAGCAGCCGCTCCACCATCCAACCGCCAACGAATCCCGTGGCCCCAGTGACCAGGACGCGCATCAAATTTCCTTCAATTTTTTGCTTTCGGGCATTCAATTACCCAAAAACAGTAGGCCCTTGGGATCAACCTTCCTTCTTCACGCGCACGAGGTCGGCATCGACCATGCGATGAACCAATTGCTGGAAGGAAACCTTGGGCTTCCAACCCAAGTGCTTTTCAGCCTTGGATGGATCGCCGACCAACAAATCCACCTCTGCAGGGCGCAGGAAGGCAGGATCGAGCTCAACATACTTGGTGTAATCGAGATCGACGCGCTCGAAGGCTAGGCGCACCAATTCACGCACCTCCCATGTTTGGCCCGTGGCAACCACATAGTCGTCGGGGGTAGTCTGCTGGAGCATACGCCACATCGCGTCGACATAGTCACCCGCAAAGCCCCAGTCCCTACGGGCATCCAGGTTGCCCAGTTTAAGAACCTTTTGCTTGCCCAATTTGATGCGGGCCACGCCATCAGTCACCTTACGGGTGACGAATTCCTTGCCCCGACGCTCCGACTCATGATTGAAAAGAATCCCTGAGCAGGCATACATGCCAAAGCTTTCGCGATAGTTGATGGTGATCCAGTGTCCGTAGACCTTGGCTACACCGTAAGGAGAACGGGGGTATAGCGGTGTACACTCTTTTTGAGGAACCGCCTGAACCTTGCCGAACATTTCGCTGGAACTGGCCTGGTAAAACTTGATTCCCTTGGGATCTAGGAGTCGAATCGCCTCCAGCATCCGCGTCACACCTATCGCGGTGAATTCACCAGTGAGAACCGGCTGGTTCCACGATGTGGGAACAAAGGATTGGGCCGCCAGATTGTAAATTTCCGTTGGCTTGGCGGTCTTGATGACATCAATGATAGAAAGCTGGTCCAGCAAATCCGCCTGATGGAGGTGGATCTTATCGCGAAGGTGATGGATCCGCTCGAAATTTTCAGTACTGGAGCGTCTCACCATACCGTGGACGGTGTACCCCTTTTCCAGAAGCAACTCCGCCAAAAAACTTCCATCCTGGCCAGTGATACCTGTGATCAAAGCGCTGGGCATTGTGATTCCCTTCCCAAAATCTTTCTGAAAAACATTATCAAAAACTGGTGGGCCCACATGGGACCACCCACTCACATTCCGCGGTGGCCGTATTGCGCCTGGTAGTACTGCCTGTAGGCACCACTTTTAATCTCATCCGCCCAGGCGCGATTCTCCCGGTACCACTCCACCGTCTCACGCAAACCATCCTCGAAAATAGTGGTGGGACGCCACCCCAACTCCTTCTCCGCAAGGGAACAATCGATGGCATAGCGACGGTCATGGCCTGGGCGGTCGGCAACATGACGAATGAGAGTTTCAGGTTTGCCGAGCAAATGGATTAGGGTTTTGGTCAGCTCCATATTGGTTTTCTCACACAAGCCGCCCAAGTTGTACACCATGCCAACCTTGCCCTTGCGCAAGGCTGCATGAATTCCCTGGCAATGGTCGACAACATGGATCCAGTCGCGCACTTGCAAACCATCGCCATAAACCGGAACAGCCAGATCAGACTGCAGATTACTGATGAACAAAGGGATCAACTTTTCAGGGAACTGGAAAGGGCCATAATTGTTGGAACAGCGGGTGATAATGGCTGGAAAACGATGGGTATGGACATAGGACCGAACCAACAGGTCAGAGGCGGCCTTGCTAGCGGCATAGGGACTATTGGGAGCAAGGGGCGTTTCTTCTGTAAAAAAACCGGTATCTCCCAAGCTACCATACACCTCATCGGTGCTAACCTGAACATACCGCTCAATATTATGAACCCTGCTCACATCCAGCATCACCTGAGTGCCCTGAACATTGGTGCGGATGAAGGGCGAACTGTCCAGAATGCTTCGATCAACATGGCTTTCAGCAGCAAAATGAACCACCTCATTGGGCGATTCTTCAGCAAAGACCTTTTCAACCGCAGCCCGATCGCCAATATCACCCACCACCAATCTGTAATTGGGATTGGCTTCACAATCTTTTAAATTGGCGGCATTTCCGGCGTAAGTGAGGGCATCGAAATTGATGACGCGGGTATTTGGCTCCTGTTGCAAAACCAATCGAACATAATTGCTGCCGATAAACCCGCACCCACCAGTTACCAAAATTGTTGCCACACCATTTTCTCCAGAAGAGCTCTGCCCTAAAAGTTTTCCCATCTTGCCCCCTAGGGTAAATAATTGCGCTTTTCTGGCAAAGCCCAACCCTAGAAATCGACCACCAGATATAAATAACTTGCTAACGGTATCAAATAGACCCATGACTTAGGCCAGATTGCAACTATTGAAGCACCTTGCTAAAAGGCTCATCCATTTGGAAAGTCAAAAGACCTTTGGTTTGAAAATCCGCTAGCCTTTCTCCTTGTTTTTCAATCATTGTTTGTTGATTATCACTTCCAAAGCAACGAATTTTGGCGGATGATGCAGTCTCAGGGAGAATCGTCTGTAGAAGTCAGCCAGGACGACCAAAATGGCCCCCAGGCAATCTCTAAGCGGAACACTCAAGGCTTTTGCCATTGGCACCTGTGTCGCCAATGTTTTCTTCCATTGTTATCCGGCCCCTTCAGCCTATGCCTTGGCACAGCAACCAGTTGTTAATCCAAAGGAAATTGAAAACTGGATAAAGCAATTGGGATCCACAGACTTCAATGCACGGGAAAAGGCCACCGAGCAATTGCGGTCACATGGGCTTTCGGCCCTGCCGCTTTTGCGCGCTGCCCTTAATGCAACCGATGCTGAAGTGCGAAAACGCGCTGCTGATCTGGTGGCTGTTTTGGAAAAATTGGATCAAACCCGGAAAGCGCTTGAACCGTTGAAGGTCACCCTTAAATTGAAGCAGGCTTCAGCAAACGAGGCACTTGCTGAATTCAGCAAAGCCGCGGGTATGCGGGTTGATTTCGCTGATCCGAGAGACAGGGTTGCAGGAAAAAAGATTGATCTTTCTCTTGAAAACGCCCCTGTTTGGGAAGCCTTGCGACTGATAAAAGCTAGTTTTGACCTGCGCGAGCGCGTTGACCAAGAAGTGAACGAAGAACAGCCAGACCCTGGCATGTGGCGGCGGCGTCCGGGAAGACCCACGCGTGGTTTTTACGAAGTAGCCCCTTTCCGACTGAACATCTCCCCCAGGCCTCCCGAGGAGCCGGCTGAACTGGAAATAACCGATTTGGCTCTGCGAATGGGAATCAGCCCAACTCCTTCAGGTTTCAAGTTAACCCTTCAATCACAGCCAGATGCCCGAATATTGGCAGTGAGAGGATTCACTCCTAAATTGACCGATAGTGCCGGCAAATCCTTGATTGCATGGAGGCCTTTGGCTGGCGAAGTGCCGATAGCCCAGCAAAGGCGGGGCCAAATGATCCTGCCGCTATCCAAGTCAGTTCCCGCTAGGCAAGAGGCCCACTTTGAGCGTACGACCGGAGGCGGCAACTCCACTATTTTGTCGGGAGCCGCCCAAATTGATTTGTTGCAACTAGACAAACCATTGGTACGAATTGATGACTTGGCGGAAGCCGAAGGCAAATCGGTTGAAGGGCGTGACGGCGTTAAGCTAGAGGTAAAACAGGCCCTAGAAATTCGCCCAGGATTGTTTCAGGTGCGTTTTTTGGTAACCCCAAATCTAGGCCAAACAATTCCAGACATTGCTGTTGGCAATCAACTTCCAGGATTGCCCCCACCTTTGGGTCAACCAGTTCCCGGCTTTGTGCCGGGTGCCAACGGCCCCATGCTAATGCCCACGGTTTCAGCCATTAACCCTTCCGAATTCCGATTCACCCTGGAAGGTAGGGCCCTTACCCCATCTGGTACGGGTGTATCATCAACTATCAATCCACAGGGCACCAGGCACGAGGTGACATTCACCTTCCAAAACAGGGGTTTGGACAGCCTGAATGGAGTGGCAGTTGAATGGATTAGCCAAAACCTGATCAGCCTGAATGTGCCTTTTGAGTTTAGGGAGTTGCAAACCCCCTGAGCCACCGGATTGGCTCTGAATATTCGGTCACCAGAGGTTCAGCAACCTCGCAGCTTTGAACAGTGTCATGCTGACACCCCAGGTAAGCGGAACCATCACCGCGCACCAGCCCAAGACCATGAGCAGGTTGGCTTTGTAGCTTTGCTCACCGGTTGCATTGGACACAATTTTGGCATGATTTGCCAAAGAAGGCTTTGCCGTAGGAGGCAATGGTTGGGTAGAAATCATTTTTTTCACCAACAGATTGGCAACAAACCCTACGACCAAAAGGGCCGCCATCATCCACAAAGCCAAGTCGTAGGAACGTTCCTTGGAAATCCTGGCCTGCATTTGGTGAGCGTTGACAAAATTGACAATCAATGGACCAGCAATGCCAGCGCAAGACCAGGCCGTCAGCAAGCGTCCATGAACTGAACCAACAAAACCTGTGCCAAAAACATCGGACAAATAGGCAGGTATGGTGGCAAATACGCCTCCATATAGGCTCATGATGAAAGCAATCACCATCACGAAACATCCCAGCCAGCCAGCCTTTGCCAATAGCGGGGCCAAAAAATACAAGGCAATTCCCAAACCAAGATACAGAATATAAGCTCGTTTTCGGCCCAGCCTGTCCGATGCAGTCGACCACCCCAAACGGCCAACCAAGTTGAACAAACTCAAAAGTCCGACAAACCCCGCGGCCAAAGGCGCATCCAACTTTCCTGGAAACATGTTCTGGATCATGGGAGAGGCTACATCAAGAATGCCAATGCCAGCCGTGACATTACAAAAGAGAACCAACCACAGGCACCAGAAGGAGGAGGTCGCCATCGCCTGGTTTGCCTGCATTGAACCGCTGGACACGTTCGATTGGTTTGAGGCGGCAAAATCATCTTTGGCCGCCTGGCCCGGAGGAAGCCTAAAAGCAAATGCGCCGGCCAACATTACTGGAAAATAAATGGACCCCAGTGCCACAAAGGCTTGGGCAACACCTGTTGACTCATCCCCTCCAAACCAGGTCATCAATCTATCGGATAGGGGTGATGCAACCATCGCACCTCCACCAAATCCCATGATGGCCAATCCCGTCGCAAGCCCACGACGGTCTGGGAACCATTTGATGAGGGTCGAAACAGGCGTTATATATCCAATTCCCAAACCACAACCGCCAATAACCCCATACCCCACGCAAACCAGCCAAAGCTGGTGAAGCCAAAGCCCCAAGGCCCCGACAAAAAAACCACCAGACCATAAAAATGCCGAAGCTATGCCACTCACCCGGGGACCAACCCGCTCCACCCATCGACCAAAAACTGCCGCACTAATCCCTAGGAAAACGATAGCCAGTGTGAATGGCCAGAAGGATTGCTCCATTTTCCAGTCGCCGGCAGCCGACTGCGAAACCCCCAGCAATTTGGTCATAGGTAATCGAAAAACACTGAAAGCATAGACTTGGCCAATGCATAGGTGAATCGCAAGCGCGGCTGGGGGCACCAACCAGCGGTTATAACCGGGCGGTGCTTCGATTGATTTTTTGGAAAAATATTTTGTCATACCGTCCACAAAAATCCCAATCGAGAAAATACGAGTTGCGCGCTTCTAAAAATCGAGGCCAAAGCGCATCATTACCCCCTGATAGTATAAATCTGCCGTGGACGAAGCGATAGTTCCAACATTCCACCACTGCTCAAACACATAGCCCACGCTGAACGACATGCGTTCCACAGCCGGCGGGCGGTAGGTTATGCCGATATCAGCCCTGATAATTGGCACTGTCGCCGTCATGCTGACATCGTACCCACCAGACTGCCACGCCCCATTCACATAGTTTGAGGCCGCAAAGCTTTGCGAGACATTGCCCACAAGCACCGCAAAGTCGACTGAACCAACCGCATACAAACCCGGAATGGCCGCAATCTGCCTGGATGCATCCAACCGTCCATGCGGTCCGCCGCCGGGAAAATTGCTACTAGCCTTGCGGTAGATATAATCGCCCTGCGAAATCGATTGGATGAAGACACCACCGTACCTGGCTCCCAAAGTGTAGCCCAGATACCACCGTGGTAATTCAGACATATTGGGGCTGATGTAATCTAGATCCACCACATTGAGGCTTAATTCACTGGTGGTGTTAGTTGGAAGATTGTTCACCAAAAAAGGGGCTTGTCCACTGGATGATACCATGCGCCAAAGTATGGCATAGTCACCGAGGTTCCCCGGAGAATGGTAACCCAATTGCAAGGTGGGCATGGCGGTCCAATCAAGGGGTGCCTGCGGGACAATTACCGGAACCTGCACCCCCGTGGGGTAGCTCACAGTACCTTGAAGGTGTTGCCCCACCGCTGGATCGACAATCGCCACATCGACACCAAACCACATGCGACCGTCAGGCCCCAGCCTTTGCCAAGCAGGTTCCACCTTGGGTTTGATCCAAGGTGGAACAGCAGGGTCGGGGCCCGATGGTGCGGCAAATAAAAGGGGCGGAGAATAACCTGGCGGAGGCTTGCCACCTGGAATGGCTGGATCAAGCGGCCCTGGAACCAAAGGTGATAAGGGAGATGGCGCAGGCGAAACCGGAGCCAGCCCTGGCGTTTCGCCCAATTGACCAACGGGGGGCGGCTGAGAGCTACCACCTGGACCAATCAACGGAGGCCCCAAGGGCGATACCTGATTGGGCACAACCTGTAACAAAAGGATCAAAGCGTAATCCAATATCGCCATGCCTTTAAGGCCCCAAGCCTACTCGGACAATATGAGGGGCAAACACCCCGGCCGGGAGGGCTCTAATACCCGCAAGGCACCAGCCAAGGCAAGGGTATCGAAAAAAAACCGCAAGCATTTGAAATCAATAGACTTAGGCTCTAACGGGTCAACATGGAAGGCTCACGAACATTTTGTTCGGCAACCTTTCTGGTTATTTTTCCTGCGCGCAACAACTGCCTTATCGACTCATCAAAACTGACCATTCCCTCTTCCTTGCCTGTGAGCAAATAGTTGTCTAGAGATTCCAGCTTGCCTTGGCGTATGCCACTGGCAATGGGATTGGTATTCCAGAGAACTTCCAAAGCCAAGTGGCGTTTGGCATCAGGCTTTACATCTGGCAACAGCCTTTGGGCCACCACTACCCGCAAGCTAAGTGCTAGCTGGGAGCGAATATCTTTTTGCAGGTCTTGGGGAAAAAGATCGGCAAAACGGCTAATCGCTCCCTTAGCATCCCGGGTGTGCAGGGTGGTAAGGACCAAATGGCCGGTTTCAGCGGCACTCATTGCCATTTGCGCGGTATCCCGGTCACGCACCTCGCCCACTAAAATCACATCGGGATCTTGGCGCAGCCCATATTTCAACCCATCTGCAAAGCTAAGGACATCGGTCCCCACTTCCCTTTGTGTGACCAACGAGTTGAGGGAATGGACAAAACGATATTCCACCGGTTCCTCCACGGTGAGAATTCGATTACCTCCCTCGCGGTTCAGCCTGTCCACAATCATTGCTAGCGAGGTGGATTTGCCGGATCCGGTGGGCCCGGTAAAAATGATTAACCCATCGCGAATGGATGCCAGCTTTTCCGCCAAAGGCATTGGAAACCCTGCCCAATCAAGCGAGGGAATAGCAGGAGGGATCAAACGCATGCAAGCACACAGTTCACCCGAGGCAATAAAAAAATTGGCCCTAAAGCGCCGGGTTTGTCCGCCCCCAACTGGCAGGGCAAGCGCAACATCGAGGTTTTTTTCCCGCTCCAGCTTTTGTCTTGCCTGATCTGACAAAACCACCGCCAAAAACGCTGTCATTTCCCCCTCAGAAAGTACTTCAATCCCCAGCTCCGCCATGGTTCCGTTAACACGCAGCAACGGAACCGACTCTGCCACCAGATGAATATCAGAGGCCTCGCGCTCGACCGCAACCTGGAAAATCGATAGCAGACCATGAGAAATATTCGATGCTACATGGATCACGTTCACTCTCCCTTTTCATTTCTGGTTAGATATTACTGGTTTGTTGGTAACTTTGGGTTTATAATTCCATATGAAGCCAGCAATTCTGGGGTTAGCCAAGCCTGCCCCTTCCCGCCTGCACTGCCTCTTCCCGTTTGACAATGAAAAGATCCCCAGTGATTTTTATCCCCACAAGACAAGGGTTAAAACAATGAGTGAACCAATGACACGCCTGCCTGAAATTGGCTGCAATCGTCGCGGATTCATGGGGTCGGCGGTTGTGGCAGCCGCAAGTTTGACCAGCCTTGGTAGCCTCCGGGCAAGCCCAACTCTTAAAAGCGGCGCAGAGGAAGCAGCGGCGCGTCTTTTCCGCAGCCTTAGCCCTGAACAACGCCGAACAATCGCCTTCGCATGGGACCACAAAGACAATACCCGAGGCCTATTGCGGACCTTTGTTTCCAATAACTGGCAGGTCACTCCGGCCAATATTCGTTCAGATTTCTTCAAACCCGAGCAGCAGAATCTTGCCCGGGAAGTTTTTGAGCGGTTGGTATCTCCCCAATGGTTACCCAAATTCATTCAGCAGTTGAAGGACGATACGGAAGGCCGGCCTTGGGGTGACGAGTTGAGTCTGGCTTTTTTTGGAGACCCGCAACAAAAGTTCCAAATGGTCATGACAGGCCGGCACCTAACCATCCGGGCAGACGGTAGCAGTCTGCCGCAGGCCGCCTTTGGTGGGCCCATTTTTTACGGGCACGCCGGCCAAGGATTCAACGAAAAGGCTAACCACCCGGGCAATGTGTTTTGGTCCCAAGCCCTTGTCGCCAACAAACTGTTTCCCATGCTATCTTCCGACCAGCAAAAGGAGGCCTTGGTGGACAAGGCACCCCCTGAGGCGGAAGTAGGGTTTCGCCAAGATAAAGCAACCATTCCAGGATTGCCTGTCACCGAGATGAACGAGCAGCAGAAAAGCCATTTGAAATTGACTCTCGACACGCTGGTCGAGCCTTTCCGTGCTGAAGATGGGGACAAGGTGCGCAAGTGCCTGGAGGCCCGCGAGGGAATAGATGCCTGCCGAATTGTCTTTTACAAATCAGGCGACATCGGCAATGACAAGGTTTGGGACAACTGGCGCCTCGAAGGCCCGGCTTTCGTCTGGCATTTCCGTGGGTCACCCCATGTGCATGTGTGGGTCAATATCGCCGACGATCCAGCTCAGGCCTTGAATGCTCGCGGCTAATGCTAGGCCCCGCCAAAAGATTCGGTTCCTTCTATGGCATATTTTTCCCATGCGGCGTCCCAATCGGCAAAGGGCATGGGACGAGCTGACAGCAAAACTTTGGCCGGTTTCAAGTTGGGCCAACCGGGTTTGGAAGGGGTCAGCAGACCAAGCCCATCGGTTGGGTAATCTGCATGTTGGCCTTGTGTGTTGAATACACGGATGGAGCCGCTTTCTGAACCAAGACTAGTCAAGTCTGGAATGGCCTTATCCCAGTCCGCTCTGGCCACCAAGGCTCCTGCTTTTTGCCAAAGCCCTTCCACCAACAGTTCCAGCTTTTCCCTAAGCTGGTGTTCAACCTCGGGAATGCCAACCAAAGCTTCCATCCACCAACCGCGCCAGGCCAAAGTCAGGACGAAGGGGCCATGGCCCTCAAGCGACAACACCGCCTCCACATGGCGTGGCCCCACCTTCACCGCTTTTATCGACAATTCTGGCACACCAGGACAAAGCCGCCAAACTTCAACTAGCTCTTCCTGAAAAAAACCGTGAATCAAATGTTCATCGTGGTTCAATGCCTCGGCAAGTATGACCCGGCTAACCGGGTCTGCCCTGCGCAATCGGCGAAAAAGCTTGGGCAATGTTCCTGAATGAAATCCGGGTGCAAGCATCCCCTTCATGGATTCACCATGGCCACCAAACATCACGGGACGCACATATTTTGCCTGGTTGGCTTTGTATAAGCGCCAATTCTCCTTCAATTCCCAGGCCAAAAAACCGAGGAAGCCAGGTATGAGAGTGAGGATAGAGGTAACGGCTGTCAGCACCTCGAAATAATTTTTCCCCGTGCTTGCCGAGATACTGGAGGCTATACCGGGAGCCATGGTAAGCATGAGTTTGTGGCCAACCGTAACCACCGGAAAATGCTTTACCGGATTGACCTGCGGCTCGACAAAAATCAATAAAACCGCCCTAACTATATATACAAAAGGCGAGATAATCAGGCTCACAACGCAACGGGCCGCCAGCCCTCCCCCACGCCCTGAAGGAGGCTGGAGCAGCAACCGATCCAGCCCCCGCAACCAGAGAGATACCAGCTCCATCAACCATCGAAAAACCGCGATAATCCAATCAAAAACGGAAAGTACCAGCGCAAGACCCAGGTGCTGCCAAACCCAGGCGGCCATATCCATCCCCATTTCCTCAACAAAACGCCAAGGAGTGGAAAGAAAAAGGCCAACAAAGCCTGCAAAGACAACCACCCATAGTCCATCCCCCGCTGGGGGCAGCCAACCAACCCAACGCAACAAAAGCATGGCGACCACCGCCTCCATCCCCGGCCTCACACCATGCTGGTAAATTTGGCGAATGTAGGGTAGGCGAACTAGCATCCAAATCCCTCTCAACAGCAGGGCTGGAAAGTCTATGAGCACGCCGTGAAGAACCCCTCCCGCCTTCCACAAAAACCGGGCACAGCGTTTGCGCAAAAGGGGTGAATAAATAAGCAGTGATACAAAAGCGGCCAAAATGAAATAGGTCCACGGCCCACCCAAGACGAGTTCAGCCTTTTTGTCGGTCAACTCGGCCTCCAAGGGAAGCCAACGGGCATTTGCCAAGCTAGCATCCAAGGCCTCCAGAGCGAGCTTCTTTTCAAAAGTCACTGACAGGGCCAGGTTTGCCAGCTCCTGAACACCCTTAAAGGCTACATAAACAATCGCCAATGGAAACAATAAATAAAGAAAAATTGCCCTGCCCAAGGGATTGCCATAAAAGAGTGAACTCAGACGCTGCAACCCCCGCATGTAAAACTCACCCGGCCGGTAGGCACCAGGCAAGTCTTGGGCCAGCTTGCGGTCGACCCGCAGCAGCAGGTCGCCCTTCAGCCATTCCACGGGTCCTTTCAGGTCAGCCAATTTCATCCGGTGGGAGGCCAAAGCGTCGCGCAGGTCGCCCAAGGCAATTTCGCCGCGATTGGCCAACCTTTCCAGTAATTCATCCACCACCTGACGCCAAGCGAGTCCTTCCAAAACGCGTTCGGGAATAAGACCAGTTTTACGGAAGGTCGCTTCAATCACCGGGCCCACCTGATCACGAAGCGCACCCGTTGCGGCTTGATGCCACCGGCCCAAATGTTCCAAAAGTAATTGCGTTTGGTGCGCCGCAAGGCCCAGCTTGCCAACCTGAGCTGTTGCAGAACGAAGCGAGCGAAGTGCCATCAACCAACCCGAATAAGGCAACTCCCGGCGCAGAGGCTCCTTACCCAGGGACAGGATCCAACGAAAGGCATCCACTTTCTCCAAGGGGGTCCCGGCCAATTTCACCACTTGCTCCAGGTCTTCCAACAAACACCTGGCAGACCTCTGACCATCAACCCCGGCATTGTGAAAAACCGGCATCAGGGCCTTGGCTAATTCCATGCTGCAATGGCTTAACTCATGACGGGGCAGACAAGAAATCAAACGATTTGCCAATTGATGGCAATCCGTATTGGGAATGTTTTGGCTTTCCATTATTCCCCCCACCTTGAGGGAATCGCACTTGTGGGCCAGCGCCCGGCTCTCGTCGAGAATTGGCAGGCTTGCCAAGAGCCCAAGCAGCCACTCTTGATTCACTGACGGAAACCACAGTTTCAACGCTGGAGGATCGACAAGGGAAAGCTCCAGAGCCGTGGCCAGAAACTCCTCTTCTTCTTCGGCCCCGCACGCCCCGGGTAGAAGTCGCTTTTCCTCTGCCAAAACACTAACAACTTCCTCCCAGACCCGTTCATCCAATTGATTCCTCAAACCAAGTGAAGCTGAAGAATTCAGCAACCGGGCCTGGCCAAAAGCCCGGTCGGCAGAAAGGTGCACCAACTTGCCTTTTAGCCAGTCCTGACAGGCAGTTTCCGTGAGCGAAGCAAGAAACCGGTCTGACGGCCTCGACACTAGCATTAGCCAATCAGGAATAGGGCCTGCGGGTGCAAGCAACAGCTCATGAGACGAGGCGAATTGCAGGGCGTCTCTGGTGCGAACCGCCAAACCCCAGCCGTGGGATACCATCAGCACCAAGCCATCCAGATCGCGCAAACGCACTACCAATCGACGCACCAACCGGCCAGGCACCAACCTGGCCGAGGAGTCGACCACTGAGAAGGCTTTATCAATCTGCTGAAAGGTCGGTTCTTGATTCACCTGATTGACACTCTTGGATCCAGACATGGCATTTTGCAAATTGCCCCAGCCTTCATGTCCCTTCCCTTGCCAATTTTTACCTAGCCCTTTGATGCATTGCTTTAGGGACATCGAACTTTAATTGTATTCAGCATCCCATACTTGCAAGGTTTGGAACAACTTGAGGAAACTTGAAATCTCCCCAAATGGTGCAAATGGAAGCCAAATTGCCATATTTCACTAAAATTTCTAAAGCCTTGATGGCAAATTGACATCAAAAGGCGCAAAAACAGCCGAATGGGCTGTTTGGCAAAACTGCAAAATCACAAATGGAATCTTGCCATGCTTCCTTGGGCGGTTCTTTGGGATATGGACGGCACCCTTGTGGACACTGCGGAGTTGCATTTCGCCGCTTGGCGTGAATGTTGCAACCAGCAGGGCCGTGATTTCACGGAGGCCGATTTCCAGGCAACTTTTGGTCGAAGAAATCCGGAAATCTTGCGTTTTTTACTGGGAGACCACCTCACCGATGAGGAAGTTGCCAGACTGGGCGAGGCAAAAGAGCAAATCTATCGCACTCAATCCCGAAAAACAGGAATCGAACTGCTCCCAGGGGCGCGAAAATTACTTGTAGCCGCCCGGGACCACGGCGCGGTGCAGGCAATTGGCTCCAGTGCCCCCCGAGGCAACCTGGATATGATTCTTGAACTCACAGGTATCGGCGAATTCTTCACTTGCACCGTTGGCATGGAAGACACCACTCGTGGCAAGCCTGACCCACAGGTTTTCCTCATCGGTGCCCAGCGCCTTCATGTTCCCCCTCAGCGCTGCGTGGTGATGGAGGATGCTGTGGCCGGAATACAGGCTGCTACTGCTGGAGGAATGCAATCTGTCGCAGTCCGGCATGTGGGCCACCACCCTGCCGAGGCCTTGAAAGCGGCAGGTGCTAGCCTTGTGGTTGAATGCCTGACCGAGCTGGATGGCCCCAATCTGGTTTCTCTGGTCCTTCATTAAGCAAACATTCACCCACAAGACCAAGATTCCGATACAATTGGAAAATTCCAAAGCACACTTAACTTCCCGCCGGGCCCTCTTAGCCCCCGGCTCTCCCCGGGAGATTGGGCATGAGTTGGCCAACTCCTCGCGAATATGCTTTGGCACTATTTCGGGCCAAGAAAAACCTTTTGGTCCCGGAACTTAAAGATTGCAAGCTAGTTTGCACACCGCAAGGCTTACCCAAACCCCTCACTGGTGGTTTTGGAGCTGTTTTTGAGGCAACCACACCGGACGGCAAACGTTGGGCTTTGAAGTTTTTCCACAAAAAAGCTTTAGGAACTCGTAGGCGTTATCGTCTTTTGGCTGAATGGCAGCATAAAAACCCTATGCCGGGAATGGTTACCTGCATTTGGCACGAAAAGGCCTTGGTAGTCAAAGGCAATGAATTCCCAATGGTCCAGATGCCCTGGATCGAGGGCCTTAGACTTAGCGATTTCTTGGCCAAACACCACAATTCGCCCGATGTTTGCAATGTGCTGTTTGACTGCTGGCTGAAATTGGTTGAATTTTTGAGGGAATCGGGAATTGCCCATGGCGACCTCCAACACAACAATATTTTACTTGTCCCCGAAGGGCATAACCGCTTCCAAATGCGACTGGTCGATCTGGATGGGGTTTGGTTGCCCACGCTGAAGGACATTCCCTCAAGTGAAATTGGACACCGGGCGTATCAGCACCCCTTCAGGCGTCAGGATCCTTATCACCCGGGGGTGGATCGTTTTCCAGCATTGGTGATCGCACTTTCATTAGCGGCCCTTGCCGATCACGGGGGCGTATTGTGGAAAAAATTTCACCTTGGACGAAACCTTATTTTCCGCCGAACTGACTTTGTTGCCCCCCTAAAATCACCCTTGTTCATGGCTCTTAGGGCCTTCGATTCGGACCGGGTTCGTTTGCTCAGTAAAGCACTGGAAGAAGCCTGCGGCCAAAGCCCTGATCAAATCCCCTGGCTGGGCGATGTCCTAAATGGAAAAAAGAATCAACTCCTTCAAAACCAGCCCGAACCTTTGGTGGTTGAGCCAAAAGATGCTCCTCGCAAAACTGTGGCCACATCGCTGAAACAAAAGCTGCTGCAATTGGCAGACTCGCCTTGGATCGGGGCCCTGGCTGGGGCAGTGCTCACAGCGACATGGTTAATCCTCTGCCTGATCACCGGAACAAAACCTGAATATCTGCTGACAGTGGCAGTCCTTATTATGTTAGTCTTTACCGCTTTGCCCTTTGTGCTTATTCGCATTTTCCAGCCACGGGAAGTGCCGATGCTTCCTTTCCCCGCCTCCATTAGCCCTATGGGGCGTTGGATTGTCGCAGGGGTAGGGCCAGATTTAGTGGTATGGGATGCCAAAAATGGATTCAAAGGGCGATGGGCCGCCCACGGCCAGCAAGTGCTATCCACCGCTTTCCACCCTGAAGGTTTGATGGTGGCAACTGGGGGTGCCGATAATCTGGTCAAAATTTGGCATGCTGGCACCAGTGAATTGATAGGTGAGCTTTCTGGCCATGGCTGGAGTATTGTCGCTTGCGCTTGGAGCCCGGATGGTACCCGATTGGCTACTGCTTCGGGTGATAAAACCGTGCGCATTTGGGATCCGGAAAATTTGCGGGAGGTCACCCGCCTTGGCCCGGTCAGTGAAAAAATGGCCTCGATCGCATTTTCCCCGGATGGCCAATGGCTGGCCTCCGGCGGCAACGACAGGTTGTGGCGCATCTACAAAACTGACAATTGGCAGTTGGAACGCTCTGCCCCTGCCCACCCACGCGTTGTTTCGGCATTGGCCTTCTCCAGCGACAGCCTCCGATTCGCCTCCGGTGGAGATGATGGCAGGGTTCAAGTCTGGTCTCTATCGACAGGCAAACGCTTGAAGAGTTTCCGCGCCCACGATGGTTTGGTCACAGGAGTGCTTTTTGGCTCCACCGACACGCGTATTTTTACCACGGGTTCAGATGGCTATTTGCGGGCTTGGGACCCCGGCACAGGAAACCCGCTAATGGAAGTGAGGGTCGCCACTAACCCGCTCACCTGCCTAGATATGGGACCGCGTGGCGAAACCTGCCTTACCGCCAGTGCTGATGGACGAGTTTACCGAATTGATATTTTAAAAGGCAAGGTTTTGAAGCGCTGGACTCCTCCCCTTAACGGGTCTTCCAGCGGCACCGCCAACGGGGAGAAAGCACCATCGGTAAATGGTTGATCCACTTTACTAGCCGGAACGGCATTGGATTTTGGGACCTGCTATCTGTTATGCTTAATGAACAGATGATATCGGCTAAAAATGCCTTTTGGCTTGCTCATGCTTCCGGTGACCGGCAGACAAATCCATGAAACGCTTGCTAATCCTAAGTTTGCTGCTCTTGGTTGGCGCCATTACCCTGCTTCCTCTCATGATCGGGAAGTGGCGAGGTGTTGGAATTCAAGATTCCGGCCAGCCTGAAATTTTCCAAAAATCTCCCCCCCCCACAGATCCACGGTTAGCCCAAGGCTCACCGTTCAATGCTCGGCCGGATGCAAAGGTAGTGGGGGATTCTTCTTGTGTGATATGCCACGAAGAAATCACCAAACGCTATCAAGGCCATGCAATGGCAAACACATTAGCTCCGGCCAACTTGGCCGATCCTAACGAAAAAAAGGCGGGTAAGAATGCCACATTCCAGTCAAACGGGATGACTTTTTCAATTCGGCGAGAAGGCGACAAACTTTGGCACAGCGAAGCACTAGACAGGGATGGTAAATGCTTAGCCAGTGAGGAAGAACGGGTTTCGGTTGGGATTGGATCAGGCAAACGGGGTAAATCCTACCTGATTGAGGTGGACGGCCGTTTCTCCCAATCCCCCATCAGTTGGTATGGCACCAAGGGAATATGGGATTTATCGCCAGGCTTTGGCAGTGACCGGCACTTTTCCCGCGTTGTCAACCCACAGTGCCTTTATTGTCATGCTGGCGAATCAAAAACATTGGACTCGTTTAATCCCAAATTCGAACCCCTGACCGAACGCTCGCGAGGTGTGGGTTGCGAGCGCTGCCATGGGCCGGCAGGAGACCATGTCGATTATTGGTTCAACCACCTGGGCCCTCCCCCCTCCGAAGCTGGCAAACCGGATCCAACCATAGTCAATCCAAAACGGCTTGAACCTGGCCCTAGAAACTCGGTCTGCAATCAATGCCACCTTCAGGGAGCCATGCGCGTGGAACGGCGTGGACGCCACCAACGGGAATTTCGTCCAGGGCTCGAGTTGGAAGATTTTTGGACAGTGTTCATCAAGCACCCGGCAGTGGCTGACAAATTTAAGGCTGTTGGTCAGGTTGAGCAGATGGAATCCAGTCAGTGCCACCAAAAATCAGCCGGCACTATGGGCTGTTCAACCTGCCACGACCCGCATGGTGAACCAGAACCCGAAAAGCGCGATTCTTTTTATCGGCAAAAATGCGCCCAATGCCACACTGTTGCCGACAAAGTGGGCAAAGCCCCTGAGTGTTCAGCTCCTAAGGCCGATCGCGAGGCCAAGGCGGACGCCTGCGCGAAATGCCACATGCCAAAAAATGGCGCTTCAGACATTGTCCATGTGGCGTTGACTGATCACAATCTGTTGAAAAGGCCTAGCAATGTTGTCGAAAACAAAACCCGCCCACTAAAACCCGAAGAAAACCCCCTAGTCCGTTACAAGGAAACCAATCGCGTTTCGAAGTTGGACCAGGAGAGGGATCTGGGAATCGCCATGGTGCGTCAGGCGCAAAACCAACCGGCCAATATCGGCAAAATCTTGGACGAAAGGTCTGTCCCCTTGCTCAAACGAGCAGTGGAAGTATGGCCGGATGACCCTGCAACACTTTTGGAACTGGGCCAGAGCCTTAGGAATATAAATCCGGAAGAATCGATTTTTTATTTAAAACGATTGAACCGCTTGCACCCTGAACACGAGGAATGCCTCTACAACCTCGCTTCATCTTATTTTTATTCTGGTAATGGCAAGGAAGCGGAAAAAATCGCCAGGGATCTGGTGGCACTGACCCCCAAAACAGGGGGCCCCTATGACCTGCTTTCTGCCATTTTGCTAGATCTGAAAGATTGGCCAGCACTGGAAAAAACCACACGCGATTGGCTGAAGTTTCAGCCGGTTATTCTGGTGGCCCGCCAAAGGTTGGTGGAATCTCTATACCGCCAAAGCAAACGCGAAGAGGCCCGTGTGGAATTCGACATTGTTTTGGAACAGGATCCGGCAAACAGGCAGGATTTGCTCCTTTGGTACCATCGCTTAAGCCGTTGACCCCCACTGCCCGTTCACCAAGCCTATCGTGCCCTGTTTTTGTGCAGCCCACAGTTTCCCAGTCACATCCTTACGAATATTTCCTTTCGAATTCAGCTTAAAACGTTGAAAACAAACACCATATGCCATTTTCCGGCACGGTAGTTGCCCACTACGTCCTATCCAAAATTGGTATGGCCCGATCTCAATGTGGTGGATCATGCTCGCCGCCTCAAAAAACCAGAAACGCGGCTGGTTTGATGGGTATCAACCCAATGGTTTTGACGAATGTCAGGCGGCTAACGGGACCACTCGCCCTCATTACGCTGAGCTTTCGCAAAATCTTGCCACACTCAGCCCCGAGGATATGGAACGGCGCCAAAAATTGGCCGACCTTTCCATGCGGCAGCAAGGAATCACTTTCACGGTTTATGACAGAGGCCAGGGCCTTGAACGAATCATGCCCTTCGATCCGATCCCCCGCATCATTCCTGCGGCCGAGTGGGACAAGGTCGACAGGGGTCTGAAGCAGCGAATCAGGGCCCTGAATCTTTTTGTGCACGATGTCTACCACGACCGGAAAGTTTTGACCGACAAGGTGGTGCCCCCTGAACTTGTTTTAGGCTGCACCTCCTACCGCCGGGAAATGCACGGAATTCAGGTGCCGCGTGACATCTACATTCATATTTGCGGCACCGACCTCATTCGTGACGAGTCGGGCAATTATCTGGTGCTGGAAGACAATGGCCGCACCCCTTCGGGGGTGAGTTATGTCTTGAAAAATCGCCAGGTGATGAAGCAGGTATTTTCTCCCCTCTTTGGCGAATATTCCATTCGCTCGGTTGACGATTACCCAGCAAGACTTTTGGCAATGCTTCGCCATGTCGCCCCTAGCGGAGGAGATGACCCGCGCATTGCGGTGCTCACACCCGGCCTTTACAACTCGGCCTATTTCGAGCACAGCTTCCTTGCTCGACGCATGGGCGTGGAGCTGGTGGAAGGTCGAGATTTACTGCTTGAAAACGGCCACCTTCACGCCCGAACCACGAGCGGTTTAAAACGGATCGATGTGCTATATCGCCGTGTGGACGATCCATTTCTCGACCCGTTGACTTTCCGCCCTGACAGTATCCTCGGCGTTCCCGGCCTCTTGGGTGCCTACCGTTCCGGGCGCCTGAACTTGGCAAACGGCATAGGGACAGGTGTGGCGGACGACAAAGGCATATACCCTTTTGTCCCCGACATCATCCGCTATTATTTAGGTGAGGATGCCATACTTGAAAATGTTGAAACATTCAGGCCTTTGGTACCAAGCCACAGGCAGCACATTCTTGCCAACCTCGACAAATTGGTGGTGAAGGCCGTGGATGGTTCGGGCGGGTACGGCATGCTGATAGGCCCTGCCAGCACCAAGGAAGAGCGGGATAATTTTGCCGCCAAAATCGCCGCCAATCCGCGCGGGTACATCGCGCAACCAACCATCCAGCTCAGCCAGCACCCAACCTTGGTGGATGGAAAACTGGGCGGGCGCCACATCGACCTTCGTCCCTTTGTGCTTTACGGGGAGGAAATTTCGGTCTTGCCAGGTGGGTTGACCCGAGTGGCTTTGCCTGAGGGCAGCTTGGTTGTGAACAGTTCTCAAGGTGGTGGTAGCAAAGACACCTGGGTGCTTGCCTAGAATGCCCGGTCGAGGAACCCTAGCATGTTGAGCCGCGTAGCCGAAAATCTATTTTGGATGGCGCGCTACATTGAACGCGCCGACGGCTTGGCCCGGCTGATGGATCAAGCTTATTTGATGGAATTTGACGGGGGCATGGAGGGTTTAAACCCCGAAGAAAGCAATGGTTACGGACCACTCGAAACCATTCTCGACATATTGGCTTGTCGTGCAAGTTGGAATGAATACTCCGCCACCAAACCTGGATTATCAGCCGCCGATCTGCTGCATTGGCTGGCCTTCAAAGCCGAAGACGGGCACTCAATCCGGTCAATGGTCACCCTGGCCCGAGAGAACGCCAGAAGTACCCAAGAGTCCCTAAGTGCTGAGGTATGGAACCAAGTTAATCGCATGCATCTGGCCATGATCAGTCGTAGGGCGAGGGGCCGATTTTTAGCCTCACCAACTCGGTTTCTTGACTGGGTGAAACGCGCTTGTGTCTTGACTGGTGGTTTGGTGAACGACACCCTGCCCCGTGATGAACCCTATCAATTTCTGCAGCTTGGTTGCTTCCTTGAACGGATTGACATGACCAGCCGCATCCTTGCCAGTTCGGCAACCCATGTCCTTCTGATCAGTGCTGGCGGTTCCTCCGGGCAGCGCGGTGAATTGGAAGAGGTTCGATGGTCAGGCATGTTGAAGTCGGTAGGAGCAAAGGATGCCTTTCTGCGACGATTCCGCGGCCAGATCACCTCTGAAGGCAGCCTGCGTTTTCTCCTTTTGGAACAAGACTTCCCCCGCTCCCTGCGTTTCAGCCTAAAAAGGTGCCTTGAATCACTCCAAGAGATTTCAGGCTCAGGTTTCATGAAATACATAAGCGAGGCTGAACGACTCCTGGGAAGGCTGGAAAGTGATCTGCGCTACCTCGAACCAGAGGATGTGCTCGATCGTGGCCTTGTAGATTTTCTCGGCCAAATTCAAAACACCTGTTCCCAGGTTGGTGCCGAAATCGCGCGAGAATGCTTCACCTGACAAATTCAACCAAGGCAAATTATCATCGAGAGGTAAATCATGCTTCTGCGCATTGACCACGAAACCGCATTGAACTATTCAGAACCTGTTTTTGAGCATGTTTTCGAACTAAGAATGGCACCATTTTCCAATGAGGAGCAAACAAGCCTGGGTTACCGGCTACATGTTTCGCCTCTGGCCCCCACAACCCCCTACAGGGATGGTCATGGCAATCGGGTGGAATTAATCACCCTTCTGGCACCTTGCCAAAAGATCCTGGTTCGGGCTACCAGCTATGTAAGGACTCACCGCCGTCCAGCCAAGGAACGCCTTGCAGGATTGCAACTGGGAAGCGCAATCGGCTCCGACAGCCACACTGTTGAGGCGATGGATTATTTGGGCCATAGCCCCCAAGCAGATGGGGGCGAGTGGCTTGAAAAAATGGCGGCCTCAATCAATCTAGCGCTGGACACCCCTATTGAAGATTTTTTAAACAGCCTTATCCAATCTGTTTCACAAACCATTCGCTATGAAAAAATGAGCACTGAGGCGAACACCAAAGCCTCCGAGGCTGTTGCCCTTGGGGCAGGTGTTTGTCAGGACTTTAGCCATATCTTCATCTCCCTATGCAGACGGCTGGGCATGGCAGCCCGTTATGTAAGCGGCTACATCCATCAGCCCGGGGAAATGGCTACCCATGCATGGGTTCAGGTTTGGTGTGGCCAACTATGCGGATGGGTTGACCTGGACCCTACCCACAAGTGCTTTGTTGGCGATGACCATGTTCAGGTGGCGATAGGGTGCGACTACAATGATGTGCCACCCAACCGAGGCGCATGGCGCGGAATGGCGACCGAAGACATCCAAGTTTCCGTGCGAGTTGAACCTGTATTGCGCTTGCCTGCAGAGTGGATTGACAGCGAAACCCTACCCCTAAAAGGTGCAAAAACGGAAACTGGTAACAATCCCCAAAGAGGTGCACCCCGCCCTTCAGCCCGGCAATTCCAAAGGATTCTTTATCGCCAGCAACAGCACCAGCAGCAGCAATAAATCCACTTGATGAATCGAACTGAATTTCGCAAATTACTTGGAAAACTTTCTTGCTTTCCAGGTAAAAAACCTTTCAAAGAAAGCGTTTTTGGCAATCAAAAAGCAAACCATGCCCTGCTGCGATTGTCTGTTATTCTGTAGGTAAGCGGGATAGTCCGTAAGCCACCGATAGCGGGCAAATCATGTGGTATTTCACCGACAAGCGTCATCTGGAACACGACACTGGCACCGGGCATCCCGAGCGACCAGACCGGTTGCGGGCGGTTTGGGAATCGCTCGCGCGCGAGGGCCTGACCCATAAACTCACAGCTCGTGAATATAGGCCGGTCGCCTTGGACTCGGTTTACAGGGTGCATTCGCCGTCAATGTTCCAGCACACCCTTGAGCTGTCAGCCGATGGAGGTGGATACCTCACCGCTGACACGCCAATATGTGGCCAGTCTGCGGATATTGCCTTGCTTTCAGCCGGTGCTGTATGCGCCGCCGTTGATGCGGTTTTGGAAACTAATACCCAATCGAAACGGGCTTTTTGCGCTATTCGCCCTCCAGGCCATCATGCGACGCCCGATAAGGCAATGGGTTTTTGCCTGATCAACACGGCTGCTGTGGCAGCAAGGCATGCACAGGCAAAACACGGGCTAGACCGTGTTTTGATCCTTGATTGGGATGTCCATCACGGCAATGGTACCCAAGATATTTTTTATTCCGATCCCAGTGTTGGTTTCATCAGCATCCACCGTTACGGGCAAGGATTTTATCCAGGCACAGGGGCTCAATCGGAAACAGGAACCGGCAAAGGGCTGGGAACCAACTGGAATTTCAACGCCCAACCTGGCATTTCCTGGGCCTCCTATCTCGGACTGATGGATAGAGCCATCGAACATATCGCAGCCTTCAAGCCGCAATTAGTCTTGCTGAGTGCGGGTTTCGATGCGTGCGTTGATGACCCGGTTGGAGACATCGGTTTGGATCCAGCCATTTTTAGCGACCTAACCAAGCGTCTGGTGCAGGTGACCAACGACATCGCCGGTGGACGCATCGTTTCACTTCTGGAAGGCGGCTACAACTTAAAACGATTGGGCGAGGCTGCAAGCCACCATGTTGCAGCCCTGGCCAACGAGTAACTGCTTTCAAGGGATATCTCTGCCTGACTGATTCCCAAATGGACCCCAAGGGCAATCAATCGACGAAAGTGTCCGGTTCGGGTATTCTGATAAACATCAATCAGCTCTGTATTTCGGCTCATGCGTTGGTTTTCAGAATGCCCCCCCCTTTGCCGGTTGGCTTTGCAAACTCATTGGGCATTTCGCAACCCGCCATTTGTGCGGGTTGCGGTTGTTTGTGCGACGACATCGTCCTCCGTCCTCAGGAAGGCAATCTGGAGGTCAACACCCGGGGCTGCGTCAAAGGCCAAGAATGGTTTTCCCAAACCACCGCAACCGGGCCACCCGCTTTGGTTGACGGAAAGCAGGTTTCACTTGCTGAAGCCATTCAGCACGCTGCATTGGTGCTTTGCCAAGCGAATAATTCCTTGATTTTTGGCTTGGAGCGCATCACTTGCGAAGCTGCTGCGCGAGTGGTGGCTATGGCCGATTGGCTAGGCGCAAACCTTGACACCACGGCCTCCTTCAACCAAGGCCCAACCGGTTTAGCTTTTCAGGGGGTTGGAGAAATCGCCTGCTCATTGGGCGAGGTGCGCAATCGGGCAGATTTTGTTGTTTTTTGGGGTGCTGATCCAGACCGCACCCATCCCCGACACACCGAACGCTACTCCATTCATCCGCCCGGAATTCATGTGCCTTTGGGTAGGCGTGGCCGGTTTGTAGTAGTGGTTGATCCAGAAGACAACCAAACTGCCCGCCAGGCAGACCTGTGGCTAAAACCAAAACCTGGCCGCGATTTTGAAATCTTGTGGACTTTACGGGCATTGGTCCAAGGTCAGGATGTTGGCAATTTTGATGAGGAAGCAAACGGCGTTGGCATCGACCAATTGTGCGAGTTGGCCGCCAAAATGAAATCGTGTCGATTTGGCGTACTTTTCTTCGGACAAGGCTTGATGACGGGGACGGGCCACCATCTAAACGCCGATGCCGCTGTTGGATTAGCCCACGACATCAACGCACATACACGCTTTTACGCGCGCCCATTGCGGGGTGCCGGCAACCCAACCGGAAGCGATAGCGTGGCCTGCTGGCAAACCGGTTATCCGTTTGGCATCAATCTGGCCAGGGGCTTTCCCAAATATAACCCGGGAGAATTCACTACCGCTGCATTGCTGGAACGAAATGAACCAGATGCTGCCCTGTTGGTGGGGGTGAAACCATCCGATTATCTTTCTAAAAACCACTTAAAAAGTTTGGCCGGCATTCCATGGATAATGGTCGGTAATGTGGATCCCAAAGAATCTGTTTCTGCCAAAGTTGTGATACGCACAGCCCCATTGGCCACCGCCACAACTGGAACTGTGTACAGAATGGATGACATTTCATTGCCCCTCAAGACGGTTATAAGCTCACCCCTTGCCAGTGACGAAGAAGTTTTGGCCCAACTGGAATTTGCCATCCTTGCCCGATTGCGAGCCGGCTTACCTGCGAAATCCGGGGAGCTGGTCTAATGGCAAGGCGCGAATTAACAGTATTGGCTGGTGGAACTGTCTACGACCCTGCCAACCAGATCGACGGCAGAGTGATGGATTTGTGGATGGAATTAGGACGAATGATCGCCCCCCCATCCAGTCGCGAGTTGGAAGAATCCACTGTACGCAGAATCGATGCCACAGGCTATGTGGTGATGCCAGGCGGCGTGGACATGCATTCGCACATCGCCGGCCCCAAGGTGAACTTGGCCCGGCGTATGCGACCGGAGGACAAACGCCAGACCACGCCGGTGGAGCGGCATCTATCACACCATCGGGCCACTCGCTCCGGCTCAACTGGCAGCGTGCCTAGCACCTTTGCCACCGGTTACCTTTATTCGGGTCTCGGTTACACAACCGCTTTCGATGCCGCCATAGCACCTCTGGCTGCCCGCCATGCTCACGAGGAGTTTCGTGACACGCCCCTTATCGACAAGGGATTCTTCATTCTGCTGGGCAACAACCATTATGCCCTTTCGCAAATAGCCAAAGGAGAGCAGGAGCGTCTTAAGGCATTTGCAGGCTGGATTCTGGAGGCAGCCGGAGCTTATGCAATCAAGGTGGTGAACCCCGGCGGCGTGGAGGCCTGGAAATCGGGAATGGGTAACATCCACTCCTTGGACGAGCCTTTGCCCCATATTGGCTGCACAGCCCGCCAAGTGGTTAGGGGTCTGGCCCAGGCGGCAATGGATCTGGGGTTGCCCCACCCAATTCATGTGCATTGCAACAACCTGGGACTGCCCGGCAATTTCAACACCACACTTGCCACCATGGAGGCGCTGGAAGGACGAAAAGCGCACTTCACCCACATCCAGTTTCATAGTTATGGCGGTGAAACCGGAGATCAAAGTACGTTTTGCTCTAAAACTGCCGAATTGGCCGAATGGTTCAACAACCATCCGGAAATCACGGTGGATGTTGGCCAAGTGATGTTCGGCGAAACCACCAGCATGACCGGGGATGGCCCTCTGGGTTATTTTTTGCACAAGGTGACCGGTAGGCGCTGGACATCTGCAGACACCGAACTCGAAGCGGGCTGTGGCATTGTTCCGATCACTTACCTCGAAAAAAAAATGGTCCACGCCTTGCAATGGGCCATTGGTTTGGAATGGTACCTTCTGGCCCAAGACCCGTGGCGAATCGCCATGAGCACAGACCATCCCAATGGCGGAAGTTTTTTGGCCTATCCGGAGATCATTGCCCTATTGATGGACAAAGGCCATCGGGACGAGGCTCTCAAACGCGCCCATCCTGGCATTTTGATGCGTTCACGCCTGGCTGAACTGACACGCGAATACACCCTTAATGAAATCGCCATCATCACGAGGGCCGCCCCTGCCCGCATGCTTGGCCTTGCCAATAAAGGATCCTTGGCCCCCGGGGCTGACGCAGATATCACCCTGTACCAACCTGATCACGACAAGCGCCGCATGTTCGCCCTGCCCCGCATGGTGATCAAGAGCGGCCGCGTGGTGGTGGATGATGGCGATATCCTGACTGACGAGGGAGTGCCCGACTCGACCCGAACCTGGATGGTCCGCCCTGGTTTTGACCCTGGTGCACTACCAGACATTCGCAAATGGTTTGAAAGCCACTACACTTTGCGTTTTGACAATTATCCGGTTGAAATCGAACGCCTCGAAAAAATTGCCGCGCTATCACCTTGCGGAGCTAAAAAACCATGAAGCTCATCCTTGCGACCATTCAGCCCAGCAAGCTGGAAGCCGTCAAGGAAGCCCTCAACCGGGTGGAGGTTTTCCGTCTCACTATTGTCGATGTGCAGGGTTTTGGAAGGCAAAAGGGCCGCGGTGAAATTTACCGGGGCCATGAATTGGCAATGAGTCTTGTTCGGAAGGTTCAACTTCAAATCGCCGTGAACGAGGACTTTGTCGAGCCTACCGTGAATGCCATTCTTGAAGCCGGCAGAACCGGGCAGGAAGGCAGAATAGGGGATGGCAAGATTTTCGTGATCCCGCTTGAAGATTGTGTCCGTATCCGGACCGGCGAAAGGGGCCCTGAAGCAATATGAACCGTTTTTTCTTGTTCCTTCTAGGTGCCTTACTTCTTTTGGCCGGTTGTGGTGGCGAAACCAAGCCAACTGGCACCATTCAGGGAAAAGCACTTTTTGCTGGTCAACCGATTGCTACGGGCAAGGTGGTTTTTCGCTCCCCAGAAGGAATGGGAGACGACCGCGAGGCTACCATTTCAGCCGGCGCATTCAAAATTGAAAACTTGCCCGTTGGCCCCCAACGGGTGGAGGTGACTGGCTTGAAAGGCATCACGGCTAAAACCAAAGGCAATGGCCAGGTGGTGGATGTGAAGTCTGGCAACCAAGACTTGGAACTGAAGCTAGGCACCTGAGCCCCGGACTTAAACAGCGAAAAGCAGAAACCCGGCCAAATTTGGCCGGGTTTCTGCTTTTGCGACTGCTGATTTCCAAAAAAGAACCAGCTAAGAGGCCCCTCCCGGATTCGAACCGGGGATAATGGATTTGCAATCCACTGCCTTACCACTTGGCCAAGGGGCCTTATCACTCATCTACCTTCGGATCATAGACCCCTTCTCCATGAGTAGCAATCCGTCTGTTCCAACGAAAAATAACCAAGGCCCATTGGATCCGCCTCTGGGTTGATATCAACAAGTCTTTGAATGAAACAAGTAAAAAAGCAGCATGAATTTTTAGCGAGACAAAAAATTCAATCAATTATTTAACAGCTGGAAAGCAGCTGGACATTGCATCAAATTTAGATTAATATTTGCCTCATGAACTCGATTTATGCCTTAACTCGAAGCGTCTCAAGCGGTCTGAACGACCGCTTCAGCCTTTTGAATGGCCTCGAACACCTCTTCTCGGTGAACGATGACATCCTTGGGTGCAACAACACCAAGGCGAACCTTATCGCCCCGCACTTCCACCACCGTGATCACGATATTCTCGTTGATCACAATGTTTTCGCCTTTTTTGCGTGATAGAACCAGCATGGAACATCCCTCCTGGACGCCGCCAAATAGCTCTGGTTAGTTTGGCAGGAATCCTTGCGAGGAGTCAGCATCTCCCCTATTCGCCCCCCATTCACTAGGGGACTTTCAAAAAGGCGGTTCCTTCCGCACCTATGCTATCTATATTCCAACAATTAAACTGAGCACGCAAGCCCCGTTGGATAGCTTGAGTGCGATTTTCATTAGTTATTTATTGAATTACCTGCTTCAAGTAGCCAGCTAATAACTTACCGGGATGTCATTACCTGAAAAGGATAAGTGACCTTGGTTACTGTTTTGCCATCACTCTTACGATCTGTCGCGGTTACTTCCAGCGTGTATTGGCCCGCCCTGTTGGGTTGGAAAGGAAAACGAATGGAATGGAGCCGTCGCGACGGGTCCTCCGGTGTGGTGATTTGCCCCCTGAAGGACTTCGGGCTGACCGGCTTGCCGGCCTGGTCCAAAATCTGGATGGCCAAGTCCACATCACAATTTTCGGTTTTGGGATCGACAGTGAAATTGGCCACCACAAAGGTGAGCAAAAAGGATTGCCCGGGAGCTCCCATTGCTGGCGCGGGTTCTCCGCCTGTGGCATAAAGCATCGCCGTTCTGAGAATGCCAAATCGTTTGTTTTCTATGGTAAATGGCTTTTCCAGTGTGCCCCGCTTGTTCGAGTTGCGATCGATGCAGTTGAGCCGCATCACATACTTCCCAGGTGGAATATCTTGGTCGGTTTCAGTGTAAGCAAAGGTGGGCAACATATCTCCGCCCAAGGGGCAGAACGCTTGCGACTCGCGGGGTTTCGCAGGCTCCTTGGGGAAAATCACCTGGTTTTTGCCATCAAGGATTTCCACCGTCATCGCATAACGGTAAAGCCCTTCGGAATTACCCTCACGGGTGGCGGTTAAGTTGCCCAAATCAAAGGCATAAAAAACCAAGTCACCCGGCAGGAAGCTGTCACGCTCGCGCCTCTCCGGACCCAACAGGCCCATAGTCGGTCGAACATTGCGAAAAACCAAGTCCCCCTGAAAAGGGCTCTGGGTCGCCAAAACCAATCCAAGCGCCAACATGCAAGCCATGACGCCGCACCTCCGCTGCAAAGATCCAGCTGCCCAGAGCTTAACGAGTCAGCTGATTTCGGCGAAAGCTGAATCCATCAACGAAAATCAACAACCTTGGCTTGAAGGCGCCCCATCACACGCAAAACAGGTAAGAGTGGCGCCAGGCTGGGAGGATCGCTCCAAGTAGTGTCACTTATTTTCACATGCCCCGGCCCCACCTTACCTTGGCCCAAGGTCGCATCGATGCCACGCCAAGAACCACTTGCCCAAACTTCCGTCCACATGTGAAAGCCTAGTGCAGGTTTGCCAGTGGGTTCGTCGGTGATATAGACCAAACCCAGCGCGGTTCGAGACGGAATCCCGCTGGCCCGGCACACTGCGGCTGTGAGCATGGCATGCTGCCTACAATCTCCGCGTAAATCTTTGGCAATTTGACTGGCCCTTGCAAAGCCTATAGAGCTAGTGGAGTTCATTCTTTGGTGAACCATTGCTTCAATCCGCAGTGCCTTCCGCCACGGATCCTTCTCTTCCCCAATGGCCTTTGCCGCCAGTTCCGTCACCAGAGGATCAGAGCTATCAATGTAAAAATTTGATTCCAGAGCAGCCTTGGGCGGTTGGCCGGTTGGCACAAAACCAAACTCTCCGCCTTTCACTGTTAAGACAAAACTCCCGCTATTCTCCCCGCTAGGCGACTGACGGGTATCGAGTGAGAAAGCCTTGGATGGATCCTTGTCGCCCGGGAGCTGAAACTGGTAAGCAACCTCGCGCAAATCATGGATACGAGGAATTGGGCGGTCCAAAAAAACTAGTGTACGCGCTCCCAAATCAGGTGGTACTTCTCCCGGCTTGGAGGGCTTCTCTGCCTCTTCGCGGCTGCAACGAACTAATGAAACGGGACCTAACCCAGGCATATCCACACGGGATTTCACCGGCTTGCCTGCCCGAAGCCAAATTTCCAGCGCCGGCAGAGATATTTCTTGGTTGCCAACCTTCACCGGCTGGGGCGTTATTTCTACCTTGTCGAGCTTTTCCCTCACCACCCCAGCGGGTTTTTCAGGCGTGGCAGCGCTGGGAGTTTCGGTCTCCTCCTCACCCAAAGCACGAGCATCTAGTTGCGTTGGAGCCTGTAGCGACAGCTCGTAACTCGTCATTTTCCACGAGTCACCCTTTTGCCGACTTTTTTCCATCAAAAGTTTTTCTTGGGCAATCGGCCCAAGGACATCTGGCGGAAAGGGCAATCGCTGCTCAACCTTCCCTTGGCTGACAACCACCTCGGATCCCTCGACCCTTCCCTTCAACACCTGGCTTCCTTGATCGAGATGCTGAACCATTCCCATGGCCAGCACCTTGCCATCCTTCGTCTCAACCGTTGATTGCTCCATTTTCATGGGAACAACTGAGCCGTAACGCCTAACCAGCAGATTCATCACCACATGATGGTGGAATTCCGCCCCTTTTTTTGATTCGATCTCGCGCACTTCAGTGTGAATGTTGCCTGCGCGGGTCCCATCCAGATAATAAGCCGCCTCCCAGATGTCATGTATCAGTTTGCCTGAACTGGCAGTCAACACCTCTCCGGGAGCGACCTTGCTAGCTCCAGACTCACTCTTTCTAACAAAATAAGTCACAGCCAAAGTCGAAACCAAAAAAAACGCCGACAACAGAGCTAAAAATTTACGTTTCATCAAAAACCCCGTAAAAATACATGTATATAAAAATATAATTTTAGAAATCAGCCAGCAACCGAGAATTTACTTCTCTCAAAACACCTTCCAACTGACAGCAATGGCATTTATAAAGGAAATCAGATAATTCCGGCACTAAGCTATTCAGCGCAACTGCATTTGCTGCAGTGAATTGGCTCCAACGGGAGGTTTCTCTTGTTCATGGATCATGCTCTTTGGGCTAGTTGGATTGGTTTTGCCCTCAGCTTCCTCATGCTTGTCACCGGAATTGTGCTGCTTTTTCTAATCCTTATCCAAGGTGGAAAAGGCAGCGGTTTGGCGGGTGCTTTTGGTGGGGCAGCGGGCCAAAGTGCCTTCGGTAGCCGTGCCGCCGACCAGATCACTTGGATCACCCTGGGTGCCTCAGCCGCTTGGCTATTTTTAGTCATTGTGACTGTCATACTGATTCCCCGCATGCAAGGTAGTGACGAAAGTCCTTTGTCGCCCGGCGGAGTTCTTTCGAGCCCATTGGCTAGTCCCGAAAGCGGTAGTGGCCCAGTTGAAACCTCCGCACCCTGATTTTCCTGTCTAGATTTCGGATAATACCTCGCCGGCTTTGGGTGGCTTGGTATTTGGTTCTTCAGCCTATTTTTTGGCAGGCCCAATCTGCCTCAACTTGGATTTCGCACCGTGCTTTTTAGCATGACTGGCCATGGTGAATGCACACGGGAATCAAATTCCCTGTGCTGCGTCGTGGAAGTGCGGGCTGTCAATAACCGCCATTTGAAGATGGTTTTCCGCTCAGACGATACTCATTCAGTTCTGGAGCCTGATGTTGAGCGGGTTCTCAGGGAAACCATCAAGCGTGGCAGCGTGATGGTTAGTTTCAAAAGCAAACGCTTGGCCCCCTCAAGTAGCCAAGGGGATAAACCACTGATCAACAGTTCCCTGCTTCAAAACTATCTCAGCCAAATTCACGCTGCGGCTAGCCTTGAAAAATCAGGGGAAATACTGGCTGCAGCCTGCCTGCAATTGCCGGGAGTGCTTTTGACCACCGGAAACGAAGTAGCGACCTCTCTCGAAGAGGAATGGCCCCTTTGGGAGTCGGCCCTGCGCGGAGCCTTGGAAAAACTTCAGAAAATGCGCCAGCGTGAAGGCATGGCCATGGCCCGCGAACTGTTGGCTCTGCACGCTAATATTAAAACAGAAGCCAAAAGCATCGCCGAGCGCGCCCCCGAGGTGGTCAAGCTGCACCGGGAAAAGCTGCGGTCCAGGCTTGAAACAGCTTTTTCGCAAGCAGGCTTGGAAAGACGCGTCGAACCCCACGAAGTACTTCGGGAAGCAGCCATGATGGCTGAAAGGCTTGATATCAGTGAGGAAGCAGTCCGCCTATCCAGCCATATGGACCAGTTTGCCCGATTTGTCGAACACGAGGAGAGCCCGGGCCGGAAATTCGACTTTTTAATCCAAGAAATGCTGCGTGAAACCAACACCATCGGTAGCAAAGCCAGCGACCTGGAGATTGCCCACCGCGTTGTGGAAATCAAGGGTTTGCTGGAACGGATTCGCGAATTGGTGCAGAATGTCGAATGAATCAGGCCAATCCAGCGGTGCTTCCGGCCCTTTGCTGATTTTGTCCGGCCCAAGCGGCGTGGGTAAGACCTCGGTTCTCAAGAAACTTATGGAAACCGGGGGGTTACCACTCAGGCAATCAGTTTCGGCAACGACAAGACCTCCCCGATCTGGTGAAATAAATGGAAAGGATTACCATTTTCTGTCTGCTGAAGAGTTTGCCTCCGAATTGTTGGCGGATGGTTTTCTGGAACATGCCGAGGTTTATGGCCAGCTCTATGGCACCCTAAGGCGCGAGGTAGAAAGCTGGCGTTCAAAAGGTTTTGGAGTGGTTTTGGCAATCGATGTCCAGGGGGCAGACCAAGTAAGGGGGAAAACAAAAGTTGATTCCTCCGTCTTCCTGACCGCACCCGAAGAATTCTTGAGGCAAAGGCTGAAATCAAGAGGTACAGACTTGCCCGAGGTGATTGAAAGACGGCTGGCAAATGTCAGGTCTGAGATCCAACGCTCCAATGATTACAACCATGTTTTAATCAATATGGAATTGGACAAGGTGGTTTTTGAATTGGCAGGGCTTTGGCGGCCCTTTTTCGACCGGGAATGATTCCCCAATTGGCATGAAACACGGTTTCAAGCTTGATCCTGACAAGGCTTTATAACGGGAGATTGCAATGATCGATGATTTGAAGGAAGAAAGTATTGTCAACGCAATGGGTGGACGGTTCAAGCTTTCGGCCCTGATCCAAAAACGAATGGTTGCCCTCAACAAAGGAGCGCAGCCCTTGGTTCAGGTGCGGACCAACGATTTGATGCAAATCGTCATGGAAGAAATCAAACAAGGTAAAATCACTTTGGATATGACCGATCTCGAAAACAAGATCGCCCTGGGTGCCCAAGAAGCTGTCCGCCGCGCCATGCAGGCCGATGTGTCTGCTGATTTGGCCGGCGAGTAACTTCACGGGTTCAAATTGTTGGGAGGAAACAGCCATGTCGGGCGGACCAGTGGATCCAGCGCGGTTGGCTGATGCCCGCGCAGATGGTGAATTGGAATACCGCACACTAAGCGGTCTGGCTTTGGCCAGTTGCGTCATTGGTGTGTTGTGCGCTGTTCTTTTGGCACTGGGCGGGTTGGTGGCCATCACTCGCTCTGCCCCATTGTTTCTTCCCGCCAACTACATGGTATTGGGCGTTGTGCCTTTGGCTGGCATTGTGCTGGGGCTTTTGGCCGGCGTGCGCATTCGCAATTCCGATGGCATTCTCACCGGATCGGGTTTGGCCCGAACCGGTGTTGTTCTTGCGTTGATGACCATCATCATTTACGGGGCCTATCACGGCGGTATCACCTTGGCCCAACGCATGCGAACCGATGCCTTCGTGCGTAAATGGCTGGAACTGGTCGCCTCCAATGAAGATGCTAAGGTAACCGAGGCTTTCATTTACACCGTTTCCCCCGGATCTAGGCCCAATCTGGATCAGGACAAAAACTCTCTTCGGGCCATGATCGAAGTCGATCACAATGGCAGCTCCGACATGACCGGATCGGGCCCCTACACAACATTTCTTATTTCCACCTTTGTTCGATTAGTTCGCAATGGCGGAAAAGATTGCTCGTTTTCCTTGATCGAAAATGGCCCGCCTGAAATTGTGGACAACGGTTTCCAAATGGTGATGCTCTACAGGGTTAAAGCCCCTTTGGCGGCCTTTGATCTGCAGGTTCAAGTGCATGCTGCAGGCTCCAACATCCCCGACATCCGCAAATGGCATGTCAAGGGTGCCCGCATTCGGGCCCTCGACGGCTCCCAAAAACCTGATTGGACTGACCTTGGCAAGCAGTTTGTGCTCAGAAACGAATTTGCAAAAAAAGTCTTCCAGGAATTTGCCGGCGATATTGGCCCAAGAAGGGATTTTGTTGCCGCTTTCCAGCGAACCACCGAGGGATCTTCCAAGCCTGCCAATGGCTCCCCTGAAGCAGCCGAATGGTTGAAAAAACTTGATTCCTACTTCCACATGGAAT
>Ga0255127_1000099_pt1 | contig 45709 bp, 37 predicted proteins | sample Law_Miss_RepB_8d_FD_188555 | JGI IMG/M metagenome (GOLD analysis project Ga0255127, IMG submission 188555) | Freshwater microbial communities from St. Lawrence River, New York, United States - Law_Miss_RepB_8d | ecosystem: Environmental > Aquatic > Freshwater > River | place: USA: New York...
ACCGAGAGTTCGACTTTCTCACCGCGCTGGATCCGATCGGTCAGTTCGCTGACCAATAACGCGAACTGCTCTTCTTCGGGTGTCGATGGTTCGTCTGCTAGTGCACATTCGACACTGTTTTGTGATGCGTCCTCTTGTAATGCAACTTCTCGTGCGGCATCTTTTTGGTTCGGCGACGCATCCTTCATACCCAAGCACCTCTAATCACAAAGCTCGTTATGAAGGTCTGGCAAACTCTCGATCAACTCTCTGAGTCTTTTGATCGCACGCAAATATCGCATGCAGCCGGTTCGCTTAATCCCAACGTCTGCGCTATCTCCTGATTGTTTAACTGTTCGTAGTGCCGCATCAAGATCACTTCGCGATCACCTTCTTTGAGCTGCAAGATCGCACGCTCGATATGCTGTGCTAACTCTCGCTGCGTCGCCGCTGCCGCTGGAGTTAAACCTTGGTCCTGAAACTGATTCGCTAAATCCATGGCCGACTGGTCGTTGGACAACTGACCTATCGCCGCTTGTTCGCGATCCACACTGCGCTTAGCTGAAAGCCTATGGCGGCGGTGTGCATCGATGATCCGGTCCTTGGCAATCTGCCTGATCCACAAGTGAAATGGGATCGAAGGGGCGTTGACGTATTCGATAAGCCGCCGGTTCGCTTCGATCAACACATCCTGCACAATATCGCTAACGTCGACCCTTTGGGCCAAACGCTGATCAAGCCGCATTGCAATCATACGACGCAAAGCATCTCGGTGACGATCAAGCAACGCATCGACCGCGCGCGGCTCCCCTTCTTTGATGTTCGCCAGCAACTCGGCTGTGGCTTGGCCCTCCGGCCAAATCGATTGTGTCATGAAGTCCCCGGGGTCGTTGTTTTCCTAGTCACTGCTATGGTATTCTAGCATCCCGGCGAGCGATACGGCCAAGTCAAGCGTTTTCCTGCAATACCCTTGCATTCGTCCGCTGAAATTCCTAAATAATCGCTCGCCAGCACCAGGAGCACTATCGCTTGATCCCCGAACTGCAATCCACAAGCTCCATGATTCGGATCTCCCCGGAGCTCGACGTACCGATCACTCCCCGGGTCCGTCGCTTGATCGACACCCCTCCCTTTCGGCGTCTCAGCGGCGTGACCCAGCTGGGTCTCGTCTCGTTGATCTATCCCGGTGCGACACACTCCCGCTTCGAACACTCTCTGGGCGTTTACCGAAACGCGATCGAAGTCCTAAAGCAACTTGCTACCGATCCGAAACAACCGATGGCTTTCGGACAGCGGAACTCCTCGTTGCTTCTCGTCGCAGCCCTATTACATGACTTAGGCCACTGGCCGTTCTGCCATCTGCTCGAAGACCTCGACCTCAAGGATTGCCCCAGACATGAGATTCTTGCTCGACGAATCCTCGAACAACCAACTCTCTCGAACTTGCTTAAATCCGATTGGGACCTTGATCCACACGAAGTAGCCGACTTTCTACATCCATCCCCATCGCACACCCCAGAACCTAACCTCGCTATCCTCCGCTCTATCCTCAGCGGACCGATCGATATCGATAAGCTTGATTACTTGGAACGCGACTCGCTCCATGCAGGCGTACCCTACGGCAGGAACTTTGATCGCAACCGCTTGGTCCAATCCCTTTGCATCGACACACCCAGAAACCGACTGGCGATCTCCGAGAAAGGCCGAACAGCCGCTGAGATGATGGTGTTCGCAAGATACGTGATGTTCAGCGAAGTTTATTGGCATCATGCTGTTCGCAGCGCTACGGCGATGTTGCAACGCGCCGTCTTCGATTTGAAGGAACATTCCGAGATCACCCAGTCTTGGCTCGATATGGACGATAGTTCCTTCAAACACTCCTTGATCGCCCATTGCCGAAATCGCCCCACCGAATCCTGCGCCGCAGGACTCTTCGGCCCCACACGCATCCTCTATAAACGGGTCGCTCAGTTCGACTCCTTCTGCGAACCGGAACTTCATCGCTCGATCTCCAAACTCCCCTATGCACAGCTTGTTGAACTCTCTCGGGAATTAAGCCGCTGGATTCAACGCGAACATTCCATCCCTATCGATCCGCACGATATCCTCATCGATGCCCCACCAGCTTCGTGCGAAGTCCAATTCGATCTGCGAGTTCGCCTAAAATCAGGCCAGTTTCGAGACCTTTTCGAACTTTCACCTGTCGTTCAGTCCCTCGCAACCCGCCAATTCGACGAAATGGTCAAACGGGTCCGCGTCTTCGTCCATCCGAGACTCCAAGCGAGCATCAAAAAAGTCAATATTGCGGAAATGCTGCGAGAGATTTGCGTCCGGACCAAAATCTAGAGCCCAGAATCGCACTAGAATCCGTTGACAACCCCCACCCCTAGCAACAACAATACTGGAATCTCCGACACCCGCGCTACCCGTATGCGTGTTGGAAGTCCTAAGTCGAAATCATCAAACTACTGACGTCTAAAAACGTCGAAATCAAAACGCGTCCGAGCAAGATGCACACACACACGATATTCACTTTCGGAAAACAAGAGATTATTAGCCCCGAGCGCCGGTAGGCCTTGGGGAATCGTCTTCGTCTGTTAACTCCGCGAAACGCATACCTGACCCCTGAAGCCTACCGCTTCAGGGGTTTTTTTGTTGAAACCGATCCACTGAAACTTATCCGTTGCAAAATGCCATGAACACAAAACGATCCCTCCATATCTATGACACCACACTGCGCGATGGCACTCAAGGCGAAGGCGTAAGCCTGTCCCTTCAAGACAAGCTTAATATCGCCAGCCGACTCGCGGAGATCGGTGTAGATATGATCGAAGGTGGCTACCCACTCTCGAACGAGAAGGACGCGATGTTCTTCCAGAAAGCCAAACAGCTCAACTTAGGTAAAAGCCTACTTAGTGCCTTTGGCATGACGCGCCGCCGTGGAATGAAGGCAGCAGATGATCCAGGTATCGCTGCTCTCCTCGCAGCGAACACTCCGGTGATCACCGTTGTCGGGAAATCATGGGACTTCCATGCCACGGAAGTCCTCGGCGTGAGCCTTCAAGAAAACATCGACATGATCGCCGAGACGGTAGAGTATCTCGCTAAATACGCCCAAATCGTCTACGACGCAGAACACTTCTTCGATGGCTATCGCGCAAACGCTACTTACGCGCTCGATGCCGTCGAAGCCGCCGCAAAAGCCGGGGCCAAATGGATCGTCTTCTGCGATACCAACGGCGGCTCACTGCCCGAACAAGTCGCGGCGGTCGTAAGCGATGCGAAGTCAAGACTCCATCCGCACGGCGTTCGCCTTGGCATCCATTGCCATAACGACGGTGACCTTGCAACCGCCAACTCCTTAGCTGCAATCGATGCCGGTTGCGATCAAATCCAAGGTACTATCAACGGGATCGGCGAACGTTGCGGCAACGCAGACTTAGTGTGCGTTATCTCCAACCTTCAATTTAAGAAACACGGCTATGAAGTCTTCGGCGGACGCCCCTTGGATCACCTCACGGAACTTTCGCGTTTCGTCTACGAAACAGCGAACCTTGTCCCTCGTAATAGCCAACCCTTTGTCGGCAGAAGCGCCTTTGCCCACAAAGGAGGTATGCACGTGCACGCAGTTAACAAGTTCGCACATACCTACGAACACATGAACCCAGCCCTCGTAGGGAACGAACGACGCATCCTCGTAAGCGAACTTTCCGGTCGCTCGAACATCGCTGCACTCGTCCAGGCCGATGGCTCATCCGTCGACCGAAAACTCCAAGACCAGATCTTGGCCCAAGTCGTCAAACAAGAAAACCAAGGCTACCAATACGAGGCTGCCGAAGCTTCCTTCGACCTCCTCGTCAAACGCTGCTCGGGTACCTACACCCCACACTTTGAAACCATCAAGTACCAAATCCTTGCCGGTGATCTCGATACTGCTCGAAATCAACAGTTCGCTGAAGCAATCCTCAAGCTGAAGATCAACCAACAAGTCTGTGTCGAAGCGGCCGAAGGCCACGGTCCAGTCAACGCCATGGACGCGGCCTTACGAAAAACCCTTTCCCCCTTCTACCCTTGCGTCGAGACAATGCAACTCGTCGACTACAAAGTCCGCGTCGTCAACGGCGAGGCAGGCACCGCTGCACGTATCCGCGTGAACATCGAAAGCACCGATGAACACCACTCATGGCATACCATAGGTGTAAGCGAGAATATCATCGAAGCCAGCTGGGCAGCCCTCGTCGATGCCGTCGAGTACCATCTGCACCGCAACCATTCCGCAACGCCCCCCAACAAAACGTCATCTGTTTAGCGGTCACTTTGGCTGTATCGGGCTTGCAACGCCAATGCTAGTGCACAGTGAAACGGTGCTAGTGCACAGTGAATCGGCATGACCATTACTTGTCTCGAACAGCTAAGACCATACGGACAAAATACGTCCTCAATTAAGCAACAGGCAAAAGAAACAGACGAAAACTTGGTGAATTCCACGAGATCCCTATGGAATCCACCCTGCAAAACCAAGAAATTAATGCAGACGACGAATTCATCTCCGGTACCGTTTGCGTACCTGAAGTTCTTTTCGTATCCAAAACCTCATCGCCAAAGCTCTCAAGATCGTTACCAACATGAAATCTATGAAGATTCAGCTTGCTGCTACCCTACTGACGATTTTTTCCTCTCCGCTGGCTTTTGCACAACGGCCCAGCGCACCGCGACTGCTGCCCAACAAAACGCTCGCCTACCTTCGCATCGACGATACCCGTGACCTCAAAGCCAAAATGGGGGAAACGGGAATGGGCAAGATGATGGCTGACCCCCAAATCGCCCCCATCCTCGGAACCTTCTACTCAACCTTCGTCGGCCAACTTCAAGGTATGCAAGATGCCATCGGACTGAACCTAGATGAGTTGCTTTCGGTTCCCAACGGCGAACTAGCTGTTGCCGTTGTTGCGACGAAAACTGAACCTGCGTTCGTGATCATGCTCGAAGCCGGCGAAGAAATGCCGGCCCTCGAAGTCCTACTTGATCGAGGCCGACAAGCCGCTGAAAACAGCGGCGGATCCTATGCGGAAAAAGAGGTTGGAAAAATATCGATCCGCAGCCTTGGTGGTCGACGTGGTGGCGACGGCTTGCACTACTTCATCGACTCGGGAGTCATGGTTGGTTCAAACCGAGCCGACTACGCAGAACAACTCGCTATGATCTGGACCGGCAACGGTATCGATCACAAACCTCTCGCAGATAACCGCGACTTTACAACCATCATGTCCCGCTGCGTAGGGACCGAAGGCGAACGGCCACAGGTTTCGTTCTTCGTCGATCCGTTGGCAATCGTCCGCGAAGCTGGCAAAAACTCCGGTGGTAGCATCGCCCTTCTCGCCGGCCTGAAAACCTTCGGTGTCGACGGAATCAAAGGAGTTGGCGGTAGCGCGATCATCGCCCCCAATGAGTTCGATTCGATCATCCACGGTCACTTGCTGCTCAACGCAAACCGCCAAGGCATCATGAAAGTCCTCCGCCCCAAAGCCGGTCCCACCGTACCGGAAAACTGGGTTAGCGAACAAGTCAACAGCTACTTCACCGCCAACTGGGAAATCGAAAAAACATTCAATGCTATTGAAAACCTCATCGACACTTTCGCTGGCGAAGGAACCGTAGAAAATCGATTCGTCAAAGAGGCAAACAAGAACCTGGACATCGACTTTCGCAACGACATCATCGCTCAAGTTGACGACCGATTAACCCTGGTGCAATTGATCGTACCGCCGAAGAAAATCAACAGCCAAGCCAACGTATACGCCATCCACGTGAAAAACCCCTCGCGGATGAAAACTGAAGTCCTGCCTAAAATCGTCGAGAAGATCAAGAGCACAGGAGGCCCGGAAATGAAGAGCAAACTCTTCGGCGATGCCACCATCTATTACCTCGACATCCAAGTCCCAGACGCGGAAGAAAGAAACATCCGTATCCCCAGCCCTTGCTTCTGCATCCTTGAAGACCAATTTGTCGCAAGCGATTCACTCCAAGCGCTCGAAGAAGTCGTCAAATTCAATTCCAGTGGCGACGGATTACTCTCCGATTCGATCGAATTCAAACTTGTGCAGGATCGCATTAAGGCTCAACTGAAAAACAGTGAAATGTCGATTCTCGCTTACCAACGCCCTGAAGAAGCTATGCGATTGATGTACGACTTAGCTACCGATCCAAACAACATCGACAACCTTGAACGGATCGCCGAAAACAATCCATTCCTTCTCTCGCTCATCACCGCCGTCCGAAGCAAAAAGCTTCCTCCCTTCGAAGTCTTTGCAAAGTACCTCGCCCCAGGCGGCGCCTTCATAGTCGACGAAGAAAATGGTATCCATTACACCGGGTTCTCCATGCGACGCGAATAATCATCGTTCGCAAGCTGACCTTTTGATGTAAAATATGTTTCACAGGGTTGCCGGAATAATTACGAATTCCCGCAACCTATCGATAGAGATTCCCACCCTCACTCACCACAACTTCAAGGTGCCTGCCTACGATGAACAACGCGACTGACTCAACCTCTACACGACGCGGTTTCCTCTCCGCTTCTATCGCTACAGGTGCTGGTCTATTGGCCGTCACAAACAACGTAGGGAACGGTAAAGCGATTGCCCAAGAGCAAGCGAAGCCTGCTTTAGCGCCATTGATCGCACCACCTGAGAAACGAATTCTCCTGTCCTGCAAACTCTCGATGATCAAAGGTGACGTCGACGGCAAACCGATCACTCTCGCTCAACGACTCTCGCTGGCCAAACAAGCAGGCTTTGATGGAGTGGACTTCGACGAAGCAGGTAGATTCACCGTCGACGAAGCTCGGGCTGCGGTCCAAGAGTCCGGTGTGTTCTGTCACAACGCAATCAATCATGCTCACTGGGATAAGCGGCTGACTAGTGCCGATCCAGAAGTCCGTAAAGCGGGCGTCTCCAATATTGCCCACTGCCTGCGGGTCGCTCATGCCATCGGCGGTAGCGGCGTACTGATCGTCGTCGGACGAGGGGATGATGGAACGGAAGCCGAAGTCAACGCGCGAGCCCATGCAGAGATCAAAAAACTCCTACCGCTCGCCGCATCGCTCGGACAGCCTATCTTGATTGAAAACGTTTGGAACAAACTTCACTACGATCACGATGCCCCACCTGAGCAAAAGCCCACCAAGTTCATCGATTTTGTCGATAGCTTTAAGAGCCCATGGGTTGGAATGTATTACGACATCGGCAACCACTGGAAGTACGGGCAACCACGCGAGTGGCTCAACGCTTTCGGATATCGCGCCGTAAAGCTCGACGTGAAGGGCTTCTCTCGCGCCATGAATAAGTTCGTCGACATCACCTCTGCCGAAGACGACGTGCCATGGGACGAAGTACGCAAGGGACTCGATGACATCGGATGGAGCGGATGGACAACCGCCGAAGTAGGTGGGGGGGGTGTCGAACGACTGACCACCATCCGTCAGCAAATGCAAAAAGCGTTCGCTGTATAACGACATCTAAACGCAGTTATACACCACTCCCCCACTACCTCGTTAACACTTCGCGTTACTGATACGTATGCTACAGCCAGCCGTGCTCTGAGGGTTTCCACCGTCTGGCGACGGGTGGCTACGATGACTCTCTCCCAAGCGAGTCTCCCCTTCTCCCGCTGGCGGAAGCAAGGGGCCGGGGGATGAGGGTGGTGACCGCGCAATGGATACCAGCTAACTCGTAATCGCAACTCCAACCACCGCTACGCACGGGAACACAGTCCCATGCTACGGGGTAGCAACGACTAAGGGCGAAGCCCCAGAAACCCGAACCGGCCGGGAGGCACTGCAAGCACCAGGCTTATCACCTCGCACCACCATCTGTGTAATAGGTATCACCTACGGCCCCGTTGGGGGGTGAACACTGGCCCTCGACCGTAGCCACTGCTGCCAAGCGGTGGGGAGCAGGAATAGATCGGGTAAATGATGACAGCCCACCGTCTGGCGACGGGTGGCTACAATGGGGACTGGATCGACAGGTCATCATAGATGAATTCATACCAGTGTGCGCCCGTATCTATGTTTTGAGGTAACTACCATGTTCATCTTCGCCCGACGCGGAATTCCACTTAAAGAAATATTCGAAGCGGCCGATAAGGGGCAATCGTCAGCCTACTGGACGGTCGGCTTTCTAGTTTTCTTCCTGGTGATAATCATCGGATCAGCCGTTTGGCGAACTCTGAAAGCCCTCCGCGCCCCCTTTCGATTCATGAGCCTTATCTATGCGGTAATCGATATCTGCACGATCGGCTTTGTAGGTACTCTGCTGTACCAGATTGTTATCCGATTGGCACATGCTCCGGGATAGAGAATTGTTAGAGTCCCACGGCAACCGCCAGCGGATTTTCATTCGCGGGTGCCGTCGAACTTCTGTCATCATGCCGAGCTTTCCGATAGAAAATAAACATCTCCTGGACATTCAACCCATCAGGCTAGCGCATCAAGCGGTTGACAAGCCTCTTGTTTCCATCGTTTGGCTCAAGAGAGATTTCCGTCTGCACGACCATGCTCCGTTCCATCATGCAGCTTCCAATGGAGCAGTTCTTCCGCTATGGGTTATCGAACCCGAATGGTGGCAATCGGCAGACATGGATTCCACCCATTTCAACTTTGCACTGGAATCAGCCCGTGAATTGAGATCAAGGCTGGGGGAGATCGGAAGCGATCTCGTTGTACAGTTTGGCGACATCCTTGAAATCTTTTCGCAACTACAACAGTCCTTCACCATTCGCGAACTCTTAAGTCACGAAGAGACAGGTGGAGACTGGACATTTCAACGAGACAAACGCGTTGTTCGATGGTGTCGCCAGAACGGTATCACTTGGAAAGAATATCGCCAAGACGGGGTTATACGTCGTTTGAAGAATCGCGATGGCTGGGCGGAGAATTGGCAACGTTGGGCCGACACCCGTTTGCTTCCCGCTCCCCGTCAACTTACGCTCCCCGAGCCACTTAGAACCGTCGAAGCGAAAGCTGAAAATGAACAACGATGGCGAACCGTTGATGCAACGATTGCACCAATCTCGCAACTGCAAAAGGGAGGAGAAGAGCAAGCTCATGATTCCCTCGCTACGTTTCTCAACGAACGTAGTGCGAATTACCGGCGCGGGATGTCCAGCCCGTTGACCGCGAACGAAAACTGTTCGCGACTGAGTCCTTATATTGCTTGGGGATGCATCAACGTCCGGCAGATTTACCAAGCTGTGATGCAGACGAAGGCGATTAGGGGGGCGGACAAGCAGTGGCAATCCTCGTTGGTTTCCTATCGATCACGGCTCAGTTGGCACTGCCACTTCATGCAGAAACTCGAAGATGAACCTTCACTCGAATTTCAGAATCTATGCAGGGCCTATGACGGATTAAGGGAAAACGACTTCAGCGAAGAACGTTTTCAAGCATGGTGTGATGGACGAACGGGCTATCCCATGATCGACGCTTGTATGCGTGCATTGCGTGAGCATCGTTGGATCAATTTTCGAATGCGAGCGATGCTAGTATCTTTTGCATCCTATGATCTTTGGTTGCATTGGCGCAAACCCGCGCTGTTTCTTGCACGACACTTTCTCGATTACGAACCAGGGATTCACTACCCACAAATCCAAATGCAGTCGGGAGTCACGGGCATCAATACCATCCGAATCTATTCCCCGGAGAAACAGGGAAAGGATCAAGATCCGACGGGTGACTTCGTAAGGCGCTATGTTCCGGAGTTGCGGCAAGTCCCTACTGCTTTGATTTGGAATCCATCCAAACTAACGCGGGACGAACAAGTTCGATATGGATGTGAAATTGGAAGGGACTATCCATCCCCAATCGTCGATCACGCACAAGCGATCAGGGAAGCGAAAGCAAAAATCTATGAGATAAGGCAAACCGGCGAAGCTCGCGAGAAAGCAGTGGAAGTTGCAAAGCGGCATGGCAGTCGCAAGCGTCGCGATGTGTTTCCGAAACCCAGAACCCATCAACAGTTACTTCTTCCAGGCTTCGATGCCCTCCCTCCCGAGAGCTAGCAAAAGAAATTAGTTTGACCAAATCAGACTAAAAAAACCGAGTCGCCCTAGAATTAAATGCATGGACGACTCGAACCTTCCTTCCCCCCACAACAACTTTTTTCGCTTTGCGTTCTCCCACGCCTCCGCCGTGCGGAGCTTGATCGAGTCACATGTGCCAGCGGCGATTACACAGGCACTAGATCTCGATTCACTCGAACTGCAAAAAGACTCTTTCGTCGATGATCAATTGAGAGAGAGCCACGCGGACTTGCTCTATTCAGCCCCCTGGTTAAACGAAAAAGGTGAGTCTCAAACGGCCTACGTCTATTTGCTCTTTGAGCACAAAAGTCAATCCGATCGAATGACTGGATTTCAACTTCTTCGATACATCGTTCGAGTTTAGGAACAATCCAATCGCAATGGCATACCCCTTTACCCGGTTTTCCCCTTAGTGATCTATCACGGTGAATCCCCATGGAGTTCCCCAAAAAGCCTTGATGAACTACTTGGTACTCCCGATGCCATTCTTCCCTACAGCGTCAGATTTTCCTTCCCAATCCTTGATCTCTCGGTAATCCCCGATAACAAACTTGCTAGTGATCCTTTTTTGCAAAGCGCCCTGAGCTTGCTAAAATACAGTCGACGCAGAGATCTTGCCGAGAGGCTTGAAACTATTTTAAGACGACTGCTCGTCAATGCATCCTTGGACGCTCAAGTCGCACGCTTGAAAGCGGCTGTCTTTTATATACTGGCCAGTAATCCAAATGTCCCGGTGAGAACTTTGACTATGACCGTTCAAAAAATCCTCCCATCTCGAATCGAACCTGGATCCATCGCCGACCAACTCATCAACGAAGGTAAACAAAGAGGGAGAATTGAAGGCCGCACAGAAGGCCACACAGAAGGCCACACAGAAGGTCGTACAGAAGGCCGCATGGAAGGTCGCCAAGAGGGACTTTTAGAAGGATTTATCCAAGGGGAGATTCGGTTAATCAGGGCTTTGCAGAAAATCCTTGGCGTGGCAGTTAGTGACGCCGACAGCTTAAGCAACCAATCCCTCGAACAATTACAAGCACTATCGCGTGACCTGCAAGCCCAAGCCGAAAAACCAAAAAACTCCTAGCCAAAACTCCAAACGATCCCATCCCGCTCGGTGACCTCGACGAGCGCGCCTAATTAAAAACTAAAACCAGCCAATATAAGCATAATGCACCCGTTCCCTCTGATTTCACGACTCCCAAGTTGACACCTCTAAACTTCCAACGCCCTGAGTCATGCTCGACCAAAACATTCCTCACAACCTGCGAGACTTGATTTCTAGAGAACTTGATCGCGATGAAAAAGTCCTCTGGAGCGGGATGCCAAAGCCACACTTCTTTTCAGCCATAAGCATAGGCTCATTCTTATTTGCGATACCCTGGACTGCGTTCGCTGTATTCTGGATGACAGCTGCGGCGGGCTTCCAAATTCCTAAGTTCAATAAAGGATTTGACTTCTTCCCCCTCTTCGGCATCCCGTTCCTACTAGTTGGAATCGGAATGCTTGCCTCGCCCTTGGTCGCTTACCGCAAACAATTAAAAACGGTTTACCTGATCACCAACCAGCGAGCAATCACGATCGATGGAGGGGGGCGATCAACCACCATCCAAAGCCACTTCCCTGAAAAGCTGAAAGACCTCTATCGGCGTGAACACTCCGATGGTTCAGGTGACGTTCTCTTCCAACAACCAATTTGGACTGGTGATTCTGAAACCAGAACCCTCTTACCAGAAATCGGATTCTTGCGCATCCACGACGCAAAATCCGTAGAAAACATCCTCAGGTCGGTCGCAACAACATGGCCACCATAGGATCTGCTAAGATTCACGCAATCCTGCAATACGCCTCCAAGCGAATTCCCCACCCACCTGAATCTCCGATGAAAAAACACCTCCAAGCATTCTGCTTCGCATTGGTCTCCAGTCTTGGAACCAACTCCATCTTTGCCGAAGACTTCTTCTTCCGTGACGGGGACCGAGTCGTCATGATCGGTGACAGTATCACCGAACAACACCTCTACTCGAATTACGTCGAGATGTGGACAGTCACCCGTTTTCCCAACTGGAAAATCACCTTCCGCAACGTCGGTATCGGTGGTGATCGCTCCGTCGGCGGCAACTCCCGGTTCACTCGCGATGTCCTGCTGCATAAACCTACCGCCATGACCGTCGACTTCGGTATGAATGATGGTTCCTATCGCGAATTCTCCGATCAAACTTTCAAACCGTACATGGACGGCTTGCAGGGGATGGCAGACCAAGCCAAAGCTGCAAAAATTCGAACCGCTTGGGTAACTCCACAACCCCTCGACAACGATGAACAAGGCAAAACGGCTCTTACGGGATACAACCAAACCTTGGAGAAGTTCTCTGACGGCGTAAGAACCATCGCTGAAAAAAACCAGGGGACATTCGTAGATCAATTCCATCCCTACCTAGGTGTCCTCGATTCTGCCCGTTCTAAAAATGAAAAATACAACCGCATCACCGCAGGTGACGCAGTTCACCCCGGACCACCAGGCCAAGCCCTCATGGCTGCCTCCATCTTAAAAGGGTTGAACTTCCCAACCCTCGTCGCCTCTGTCTGTATCGATGCCGCACAAAACAAAGTCGTTTCGAAGGAAAAATGCAGTGTTGAAGGTCTGGAAGCTTCTAGAAAAGGGGTCAAATTCCAGAAACTCGATCAAGCGTTACCATTCTTCCCAGAAGATGCGGCAAGCATTCTCCCTTGGACACCCATCCTCGACGAGCTAAACGACTACAAAATCCAAGTCACCGGCTTGGAACCGGGCAACTACCAAATTCGCATCGACTCCATCGCAGTCGCTGAATTCAGCTCCGAGTCATTGGCGAAAGGAATCGACATCTCTGCCGAAGTTCTCAAAACCGGACCAATTGCTGACCAAGCGAAGAAAGTAAAAGAAGCAGTCGAGAACAAAAATCGCTACCATCACGATCAAATTTTTCGCGGCATTGTCCTTACCGGTGTTCCAGACTGGGTCTACGCTGCCGTCCCACGCGAAGAACTAGAGGCGAAGAAAAAGGATCTTATCGATCAACGGCTACAAAAGGTTGCCGAACTGGATGCAACAGTTACGGAAACTTTAACGATGCAACCCCATCAATTTGAAATCGTCAAAGCGGACTAACCCACCTACGATCAATCGTTGTACGCCCCTTGTCCAACTTCTAAAAAATTCCATCTCCGTTGAATCCACTCTTCGATCGCTTCAGCGGGGATGCTTTGCACGTGCCCATCATAGTAAAGGTAATTCGCTAAGCTTTTGCTGTGACGCCGATAATCGATCAACTCTTGAATGACTGCCAGTGTCGTCCCGTTGCGCACATTCTCTTCGGAAAACAGTCCTCCGGAATACCTCAACGGTAATCGCTGCCCCCCGGATGCGTCTTCGTAAAACTGCATCGTACTGCTTGAATTGCGTTTCGCTTCGTCCGAATCCGCAAATTGATTGCGCCGATACCCAAACCTTTTGATCGACGTGGGACAGATATTCACCAATTCGATCTCCCGAAATCGATCCCGTTTGAAATCATCATTGGACCGAAAATCGAAATGGAACTGACGTAAATTGCTGGCACATTGTGTCCTTCGTGCAGCCTCTCGAGCAGCCTGGACGGCCGGCAGCAATAACCCGATCAACACGCTGAGAATGGCAAAAACAACGAGAAGTTCAACAAGCGTCACCCCTCGGCGGGCAATAAAAGAATAACCCATCTTGCAACCTATCCCAGAAACAAACCGAATCGCCCAACCCAGCCAACGACTGATCAACGAAATCCGTCGCATCTTGGCAAAGTTTGCTTAGTAACCATTCCGCGCATTCTATCCAGGAAAGCGACTGATGAATTCAATTAAGAGTTCGTCTTCCATTTTCAACTCAATATCCTCCCACCGCTTGGCAGCGGATGGCTTCCAAAATACAGCTGGTGGCTACCAACTTACCACTAGTGGATACCGATTTGAAGCGGATGATTACCGACTTGCGACGGATCACCTTTACGATGATGCGCCAGATGGTTTGCAACCGTAGCCACTCGACGCCAGACGGTGGACGTTTTCCTCGGAACTACCAACCGCTTGGCAGCGGAAGACTACCGAAAAACAGCGGTTGGTTACCAGCTTTCCGAAAATGCATACCGATTTACACCTGATAACTACCAACCTGCAACGAATCGTCGTTACGAGAATGCACCAGGAAGTTTACGAACGTAACCAATCGTCGCCAGACGGTGGACGTTTTCCTCGATACTACCCACCGCTTGGCAGCGGATAGCTACCAAAATACAGCGGGTGACTACCAGCTTTCAGAAAAAGCATACCGATTTGCAGCGGATGATTACCAACTTGTAACGGATCATCTTTACGATGATGCGCAAGATAGTTTGCAAACGTAGCCACTCGTCGCCAGACGGTGGACGTTTTCCTCGGTACTACCAACCGCTTGGCAGCGGATACCTACCAAAATACAAATGGTTGCAACCAGCTTTCAGAAAATGCATACCGATTTGCTGCTGGTGAATACCAACTTGCAACGGATCATCTTTACGATGATGCGCAAGATAGTTTGCAAACGTAGCCACTCGTCGCCAGACGGTGGACGTTTTCCTCGGTACTACCAACCGCTTGGCAGCGGGTGCCTACCAAAATACAGTGGGTGGCTACGAACTTGCCAATAGTGGCGACCAAACTGACTGCGATTGTATATAGAGTGTTGTCGCAGTCGAAGTTTGGATAAGTGCATAAAAAAAACCCGACCCGGTATTACTACCGAGCCGGGCTTCTATTTTGAAATCCGGTGTTTACAGGGTTGGTCGTGAGTGACCAACCCGTTTGGACGAGCTTCATTGATGTAACGTTTTGTGCTCACTTGTCATAGAACTCGCAAGGAGTTCTAAGTTCTAAAATCCTTAGAAAGGAGGTGATCCAGCCGCAGGTTCCCCTACGGCTACCTTGTTACGACTTAGTCCCAATCATCGAGTTGACCTTCGGCGCCTGCTTCCTTACGGTTAGCTCAGCGACTTCGGGCCCCCCCGGTTCTCGTGGCTTGACGGGCGGTGTGTACAAGGCTCAGGAACACATTCACCGCGGTATGCTGACCCGCGATTACTAGCGATTCCAGCTTCATGCAGGCGAGTTGCAGCCTGCAATCCGAACTGAGCGTTACTTTTTGAGATTTCCTCGACCTCACAGTTTTGGTTCCCTTTGTATAACGCATTGTAGGACGTGTGCAGCCCTAATCATAAAGGCCATGAGGACTTGACGTCATCCCCACCTTCCTCCGGTTTAACACCGGCAGTCTCTCTAGAGTCCCCGTCATTACACGCTGGCAACTAGAGATAGGGGTTTCGCTCGTTAAGGGACTTAACCCGACATCTCACGACACGAGCTGACGACAGCCATGCAGCACCTGTGCAAAGGCTCCCTTTCGGGCACCCCAACCTTTCAGTCGGGTTCCTAAGCATGTCAAGACTAGGATAAGGTTCTTCGCGTAGCCTCGAATTAAGCCACATCCTCCACCGCTTGTGTGAGCCCCCGTCAATTCCTTTGAGTTTCAGCCTTGCGACCATACTCCCCAGGCGGAGCACTTAACACTTTCGCTACGTCCGAGAAACTGTGAGAGTCCCTCAGACTAGTGCTCATCGTTTACGGCTAGGACTACCGGGGTATCTAATCCCGTTCGCTACCCTAGCTTTCGTTCCTCAGCGTCAGAAAAGACCCAGTAAGCCGCTTTCGCCACCGGTGTTCCAGATGATATCAATGCATTTCACCGCTCCACCATCTGTTCCGCTTACCCCTATCTCCCTCTAGCAAAGTGGTTTGAAGCGCAGTTCCTCGGTTGAGCCGAGGGCTTTCACACCTCACCTACTTCGCCGCCTACGAACTCTTTAAGCCCAGTGATACCGAATAACGTTTGGGGAGCTCGTCTTACCGCGGCTGCTGGCACGAGCTTAGCCTCCCCTTCCTCCAGGGTTCTCTCAAGCAGGGGGGAGAACCCCCTTGCATTTGATTCCCCTCGACAGCGGTTTACAACCCGAAGGCCTTCATCCCGCACGCGGCGTCGCTCGGTCAGACTTTCGTCCATTGCCGAAGATTCTCGACTGCAGCCACCCGTAGGTGTCTGGCCAGTGTCTCAGTGCCAGTGAGGCTGGTCGTGCTCTCACACCAGCTACCCATCATAGCCTTGGTGGTCCATTACACCGCCAACTAGCTAATGGGGCATGGGCACATCCTGGGGCGGAATCACACCTTTGGTCCGCAAACATTATCGAGTATTACCGTCAGTTTCCCGACGCTATCCTCGTCCCCAGGGCAGTTTCCCATGTTGTCCTCTCCCTTCCGCCGCTTTCCTGTATTGCTACATTCTCGCGCGACTCGCATGCCTAATCCACGCCGCCAACGTTCATTCTGAGCCAGGATCAAACCCTTCACTTGTGTATGCTTAGATCACCACTAGTCACCCAGTAGCAATCGTGTCTAACCTAAGTTACGGTTTTGAAACCGGTCGGTGTTTTGCGGTCAACAAAACACCCTTTAATTCAACTTCACAAAACTTCTCAATTGCAACGCATCTCTCGAAAGAGATCGCTGCTCGAAGGCTCGTCCACCGGATTGTCAAAGATCAATTTAACTCAACGTTTTACTTGGTATAACCCAAGTCTCGCTTGCAACTCGCGTCGCTTACTCGTCGTTGAGGGCTTAACATCTTAACCGAAGTTGTCGGCTACCGTCAAGCCATGTTTTTAGTTTTTCTTTTCGCTTTGTCGCGATCCAAGATTCCCTTTCGGTGAACCCTCGCAGTCCAATTCGGAACTGACTCGCAACCAAGCTCGTCACTCCGGAACCAACTGCCGCGGATCGCTCAAGCCGAACTTTTGATCGTTCAAACTTGAACCATTGCGAAATCTCGAACTCAGTTAGCTTCGCTTTGCATCTCTGCGTCGCGTCGCGTTGCGTTGTTCGAGGGAGCAGAAAGATATGGACCTTGCCCCTTTCGTGCAAGTCCCTTTTTCAAAATATTTTCAAATCGTTCAAAAACCTGTGTTTTCACAGGGTTTTCACACTATTGCCATCACGCATTTTCTTCCGATCGTCCTCCCATTCGGGACACAAAAGCGTTTCTCGAACGACTTTCCCGCCTAGAATCCATTTCCAAGCCCTCTTTTCGCCCCCCGAAATCATCCGACGCCGCCTAAGGTTTCTCATCCGAATGACTCCGACCAAACCTGCTATCCTTCCATGCCCTTCCAATTCCCTTCGTGCTTCGCTGCTCTCGCTCGGTGTCGATCTGCTTCCTGACGCTACCATCGATCAACTCTCCACGGCTTCGAGCCGTCTACTCTCCCCATCAAATTCCATCCTCTTTCGAGAAGGTGAGTCGCAACCCTTCCTGTTCCTGATCGAATCCGGCCAGATAGAACTCTCGATGCGAGCACCCGGACGACCAAACGTCCGTATCCTTTCTCTGTGCAACGGAAATATCCTCGCTTGGTCAGCACTCCTAAACCAACAACCAATGACCTGCTCTGCTACCACACTCTCGGATTGCGAACTCCTCCGCATCCCCGCAACACCACTGCTCGAGACCATCAGCGCATTTCCCTCCTTCGGCGTTCGCTTCCTACACCAAATCAACCTCGCCCTTTCCGAAAGACTCACCGCCACGCGACTTCAACTCCTGGATCTCTACCACCCCCACAACGCCTAACGAAATCCAACCACTAAGTCATTTATGACCGCAACCACCCCCACAACCAACCAACCGCTACGCATCCCACAACAAGCGATCAACTCGCTGATCCACATCCTCGAACAATCCGGGTTTCGCGTTATCGGTCCAACCATCGATCAACACGCGATCACCTACAACGACATCCACTCCCTGAATGACCTACCGCAAAACTGGACGGATACCCAAGCCCCCGGCCTCTACCAACTATCCGCACTCCCAAACTCATCGCCCCCAAAACTCTTCCAATACAACCTCGGCCCCCACTCCTGGAAGAAATTCCTCTTCCCCCCCGAGTCCGACTTGCCCTCACTAAACCGCCCTCAACCCCCACCCGAAAAGCCGCTTGCTATCCTCGGCGCTCGAGCCTGTGAACTTGCCGCCATCGCCATCCAAGACCGCGTATTCATGGGAGAACAATTCCAAGACTCCCAATACGCACTTCGGCGCAAAGACTTGTTTGTTATCGCGGTGCAATGCACCACCGCCGCAGAAACGTGCTTCTGCACCTCCATGAACACCGGCCCGCAACTTCCTCCGACCTACAACTCAGCCCCAAGCTGCTCCGATCCCAATTCCAAAACACCCACCCAACCAACTTCCTATGACCTCGCAATAACCGAACTTGGCGACTCGTACTTGCTGCGCATCGGTTCACCCCAAGGGCAACGTATCGCCAATCAACTACAGCTTGCACACCCATTTGAACCATCCACTCCCGCCGAACTCGAAGAAGAACATCGAACCATCGACGAAGTTCGTCGCTCGATTCGCAAAAGCCTCCCGACGGAAAATCTACGTGAGAATCTGCTGGCCCGGTTGCAACACCCGCACTGGGATGATGTCGCCGCTCGCTGCCTCTCGTGCGCCAATTGCACGATGGTCTGCCCCACTTGCTTCTGCTCAAGCGTCGATGATGTTCACGACCTGACGGACGAGACGATCTATAGAAAACGCCGTTGGGATTCGTGCTTTAACCCCGACTTCTCTCACACTTCCGGAGCTGCTGTGCGAGACTCGATTCGATCTCGTTACCGCCAATGGCTCACCCATAAACTCGCGACATGGTTCGATCAGTTCGACACAAGCGGCTGTGTCGGATGCGGACGATGTATCACTTGGTGCCCCGTCGGAATCGATCTGACAGTCGAAGTCGCTAAACTCATCGAATCCCCTCTCGAACTCTCCTCCGCTCCCGATTCGAGGCAAGCTTAACATGACCGCATTCGCGCCTCAGCCACCAACCAACGACCCTTGGCTCCCTCACCTTGCAACCATTCGCTCCATCGAAAACGAACTCCCTCTTGCGAATAACACAACGGTCTTCACCCTCGAACTCGAACTTCAACCAGGCCACTACGCGCAAAACTATCGCTTCCTCCCAGGACAGTTCAATATGCTCTACTTGCCGGGAGCAGGAGAAGTTGCGATCAGCCACTGCGGCCCCCACGAATCGAACTCAGCTCTCGCATGTAACGACCTACCCCAAGGCTCCTTCCGACATACCATCCGAGCCGTCGGCCGCGTCACCAACGCCATCGCTCAACTCAAACCCGGTGATTCTATCGGTATTCGCGGCCCATTCGGATCACCTTGGCCCATCGAAGAACTCTGCGGTCATGATGTACTGATCCTCGCCGGCGGACTTGGAATCGCTCCCCTGCGACCCGTTATCTACGCCATCGCTAACCACCGCAATCGCTTCAATGACGTCTGCGTTCTATACGGCTCGCGGAACCCTTCCACAATCCTCTACCACAAAGAACTATCCTCTTGGAAAAAGTTCGACATCCAAGTCGAGACAACTGTCGATCAACCACAAGCTCCCCCCACAGCTCAATCCCAGCCCCAATCTCCAAACGAGCAGCCCCCTAAAGACACTCTCAGCGAAACAATCGAGGCGAACACTTGGAACCAAGCGATTGGGCCAGTAACGCTACTGCTTGATCGACGCCTCTCCCGATCTCTCTACCCCTCCTTCCAACCCGCAAACACACGCGTGTTGATCTGTGGCCCGGAAATCATGATGCACTACTGCGCACAAAGTGCACGGAAGCTCGGCATCGCGCCGAACTCAATTTGGATCTCCATGGAACGCAACATGCAATGTGGTGTCGGTTACTGCGGTCACTGCCAGTGGGGACCTTTCTTCCTATGTAAAGATGGCCCCGTCCTACGCTACGACCTCGCGGAACCTTTCTTGAACATCAAAGATCTCTAACCGATGAATTTACCTACCACCGTGATCAAACCACGCCCACGCATCGCTGTCGTCAAATTCGCTTCGTGCGATGGGTGCCAATTGACGCTTCTCGATTGCGAAGACGAACTCTTGGCTATCGCCGACCGAGTCGAATTCGCGCATTTCGCGGAAGCTTCCAGCGACTTGCAAGAAGGCCCCTACGATATCGCAATCGTCGAAGGATCCATCTGTACCGAAGAAGACTCACACCGAATTCGACAACTACGAGCTAACAGCAGGCACTTGATCACTATCGGTGCTTGCGCTACAGCAGGAGGGATCCAAGCCCTTCGAAACTTTGGACTCCACGAAGATTTCAAACGCACCGTCTACGCCCAACCTTCCTTTATCAACTCACTAGCCGAATCAACGCCCATCGCTCTGCACGTCCAAGTCGACTTCGAACTACGCGGCTGTCCCGTCGACAAACGTCAACTTCTCGAAGTCATCCTCGCCTTCGCCTCAGGACGCCGACCGAAAACATCATCTGAGTCAGTCTGCCAACCTTGCAAACGACGCGGAAACGTATGCGTGGTCGTCACCCAAAAAATTCCTTGCCTCGGCCCTGTAACCCAAGCTGGCTGCGGAGCCATTTGCCCAGCGTTCGATCGCGGCTGCTACGCTTGCTTCGGCCCAAGCACCAGCCCAAACATGACTTCCCTATCGAAGTCAATCCTCGAACCGAACCTCGACCCCGCTCAAGCCTCACTCCTCTTGCAATCCTTTCACGCTGCTTCTCCTCCCTTCCGCAACGAGAGCATCCGCCTGTGGCAACTCTCGAAACCAAACCAGCCACCAGCAGACCTCCACCCCACACTCGAAACTCCTCGCAATGACAAATCAGCCCACACCTCCTGATAATACTCCCGGGTCTAATCATCCAAGCGACTCTGATAATCCAAAGCGCGCCCATAACCCGAACGGGAGCGATGGAACTACCGCGCGAAGCATCCGCGTTCCGATCCTAACGCGTGTCGAAGGGGAAGGAGCACTGAACATCGAACTCCACGGCCCCTCGGTTCACCGCGTCGAACTCAACATCTACGAACCTCCGAGGTTTTTCGAAGCCCTCCTGAAAGGTCGCAGTATTCACGAGGTCGCCGACATCACATCACGCATCTGCGGCATCTGCCCAATCGCTTACCAAGTCACAGCCGCACAAGCCATCGAACAAGCTCTTGGCATCACACTTCCTTACGAACTCGCTGCACTTCGACGCCTGATTTATTGCGCTGAATGGATCGAAAGCCACGTCCTTCACATCCACCTCCTTCACGCCCCAGACTTCTTTGAATGCCACAGCGCAGTGGACCTAGCGAAAAAATTCCCCCTCGAAGTTCAACGCGGGCTAAAACTCAAACAACTCGGAAACCGAATTCTCGAAGTCCTCGGCGGACGTGCGATCCACCCCATCAATATCGCGATAGGCGGCTTCTATAGACTCCCAAGCCACAACGATCTGTCGGCCCTGATTCCAGCAATTGAACAAGGCCTATCTTGGGCCGTTGATGCTTCTCAATGGATCGCTACCCTGCCCTTCCCTAACCAGTCGTTTCCCTACGACTTCGTCTCGCTCGCGCACCCCGAACATTACCCTATCGAAGACGGCTACATCGCCACTGATTCCCCTGATACAACTGGGAATTCCATCATCGCAGTCAAAGACTATGAATCGCACTTTCGCGAAGTCCAGGTCCCACACTCGACTGCATTGCAGTCGCGCCGCATCCACGCCCACCAACCCACTAACGCATCGACCGTCGCACGGGAAACCACGACGCCTACAACTGACTCGAATTACTTCGTCGGACCTCTCGCTAGACTCCATAACAATCGGCAAAACCTTTCGCCAATCGCACGCAAGCTCGCTGATACCCTTCGACTCGACACATCGCAAAGAAACCCCTACCACAGTATCCTTGCTCGCGCTATCGAAGTTGTCTTTGCCTTCGAAGAAGCACTTCGCATTTTAAGAGCATTACATCCTACAAGAACTCCGAAAATCGATTTCACGCTGCGAGCAGGAGTCGGTTACAGTGCGACCGAAGCTCCCCGAGGATTGATTTTCCACCGCTACGAATTCGATGATCTCGGACGAGTCTTATTCGCGAAAATCGTCCCTCCAACCTCACAAAACCAAGGGCAAATCGAAGCCGACTTGCGAACCCTCGTCTCGCAAATCCATTCCGAACAAGACCTTTTTATTGCGAAATCCTGCGAACAACTCGTCCGAAACTACGACCCGTGCATCAGTTGCTCAACACACTTCATGAAAGTTCATATCCACCGTAGATGAACCAACCATCTGAACCCCAAAAAACAATCTTCTTCGGTTTCGGATCACCCCACGGCTTCGACCAAATCGGCTGGCATATCATCGATGCTATCGATCGATTGCTTCCCTTTTCCACAACTCAGATACCTACCGAACTTTATAAACTCAAAACGCCAATCGATCTTCTCAATCACGCACTTGCATCGAATCCCGACCAACCGACATCACGAACCACCCTTTGGATCCTTATCGATGCGTGCATCAACATAAACACTTGCGACAACGTTGCCGAATTTGAACCAAACCCATTCAACCAAACTCCACGGATCCATCGCTGGGATTGGCCCCCCAAAAACGATTCGCCCTACACTCTTGAAAACCCAACACCAAACGGATCCTCGCACGGAGTCGGACTGATCGAGACTCTGCAACTCGCCGAAACCCTAGGGCTTAACCCCGACTCAGTCTGGATCTTCGCCATCGAATGCAACTTGCCGATCCCCCCCACTGCGAATGCCCCGACAGATCTTGCAGTAGACGCGAAGTCAGTCTCTTACTGCGCTGCGCAGATCCTAAGCCAACTTCAGCACATCACCCTCAAGTAGCAAGCAGCTTGATGCTGGCGATACACATTACGATCGCTAAAAGCACGCGAGCTGTTCGGACAGGTAAACGAAAACTCCCCAAGGTCGCTCCGAAGAAGCCGCCGACGATCACTGCAACAGCCAAAAGATATGCATGATTGGGAATACGAGCTTGATTCGAAAGCACTCCTGCGAATCCAGCGACGGAATTCAACAAGATAAAAAGGGCGGAAACCGCCGAAGCGGTTTTGGTCGTTGCCCACCTCATCCAAAGCAGCAAAGGTGTTAGATAAATTCCCCCACCCGTCCCAGTCAACCCGCTTAAAAGCCCAATCCCGGCACCCAACCCCATCGCCGAGGCGGTACTTGGCTCTTGAATCTGCTCACCTTCTGAAATCGGTTTAAATAGCCATAACGCCGAAACGCCAAGCACAATCCCCAGGATCTTGGAGAATACATCGATGGGAATCTGGGTTGCACCGCCGATAAAAGCAAACGGCGTTGCCAACAATGCAAACGGCCAAAACAACTTCCATGAAAAATGGCCACCCCGGTAGAATTGCACCGACGCGATGGAAGCGACGAGAATGTTTAGAAACAGGGCGATCGGTTTTATTTCCGCAGGTGCTAAGCCAGCAATAGTCATCACGGCGATGTAACCGGATGCTCCTGCGTGACCTACCGAGGAATAGAGCCACGCAACGAGAGCGACGGCAAGTGCGAGAATTACGGTGCTCATGTGCAGGCACCTCGGCCTACAGAAATCCAGTTACGCGGCGTATCAGGACGATTGAAGTCGCGGTAACAAGACTCGTTCAACCCATTTGGTGTCGACGGTACCATCGACGAACTCTTGTTGCGCCAAAACCGTTTTATGGAAAGCCGCAGTGGTTTTGATCCCTGTGATTCGAAGCTCGCTCAGAGCCCTCTGCATCGTCTCAATCGCCTCTTCACGCGTCGCGCGATGAACGATCAATTTCGCAATCATCGAATCGTAATGAGGTGGCACGGAATAACCTGCGTGAGCATGGGAATCGACCCGCACCCCATAGCCACCCGGCAGATACATCGTTTGAATTTTACCCGGACAAGGCTGAAAATTCCGATCGGGGTCTTCGGCATTGATCCGGCATTCGATCGCCGCGCCGCGTGGCTTGATATCCTGTTGGGTAAAACTGAGCTTCTCTCCAGCGGCCACTAGAATTTGTGTCTTGATCAAGTCGATCCCGGAGACCATTTCGCTCACTGGGTGCTCAACTTGGATCCGCGCGTTGACTTCGATAAAGTAGAAATTGTCTTGTTGATCGACGATGAATTCTACCGTTGCCGCGTTGTAGTAATTGGCTTGCCGAACCATCCGCACGGCCGCATCGCACATCGCTTTGCGCGTCGCTTCCGGTAGCCGTGGCGATGGGCTTTCTTCGATGAGTTTCTGGTGGCGTCGCTGAACGGAGCAGTCGCGTTCGTGAAGATGCACGACGTTGCCGTGCTGGTCAGCGATGATTTGGACTTCGACGTGCCTAGGCCGGTCGATGTACTTTTCCAAGTAAACGCCGGGATTTCCGAACGCGGCTTTCGCTTCCGTCTGGGCTTGAACAACCGCTGCTTGCAACGACGCTTCGTCGGCAGCAACGCGCATTCCTTTTCCACCGCCACCGGCCGTGGCTTTGATCAAAACCGGGAACCCGATCTTGCGAGCCGCATTGATCGCATCTTCTTCGCTTTCGATGAGCCCATCGCTTCCGGGAACCACCGGGACTTTTGCGGCAATAGCCATTTCACGAGCGGTATTTTTATCGCCAAGCTTTTCCATTGCATCGGGTGATGGACCGATGAATTCGAAGTTACAGCTGCGGCAGACTTCGTTGAAGTGAGCATTTTCGGCGAGAAACCCGTATCCGGGGTGAATCGCGTCGGCTTTTCCAAGTTCGGCGGCGGCGATCACGCGATCGATTCGCAGGTAGCTATCCATCGATTTTGCGGAGCCAACGCAAAATGCTTGGTCTGCCAAATCCAAGTATTGAGAACCGCGATCGGCTTCGCTGAAAATAGCGACTGTTTCGATCCCGAGTTCTTTACAAGCGCGGATAACGCGCAAGGCGATTTCGCCACGATTAGCGATCAGAACGCGACTGAACATAGAGAGCAATTAACCTCGAGTATCGATTTTGAAGAGGGGTTTGCCCACATCGACAGCTTCCTCGTTACGCGCTAGGACTTGAACGACTTTCCCGCGTGTTTCAGCTGGGATTTCGTTGAAGACCTTCATCGCTTCAATGATGCAGATGACGGTGTCGCTTTGAATGTTCGAGCCAACTTCCACGAAGTCTTTCGACGTCGGATTAGGTTTCGAATAGAAAGTCCCGACCATGGGTGAGCGGATGATGGCGATATGCGGACCATCGGCATCGGCTGCTGGAGCAGCAGCGGCGGATGGGGCCGCAGCAGGGGCGGCGGTGAGCGGTGCAGGTGCAGCCGCTTGCATCATTCCCGGAGCAAACATCGGAGCTTGGACGAAAGGCATGCCATGCCCTACGCCGCAAAGCCGAATGCGTTGGCCTTCTTGGCGAAGATCGATTTCGCCAAGATTGTGTTCTTTCATCAGTTCGATCAATCGGCTGATGCGTTCGATATTAAATACATCGTCCCCTTTGGAGGTGCTTTCCGGGGCAGCTCGTTCCGGTTTTTTACTGGATTCCGCCATTGCGGGACCTTTCGGACAAGGAAGAAATTGAGTTCGAATCGCGATCTGCGAGGGTTGTTTTATACACAGGTTTACCGATTTCGCCAAGAACGGGCACCGGACAGGGTGCAGAAGCCTCACAGCGGGCTCGCAACCGGCAGGCCGCTTCCTCGGGGGTAACGGTGTTGATAAAGCAATCCGAGCTCCATTCGAAGCCGGCGACTTTGCATAACCTGGGGATGATTTTCATCCGCCAATGGAAGATATTTTGCGAAGTCAGATCAAAAGGTGCGGTCTGCAAAATGGTGTTGTAAGCCGCCCGCGGATGCTCGGTTTCGATCGCACCTAAGACTCGCATGGTTATCCTTGCAAGATCGTCTCGCAGTTCCTGTGAACTCGCCTCAAATTGGCTCTGATGACGCTTTGGCACGATGGAAACACTGTAAGGCAGCCTCGATGCAAAAGGGCACAACGCGACGAAATGCTCGCTCTGAGAGACAATCCGCTCCTCATTCTGTATTTCTTGCTCGAGCACATCACAGACGTAACAGCGACGGTGCTCCTCCATGTACTGCTGCATACGCCTTTGGACTTTGCTTACATCGCTAGGAAGAAAATCGGTACAGATCAACTGACTGTGCGTATGGAGCAGCGAGGCTCCGGCATCCATTCCGTAATTCTTGAAAACCACTCCGTACCGCATCGTCCCGAGTCTTCGATAAGCTAACAATCGTTCTTGGTAAGCTTGGTAAATCACTGCCACGTGGTCAAACGGAAGTTCCGTGATGCTGCTTACGTGATTCGGCGACTCGATGAAAACTTCATGAGCTCCCTGCGTGTGCCGCTTGAGAAAAAGGTTCGTTGGGGAGTGCGTCGCGGCCGATTCTCCTAATTCGAACTCACTATGACTCACTGCAGGGAATTTGTTGGGGACGACCCGAACCAGCCAATCTTCACTCGTGGGATCAACTCCACGCGCATGCAAGACCAGCGTAGGGCTTGGGGTCTGCGTCTCATAACCTCGACAAAAAGGACAAGGCCCTTTAGGGGCTGCCGTAGATGGTGGCTGAGGAGTTGCGAAATCATCAGGACGGGAAAGACGATTCGGTGCAAAGATCACCCAGCGATCGCTGAGCCAGTCATACCGCATCTGATTCATCGAAAGTCCGCTCCTACTTCCGTTGTTGTTGCTGAACCATTCCAAGGACTCCAACCCACACTCGAGGTTGTGACCGAGCAATGGCTCGATGAGGCTGTTGTTGCCCAAACAATGAGCATCGATAGTCGGCAGCGAGCGGCGGAAGAGGAGCGCCTGCAGCTTGTATGCCTTCTATCTTACAGTCTTAGGCCGTTAGTCTACAAACGTTTATTCTACAGTCGTCCTTCCATGGCTGCAAATTCGCGAGCCCGTCGGTAGACATCCAGCATCGCTTCGGCACTTCGCTTCCATGACCAATCCTGACGCATTCCGGTTTCGACAATTTCACCCCACTTATTCGGGGATTCGCGGAAAATCGTCAAAGCCCGCAGTGTCGCATCCGCAAGGGCTTCTGGGGAATAATCGACAAACGAGAAACCGGTTGCTGTTCGCTCCGACATGCGTTCAATGGTCGCATCGGCAATCGTATCAGCCAGTCCGCCAGTGGCCCGTACGACCGGAAGCGTGCCGTAACGAAGCGAATAAAGCTGGTTTAGGCCACAAGGTTCGTATTGGCTTGGCATCAAAAACAAATCGGCGGCCGCTTCGATCCGATGCGCTAGAGAGTCAGAGAAACGAGACTGCAAAGCGATTCGGTCTGGTCGACGCGCTTGTAACTGGGCAAGCGGTGTGCTGTACCGCTCTTCGCCGCTACCTAAAATCACCCATTGAACATCTTGATGATCGACCCACCAATGCATCAATTGAATGATCAAATCCCAGCCCTTCTGCTCGGCAAAGCGACTGATGATGCCAATCATGGGCACCTCAGGTCGCATCGGCAATCCAAGGGATTCTTGCAATTGCCTCTTGCAAACCCCCTTCCCCTCCCGCCAATTCTCGACGGTGTACTTCATTGTCAAATGCTCGTCGACACTCGGATCCCATACGCCGTAATCGACTCCATTGACGATCCCGATCAGACGATCAGCACGCGCTCTTAAAACACCATCGAGCCCGCACCCAGAAGCCGGTGTCTGAATCTCTTTTGCATAAGTCGGGCTAACGGTCGTTAGCATGTCAGAAAAAACCAAACCTGTTTTCAGCAGATTCAAATCACCGAAGAACTCCATCTGTTGCCAGTTAAAATAGCGTCCATCGAGTCCCGTAAGCGCCATGTCCGGCCCCCAAAATCGACCTTGGTAAGCCATGTTATGGATCGTCATCACCGATGCCGCATGGTGGTACCAATTCCAGTTGTGCGTCCTCGTTCGATGATAAGCAGGTATCAAACCGGTCTGCCAATCATGGCAATGAATGATATCGATTGCCAACCCAAGCTTTTCTATCGCTTCGACCACCACCCGCGAAAAGAAACAAAACCGCCCAGAGTTGTCCCCAAAAGTTCCCGAAGAATCCCCATAAAGACCTTGGCGATCGAAGAACATCGGCTGGTCGACCAAATAAAAATCAACTCCGTGCGGATCGAATCGAACTCGATGAATCTTCGCCGTACAAGCCATCCCGGCATGATCGATCGTTATCTCTGCCACCCCCTCGCTGATACTCCAATGGCGATTCTCCGAACGGCTGGCCTGCAGTACTTCTTTGACGCAAGCATACGCCGGCAAGAATACCGAACAATGATGCCCAAGCTTGACCAACTCCAATGGCAAAGTACCCACGACATCGGCCAACCCACCCGTCTTGGCAAACGGAATCGCTTCCGATGTCGCCATTACAATGTGCATGATCGCCCTCGAATCGTCGTTGACTTGCATGGCTCAGACATCTGATAAAAAACCTTCTATGTAATCACTGTTCGCAATCTGCTCACGCCATGCTTTTTGTGTGCAAGGCAAGATCCCCCCACCGCATGGCGGTCAACTGCAGTGCATCGCAATCAACTGCTGTGCTTGGCGATCGACTGCAGTGCGTCGCAAGCAACTTCGGGCACTATTCAATGGGGCTCCCTGTAAAGTGGGTCGAACTAACTGAATGTCAACACCCAGTTGATGATTTTTACACATTTCCCGAAGACTTTCAGTTCAACCTAAGTTGACCTTGGTTGCGATGCGCTCCACCCGTTATAATCCGAACCTCGTCACGATCGAATCGTACCCACGCTCGTTTCGATTTCACCAAACTTTTCTCCTCGCGACACTCAAGAGAATATCCCGTGCTTTCGATTCGACCTACGGTATCGCAACATGTCTTCAGTGTCTTCGGCAGATCGATTCACCCGGAATTGGTTCTGAGTTGTCAATCACGAACAATTCAAAAAACAAACTATCGAGCCCGCATCGACATCACCAGCGATGGCCACCTGATCTCCTTCACGGGCTCACGCGGAGCCACTCTCTCCGAAGTCGTCGGCTCCAAGCAGCAATCTCTCCCACAACAACGCAAGCTCCTTTCCCTGCCACTTCGCGGACGATCCACCGATGAACTCGAAGGGAAACGCGGCCTGAGATACCGCTCGCAATTCGAACTCGAACACTTCTCTGCCGAAATGTTTTGGATGCTCCAAAACCAACTGCAATCATGCGTCTCACCCGACGAAATGATCCACTCGTTTGACTCAAGCGGCAGAATGCCCTTCGGCGCAATCAGCTTCATCCATATCGAAACCCGAGAACGTCAACTTCTCATCCAAGCCTTCCACACCTTCCCCGACGACTACTCTATCGTCAAATCTATGACGACGTTCCACGTCGAAAAAGAATAAGCCCCCCCTATCGGTTCCGAATTCTTAATTGCAACTCGTTTCGTTGCTCGGACAAAGATTTCATCGAAAGCGGAAACAGCTCGCTATCAGGTGAGACCGATTCGCCAAGTAATTTCTGAAGTACTTGGATCTCACCCGCAAGCTTTCCAACCTCATACCCGGCAATCTTCCCTTCCTCTCGGCCTTCCTCACGGCCTTCACTCAAAGCCCCACTGATCGCCCATTCGTAATCCCTGAGGGCTTTCTCTCGCTGGTCGTACATCTGTTTGTCCTCCGTTTTCGAAGCTATCATCGACAGGATATCAATCGCTCGACCGAACCCTTCTCCGGGAAGCAATGAACGTAATTCCTCAGCCGAATGGTCTTGGGAATGCAACATCAAATACACCCAACGCTCCAGCTCAGCACAACTTCCCAACTCCTCTTTGTTCAAATTGTACTTGGCTAACTCGATGATGTGAATCTCGAGCGCATCGGAAAGCTCCATTCCCGAGTCAATGTCCCGCATACGAAATACCCGATGCCCGGTTCGACTCTCTGGAAACATCTCCTGCCTGACGAAGCAAATCGAAATTGCAGGCTGTGCCCTCTCATACGATTTACCGACTTCCAATTGGTCGACAAACATATTGCAAGCATAATAGATCAGGCGCTTACGAAGTCCCGATCGGTGATCGACTTGCATTTCAATGTTAAAAACCCGGCCTGAAATATCCCGGCAGCGAACATCGAGAATGATGGCCTTTTGATTCTCGAATTCCTTGTGTTTAAACGGATTAATGACCTGTACGGCAACAATCGGATCACTGAGTTCTAGGACCGCATTGAGCAATCCGAGCAACGGACGCTGATCGAGTTCGCAAGCAAATATGCGTTTGAACACGTAGTCGACGATGGTGCGGATTCCTAAACGCATCGGAAGCATCCTCGGTAGATTGAATCAAAGTTGATCTCCAGTCGTCACACTTTGAATCTACCGAACTTCTGCAGTTTTGATCCGCTTTTGGCACGAAAAAATTTCATGATTCTTGCCAGAGCCTTGTGCTTAGAGGCGCTCTGACGGGGTGCAAAAGGATCCTTCGATACTCATCGCACTCGCGAACTCATCGCACTTGCGGCAGACGAACTTGCCAAGACTCATCAAAGAAATCTGCTTCCGCAATTCCTCCCGGCCATCGACCGTTCGGCGGTGTTGCTAAATCGATCACCGCCCAATCAGGCAACTTCGGAACCTGCCTTGCATTGTTCAAATAGTCGTACTCACGATAGGTAAAGCTGCTGTTAAAGACTACATATCGAGTTGCAGCAAGCGGATTCGGATACACCAACAAAGGAATATGCCCCTTGGATGACCGCTTAGCGTTCTGGCCTATCGCTACTGACTCCTCACTCCACTCAATGGGCAACTTGCCTTCTCCACTTAACACTCCATCCACATTGAGCACCTTAGCAATCGTCGGATTGCTTTTCGGATCACCCCAAAGGATCAAGTTGTAATTTTGAATGTCCGATGCCGTCAGCTCCTCGGAAGTCTTTATCCGAACATCCCCACGCATCTGACGGTGCCATTCTTTGACCGCGCGATCGAACTCCGATTGAACCCACTGATCGGTTTCACTGTGCCAGCCTTGCGCCGAAGGCCTCACAAACAAAAATGGCCCCAATAGGGCATCATCGATCGGCCCTTGCAACCCAGCACGCTTACGCAACCCCTTCGAAGGGACTTCGACCGGAGAGACCAATGTCCACTTCGATCCATCAGCCCGAAACGTAGCACGAAAAGATCGATCGGAACTTCGCTTCACATATTCCTCACCCACCTGGTCCCCCCCCTGGAAGATCACCACATGCATCACGGGGGCTGGCTCCCATGCCTTGACCGGCAAGTCAATCGTAAACTGAGTGACTCCCGGATCGGGTTCCACTCGAATGCCAAAGGATTGCGTACCGGTGAGTTTCTTATCCAAATACAAACTGGTATTCACTCGAATACTCGTTGGAACCCAATGCTCTTTCAATGCATCGATCGATATCCAATGCGCCCGGTTGTACCGCAACGTCGTTGTTGTAAACGTGAAATCTGTGGGCAGTTCCGTCGGTTCGCTTCCTGGATCAAGCAATTTCAATCTGCGATCGATCTCCTGCTTGGCTTCTGCTGAAATCGAATGCGCTGTATTTGGAGCGACAATATGGGTCAATTCAAAACGATCTTCCTTAGGAAGATTCCAACTGGAGTGCGCCATGATGTCCGCCGCCTGCTTCTGCTTGTCGATCTCACCACTGTAAGCGATCGTCGGCAACATCCGAATATTTCGTACCCAGACCGGACAATCGTAGAGCTGCCATAGCTTCTCTTCGAACCAATAAGGTTTGAGCTCCTCCGACTGAAAGACCTTGAGGAACTCCGGAGTCTCGGAAAATCCTGCACCCGGTGTAGCCGCAAACCAACGATCGGGATAGTGAACTGCAAGGTGCCAAGCGGCAGCTCCACCCATCGAGAAACCTCGAATGGCAATGCGCTGTGGATCGATGCTGTACTGCCCCACTGCATGCTCGATCGCTTCAATAGTATCGATTTCACCGGCTAGCTTATTCGCATTGCAATAACGTCCAAACGGATGAATCATCAGCACACCGTCCGATGGAATCGGATCGCGGCTCTTCATACGAGTCGAGAGAAACTGCAACTCCAGCCCCTTCTCGCTTCTCCCTCGGCACCAAACATCCGCACGGCCCGACGCCGCACCACTTCCCGCAACCACCCCATACGGCTGCACGGATCCATCAAGCTTGGATCGAAACCCACGAACTGTTAAGCGTCCAGTAGCTAAGTCTAAACTGGCCCAATAAGGTACCGGCACGCCTGTTTTGAACTGTTCGTTCGAAATGGCTTGGCTGCGTCGCAACCCCTCGGCGATCAACTCCTTGGCGCGATCAAAATCAGCGGTCTCGAAAAAACCATTTTCATTCAACGCAATCTCTACAGCGCGCGAAAAAATCTCGACGTCCGGCAAGTACGCTTGAACGCGAGGATGCTTATCTTTACGCAACTCCTCGACCGCTTGCTGCAAAGAAGCCAGTCCCTGAACTAACGATTCACGCACCTCAGCAGGAACCTCAATCCCCAACGGAGGAATCGGCCTAATGTTTTCCACTTTATTGTCGGCCGGCCCATCCGCAAAAACGCGATGACCCGACAATGGCATTTGGGGAACTGCTACAGCAAGCACTCCCCAAGCGATAGCTGCTAATCCAATCCGATTGCGAACCCTGCTCTTTAAAGAATCAGAATATGGCCTTTGGGTAAGCCGGCCACAGCGAGAGGAAACGGTGCGCATAAGTGAAACTCAATAGTAGTGGGTTCGAAATATCGCGATGCGCGATCTCGCACCATTGGAAGCAAACGGCGGTGCGATTTCAACCAAGGAACCCACTACACAGGAGAAAATCGCTCAGTTTTAGCGCTCGCGAGCAAGCTTCATGAACAGCTCGTAACGAGCCTTCATCTCGATGAGGCTATCTCCTCCAAACTTCTCGACAAGCGCCGAAGCGATCTCGAAAGCAACCACATGCTCAACGATGATCGCAGCCGCAGAAATCGCACATACATCGCTTCGCTCGTAATTCGCTCGATGCGGCTGCTTGTCCTCCATCCGGATCGAATCAAGCGGCTTTCGCAAAGTACTGATCGGCTTCTTCGCTGCTCGCAAAATCAAACTCTGCCCGTTGGTCATCCCACCTTCAAGCCCCCCTGCATTGTTCGAAGGGCGAACGTAACCGAGATGTGGCAAATGACTTTGTGCAGGATCGTGATGAATCGGATCATGAACCTGAGATCCTCGACGCCGAGCGGCTTCGAATCCAAGCCCAATCTCTACACCCTTAATGGCCTGAACTGCCATCACCGCTTGAGCAAGCTTCCCGTCAAGCTTGCGATCCCACTGCGCATGCGTCCCGAGGCCAAAGGGTAACCCATCGACTCGGACTTCGATCACTCCCCCCAATGTATCTCCTTCGTCAGCCATCTGATCGATGTACTTCTCGGCTTGAGGATCCGATGAAGGCTGAACCGAATAAATCGAACTTTGATCGCGAAGAGCACGAGTTTGCTCGATCGAAAGATTCGCAGTTCCCTGCGATCCAAGGTTCATCTCCCCAAGCTCGACGACATAACCGATGGTTTCAATTCCAAACTCCCTGAGCAAAAGCCGAGCAAGTGCTCCGGCTGCCACTCGCACAGCAGTCTCCCGCGCACTCGAACGCTCAAGAATCCCTCGGATCGAGCCTAGGTACTTAATCGCTCCGGTCAAGTCCGCATGCCCAGGCCTCGGACGCTCAAGCTCCTTGAGCCGTTCAAGCTTGTAGTCGTTGTTGACGACTTGAAGCGTTATCGGAGAGCCCAATGTTTTCGATTGCCATACACCGGTCAAGATATCCACGGTGTCTTGCTCAAGTTTCTGACGCCCCCCACGACCGTATCCACCCTGTCGCAGTTTAAGCTCGTGATTGATGAAGGACTCGTCAATCGAAAGACCAGCAGGAAATCCATCGATCAGGGCGATTAGTGCTTTGCCGTGGGATTCACCGGCGGTCCAGTAACGTAACATTGCAAGGTCGGCTTCGAAGGTACAGGAATTTCAAACGGAAAAACGCAGATCGCGATCGGCAGATCTGAATGGTCGAAACAGTAAACTAATTGGCTGATTAAGGTCGGGAATAGGAAGTTCAAGGCTAACACAGGAGCGAGCAAGTTGCAAAAGCAAATCCCGCAAGCCCATCTGCATTTGCAAGCTGGTCTGCATTATTGCTTCGAATGGATTTGTCGTAACGAGGACAGCCAACGATGCAAGTCTGCCGGCCAAGGCATTTTGAATTCGAGCTTCTCTTCCGAGATCGGATGTTGGAATGATAAAGTCGCGGAATGCAACGCCTGACGCGGCGCCCCACTTTGGTCTTGAACCAACCTACCGTCCGCAAGCTTGCAGTAGATTGCGTCGCCGCATAACAAGTGTCCCGCTTCAGAGAGATGGATCCGAATTTGATGCGTTCGACCTGTTTCAAGCTGACATTCGATCAGACTATACGGCCCAATCTTCTCGATCGGACGAATGTGCGTAATGGCCCGTTGCTCGGTCGGATCCGCTTGCTTCCCACCACCGCCCGACTCCGTATCGCTCGATTCGGTATCGATCGACTCGGTATCAACAGCAGACTTACCATCCATAGCTGAACTGGAATCCACTATAGAACTGACATCCACAACAGGCTTAGCATCTGTTTTTGGACTAGCATCCGATTTAGGCTTCGTGCCACGATGACCATCACCCCGGTTCCGCACAAGAATCGTATCGATGCTTTGCGCCTCCGGATAACCATGCACGACCGCATGGTACTTACGCAGCACGCGGTGGTGTTTGAAAGCCTCGATCAACGAGCGAGCCACACCTTGAGTACGAGCAAAAAGCATCAAACCACTCGTGTCGCGATCCAAACGGTGTACTGCGATCACTTTTAACTTTTCAAGCTTTAATTCCAAGCTCTTACGATCTTCCGGTCGCCAGTCTTTCAATTCACTCGGGGAATTCGGAAGCTTCTTCGCTGGTCTTTCGCCTCGCGAGTTGCGAAGAAAGTACTGGAGAAGCGACAAAGGAAGCAGCTCCTCGAGAGTGGGCTGAAGCTGTCGACGCTTGTCCGGAAGATTCCGCTCTTCGAAATGGCGGACACTCGTAATTCCCGCCGGCTTCTCTACCACCACCAAAAAGTCATCCACATGGACGATTCGGATATCGGAAGCCTCAATCGGTTTGGGTAACGATTCACGCCATAGCTTCACAACGTCCTTCGCCGTGACTTTGCGGACCGGATCCAAGCAAAGGTTGCCGTTGACTTGAACCTTTCTCCTTCGAATCGACTCGCGAATTTCCCCCCAACTCGCCCCCTCAAGACGCTTCTTCAAAGCGCGCTCCAGCACGATCCCTTGATCGGATGTGTCCAGGTGAAAGAGTTGAAATGGGGCTTTGTCCTGGGAGCTCATGCGTTGCTTTCGATTGCCTGACGGCGGGATTGGCGTACCTTGAGGGGTGCCCAAACGCTACAATATGTTATCTACCATCCAAAGGCCAAATGCAGGTTTTGTCAATGGTTCGCTCCCAGGAAGGGTGGATGGTTTCAAGGGTTTAAGTCCTCATTTGTCGAAGGGTTTGATTGTGTCGCACATTTCGAGCAAAGGGCCAAGGTATCGGCCGAGTTATTTGCGGGGTTCCCGGATGAACCGAGCTAGTTTCTGCAGACAACTGCGACTCTCAACCGGAAATCTCCTCGCCAGCGGACTGATTCTCTTCGGCTCGATCGGCGGTTTCTCCGGTCTGAATTCCAACGATTTACACCGCTCCACCGATTTAAGCTACGCCTGCAACTTCCTCAGCACCTGGGACCTCCCCGCCGCCGGTGCCCAAGAGACGGCAAAGCCCGCGGCTGAGAAATCCGCCGCTGAAGATGACGATTTCAAGGGAACGGAAGCTTTTGAAGAAGCAAACAAGATCCGGGTTACGGAAAGCTCTAAAGAAGGATTAGGGAAGGTAATCGACCTGTGCAAAAAAGCACTAGAACTCGGACTCGATGAACTCGATGCGGCTGATGCGAAACGGATGCTCGCGGCAACCGCAATGCAACGCGCACAAAGTATGCTCGAAGAAATGGGCGGAGGAAGAGTCCCCCAAAACCGAGCCATGCGGGTAACAAACGATGCGATGCTGGACCTTCAGACCGCCATCGAATACGACCCGAATATGATCGATGCCTACGTTCTGAAAGCCAGAATTCACTTGGCGAGACAAGAACTATCCAAAGGCGCAGATGCCTTGGATCAGGCGCAAGCGAAACTGCAAGGTTTGATCGACGCTGGGGACAAAGATCCTGAACTCAAGGATAAGCTTGCCGATGTCATCATCATGCGGTCGATTTCTCGCCAAGACGTCGACGAGAGAATCGCGGACTTGATCCGTGCCCTCGAAGTAAACCCTGAGAACGAAAAAGCCGTTCAGCTTACCGTCGAATCCCTCTCGGCTTTAGGACGCCTTGACGAAGCCGAAAAGACGATTCGGAAATTTCTCGAAGTCAAGCCAAGCAACGAATATGCCGTTCGACGCTTGGTCCTGATTTTGGTCCAAAATGAAAAGATCGCAGAAGCCGAAGCGTTTCTCAACGAAAGAATCGCCAAGGACGCAGAGGAAAGCTTCCTGTATTCACTCCGCTCAGGCGTTTTGATGGCCCAAGCCACCGGTGAAACGCAAAAAGAGAAGCTAGCAGCAGCCAGAACCGATGCAGATAAAGCGATCGAACTAAGCGATGAAAATTTGGACGCTTACCTAAATCGCGCAAGGATCTGCTTGGCCCTGAAGGATCTTGAACAAGCGAAAAAAGACATCGCTCTACTTGAGGAAAAGCGGCCAGAAATTCCCGACTTGGCATTGCTGCGAATGGATATCGCCATCCAAGAAAAACGGTATTCCGAAGCCATCTCCGACCTCGAGCGACTCGTTCAAGCCAATCCGGATAACCGCATGCTGCTGATGCAGCTCGCCGGAATGTACCAAATGGACGATCGGCCAAGAAAAGCGCTCCGAATCGCAGAACGATTGATTCAAGCCGAGGGTACCGATTGGCGCGCCTTGAGGCTTCGAGGAGACATCTTGCTAGCACTCGGTCGTCATAACGATGCCATTGCAGATTTCGAATCGGCAATCGAAAACGCGAGTGAAGAAGATGCGGAGGAGCTCTCCGGAATCCTTAATAACCTCTCCTGGGTCCTCTCGACGAGCCCCGAGGAAGGTGTGCGAAACGGCAAACGAGCCCTTGAGCTAGGACTGCGAGCTTGCGAGCTGACCAAGTATGCTGAAGCCCACATCTTGAGTACCTTGGCGGCCGCTTATGCGGAAACAGGGGACTTCGACAAAGCCGTAGAATGGTCAACGAAAGCGGTCGAAGTCGGTGGTAAGGACGAAAACGAACAGTTGGACCAGCTGAAAGAAGAGCTCAAAAGCTACCAAGAAAAGAAGCCTTGGCGAGAAAAGAAAGAGACTGAGGAGAAGCAAGGCAAACCCGCAAAGCCCGATAGTGGCGTCGATACCTGATCTCGCAGGGGCTCGGTGTTGTTATCTCGCCGGGGCTCGGGTTGCGATCTCTCAGGGGCTCGGGTTGCGATCTCTCAGGGGCTCAGTGTTGTTATCTCGCGGGGGCTCGGTGTTGTTATCTCGCGGGGGCTCGGTGTGCTGAGCCCTTGTTTTCAAAGGCTCTTTTTTTCAAAAGGGAGCGGATTTCGGCCGTTCCCTTGCTGCTGCTAAAGTTTTTTTCGCTGGCTTGCGGTAGATTTCCCAAGCTACCGCCTTGGCGAAGGGGCAGTATGCAAAATTCTTCCCTTACTGAGTCATCGGGGGATTCTTTCTAAAGTAATCACCCGGTTTGAAACGAAATTATGTCCTGGACGGCCTGTACTGCGCCGGGTGACTCTTCGGAGTCAATACCGGTTTAGTCCAAGCCGAGGGAAACAAGTTAGGGGGGAATCGCAGGCAGCCATGGCTTCGTGCTTAGGCTGGTTCTACGGGTTCGGTATTCCGTACTTCCGAATTCATAGATGGGCTCTGATTCCATTTCTAAATTGGATCGCTTGGTCAGGTCAGTCGAAAGAACCGTTCTGTGTGAACATAGCGTCGTAGGGGTGCGAAGTTCACGCGTTGCAGATCGGGTAGTTCGACGGGCACAAGTGTTTCGGCAGGGACACAGTGCAGGGAAAATCCACACTCGGAGCGGCCTAGATGGATCTAGCTGTCATGAGTGGCGAGTTCGTCCGACAACGTAAGGCCCTGACCCAGTTGTTTCCGTTGGAAGCAAAGGTCGCAGGAATTCACACTGCGATCGAGTTTTCAGCGAGTACTACAAAGGGCAACAACTGTCTTGAGCGTTCACCATTCCGGTGGATGCTCTGACTCGACTCAAAATTTGGAAGGTAACGGAGACCAAAAATATGAAGGTGTTCACCACAGGCCAGGTCGCGAAGATCTGCAAGGTGGCCCCGAGAACCGTCAGCAAGTGGTTCGACTCCGGCCGACTCAAAGGGTATCGCATCCCAGGTTCACAAGACCGACGCATTCCCCGAGAGTATCTGATCAAATTCCTCAAGGAGCATGGTATGCCCCTTGGAGATTTGGAAGATGAGGCCATGGCCAAAGTCCTGATCGTTGCGCAAGATCAGGTTTTGATCGAGAACTTGAAGCGAGAACTTCCTTTGGAAAAGAGCTTCAAAGTTCAAGTCGCCGCGAGCGGTTTCGAGGCAGGAATTCAAGCGGAAAGTTTTCATCCAGATTGCATGATTGTCGACTTCTCGGTCGGCAAGCTAGAAGCGCTGCAAATCTGCCAAAACCTTCGCAAGAATGTCGACTTCTCGGAAATCGTGTTGATCGCTCTGCTTCCCGATGACGGGAACACCATGAGCTTCGACCGCTCTAGCATTAACGAGACTTTCAAGAAGCCGTTTGATGCTCGATTGCTCGCCGAACGACTCCGAACTCTCATCGGTGCGAAAAAAGAACTCGTTTAGTCCTGACTTCAGAAGTCACTGAACGACACAAAGAAATGATTGAACCCTCGATCTCCGCAATCGAGGGTTCTTTCGTTTTTATCCCCAAGCGACTAAGCTGGTTTGCGATAGGCTTGCGTCCCGATTTGTCGCCAGATGTTATGAGGCTGAAAATGAACCAAATCAAGAACTCTGATTGCTCGATTCTCTGGCACGCTCACTCCACTTGGAGCATCCGCATCGGCAAAATCCATTTGCTCATCGACCCGTTCCTCGACGACAACCCAGCCGCAAAAACAAAAGCATCAAGCCTTACTCCAAGCCACATCCTGATCTCCCACGGGCATTTCGATCATATCGCAGACGCTGCGTCGATCGCGAATCGATCTAAAGCCACCGTCTTGGCGAATTATGAAATCGCAACCTGGCTTGCGAAACACCACTCGGTTCAAAACACCATCGGAATGAACCACGGCGGAACCTTTCGCAGCGATCAAGACGGTTTGAAACTCTCCGTACAGCTCGTTCCTGCGATCCACTCCTCAAGCCTTCCTGATGGCAGCTATGGAGGAACCGCAGGAGGATGGGTCATCGATTGGCAATCAGACAAATCCTCCGGCCGCATCTACTACGCTGGCGATACCGCATTGTTTAGCGATATGCAGTGGGTTGCCAGAACCCACGTCGATCTATTCATCGTTCCTATCGGCGACCTCTTTACCATGGGCGTCGACGACAGCATCGAAGCCACCCGATTCATCCAACCAAGCTTCGTCATGCCAACCCACTACGGAACTTGGCCACCGATCGCCCAAGACGCGCAAGCGTGGGCAAAGCAAATCGAAGCAAAAACAGACGCCAAAGCCGTCGTCCCCGAAATCGATAAACCTTGGAGCCTACCCGTCTCGAAATAGATTTGAGATGGCTCTAGCACAAACCTTCATTGACATATGATCCATAAGATCCATCGACCGCAATTGATTTCTGGAGAGATCAAATAGGGATGCAGTTCATCGATCTGAAGAAGCAGTACCAAGTACTGCAATCGAGTATTGACGCTCGAATCCGACAAGTGCTCGAGCATGGTCAGTTCATCATGGGGCCAGAAGTCTCTGAACTAGAACAGCAGCTCGCCGATTACGTAGGTACCAAACACTGCATCAGCGTAGCAAGCGGGACGATGAGTCTCGAAATAGCTCTTCGGTCTCTTCAAATCGGGCCTGGTGATGAAGTGATCACGGTGCCATTCACATGGATTAGCTGCGCAGAGACCATCAGCCTTGTCGGCGCCACCCCCGTCTTCGTCGACATCGATTTAAAGACCTACAATCTAGACCCTGCACTGCTGGAGTCTCGGATCACCGAGAAAACGAAAGCGATCCTTCCTGTTAGCCTCTTCGGTCAGATGGCGGACTATCAGAAAATCAATGCGATTGCGAACCGATTCGGAATACCGGTGATCGAGGATGCAGCCCAAAGCTTCGGAGCTACGAAACTTGGCAGAAAGAGTTGCTCGGTCACGAAGTTCGCCAGTACAAGCTTCTTCCCTGCGAAACCCTTAGGATGCTACGGTGATGGAGGTGCTCTATTCACAGACGACGATGAGTTGGCCGAAACGAGCAAGGCGATTCGAACGCATGGTGGGGTTGCCAGACATCACCATACCCTGGTCGGTACCAACGGCCGACTCGATACAATTCAAGCAGCAATTGTTTTGGCAAAATTACCTCATTTCGACTGGGAAGTCGAACAGAGGAATCGCATAGGGGCGTTGTACAGTTCGCTCCTAAGTGATAGCTGCGTTACTCCTACAATCCTCGATGGGAATACGCATGTCTACGCGCAATACACAATTCGCGTGCCCGATCGAAACCTTCTGGCACAGCACCTAAAAGATGATGGTATTCCGACAGCTGTCTATTATCCTAAATGCCTTCATGAACAACCTGTCTATGCATCTTTAGGTTATCGATATGGGGAGTTTCCTGCCTCGGAGCAGGCGTCTCGGGAGGTGATAAGTCTCCCAATGCATCCGTATCTTGAGAATGCTGAAGTCGAACAGATAGCATCGGCCTGCCGCAAAGCAATCCAACACATTAACTAGCTGCCTCCACCTTGATCCATTACGAGTGTCGCTTATGTCTGACTTGGCTCTAATCGGTTGCGGTTACTGGGGTAAGAACCTTGCTAGAAATTTTCTCCATTTAGGGATCTTGCACACGCTCTGTGACACGGATGAAAACTTGTTGGCAAGCTACGGGCAGGAATATGGGTCCGTCCGCAAAGCGTTATCTCTTGACGCGGTTCTCTCTGACCCAAGTGTCACCAAAATCGCAATCGCCACCCCAGCAGCAACACACTTTTCGCTCGCCTACAAAGCCCTGCTTGCGGGGAAAGATGTTTACGTCGAAAAGCCACTGTGCCTTTCGATCGCTGAAGCAACGAAATTGATTGCGCTAGCGAATTCGATGAAACGGGTACTGATGGTTGGACATCTGCTGCAGTACCATCCGTATGTTGCGAAACTACGGGAACTCATCTCCGAAGGCAAATTAGGGAAACTTTACTACATCGCCTCGAACCGCCTAAATCTTGGGAAAATCCGCCGTGAAGAAAACGCGCTCTGGAGTTTTGCGCCGCATGACATCTCAGTGATCCTCTCTCTAGCTGGACAGAGACCGCTCTCGGTCCAATGCAACGGCGAACATTACCTAACGAAAGGTGTGCCCGATACCACAATGACACAATTGGTGTTCGCCAACGGAGTTCGAGCACACATCTACGTCAGCTGGCTTAATCCATTCAAAGAGCAAAAACTAACCGTTATCGGTTCCGAAGGAATGGCCGTATTTGACGACACAAAACCCTGGGCCGATAAACTAACCCTCTACTACGATTACTTGAAATGGGAGGATGGCCAAGTACCTGTCGCGATGAAACTTTCAGGTACCCCCATCGTTGTTCCTGAAGATGAACCGCTGCTTGCGGAATGTCGGCATTTTGTTGAGTGTTGCCACCACAGACTCACCCCCAGAACGGATGGAGAAGAAGGACTCGATGTACTAAGGGTCTTAGATGCGGCACAACGCAGCATGCAATCTGATGGACACAAAACGAGTGTAGACGAAACACAACAAGCATCCTACTTTGCCCATGAAACGGCGATTATCGATGATGGTGCAGCGATTGGCGATGGCTGTAGCATTTGGCATTTTTCTCACGTCTCGTCCATGTCGTCGCTCGGAGAAGGTTGTAACTTGGGACAAAATGTATTCATCGCCCCGGAAGTTTCCCTTGGCCGTAACGTCAAAATCCAAAACAACGTTTCGGTCTATACCGGAACAACGATTGAGGATGACGTATTCCTCGGACCATCCTGCGTATTGACCAATGTTTCCAACCCCAGGAGCCAAGTGAATCGCAAATCCATCTATGAAACAACAACGATTCGACGAGGCGCATCGATCGGCGCTAATGCTACCATCGTTTGCGGCATTACTCTCGGACGGTACTGCTTTATCGCAGCAGGCGCAGTCGTCACCGAAAACGTTCCCGATTACGCTTTGATGATGGGAGTACCCGCAGTACAAAAGGGATGGATGAGTCGTCATGGACACCGACTGGACTTTGACAATCAACACATCGCAACTTGTCCAGAATCTGGATTCCAATACAAACTCAACACAGTCGACTCCAGCGTTCGATGCTTGAATGTCCCGGAAGACGAGCCGCTGCCCGTAGATGTCCAGATCGGATCCAAACCATATAGAGACTACAAACGCAAAAGCTAATATCGACCTCGATGCGATTTTTTGCTTTGTTAACGGTCTACACTGGACGGTTTTATTGCCAGATATCCGTCACCCTTTGGGGCAACAAGGCAACGCACGACCCAATAGAAATCCCGTAAGTGACTCTACGTAGGTGGCGAACGCAGACTGCGAAGCTTGGCAAACCAACCGGGACCTATGAGACCTGAGAACAACTGCAACCACAGTTCCAAAACAAACGGAGTCAACGAAATACAATAAAGCGATTGACGCATTCCGGCCAAACGGCGACCCTCCAGGAAGTAGTAAGAAGCTCGAACACGCTGAAAGCGATGCCACGTTCTTGGTGCAAACGCTCGCAAACGCTCACCGTGATGGCGCAAAATCAGGTCCATCTCCTCTCCCAAATCCACGCCAGCACGCTGGGCGACCTGAGGACCACGCCGATACCAACTGATTCGATTCGTTGCGTCGGTATGGATAAGTGCAACGACCTGACTGCTCACCGCACAACGACATTGACTGTGAATTTCAAACCGCTGCCAAATCGCCCCAGAGAGCGACCAAGGCTTCCAAGGAAGACGCAGGGATGCTTCCCGACGCATGCAAAATAACGGATCGAATCGAGTCCATCGATCAAGCATGCGCAAGTAATCCTCGAAAGTCAGTGACCCGTCAACGAACGGTGGATCCGGCGAACAACCGCCATCATCTCGATCGTACATAAACTGCAAACAGTCAACTTCATCACCCGAATCGAACACCGCTTTTCGGATTTTATCCAAACCACCAGGAAGCAACTCGTCGTCGCTATCCAAGATGACGATCCACTCACCTACAGCGGCATCCACGCACGAGTTGCGAGCAGCACTGTGCCCAAGATTGGTTGCGTGCCGAACCAGTTTGATACGCGGGTCGCCGATCTGTTCGATCACATCTACGGTACCGTCCGTTGAACCATCGTCAGTCACAACGATTTCAAAGTCGTCTCCGGTCTGTGCTAGGCAACTGCGAATCGCTCTTGTCACCAATTTCTCTCGATTAAAAACCGGCATGCAAATGCTGAATTTCATAACGCGTTTCTTGAATCTGTCTTTCTGCTCCAAGTGATCCAATGCGTGCCATCGACACAACCCGACAGTTGCGAGTAACCTTTATAAACGCAGGGGGTTGCACCATACAACCCAGTTGCCTACTATCCGATAAAATATCACTGACTTTCAGACTGAGCGTTGTGCCATTCATTTTTCTCAAAGCAAGGTACTTCCCAACGAACTCGCCTATTCATGACGCACGTCCCAACGACTGAAATCGCTCTCATTGAACGTTGGATAAAGCATTCGATTTCGGTTCGATTATCTGTTCATTGGCCCCTGTTACACGAAGTATTCCGCCCGGATCTGACCGATCGAATCGAGCGTGTTACACGAGAAAAACAGCATTGCTTTTCGGCTCCATGGATAGTGCGATTCGCAACAAACAAAACCTATTACTATCCAGGTTCGCTCGAGGACTACATCTATTTCGTTTGGGCGGTTTTGCGATGCCGTTCCGCAATCTCCCAAGCAAAGGAACAAAACTCGGGATCAATCGATGTTGGCCCTCCAAGTGCGATTGAGATTGCTCAAGGAGATCCTGGCCAAGCAAAATTCCTTGGCCAGTATTGGCTGAAATTCGAACGCCATGTCAATCAAAACGCTTACAATAAAAGTATCGTCGTTCACGCCGATGTCCGACGCTTCTTTTCAAGTATCGAGACTCCGATACTGACAGAGCAACTTCTTGTCCATCAAGCCCCTGTGGAAGCGATAAAGCAGTTGCGTCAAGTGCTCGACTTCTGGAAGTCATACGACTGTCGAGGCCTACCGTTTCTATACGCCAGCTGGCCACTCTCCAATCTGTATCTATCCACCGTGGATGCGGAACTCAAAAAATCGGGTGCTAGCACAGTACGACTTGGAGACGACTTTCGATTGATATGCCGCAACACGGAGGAGTCTCAAGAATCGATCCAAACACTAACCAGTGCTTTGGGAAAACTGGGGCTTACACTCGCCGCAGAAAAAACCTGGATCGAGCAGCTAGGAAGTCGAGCCGACAACAAAGAGCGGAATCGTCGTACCCGTCAAGGCATCATGAAACACGGCTTCGTCCAACCCTTACTCGCACAAACTTTGCAATACCGAATACTTCAGCCAATCTCGACCGCTTTATTGCCCAAGTTTCGATTCCCTTGTCATCGAGCTAATCAACAACGTTAGAACGAATCCTGCATACTCCTAAAGCGAGCATCGCGAACGCTCTTGTGAGTCCCTCAAATCGTTGTAATGAGCACCTTTGCCAATTCAAGCAAATCATTCATCATAACTACCTTCCCCCTCGCGCTCTCAAAAACACCTTACCCACTCAGGAAGTGTCATCATGCAATTCTGGATCAGTCTATTGTTCTTGGTCACTCTCGCTTCGATTGCTCAAGCCCAAGATGTGGTCAAGGATGTCCCGTATTTGCCCGATGGCCATCCAAGGCACGTGCTCGACATCTATTCCAATGCAAACTCTAGCAAGACGAGCAAACTACCAGTTGTTTTCTGGATCCACGGGGGAGGTTGGCAACATGGCGATAAATCGGATGTTGCGAAAAAGCCGAAGTACTTCACCGAAAACGGATACCTGTTCGTCGCTTGCAATTACCGACTCCTACCAACTGTCTCCATGGAAGTACTCACCAGTGATGTCGCAAACGCGATCCATTGGGTACACAAAAATATCGCTTCCCACGGCGGTAACCCGGAATCGATCATCGTCGGTGGACACTCGGCAGGAGCCCAACTCGCTGCTCTCTTATGTATCGATGATCGATACTTAAAAGCCAACGGGACTCCTATGTCGATTCTCAAAGGCTGTATACC
>Ga0255127_1000103_pt1 | contig 45119 bp, 38 predicted proteins | sample Law_Miss_RepB_8d_FD_188555 | JGI IMG/M metagenome (GOLD analysis project Ga0255127, IMG submission 188555) | Freshwater microbial communities from St. Lawrence River, New York, United States - Law_Miss_RepB_8d | ecosystem: Environmental > Aquatic > Freshwater > River | place: USA: New York...
CGAATTACCGAGCGAGCTGGTTAGAGTGGTTTCGAGGAGCGAATCTCCACTTAACTCAGTTGCCTGAACGCTTGGTCGTAGTCGGGAACCTTGATATGGATTCCGTCGCTATTAAGAAAGGGGGGGACGCTCCGAAGGAGGAAAAGCCCGAAGCGTTACCGAAACTCGATTTCGATATCTATGATTTGCCTTTCAAGATGTTCAACTCCGATAAACCGAAGAAGAGTAAACCGACTGAAAAGTCTGAACCAGAGAGCGAAAGCGAAACGACCAAGAGGCGTAAGTTCTGATGCGATTAGTGCTTGGTGTGGACGAAGCCGGATATGGGCCAAATCTTGGTCCTTTTGTTATCGCATTAAGTCAATGGGAGATAGACTCGCAGTTTGATGTTCTTCAAGGTCTCGAACCCTTTGCTCCTGAATTCAAGGACCGAGCGATCTCGGCTTTAAAGGCCGTCTCTGAGTACATACCGATGGGGGATTCAAAGAAGATCTATCAACCGGGTGTGGGGTTAGGTGGATTGGATCTGGCGCTTCGTTTTTTGGGTCAGGAATCCCTTCAAGGCTTTTCGATGAAGGTTTGGGGGGATGCTGATCTGAAGAGGGTTGAATCAAGGCTCTGGTACGACCCAAAGCTAGCGCAGCGATGGGAGGACAATTCCAATCCTGCGTCGAGCGAATCGGCTGAAGATTCATCTGGGGAAACTGCGTTGTTTCAACGAGGCAGAGAGAAGTTTCGCAAGCTCGGGATATCCTTTGGCGGATTTCGGATGCGAATCATCGATGAGCAGTTTTTTAATGAGGAATGCCATCGATGCGGCAACAAATCTAATGTGCTTGGCGAGATGAGCTTGGGACTGGTTTTCAGCAACCTAAAGAGGTTGGTCGAAGCCGGAGAATCAACCTGGGAGAGCGTCGAGATTTATTGTGATCGGCAGGGGGGCAAGAAGCGTTACGCAAGTTTGCTTTCGCACGCCATCGGAGAGAATTTTCCAGAAGAGTCGAATCCTTGGATCGATGTGTTGGAGGAGACTCCGCATGTGAGTCGTTATGGGACGATCGTAAGGGGGCTGCCGATCACAATCAGGTTTCAAGTTGATGGCGATTCGTTGTTTCCATCAGCGGCATCGTCCATGGCTGCGAAATGGGTACGAGAGGTGTTGATGGATAGGCTCAATCGATATTGGCACGAGGTAACTGGAGGTACTGTTCGACCAACAGCAGGCTATTCGGTCGATGCCCATCGGTTTGAAAAAGAAATCACCCCATGGCTAATTAGCCTTGGGGTGATTCGTGAGCATTGGTGGCGATTAAAGTAATCTGTTCGAGGCTTATTAACCCCCTGGAAAGCCACTACTTCTTGTTTGAGCCGTTATCAGCCGTGTCTGCTGCTTTGGCAGGTTCGGGTTTTCCACCCTTCACGCGGAAGATTACTCCAAGTTCCACGGCAGGCTGTTCCGCAATGTCCGTAAGCAATCGGATAGAATCGCGATACTCTGCATCGGTGTATTGACCTTGCTTGAGTTTGAGGACCAAGGGGAGAGTGTGCAGCGGCTTGGAATTTGATGTCAGTTTTGTTGCATCGAGTTCGAACAAGGCACTTTCCATTCCAAGGATTTTGAATGGCGATTTCGATTTCACAACAACAATCTGCTTTGGCAATTCTTCCGTTGGGATTTCGCCGAGTGAGAGCATGTTCGGGGATATCGACAGTTGGGCTTCGACATCGGCGGTAACACGCAAAGAAACGGTCTTTACGTTACGGTCATTGGTGTGCAGGAGGACTTCGGTTTGCAATGGACCAGCAGGGGCCGATTCATCAAGGGTTGCAGTGAGGGTGTAGTTGATTCGGCCTGACTGACGAGACGTTTCTTGAACTGCAACTTGGAGGTATGGCTCGTTGCATTGAGCATGCGTTATTTGCCAATCAGGTTTGCCGGCGTATTCGAGAAGGATTTCTTGAGTCCGAGCTTTTCCTTGTGGAACCTTACCAAACATAGCTTCGCCTGGCTTGAATACTACGTCAGTTCGGATGTAGCCTTTGACGTGGAGTTGAACTTCGGCAAAGGATGGTTTGTCAAAGGTAACAGTGACCGTCGCAGCGCGAGCACCGGCGTGTGTTTTGGTGTTGAAAACAGCGAGGATACAGCCGGTTTCGCCTGGCTCAACGTTTTCCGTAACGATGCTGGGGGTGGTGCATCCGCACGATGTACGCACACTCTTCACGTGGATCGGTGTGGGGAAAGGATTTGTAAAATAGAAGCGATGTTCAGTCGTAGCGGCCTTTGCTACGGTGCCGAAATCATGATCGGCATCTTCGAACATCTTGGAAATCTGTTGCGCCTTGGTCGGTGCAACCAACGCGATCAAACATAGGGTTGCAAAAGCGAAGGGTTTCATCAAAGGCCTCATCAAGGATTTCATCGGGGGGCTCCGGAGATGAATTCGTTCACAGGAGTAGATCAAAAAGGTAATGCCGTCGGATAAGTATTCCACATCATTAAGCTGGATCCTGAAATTGCGCAAAAAAACTGTGGCAGACTTCGATCTTCTCCTGCACAAACGACATAGCAAGTAGATTCGCACCCCGTCCCTAAGTTCCGTGTCCGAGATATTCTTCGCAATCGACACAGAGCGAAATTTGGAAGTTTTTTTTGATCGAATTCGAGTTGCAACCGACCCGCGATCCCACCGAATTTGTCGAGTGTGTCAGACTCTGGATAGAACTTGAGGGAATCTATCCATGGCAAAGAAAAAGAAATCAGAGCGAGCGTTACGAACGGACCAGACCGGGCGACCACCCTTGTTGGGGATCGTCTGCTTGGTCACGGTTGTCGTCGGTGGATGGTATTGGTATGAATCGACAGGCATCACGGAATCGAAGTCTGGCTGGAATGAAGTGACGCAACGTTGGGATACCCCGAATGCTGCGACAGTCCTTATTGAACCGAATACCAATGAGCAAGCTGCACAGGGTAATGGAGATGTAATTGCCGGGTCCCAGTCGCCGGTGTATTCGGCTTTGCCGGAAGATTTAGTTGGAGCAAAGGATGTAGAGTTAAGGCCCTACACCCCACCAATCATAGGGACCTTAGAGGATCGGGTTGCTCGTGAGCCGCTACCTGTTCTGCCGATAACGCGTCCTAGTGGATCGAACTTCGGAACAGGTGTTCGAGACCAAGCTTCGCGAATCGTTGCTTCCAGACCGCCGGTTTGGACAAGTGGAAGTGGCGTTGGTGAGGCGGGCACAAATGTAGATACGAAACACTTGGCATCTTCCCCTATAGCTCCTCTGGCACCACTAGCATCGTCTCAGGACTGGGACAGCACAAATCCGTTCTTGGGAACGGATAGCAAGCTCGTTGCTAAGAGTCCTGCGGCGGGGCAAGGGTTTGGCCTTGGAAATGAAGCTTCACGATTAACGATGAAATCATCGGCACCATGGCCTGATGAAAAAGGAAGCTTGCCACCCGCGTCGAATCTGCATCCGGTGCCATTAAAGCCGGAGTCTGGTTTGGCGAGTGCCACGAAGATTCAACCGACGGAGGAGGGACCGAAGCGTAACGATTCGCGGCTTGTATCGGACGGACCGAAGATTGAATCCTTGCCGGCTGGTTGGAATACAGCGGGAGGAAAAACAAATTTCGGTTCGGAGGCCACTGAAGGTAGCAAGACCAATGAAGTTAAAAAGAGTCGTGCGGTGATTCGACAACCCCGTTCAGGACTTTGATTCTTTTTCAGCTCGTTCGATGAAAGCCTTCGCTTTTGCGAGTTTTCTGGGGGGCAGTCGCGGTTCGCTTGCAGCGACTGCCGTTTGGAAATCCTCAAGAGCTAGAGTTGGATTTTTTTGTGCGAGCCGCAGCAACCCGCGATTGAAATAGACCCAAGCGTTTCTGGGTTGCAGGTCCAAAGACTCCTTCAGAACCGAATCGGCTTCTTCGAGTTGATCGTTTCCGATGAGAGCGCGAGCAAGATTATTCAAGCAGTAGGGAAGAACGTGGGTGTCCGACTTACGAGCTTCATCAATGGCTAGCTTGAGGTCCTTGATTGCAACGTCATATTCACCGAGTTCAGCGGAGCAACCTCCACGACCGTTTCGTGCGGCGATTGAATCTGCGTTTAGAGTCTCCAGGATGTAGTTGTAATCTTCCCAACCTTCGGAGAACTGGTCGGAGTACCAGTAGGCTCCTCCGCGTCGCAAGTAGCCTTGCTCATTGGTTGGATTTAGCTCGATTGCAAGCGTAGCGGCTTCGATCGCTTCTTCGAATCGATTTTGCGCTAAAGCGATTTGTGAGGCGATCAATGCTCGTTGTTGTTCCGTTTCATCGGCAGACTCGGGCTCGAGTTCTACAGCGGCGTCGAAGTCTTCTTGAGATTTCTCGTCGTTACCTTGGATCTCGTGAATAGCGCTGCGACCGATTAACGCTGGGGCGAAGTCGGGGTTCTCTTTGAGAATCGTATCTAAGTCGTTGAGGGCTTGGTCCATCCGACCAAGTTGAATATGGAGCTGTGCCCGAGTGAAGAGTGCAGGTAAAAGGTGAGGACTCGATGAAATGACTTGATCAAGGTCTTTTTCAGCGGCCTTTAAGTTGTAATCCGACATCGATAGGCGAGAGCGATCCAGCAAGCATTCTTCGCTTTCCGGATCGATCGTTAGGGCTTTATCGAGGTATTGTATCGCTTCTTTATGATCCCCTCGGAGTTCTGCAACAAGGGCCATACCGCGAATTGCTTGGACTTCTTTGGGCGAGAGCTCTAGTGCATCTTGGAAATCTTGTTCGGCCTTATCTCGCGAAGATTGCATTAGGTGTTGGTAGCCGCGAACTACCAAGGGAATAGATTGCTTGCCATCGATCGCAAGCAGGGCTGTGAGTTGTTCGATCGATTCGTCGATACGGCCTGCACTGGTGTAGACTTGAGAAAGTCGATAGCGGGCTCCTACGTGCCTAGGGTCAAGTTGCACGGCGCGTTGAAGCCATTCGAGCGCTTGATCGGGTTGATTGTCGAGGTGATATGCGAAACCTAGGGTTGCATAGAGCGTTGCATCGTCCCCGCCTGCCTCCACAATGAATTTAGCATCTGCGATTGCACCAGTAGGGTCGTCGGTATCGATTCGAAGTTCAGCGCGTTGCAACCTCGCCGGGTGAAAGTCTGGGTACTGTTCCAAGATCCAGTTGCAATCGTCGAGAGCCAATTCGTGTTTGCCCGACTCACGATAAGCTTCTGCGCGAAGTCCGTTTAAGAGCGGATGGTTCCCGTGTTCGTTGATTCGATCGTTGAGGAATTCGATAGCGGCTTGATAACCTTTTGACTTCGCCAATGCGGAAGCCTTGATTTGGTAACCTCGATACGAAGGGCCTTCAATCTCAAGAAATCGCTCGATTTTCTCGATAGCTTTGTCGTAGTTTCGTTCAGCCATCTGAAGATTCGCTTGTAGCAAATATGCGTTGGCATAGGTCGCGTCAACGCGGATTGCTTTATCGAGAAACTCCATGCATTCATCGGGGTGATTTAATGCTTGGGCGATTCGAGCGGAAGAAAAATAGTAGTCCGCTGATCGATAACCGGCAGGCGCAGTCTCAAGGGTTTTGGAGGCTTCCTCGGGAAACCCAAGAGCGAGTTGTAGATGGGCGAGGTAGGCGAAATCATCTGGCGTGGCATCTGGGCGTTTGATGATCGTTTGACAAATGCTGGCCGCTTTTTCTAGCCGTTCGCAGCGTTCAAGGAAGTTAGCAAATAGACCTAGCATGTTTCGATCCTGCGGATCCTTTGCCAGGGCCTTTTCCCATACGTCGATCGCTTCGGTGATTTCACCTTTGTTTAAAAGGAAATCGGCAAATCCACGTGTTAGGTCGTTCGTGTTCGGGTGAACTTTCGACCAGCGAATGAAGTCGTCAGCGGTGATTGCGTTTTCGGGTAAGGCTCGCTGCGAGGCAACATATTGCGCTTCGGTCAATCCGTCGGAACCAATGATTGCTTTTTCTTCGCTACCGAAATCCTCTTGCGAAAGCCCTCGTACGTAGCGTTGGAATTCGATGGCTGGATCGGGGATCGGAAGTTCATTGGCAAGTTCAATGCCTGGGAAGTTGCAGTTTCGATACAAGACCACCACTGGCAAATTCACCGGAAAATCGGGCATCGACTCAATTTTGTCTCGTATCTTTTCGCGAATTGCGCGCTGCCCAGAAGGTGATACTTTTAACTGAACTTCTCTTTTCCTGCCCGGCAGAAATGTGATTAAGACTTGAGCGGCGATCGGATTGTCTTGGGCGGACTGGAAGTTATCTCGGAACGTATCCGAAAGGTACCTGAAGACCTCGGTACAAAGGGGTATAGAACCGTCGGAGAGATCGAGCGAATGAAGATCCGCCATTACGAATCCACGTTCGTAGGGGGTGAAGCTTTGTTGAAAGCACTCCCGTTCGAATTCCTTGGTCCAAGCGTACTTCAGTGGTTCCGAGTTCGGAGACACTTCTGTCCAGAGTAACTTGGCATTCGGAAAGGCATTTAGCATCTTGCCAAAATGTGGCGATTTATTGATTAGATCAACGGTTTGCGAATCTCTGAGTTTCGGTTCTATGGGAACGGTATCGAAAAACTTCAGAATGGTTAAAGCAACAAGGATGAAAATTCCTAGGGAAGTAAAAGCGAACAGGGTTGCAAGGGCTGGGAAAACGACCGAGAGAATTAGCAGTATGATCCAACCTGCGACGCAAAGGGCCATCGTCGTCCATGCGCTGCGAAAGTTGCTGAATTCCACGAATGGACTTACCGGCGGCTTTTCAGAACACTTCCTGCACAGTGCTAGCGGTAGAGACATCGAGAAATGCTCTTCCTTTAGTAAGACAGGGACACCGAAGGCGAGTGCTGAGGAGCCGCAGTTCACGCAGGACTTTGTGTGACCTCCCGCTTTTTCAAGTGAGTCAAGTGTGTCAGAGAACACAATATTGGCGCGGAGCAATTCATTGCTGACGGCGCGCAGCGGTGGAAACCCCTTTGCTACTTCTTTCGGTGGACTAGGAATGAGTTGCATGAAGAATTCTTTGGGCGGAAAAAATCATCAGCCAACTAAAAACTTGCGAGCGTTTCAACTATGAAACGATGCGTTTGGCCTCGTTAACCATATACATTGTTCCGCAACCGGAACAGAAAAGAAACCATTCGTAATAATAGGTTTGATTGGGTTTTAGAGCTTTTTGCTTTGTCGGTCTCTTTTGCAGAACGCCGCCGCATTTGCGGCACGGGCCACCAACGGTGGGCTGTGCGGTTGATGAAACATCCGATTGGCTCGCAATTGGCTTATGCGATTGAGCACCCGTTGGGGGGGATTTGCTAACAGATGTTGAGATATACGGATGCATTTCGCTGGCTACTTCTTTGATGGAATCCAAATAGCCTTGATCAACCGTCAGAACTCCGCTTTGTGCAGCCGCGACAGCCAGGACATCACAGCGTTCATTTTCCTTAATGCCCGCATGTCCTTTAACCCAATGGAATTTGATGCGATGGAGCGTGGAAGCTTCCAGGTAGCGCTTCCATAAATCGATGTTCTTTACTGGTTGTCCTGGACCGCGTTGCCAGTTCGCTTTTGCCCAGCGAGTCAAAGATCCTCGTTGAACGCTATCGACGACGTATTTCGAATCGCTGTAGATTTGGACATTGCATGGGCGTTTGAGTTCCTCGAGGGCGGCGATCACCCCCATGAGTTCCATCCGATTATTCGTAGTACGTCGAAAGCCCCCGGAGAGCTCTTTTCGATGCTTACCGAATATCAACACTGCACCGTACCCGCCTGGGCCTGGATTGGGTTCCGCTGCGCCATCGGTGTAGATAATGACGCTTGGCGTGGTTAATGGTGGAGAATCGGCATTGCTCATAGTTTGAAAGTTTAACGAACTTGGGACGATTCGTGTACGGTACAGGGCGAAACAAAAGGTAGGGGAAACAAAAAAGGCTGTGCGATTAAGCACAGCCTTTTTTGAGATTTTATTTCATCTACCCGAGTGCGATTGAATCGTTTTGATTGTGACTCGCAGGGGAAGATGTTTGCGGATTTACCAAACTATGCCTTTGGAACATCGACAGCTGGAACTGCAGGTGCTGCTGGTACAGCAGGAGCCTCTGGAACGGCTGGAGCTGCAGGCGCGGTTGCTGCTGCTGGTGCAGGAGCTGCTGCTGGTGCAACTGGTGCTGCTGCTGGAGCAACTGGTGCTGCTGCTGGAGCAACTGGAGCCGCTGCTGGTGCAGGAGCCGCTGCTGGTGCAACTGGGGCTGGCGGTACGGACGAGGAAGTGGTCACGGCACCGGCATCAACGGTCGAAGCACAGTTTACACATGGTGCAGCCGCTGGAGAGCTGTAGACAGCTCCGGATTCATAGACAACGCCTTCGCTGGCAACCGACGAACCGCATCCGCCGCAATCGCTTGCAACTGGTGCTGGAGCACAAGCTGGAGCTGGGGCAGGAGCGCTGCAGCTAGCAGCGGCACCCGAGCACTTTGCGCCGCGCTTTGCGTGCAATTTGCTCAACAGTCCACCGCTGCAGCTTTTTGCCGAAGCGCCGCTGCAAGCATCTTTGCGACCGTGCAACTTGCTGAGCAAGCCGCTGCGACCGCCGCAGCTCGAACCACCGACATCACCGCCGCAACCTGCCATTGCAACGGAACCGAAACCTGCTGCTAGAAACGCAACAGCAGCCAAAACGACTTTACGCAACTGACTCATTGAACAATCCTCCCGTAGGAACGAAAAAGAGGGATCCACGCAAAACACCGCTGATGCACAACCCAAACAACATGGATCTCGATTCGCCGCAAACCGCCAAATCTAAACGACTTCTTCGTTTTCAGCGTTTTCAACGGAATGGACCGTTTCAACGGACCGAACCGTCAAAAACCCGGGCATCAAAAGGTTACCGAACGGATGTTTCGATGCCCCGAAGGTTCTTAGATCTGGCAAAGCCTGCCGGTTAGGCGCTTTGCACAAAATAGTAGGCTTGTAAGGGTAGCAAAGGCCTCACGAGTGTCAACAACCTTGGGATTTAGGTGCGACACGATGGCACACAATAAAGCGATAGGAATCAGGGGAGGGAGAAGGATTGGGGAAGAAATTCTTCAAGAACCCTGGGGTCTGCCGTGGGTTGCACTCAACAAAATCCTGAAATTCCAGTATAGTCTTGCACTTCGGCCCGGACGTTGTGCCGATCGAAGACTTGAATTTGATTGTTTTCCCGCCGACGAAAAGGTGCCTTCCCAGCGATCCGTATCGCTTCCAAAGGGTAAGGCTTCATGAACTCGGAGTTCGTTTGGAGAAGTAGAACTGTGTTGTTCCCTCTTGGTGCTTTGTCTCAGTACATCTTTGGTTCACTGTTGTTTTTGCTTTCCTTTTTCATCGTCGCCATCATTTTGTTGCAACGAGGAAGGGGTGGCGGGTTGACCGGAGCTCTCGGTGGACTCGGCGGCCAAAGCGCTTTCGGCGTTAAGGCAGGTGACCTTTTCACTCGTATCACTGCGGTTCTAGTACTTCTTTGGATCTTTACTTGTGCTGCCGCCGCTCGGTTTTACAAGGAAAAAGGTTTGGACATCCAAGCGGACACATCGGCCAGTTCGATGGGTGGAAGCGGTGCTTCTGGTGGGCTTGGATCGCCCGAAGGCCTCGGCGGCGCGGTTCCAGGACTGGATGCTTTGAATTTGCCAACCAATCCTGTACCCAGCACGCCAGCTACTGCGTCCCCATCGGTCCCGGCTGTCGTTCCACCCGCAGCTACAGGCACTCCGTCAGCTACAGGCACTCCTGTGGCTCCTGCTACGGAACCAGCAGCAGCACCTGCTGCAGAACCAGCCGCAACTCCTGCTGCTGAACCGGCAGCTCCTCCGGCAACGGAACCGAAATCCCCTGAGTAATCTTTACTCCTTCACTGTAGCCTCGTCTGATCTTGAAAACCTCGTTCGTTTTGTTGGGCTTTAGGTAAACGCTCATGATTTACAGCATGACAGGCCAAGGCCGGGCGAAGTTGGCGGTTGAGGGGATGGAGATCGAAGCGGAAGTAAGGTCGGTAAACAACCGATTCCTCAAGGTTACGTTTAAACTTACGGAACCCTTGAGTCCGTTCGAGCTGGCGATGGAAAATTTGGTGCGAGAGCACCTCAAGCGGGGTTCGGTGCATGTGTTTGTTCGCTATGCGGGAACAGGCCAATCACAAACCGCAGCGATCAACACGGATTTGTTGCAACACTATCTCAGTCAAACCATCGAAGCGGTAAGGAAGACGGGGCAACTACTCACGTTGGAACTTGGTTCCGTCCTGAATTTGCCCGGGGTATTGGTACCAGGCAATATGGCGGATGATGGTGCTTTGTCCGATCTGACCCTCAAAACGCTCACCGCTGCCCTTCTTGATCTGAACAGAATGAGGCAGACGGAAGGGAACGCAATGGGACGGCAGATTGTTGAGCTAGTCCGTTCAGTGCGAGAATTGCGAGGTCAGATCGAAACGCGAGCACCCGAGGTGATCGCCGAATATCGCAAACGACTGGAATCTCGGGTTCGAACGGCTTTGAATGATCTTGGTCATTCCGCCGATGAGTTGGATATTCTCCGAGAAGTTCTTCAGTTTTCCGACCGATGCGATGTGCGTGAAGAATTGGTACGACTTAGCAGTCACCTTGATCGGTTCGAAGAAGCCCTCGATGGAGCGGAATCACAGGGTCGACGGTTGGACTTTTTGATTCAAGAAATTTTTCGCGAGACCAACACCATTGGAGCGAAAGCAAATGATGCGACTATTTCCCATTATGTGGTGAGCATCAAGACGTCCGTCGAGCAGATGAGAGAGTTGGTGCAGAATGTCGAATAACTCCACCCTCGGAACCACCGATTTAACGGGGGAAGCGGCGGAAGATCAGCCGGGCAAGCTCATCGTAGTCTCGGGGCCCTCTGGCTCGGGTAAGACCACCGTTTTAGCCCAATTGCTCAACACTTGCCCATTACCCTTGACGTTGAGCGTATCGGCAACGACTCGGCCGCCGCGTCCCGGTGAGATTCACGGTCGCGAGTACTGGTTTTTGACCGATGAAGAGTTCCGGAGCAAACGATCTCGGGGAGAATTCCTTGAGAGCAAAGAGGTTTTCGGACGGGGATATTGGTACGGGACGTTGCGGCAGAGCGTTTCGACTGGTCTTCGCGAGGGAAAATGGGTAATCTTAGAAATCGATGTCCAAGGGGCATTGAGCGTCCTCGACTACGATCCCGAAGCGATTACGATTTTTATAGACGCGGGGTCGATGGAAACCCTCGAAAACAGGCTTCGTTCACGCGGAACGGAAACCGAAGAGGTGATTCAAAGGCGATTGGAAGTTGCCCGCGAAGAAATTGGATTGATGCATAAATACCGTCACCGAGTCATCAACCACAGCGTGGATGCTTCGGTCACGGAAATTTGTCGATTGTTGTGCCGGTATGACACGCGGATTGCAAGCTGAGTCCAGTTTGTTGTTCGGTTCGGAAAACTTTAGGTTGGAACAAGAGAGGTTCGCATGCTCGAAGAGCTCAAAGAAGAAGCGATTGTCAACAAGGTTGGTGGACGATTTAAGCTTTCGACATTGATTCAAAAGCGATTGGTGCAGCTCAATCGTGGTGGCAGACCATTGGTCGACATGAACTCCGAAGACAAAATGGAGATCGTGATTCAAGAGATCCTGCAAGACAAGATCTATTTGACAACCAACGGCGAGTTGAAGATGAACGGTGAATTGGCCGAACAGGGTGATTTGCTGGATCTCGATGCCGGTGATCTGTAATGGGGCCGTTGATCTGTAACCAAGCTGGTGAGACCTGTAACGAAGTTTGAGCCGCGAGCCCAAGTGATTTATAAGTAAATTACTTCGGGCTAACTGCGGCCGGAATCGGGACGAGCGATGGCAAGCAGCAATACCAATCCTTCTAGGTGCAGCAAGAAGCTTGTTATCGGGATAGCTGGCGGTATAGCTGCTTACAAGTCGGCGATGCTTGTAAGCAAGCTGGTCCAAGACGGGCATGATGTCAGTGTGGTACTTTCGCAAGGGGCCACGAAATTTGTCGGCCCAGCGACCTTCGCGGCCCTTACGGGCAAAGCACCTGTGATCGACCCTTTTGATCCTCGCTTCCCGCTCGGGCCGCACATCGAATTGGCTGTCGAGTGTGATTTGTTCATCTTAGCTCCAGCAACCGCGCGAGTGATCGCAGGATGTGCGTTGGGACTAGCAAATGATCTTCTTACGACCTTGTATCTCAATCTTGAGTGTCCCGTAGTGATGGCTCCAGCGATGAGTGGTCCGATGTGGGAGAAGCCAGCTGTAGTTCGCAATGTCGAACAACTTCGGGCCGACGGAGTGCATATCGTCGGCCCTGAAAACGGCTGGTTGTCTTGCAGACGCATTGGCCCCGGGCGAATGTCCGAACCGCAGTCCATCATTGAAGCGTGCAAGCCTTTTTTGGAGTGAACCAACCTTGGCCCATATCGTCATCACTTCGGGCCCAACCCGACAATACCTTGATCCGGTTCGTTACCTGACGAATGCTTCGAGCGGGAAAATGGGGGCATCGTTAGCTCAAGCGGCTTTGGATTTGGGACATCGCGTCACGATCGTCACCGGACCAGTCTCCGTTGAGTATCCTCAAGCAGCAAAGATAGTCCATGTGACTACAACCGAAGAGATGCTTGAGGCTACGAAGCTTGAATTCACACAAGCAGATGGGCTCATTGGTGCTGCCGCTCCTTGCGATTACATGCCAAAGCAAGTGGAGACGAGCAAGCTTCAAAAAACAGGGAATGGCTTGACGTTAAACTTGCTTGAGACTCCCGATATTGTTGCATGTATGGCCGCGAACAAGCTTCCCAAACAATGGGTTGTCGCTTTCGCATTGGAAACAGAAGATGTTCGGTTTCGCGCGATCGTAAAACTCAGTCGCAAGTCGTGTGATATGATCGTCTCGAATCGGGCGGATGCGATGAACTCGGACGAGAACAACGTCGAGGTTATCTCCAGGGGTGGCAAAGTCCTTGATCAATTTCATGGCCCGAAGCCATTGGTCGCTCAAGGGATTCTTCGATTGATCGATAAACATCTTATTGCGACTCAAGGTTAACTCCTTATGCTTGCCTCGCTATTTCATTCGTACCCAGATCTTCCAGCCTGCGATGAACCACTTGATGCGTTGGTGGTGGCACCTCATCCCGACGACGCGGAGTTGGGAATGGGTGGGACGATTGCGGCGATGATTGAAAAGAATTATCGAGTTGGGATCCTCGATTTAACAAGCGGAGAACCCACACCGCTGGGCAGTGTTGAAAAGCGGAGAGCGGAAACAGCCAAGGCATCGGCGATTCTGAAGATCACATGGCGATACAACCTTGGATTACCCAACCGCTTCTTGGAAGCAACACTTGAGAACCGTGCGAAGATCGCCGGGATTTTTCGGCTTACACGACCGCGTTGGATCTTTGCCCCTTATTGGGTCGATGCGCATCCCGATCATACAGCTGCTACGGAACTTATCGAAGCGGCGCGGTTTTGGAGCAAGCTCACCAAATGCGACTTGCCAGGAGAGCCATTCCACCCTCAACGCATTTTTTATTACTACTGCATCCATCTAAAGCTAATCCCTCAGCCCGCTTGGATTCAGGATATCACCCCTTATTGGCAAACGAAGGCGGATTCCGTTGCTGCCTACCATAGCCAATTTGTGGAAGGAAAAGAACATTTGGATCCTTCTTGGGTAGAAGTTCTCCGAGAGCAAGCAGCCACTTGGGGACGTGCTATCGGCGTGAGATACGGAGAGCCTTTCGCTTCGAAAGAGCCTATTGGATTATCCGATTGGAATTCTTTGCTGTGATAGAGATCCATTCCCAGGATGAACCTCACCTGCGGCCTAAGAGACAGTCGAAGATCTCCAACGCTATGGCGCACGCAAAGCCACGCCTACCTCGAGGGATAACCCGGCGTTTGTTTCTTGATTCTTTGTCAACCTTCGCTGGGCTTTCGATTATGGCTTGCCATGTAGGCTGCGTCCGCGAACCACGCAGCGACGGGGCAGGGGGGCAGAGCAAATTCAAAGTGGTGGCAACGACAGGGATGATCGGCGATATGCTACGGGAGCTCTGCGGCGGGAGCGTCGAGATCGTTCAACTGATTCAAGCTGGTGTGGATCCCCATTTGTATAAACCGATTCGAGACGATATCGTTGCAATCGTCCAATCCGACGCTGTCTTTCACAACGGATTGCATTTAGAGGGACGGATGGGGGATGTGCTCACCCGCTCGAATGGCAGGCGGGGCTCATCCAACTCATCAAGTCGACAAACAAGCTTCGCGATGTCCGACGCGCTGAGTGAAGATGAATTGCTTGGTGAACCGGGCACTGATGCGCACGACCCACATATTTGGATGGATGTTTCCCTGTGGGCACGATGCGTTGAGTCGATCTCGCAGGCATTGATGACGCTCTTGCCGGACCTAGCCGGTCAGATCGAGACGAGATTTGAAGATCTGCGGGAGCGATTAGCGAAGCTCGACCAGAAAGCTATTGAAGCGGTAAAGACGATTCCCGAATCGCAGCGAGTGCTTATTTCCTCCCATGATGCCTTCCAGTATTTTGGCCGCCGTTATGGACTGCGGGTGGAGGGAGTGCAGGGCATTTCAACTGCCTCGGAAGCAGGTTTGCAACGCATTCCGGAATTGATCGATACCATCGTCTCTCGCCGGATTCCTGCGGTCTTCAAGGAATCTAGTGTGGGAGGGAAGTTGATCGATGCGCTGATTGCCGGAGCGAGGGCTCGCGGCGTTGAACTGTTAATCGGCAGTGAGCTTTATTCCGATGCCTTGGGACCGGCTGGCTCCGGTGCGGAAACTTACTTAGGAATGATGACCCATAATTTCAATTCCGTAATCACGGCTTTGGGTGGAGAATGGAAGTAAATTGAGGCAAATTCGCTAGAAAGTGCAGGATATTCAGGCTGGGCACCCCTACGAGTGGGGGCTGCGATGGGGATTCCCTTAACAAGTTCCCAATAAAGCGTGTCGAACAACGCTGGTTTGGGTATAATAGGAGGCAGTCAACACGCTCGCCCTGGGCTTGACAAGCGTCGGGCGGTAGCTTTCTTCATTATTTTTATGGAGCCTTTTTATGGCAAGCGTTACAAAAGCTAAGAAACCAACGAAGAAGGCCGACACGGAAGTAGCCAGCGAAGAGGCAGTAGCAGAAGTCGTAAAGCCTAAGCGAACTCGCAAGCCTGCAGCCGAACCCCGAGTAAAGCTTTATTGGGGAGTGTTCAATCAGCACCTGAAGCGAGTAGCTGTGTTCGAATACACCGACGTGAAAAAAGCGGAAAAGCACGCGAAAGAGCTTAGCAAAGACGGCAACGACCACTTCTTGCAGAAGATCAAGGAAGTCGTTTCCTAGGTTCCGATAGCGTGGACCACAACTCAACAAAGCACGAAACGCCACTGGTTGCCAGTGGCGTTTCGTGTTTTATCCCTTCCGGGCATAATAAGCTTGGGTCGGTATTGCGGTTTTTGACGCAATTCCCAAGGATGATCCGATGTTTGCCCATTGGAATGCTCAGGCATTCCAACCTCCATTTACCACAACCTCTACGGGATGCTTCATGAAAGAAATTCACTTCACCAAAATGCACGGTGCGGGAAACGATTACGTTTACATCGATGGGTTTACCCAGAAGCTACCGAGTGACTTTGAGCGACTTGCTGTGGAACTCTCCCATCGTCGATTTGGTATCGGCGGGGACGGTGTGATTTTCATTTTGCCGACAGAGCTTGGTGATGCTCGTATGCGCATGTTCAACGCCGACGGCAGCGAGTCCGAGATGTGTGGCAACGGGATCCGTTGTGTTGCGAAGTATGTCTATGATTCTGGAATTGCCCAGAAGCCATCTTTAAAAATAGAAACGGGAGCCGGAGTACTTGATCTGGATCTTACGGTAAAAAATGGCAAGGTTGACTCAGTTACCGTTGATATGGGCGAACCAAGACTGCTCGCAAAGCTAATTCCTACTACCCTTGCGAATCCCGAGGAGAGGGTCATCAACCACAAACTCGAGTATCGCGGCCATACTCTTTTCGCAACCTGCGTATCGATGGGAAATCCTCATTGTGTCATATTCGTTCCTGAAGCGACGGATGAGTTGGTGTTAGGAATTGGTCCGTTGATTGAGAACGATGACAGGTTCCCGAAAAGGACCAATGTGGAGTTTGTTGAGATACTCGGATCCGGCGAAGTGCGTCAAAGGACTTGGGAGCGTGGATCTGGAGAGACTTGGGCTTGTGGGACCGGCGCTAGTGCTGTCTGTGTCGCTGGAGTATTGACCGAGCGAACAGACCGGACGATTTTGAACCACCTTACCGGCGGAGATTTGACTCTTCGATGGGATGAAAGTACGAATCACGTATTCATGACTGGTCCTGCAGTCGAGGTATTCAAAGGACGCGTTGCGGTCGTTTTCGACGAGTAAGTGATAATTCGGATAGCGATTGGGGAACACGGGGAAAAGGAGATAGGGAGCAAAGGAATCGATGGAGGGATTTGCGAAGGACGTGAAGAAAAAAGTTTCCAACTATGGCATGCGTGCTGCGGCCTATTTATTAGGACGCGGCTTGAAGGCTTGGATGGATACGATGGATTCTCGTTTCTCGGGGTATGATTTCAGTGCCGATGTGTCATCGAGCATCTACACCGAACCGGTGCTATATGTTCACTGGCACGAATACATCTTGCTCCCTACTGCTGTGCGGCGTGGATCGGGAATGACGCTTCTGGTCAGTGAGCATCGCGATGCGAACTGGTTGGGCTGGGTTGCAGAAGATTTTGGATTTCGAACAGTTCGCGGGTCTTCGACTAAAGGTGGCATCAAAGCGATCCTTCGATTTCGCAAAGAGTATCGGGACTCAAGTTTGGTTGTTGTACCCGATGGGCCTAAAGGCCCACGACGAGTCGTGAGCCAGGGTTGCATTCAACTCAGCTCGATGCTTCGCATGCCTATCGTTCCGGTCGGCATGGGGTTCCATCGTCCGTACCGAGCGAAGTCTTGGGATCGCCTTGCGATTCCTCGCCTTAGTTCACGGGTCCGATTGGTGCTTGGCCCGAAAATCACTATTCCACGCGGCTTGGACGATCAAGGAATCGAATCCTACCGGTCTTGTATCGAACAAATGCTTCATGTATTAACCGCAGATGCGGAATCATGGGCTGAGGACGGATCGACACGGGTGGACGAGCGAGGGCTCTTCCCCGCCCCTCCCGCTTCGTTGGATTAAGGCTTCACCTAGGATTTCCAAGAATCATTGCTTGTCAGAGGTGTTTTCGCGCCCTGCGATTGCCCCGCTATAAGCCTTGGATTGCAATAACCAAGAGTTTCACGCTCCACTTTCACGTCCTAATAAAGGTGCTTTATATGAATCGCTTCAAGCGACCCGTCGCTATTGTTGCACTAGCTTTGTTATCGTGCATCTGCTCATCAAGCCTCTTCGACAAGAATGCTTTCGGCCAGGACCTTCAGTGGAAGCTTAAAAAGGGACAGCGATTCTCCCTCGTGACAGACCAGAAAATGGTCACGAAAATGAATGTGCCCGGTGCGGGTTTGCAGGAAATGCCCATGAATCAGTCTGCCGAGGTTGAATGGAAGGTCACCGACTCCGATGACAAAACATTCGTGGTGCAGCAGACGATCAAGAGGATGAAAATCTCGATGAAGTCCGCGTTCGTCAACGTCGACTACGATTCCGATGGCGAACCTAGCACCGATCCTGTAACTAGGCAAATCGCAAAGGGGATGGAGCAACTCATCGGTGTGGCCATTTCATCGAAAATGAGCCGGCAGGGCAAAGTGCTTGAAGTAATGCTTCCTGAAGAACTTGCTAACAAACCGGCAGATCCAGCTTCACCTCTTTCCGGCGACACGTTGAAGCAAATGTTCGAGCAAGCAACGATCGATTTTCCGAGCGATATCACAGCCGTCGGTAAGACCTGGAAACAATCCGCGGAAATTAATTTGAACGGAATGAAAATGAAGACAGATGTGACCTACCGCTACGATGGCCAAGTCGAAGTCGATGGTCGAAGACTCGAGAAGTTTAACTTGGAATCCTTCGTCACCCTTTCAGAACCACCGCCAGGTATCGACATGACCGTCGAAGACAACGGTAGTGGGGGTGAAATCCTCTTCGATGCGAAAACTGGTTGCATCGTTTCCACCAAGTTGACGCAGAACATGAAGATGAAAATCAAGGTTGCTGGCCAGACCATCGATCAAGATCTCCAAGGGGTAACAACCACAACCGTTACACCCGTAAGCGAATAGTGGCATGTCAGGGATACACTTGCCTACCCCTGTTGATTACTTCCATGATCGTAGGAAATAGATGTAGCCAAATCTATTTCTTTGGCACGGATGGCTCGTCAGCGCTCAAGGGTAACTCGGTAGAAGTCACATAGGTATCCAAGTATTCTTTTACGGCGGTTGCTAAAACATCCGCCGTTTTCTTTCGATTCATTTTGTCCCGATACTCCGCCCCGAACTCGAGTTGAACCGCGTCGATTCCCTCAGGGCGATGACTCCCATGAGTTTGAACAATGTACCCGCCCGTAAATCCGCTTTGCTCTCTTCCATTCGCTGGGTTAGGGTGAACTTTCCATCCAAGTCGATGCAAAACCCCGAATAGGCTTTCCTCCCCGGAATGCGCTGACTCTCCAAAACGCTCTCGGAGACGCATCACTGTTTTACCATTTCCGGTTCCTCGGTACACAGTCGCCGAACTAGAACCCTGACCGTGAATGTCCAGTAATAGCCCGGTTCGGTGATTCTCGAGGATTTCCGCGCAAAATCGTTGCAATGATCCGTGATATCTTTGGTACACCGGCGCAGCATCTGAGTCTTCGTATGCAATGGAGGCCGGTCGATTCGGATCAAGATACTTGCGATGCACTTTGCTAAGCACAAGATAGGGCCGCTTACCGGTCCTGCGTTGAATTGCATCCGCAATCGCAACTGCAAGCTCCGTTGTACCGGCATCACGTCCGGTAAAAAACCCAGACGGGCCGGTTTCCATTCCAGCTCCACTACGGGGTTCAACCCCTTCGATCTGCATGGTCCCCCCGTGTGGGGCCGAGAGAATCACTGGCAATTCTCCTTGTTGTACTTCAACAAGCACTTCGATATCCGAGCTGGTTTTTGCAACATTCGGCGCGGAGGTCACCTCGTAAACCTTGGGCGAGAGCAGGGCCTCTTGACCGAAGGAAAGCGAAGCACAAGCAAGGATCATGAATAACATCCAAAATCCAGAACAGTGGCGAATCGATCGAATGCCAATCATCGCAACTCCCTAATTTTTCAAGACAAATCAATCAACCCGTTTCTCAATGGATCGAGTCGCCGGTGCCGGATACTTCAAAGCATTCTTCTTGATCTTCAACGCTAGAGCTTGAGCAAGGTCGATTTTCAGAACGCTTGCCATACGAAGCAAGTAGGACAATACATCGGCTAATTCTTCAGCAACAGGAGAGTCTACGGCAGTGTTTGGAGAAGCCTCTTTGCCGTCTTGCCACTGATAGAGTTCCATGATTTCGGCGGCTTCGATAGCGATAGACATCGCTAGGTTTTTGGGAGTGTGAAACTGTTCCCAATCTCTCTCATCAGAAAAATGGTCAACCCAAGCCTGCAACTCCGCGATGGTTACATTCGTTGCAGATTTCTCTTCATTCGCTGACTCCACTGGCTGCTCGCTATCACCAAGCGGACTCATGGTTAACTCTTTGCTCCGCCGTACACGAAATCAGGCCAATCGAGATCGTTGTTCTCGGGTCTGCCTTCGACGTAATACCAATTGTGTATTGGCGCTAAGACGGCTTTCACACCTTCGATGAGAGACATGTCGATCGGTTCGGCGAGCCATTCGATCCATTGAGTGACTTCAGCGGGGATAGCGCTGCCGATCAAGCAACTTGCAAAGCCTGGATGACTCACAGAGTATTGCAGTGCAAGTTTCTCGATACGAGTCCCGTTGTCCTTGCACCACTTCGATGCCTTTGCTGCGACTTCCCGCACATCCTTTGGGGCCTTATGCCAAGGTGGCAGGGGCAAGTCGGTAAGTAGTCGAGCAGAGAACGGTGCCGCATTGATCACCCCTACCCCATGTTGGTTGGCAAGAGGCAGCCATTGCAAGGCCATATCGTTTTGAAGGTTGTAATGATTGTATGTGATCACACAATCGAGCAGACCGGTTGGAATGGTACGCGTGAAATTCTTCATGGGGTATCCGCTGATACCCACGGCTCTGACTTTACCTTTTTCAACTTGCTTCTTCAACGCTGGAAGAGTCTCGTCGATGACTTGCTGCACGTCACCGTATTCGATGTCATGCACGAATACCATGTCGATATATTCTAGCCGCATTCGTTCGAGCGAAACGTCGATGCTTTCACTAACCCGTTTCGCGGAAAAGTCGAAATGCTTGGGTGCATATCTACCAAGTTTCGTGCTGATCACCAAGGAATCGCGTTGGTAGGAAGGAAGGATTTGCCCGAGTAAGACTTCGCTCATCCCGCGTCCGTAGTAGGCTGCGGTGTCGATGAATCGAATTCCTGCATCGATTGCGGTTCTGACTGAGCGCAAGGATTGTTCGATATCGAACTGTCCGAACTCAGCTCCGATCGAGGACGCGCCGAAACCGAGTTTTGAGAGTTCGATTCCGGTACGTCCGAGGGGTCGGGTTTCCATAACGTATTCCTTCGTTCGGATTACTCAGCCAATTTCCGCAAAACTGTTGGCAGAATACCACCATTTCGGTAGTAATCGATTTCCACAGGGGTATCGATTCTTACCAATGCCTTGAAAGTGGTCTTCGTTCCATTTGGTTTCGTCGCGACCACTTCGATTTCGCATCGTGGCGTCAGCGAGTCGCTTAGGCCAGGGAAGTCGAAGGTTTCGTCCCCGGTAAGTCCGAGACTAGCTGCGGTATCACCAGCGGAGAATTGCAAGGGCAAGACCCCCATTCCGACGAGGTTGCTGCGGTGGATCCGTTCATAAGAAACGGCGATAACTGCTTTGACGCCCAACAGCAAGGTGCCCTTTGCAGCCCAATCGCGAGATGATCCGGTACCGTATTCCGCCCCAGCGAGAACAACAAGCGGCGTGTTGCTCGCTTGATATTTCATCGATGCGTCGTAGATGCTCATTGTCTCACCGGTCGGTAGGTATTTGGTTACCCCACCTTCTACGCCAGGGACCATCGCGTTGCGAATGCGAATGTTGGCAAATGTGCCGCGAACCATCACACGGTCGTTTCCGCGTCGTGCTCCGTAACTATTGAAATCTGCTGGTTGGACCCCATTGTCGATGAGGAACTTACCGGCAGGTCCGGACTTGGCGATCGAACCGGCAGGCGAGATATGGTCCGTTGTCACCGAATCACCGAGTACCGCAAGGGCCTTCGCACCATGGATTGGTTTGATTGTACCAACGGTCTTGGTGATCCCTTCTAGGAAAGGGGGACGTTGGATATAGGTGCTCTTCTCGTTCCAAGCGTATTGATCACCAGGGGTGATCGGAATGGCGTTCCAAGCTTCGTTATCCGTGAAAGCTCCGGCATATTGTTTCAAGAACATCTCTGGAAGTACAGATGCTTCGACAGCTTGGTGTACTTCTTCGGACGTCGGCCAAATCTCTCGGAAGAATACAGGCTTACCTGCTTTGTCGGTGCCGATTGGGGTTTTGTCGAAATCGATATCGACAGTTCCAGCGAGGGCATAAGCAACCACGAGGGGAGGGCTTGCAAGGTAATTTGCACGGGTGTGCGGATTGACGCGACCTTCGAAATTTCGATTACCACTGAGTACCGCAGCAGCGACCAAGTTTCCTTCGACGACTGCGTTGGCTACGGGTTCGGGCAATGGTCCACTGTTTCCGATACAGGTCGTGCAACCATAGCCGACAACATTGAAACCAAGCTTTTCTAAATCATCAAGCACACCGGCCTTGGTTAGGTAATCGGTAACAACTCGAGACCCTGGAGCCAAGCTTGTCTTCACATATGGATGGACCCGAAGACCGCGAGCAACGGCTTTCTTGGCGAGCAAACCAGCGCCGATCATTACCGATGGATTGCTTGTGTTCGTACAGGAAGTGATTGCAGCGATGACAACTGCACCGTGCCCGATCGTGCTTGGGTGGTCTGTATCTTTTACAGTTGCCGTCGACTTTAATGTGTCGGTAGCAAGTCCGAATCCTCGCTCAGCGATAGGAGCGGTCAGCGCCTTGTTGAACGAGGCTTGGACGTTCGTCAAAGCGACTCGGTCTTGCGGCCGTTTTGGTCCAGCAACGGCAGGTTCGACGGACGCCAAGTCGAGGTGTAACACTTTGGTGTACTGCAAATCAGGTCCATTATCGAGTCGGAACAAACCTTGCTCCTTGCAGTAGCGCTCGACGAGTTCGATTTCATCTTTTGTTCGGCCGGTGCGGCGAAGGTAGTTGAGGGTCTCACCATCAACGGGGAAGAATCCCATGGTAGCGCCGTATTCGGGAGCCATGTTGGCGATCGTTGCGCGATCGGCCAAAGACATCTTCGAGACACCTTCACCGAAGAATTCTACGAACTTGTTCACGACACCTTCTTTGCGAAGGATTTCGGTGACACGCAGAACTAAGTCGGTGGCGGTCGCTCCGGGTGCGAGTTTACCGGTAAGCTTCATTCCAACGACTTCAGGCATCAGCATGTAAAGAGGTTGGCCAAGCATATTTGCTTCGGCTTCAATGCCTCCGACCCCCCAGCCTAAAACACCCAGTCCATTGATCATGGTGGTGTGCGAGTCGGTTCCGACGAGGGTGTCTGGAAACGCGACGACGCCCGCATGGTCTTTCCCTTGGAAAACAACTTTTGCGAGGAATTCAAGGTTAACTTGGTGAACGATTCCGGTGTTGGGAGGAACGACGCGGAAATTAGCGAGAGCCTGTTGGCCCCATCGCAAGAATTCGTAGCGTTCGTTGTTTCGTTCGAATTCGATCGCCACGTTTTTGGTTAGCGAATCGCTGGCACCAAAGTAGTCGACTTGTACGGAGTGATCGATCACGAGATCTACAGGGATCAGTGGATTGATCTTTTGGGGATCGCCGCCGAGGGCTTTCATGCCATCGCGCATGGCCGCAAGATCGACCACGCATGGAACACCGGTGAAGTCTTGTAGTACAACACGTGCAGGTTTAAATGGAACTTCGAGTTCCGCAGGTTTAGCGGCGTTCCATTTCGCAAGATTCACAACGTCGTCTTGGGTTACTTGATAGCCGTCGCAGTTTCGCAGAACGGCTTCTAGAAGGACGCGGATTGAGAAGGGGAGCGTCGAGATATTCGCTATACCGGCTTTTTCAAGTCGATCGAGGCGATAGATTCCTAGATTTCCTTGAGGGGCTTTGAAATGGTCACGAGCGCCGAAGGGGTCCACCACTTTAGAAGGAGCAGCCATGTTACCTGGAGTTGCGTCAGAAGGGATTGATGTGAAGTGGAGCGGCTCGTTTGCCACTCTTGATCGCGCCCATTGTAACGCAGTCGATGGAATCGTGAATGGCGCAAAGAAAAACGGCCTGCGGAAATCCGCAAGCCGTTTTGCATCGTTCGTTCACCGTGAAGGCCTCAAGGAGGTAAAATCACGGGGTTGTTCCGAAAGGAATTACTTGCAACCGCAAGGAGCAGCAGCAGCTGGAGCGGCAGCAGCCGATCCACATCCGCCACAACCCGAACCGGAGGAAGCAGCTGCAGCACCGCCGCAACCAGCTCCAACAGCCGAGCCTGCACCCATGCCAGCAGCAGCACCGCTACCGACGCCAACTGCAACGCCATTGCTCCAAACTGGAACGCTGACCGTTTGTGGAACCATCTTGCAAACAGTTACGTCGATTTCTTCGGTAACGGTCGATGGAACTTGAACGGTGTACTTCTCAACTTTTTCTTCGGTTACGTTGTCGTAAACCGTTACGTTGGTGGTACGTTCCTTGGTTTCTGGAACCATAACCGTGGTGGTAACGTCCTTCGAGCGGTTTTCGGTAACCATCTCGGTAACGTTCTTCATACGGGTCTTGGTTTCGGTGTCATAGACAACCTTGGAAACCGAGCGAGTTGCTTGCTCTTCAACAACGCGAGCAACCTTGCTGGTTACTTGTCGTTCTTCGGTGGTCATGACCGTCTTGGAAACAGGACGGGTCTTGGTTTCGGTGTTGTAAACGGTCTTGGTTACAGGACGTGTACGAGTTTCGGTCTCGTAGGTGGTCTTGGTTACAGGACGTGTACGGGTTTCGGTCGAGTAAACAGTCTTGGAAACTGGACGAGTCTTCGTCTCAGTGTTCATGACGGTCTTCTTAACTGTACGAGTACGTTGTTCGTCGTTGTAGGTAACCTTGTTAACCGTACGGGTACGGCTTTCGGTGTTCATCGAGCACTTCTTGACAGTTCGGTAACGGGTTTCGGTCGTGTAGTTGACCTTCTTAACCGTTTTGGATTGAACTTCGTCGCGATAAAGAGTCACGTTGTAGGTGTACTCTTCGGTGCTCGATTGGTTTTGGTAGGTCGTGCATGGAACTTCTTCCGTTACGACGTTTGGAACCCAAACCTTACGGCAAACGGTACGGGTTGCAGGAGCTGCGGATCCGCAAGGATCAGCAGCAGCAGCACCGGAAGCGCCGCCGCAACCACCACATCCGCCACAACCACCGCATCCGCCGCCACATCCGTTGCTAGCAGCAGCGCCGCCGCATCCGGAGCTAACAGCCGAACCACAACCGTTGCTTACAGGAACTTCTTCCGTAACGGTTTGGTACGATCCGAGGTCCTTGGTAACCGTTCGCATGGTTGTAACAGGAACGCGACGGCAAACGTTGCGTGATCCGGTACGTGCTTCGGTGTAAGGAACCTTGACGGTGTAGTTAACAACTTCGTCGCTGTAAACTGGAACTTGAACCGTGTAAGGAACTTGTTCGTCGGTGTAAACAGGAACTTGAACGGTGTAAGCGACTTCTTCTTGGGTCGTTACAGGAACCTTGACGGTGTACGTTTGTACTTCGTCAACGGTCGAAGGAACTTGAACCGTGTAGGAAACTTCTTCGGTTACAGTCTTTGGAACTTGAACCGTGTAGGAAACTTCTTCGGTTACAGTCTTTGGAACTTGAACTGTGTAGGAGACTTCTTCGGTAACGGTCGAAGGAACTTGAACCGTGTAGGAAACGTCTTCAGTAACAGTCTTAGGAACTTGGACGGTGACGGTCTTGGTCACGTCGTCGTAAACGGTCTTCTTAACCGTGTATGGAACTTCTTCGGTTACAGTGCGAGCAACTTGAACGTTGTAGCTTTCTTCAACTTGCTTCGTAACTGGAACTTGAACGGTGTAATCAACCTTCTTGGTTTCAGTCTTTGGAACTTGAACCGTGTAGGTCTCGGTCTTGGTCTCAGTGCGTGGAACGCGCTTGGTCACGTTGTAGCGACGCTCACGTTCTTCGGTGCTGTAAACGGTCTTGTTGACGGATCGCTTTTCGGTTACTTGGGTCGGAACCATAACAGTTCGCTCGACATAAGTAATCTGAGCGCCGCATCCTGCTGCTCCAGCATCTCCACCGACAACTCCGCCGCCGACAACGCCATTGCCTGCTGCTGATCCACAACCAGACGCAACATGAGCGCTCGAAGCAGCATTGCCGCATCCACAATCACCAGCAAAACTTACACTGGCCCCAAGAATTGTGGCCAATCCAAGGAACAAACCTCGGCGAAACTTCATTGCAGTATCCTCACAGAAATTGAATCAATTCGGCCACTCGGCCGGAACAACACAGGGCGGCTTGTAACAACGCTTATCACAAACCAAAAACTCACGATGCATGGCCGCGGTTTAGAGCGGGAGGGACACATCGTTTCCAAGTTTTACGCTTGGAAGGAGAGCCCCGCATTTCCCCGGGCATGCTCCGAAGTTTAGCTAGAAAAAGTTTCCATGGAAGTAACATCTTCAAAAATCGATACATTTTTCCGGATCGTAAAAGTCGCTTTGCCGGAGTAATCGTTCCAACCCCCTCCGAGCAGTAAAAACACTGAGTGTTTCCACCCTTTCTTCTCAATTTGTTGTCAGACTTTTAGTAACTCGCTGATCAGAATCAACCCATGGAATCGAGTCTTGTCACCATGTGGAATTCCGGCATACCATTCCGTGCTATAATTAAGCCGTCCGCCGGGCTCTCTGGACCTAGAAACTGCAATCGAGAAAATCGTGACAAGCCAATCAAAACGCTGGATTCAGATCAAACATATACTACCATCGAGGGGGATTTCCGAACCGGTAGCTTCCATTCGTCCGCAGTTGCGTCAACTTAATAACGCTTTCCTAGTGGCCTGTATTCTCTTTTGGGGGCCATCATCGTTTCTCTTCAGCCAAGACTCTTTAGCTCCTCCGGATCGTTCGAAGCCAGTCCCACCTGCGACAACTAAGGATACCTCCGCGACTCCCCCAAAATCGGAACGACAGCTTGCGGAAGAACGCAAAGCTCGCGATGCGGCTCGCAAGCGAGGCGAAATCACCTTCGACGATCTGAAGTTCGATATTGAAAAAGGTGGCGAGTTCAAAAAAGAAATGATCACGAAAGAGATCGAGGAACTCAACAACAAGACGGTCAAACTACGGGGATTCATTCTGCCGACTTCCGTGTTTCAGCAATCTGGCATCAAACAATTCGTTCTGGTCCGCGATAACCAAGAATGCTGCTTCGGACCCGGCGCTGCACTATACGATTGCGTTATCGTCGAAATGCAACCAGGTAAAACGGCTAACTTCTCTACCCGAGTTGTCGCTGTAAAGGGAAAGCTCGAGCTTGACTCGCAATCTTTCCAGTACCCAGACGGCGGTCATTACGCGATCTATAAAATGACAGCGGAAGAAGTCAAATAAGCATCGCTTGGCTCTTCTTCGATGCAAAACCCAACGATGCCTTGGGTATCAGCTACTATTTTCCTCTCATATTCGCCCTCTAGTATTAACTGAGTGAAGATTTCGATGAAGCCGACCAACGCATACTCCAACTTATCTCGGCGCGCGGTGCTCAAGTCGCTCTCGAGTTGCACTGCAATGTCCGCTATCTCGGGGCTTCCAGGCGCATTATGGCCAGCGACTTGCCGCTCGGCTTATCTTGCACAAGCCATTGAACCGATGAACCGCATAGCCCCAAGCCGTATGCGGTTGAGTCTCGCAGCCTACTCCCTACGCGACTTGCTCAAAGGTAATAAAGACGGCTGGGACTTATTCAAGTTCGTTGATTATTGTCACTCCCAGGGACTCGATGGAGCGGAATTAACGAGCTACTACTTTCCGTCGGATGTAACCGATACATACATTGCTGACCTCAAGGAACACTGCCACCGTCGCGGAGTAACTGTATCCGGAGGTGCCATCGCAAACGACTTCTGCCAGAACGACGAAGTCAAGCGCAAGCGGGACATCGAATACACAAAACTTTGGATCGACCGATACGCGTTGCTTGGCGCCAACGCGATTCGTGTCTTTGCCGGTAATCAACCCAAAGGGGATGATTGGAATTCCACGGTTGATCGATGCGTGGAAGCTTTGGTGGAAGTTAGCACCTACGCGCATTCCAAAGGCATTTTCTTGGCGTTGGAAAACCATGGCGGGGTGACTGCGAAAGCGGATGGGTTGCTCGAAATTGTTCGCAAAGTCGAAGCACCAGGTTTTGGAGTGAACTTTGACTCTGGAAACTTCCGATCCACTGAGAACCCTTATGCAGAACTCGAAAGCATCGCCCCTTATGCTGTGAACGCTCAGATCAAGGTCGAGATGTTCCCGAACGGAAAACGGGAACTTGCAGACCTCGATCGTATCGTCAAAATACTCGCTAACTCAAACTACAGCGGGTGGCTTGCACTCGAATACGAAGCTGCGGAGAATCCACTTGAAGCGATTCCTGAATGGATTTCCAAGATAAAAAATTCCCTCAGCGCTTTGACTTGATGGTTTCTTGAACTAGTTTTCACTCACGCTGGCCTTGCAATTCAAACCAATCCTCTGTTCCACTGATCCTTTATGGCTTCATCACTGACCAATAGCTCCGACTGGGGCACCGGAAATGAAAATGGGGTCCGTTCCTTTGGGATCCTAGAAACGAAAGGTTGGACAGCCGGCATGGTTGCACTTGATTCGATGTGCAAATCTGCCAACGTGCAAGTCTTGCAAGTCGAGTGGAACGATATGCTTGGTGCGGTGATCAAGATCGCCGGAAGCGCCAGCGACGTACAATCGGCCATCGAAACGGGTGCACAAGCCGCGAAAAGGATGCAACAGTACGGCGCAAGCCATACGATTAACAGTCCCGATCGCGACGCATTTCGTGCGATGATCAGCCCACCTGAATTTAATGTTTTGATCGAACAAGCAGTTGTCAAATTTCCACTATCGGATGAATCGGTTATGTCCCAAGCGAATGGTCAGGCTCTCGGTTTTATTGAAACCCAAGGTTTTACGGCAGTTTTCGAAGCGATCGATACCGCATGCAAAGCCGCATCGGTAGAAGTCGTGGGCAAGGAAAAACTTGGTGGTGGTTATGTGACCATCGTGATCCGTGGCGATGTTGCAGCAGTCAACGCAGCTGTAGAAGCCGCTAAGCCAAAGGTCGAAGGGCTTGGAAAGCTGATTGCAGCACACGTGATCGCACGACCATCGACCGCTGCATTGGCTTTGCTTCCTAAGTAGTCTGGCTCTGCTTCCTGGATAACTTGGTACTGCTTTAGAAGTAATTTGGAACTGCCTTCCAAATTGCCATAGAAGCTATCAACCAGATCGAACCGCTAAAACGAACAGCTCACGCCACCCGAAGCCGGGACGTATGCGACCCTCGCATAGTCCATCACCATGCGGTGTGAGCTGAATCGCCATGCCAGGGTGCTGATGCTGTTGCACATGCGATTGATCCAAGCTCGCGGCAACCCATCTTTATCTCGGTCGTAATAAAGAGGGACAACCTCTTTTTCCAGAGCTTCATAAAGGTGCTGCGCATCGCGTTCATCCGTGATGCGATCTTCTACGTGGCTGGTACCTTTGCCAATTGAAAATCCGTTTGTGCCATCGTAGGCCTCTGCCCACCATCCATCGAGGATGCTTAAATTCAGGCCACCGTTGAGGATGACCTTCTGACCGCTTGTCCCCGATGCTTCCAAAGGTCTCCGTGGGTTGTTGAGCCACACATCGACACCTTGAACCATGTGCCTACATACATTGATGTCGTAGTCCTCAATGTAGTGAACCTTCCCAAAAAACCTCTGGTCTTGCCGAAGATTCGCAATCTCTTGAATGAATCTCTTTCCTGGTTCATCCTTCGGATGGGCTTTGCCCGCGAAGAGGAGCTGCACGGGTCGCTGCGGATCATTGATGATCGCTGCGAGTCGATCAAGATCTCGAAACAAAAGATTGGCGCGCTTGTAGGTGGCAAACCGTCGACCAAACCCAATCGTTAAAATCGATGGATTGCAGTTACGAAAGGTTGTTGCCAAAGTCTCAGCCGGTTCGTTGCGTTGTTCATTCTGCTTCGCGATTCGCCGACGAACAAAAGCGAATAATAGGTTCTTAAGTGTGTTATGCGTCTCCCATAACTCACCAGGATCCACGTTATGAATGGATTGCCAACAATGCGGCTCACCCATCTGCGACTTCCAGTTCACTGGAAAATTTCTATCGTAGAGTTGTTGCATCTGCTCTGCCAACCAACTCTCGACGTGAACTCCGTTTGTGATGTGACCGATCGGTATCGCTGCCTCTTCGCGTTGCGGCCACAAAGCCCGCCACATCCTCCTCGATATGTGTCCATGCAATTGACTAACCGCATTGGCCCGTCGAGATGCTTTGAGCCCAAGAACCGTCATGCAGAAAGGTTCGGAGTGATTATCGGGACTGACGCGACCGAGACTCATTAAATGGTCATGAGAAATTTGCAAAGCGTCACGCAGAGGGCCGAGATGCTCTTCGATCAACTCGTTGGAAAAACGATCATGTCCAGCGGGAACCGGCGTATGCGTTGTGAAGAGTGTGGCATTCGAGACATCGCGCAAGGCATCTTCAAAACTTACTCCATCTTCCTCTCGGCGCAACCGAATCGCTTCAAGCGTTGCGAATGCGCTGTGCCCTTCGTTCAAGTGATAGGCGCCCGGATCGATTCCCATCGCATTCAATGCGCGAACGCCTCCGACCCCGAGTAGCAACTCTTGTCGAATCCGCGTCCGTTCATCCCCTCCATACAGACGACTCGTCAGTTCCCGATCCTCGGGTTTGTTCCCTTCAACATTGCTATCGAGCAGATACAAAACCACACGCCCAACGTTTACCTTCCAAACTTTTGCTAATAGCTCTCCCGAACGTGTCTGAAGTCGTACGGTACAAGCTTGGCCGTCAGGGGTACAAGCAGGGGTTAACGGAAGGTTATCGACACGCGATTCGATGTATTCCTCGGCTTGATAACCACTCGGGTCGAGCCGTTGCTTGAAGTACCCATGCGAATAGAAAAGTCCGATTCCCACCAACGGAACTCCAAGTCCACTGGAGCTCTTTACGTGGTCTCCGGATAAGACTCCCAATCCACCGGAATAAATAGGCAAGGATTCGTGTAGTCCAAACTCGGCGGAGAAATAGGCAACTGGTTTACTACCAAGGACCCCGGCATGGGTATGCGCCCAAGTATGGGTATTGGTTAGATATTCTTGCAACCGCCGATAGGCATGATTTATTCGACTATGAAGAACCAATTCGCTTGCGCGATACGACAAGGTTTCCGGTGTGTATTCACGGAGCAACGCAATTGGATTGTGATCGACTTCCCTCCACCGAACCGGATCGATGTCACGAAATAAACGCACGACGTCCGGTTGCCAACTCCACCAAAGGTTACTTGCTATCGCCCAGCATTTCTCATAGACGGCAGCGATTCCTTCTTCCCCATGACACAATGCATCGAATGCACCACGTTCCATTGTCAACCTAACCTTTCAACCAGAAATCCAACGCGACCGATTTGCACTTATAGGTTACACTTGATCCATTCCCTACGCATCCTATATCGAACCAGATCCCGGCGAAAACGTGCGACTTATTGACATTCTCTTCGATGCATTACGCAGGAGCAGCCTTCAGCAAGCTACCGAGTTGGAATTCTCTGAAATAGAGCGGTCCCTCGCCGCGCTTCGGAATTGGCTCGAGCATTTCCATCCCTCTGGTCATGAACTATGCGACTATCCGGAAGAGGCTTTGCGTGAATTGGCCGAGCTCGAAGGTCGCCTCGGCAAAACACCGTTATCGCAGTTGCATTTTTATCTTATCGTCGCTTTTGCTTCACTATCGACTGCCTTTGTTTTGACGCAGCGAAGTGCGGCCTTGCGTCGAATCGAATCGTCGAAAAACCAAACTGCCCGTGGAATACTTGAAAGGCACCTGCTTGCCGAACATTGGATCACCGTCGGTATCAGTCATCTGACGACTAGTCGCCAGCATCATACCTTACCGGCAGTTAGCGCAAAGTTAACAGTCACGGAATCGCTTGCGCACGACTGTTCATCTAGCTGGATCCTTAACGGTACGATCCCTTGGGTTACTGCCGCGCAGCACTCAGAAGCGATCGTGGTTGGAGCAGCCGATGAGCAGAATCCCGCCTTGCAATATCTGTTCTACGTACCAACCCAGAGTTCTGGTATCGATGCTGGTTCCGGTATGCACTTGCTTGCTCTGAGCGATAGCTGTACGGATGAAGTCAAGCTCTGTGATTTGAGGGTTACCTCCGAGCAAGTACTGCACGGACCGGTAGCGAATGTTCTCGCTGTATCACAGTCCACGGGGGCCGGTGGATTGCAAACAAGCGCATTGGCACTCGGACTTGCCGCATGCGCAATCGACTGGATTCATTGTCAAACGCACCAACGTGGTAACTTAAGCCCATTTTACGAAAGCTTGGAGAATCAATGGATGTCGCTTTTTGAGTTACTGAATCAACTTGCAAGCGGTACTGATTGCAAGGTCGACGCGATGACACTTAGAAAAGATTCGAATACGTTGGTCTTGCGAGCCACTCAGTCCGCCCTGGCTATCAGTAAAGGTGCTGGGTTTCTCGCTCACAACTCCATCGCGCGTTGGACGCGAGAAGCGATGTTTTTCCTCGTGTGGAGTTGTCCTCAAGGAGTGGCTGAGGCGCATCTGTGCGAATTCACCCAGTTTGCTCCTATCCCGTAATCAATTTGGTATAGTTCAGCGATCCATTCGCCCTATTTTCAATCCACAAGAAAGGTTTTTAGCGTGATCGGTGAAATTATCTCCGTCGGTGACGAGCTAACTAGCGGCCAACGTCTCGATACCAATAGCCAGTACCTAAGCCAACAACTTGCGGATCTCGGTATCCAGGTTCGACATCATGTTACCGTCGGTGACGTCTTATCAGATAATGTTGCTGCCTTCCAGCTTGCCGCCACTCGTTCTGACGTGGTAATCATCAGTGGAGGTCTTGGGCCTACAGCCGACGATTTAACAAGAGAAGCGATGGCCGAAGCGTTTTCGTTACCGTTGGAGCATCGCGAAGAAGCGATGCAACACATCTTGAAGTTGTTCAAGACGCGAGGGCGCGAGATGCCCGAACGCAATCGCGTACAAGCCTTGTTTCCACAAACGTCGCGAATCATTCCGAATCCACACGGAACCGCGCCAGGAATCGACTTGTCGGTTACACGTCAAGGAAATTCGTGTCGACTTTTCGCATTGCCGGGTGTTCCAGCGGAAATGATCCAAATGTTGGCCGAAACTGTAGTACCAAGATTGACTGAGGAAATGGGGGTGGGAAAAACCCGTTGGTTCTACCACTGCGTAAAACTCTTCGGATTAGGGGAAAGCGATGTTGAAAAGATTATCCCCGATCTGATTGCTAGAGATCGAGTTCCACGCGTTGGCATTACCGTTTCCAAGGCTACGATCACGTTGAGAGTTGCAGCAGAATGCAGCTCGGACGATGAGTTCCGCAAACTTATCGCACCAACAATCGAGCAAATCCATAAAGCCTTCGAAGAACACATCTTTGCCGAAGGAGAGCGAGAGCTACAAGATGTCATCCATGAGATCCTTGCGACGAAATCCAAGACGCTCTGTGTAACTGAGATTGGATCAGGATGCTGGATCGGATCGATGCTTGCGGATGATTTCCATTCCTCAAGTAGCACCGGGTTGGTGCATCACGAATGGCTCCCTCGGTTCCTGCCTGTCGGACACGGGAACCATGATGTTGCAGAGATTGAAGAACTCGCTAGGCGTTCGCTAAAAACTCAAGGTACCGATTACTCGCTTGTCGCCGGGGTTTATCCAACAAGCTCAAGTCTATTGCAATGCGATGGATTACCGACTGTAAGTTTTCAGATCAGCGTCGCTAGGAAAAATGGCGAAGTCACGACGATTAGCCCAACGATTAGTGGACATCCCGAATTGTTTTACCAACGTCTTGCGAAAACGGCCCTCAACACTCTGCGCAAGGAGATGCTTCGTGGCTAACTGGGTATTCGTAACAAAGACGGCCGAGGTTCCTGAGAACGGCGGAAAAGCGTTCCCAGTAATGGATCGCATGATTGCCATTTTTCACGATCAAGGAGCCTATTACGCATTAGATGATTTCTGTCCTCATCAAGGTGCGTCCTTGGCTGCGGGATGGATTCACGAAGGGTGCGTCGCTTGCCCCTGGCACGCGTGGCGTTTTGCTCTCAAGGATGGTACTTGGATGGACAATCCGAAAATAAGAACAGAGCATTACTCATTAGAACTACGAGGCGATGATATCTTCGTTGAAATCCCCTCGGATCCAGTACCGGCGAATTCGGATCCAGCACCGACAAATAACGTCACCTAAACCAAAATGTTGGCAACTCACCTTTCCATTTCCTTCCCGAAATATCAAAGGACACAACCTTGAAATCAATCAGTTTTTCGCGCGGATTACCTTCGCTTGTTACTCTTTGTTCGAGTTTATTTGTGAATACCACAATTGTTCGTTCGGAGGATGCATTACCGCAAGTACGCCCTGATGTTGTGTACGGGCATAAAGACGGGATGGCCTTAACGATGGATGTTTTTGAGCCAAGTACGAATCGCAAGGGGATCGGCTTGTTGTTCATGGTCAGCGGTGGCTGGGTATCGACATGGATGCCGTCTGAGCAAATGGCTGCGTTCTTCAAACCTCTGAGCGATGAAGGTTACACGATCATCGCAGTGCGACACGGCAGTAGCCCCAAGTACAACATTCCAGAAATTGTGGAAGATGTAAGAAAGGCTTTAGCTCACGTCGATAAACAAGCGGACGCTTGGCAAATCGATCGGACCAAGTTAGGGGTCTTTGGATTCTCAGCAGGTGGACATCTTTCTTTGATGCTGGGCACCACAGCAAACGATAAGCAACCCGGTCCAAAGATTGCCGCAGTGGCAGCGGTTTTTCCACCGACGGATTTAGCACCCTATAAAACGCCTGGGAATCCACTCATGGAACAGTTCCCTGCACTCAAGTTTGATTCCAAGCGAAATGACGAGTTTTCTCCTCTACGACAAGTGTCCGGTCCCGATGCGCCCACCTTGTTGGTTCACGGTGACAAAGATGAGTTGGTTCCAATTTCTCATAGTCAGAATATCAAAGAAGCGTTCTCCAAAGAGTCGGTCCCTTGCGAATTAGTCGTCATTGAAGGTGCCGCGCACGGGTTCAATGCAGAAGGCAACCGAGTCATGTTCGAGTCGATGCGAGATTGGTTCAAAGCCCATCTTGTCGGTACGGAAAAGTAAACACGGCGAAATAAACACTGCGAAGTAAACACGGTGAAATAAATTCCGAGGGAATTCAAACCACTAACTTACCGTGGCAATTCTTACTCCCAACTCAAGCCTTGAAAGCTTGGTTGGGGGCCTTGCCAGTTTTTACGACCAAGCAGCCTGCCTTCTTTTTCATGGTAGGCTCTTAGACTGAGTAGATCGATATGGTCCCAAGATTTCAGTTGAGTCCATTCGCTCTGAGGTTTATCCGACGGTATTCGGAAATCAGAGGGTTTTAGCTTTACCGATTGATTGCCGGTACCATCCAACTGAACTACGGCAACGAATTCTTGCATTGGGCCTCGGTAGGAGCGAAAGAAATTCTCGGTTAAGACAATGATCAACTGGTTGGTGCTTTCTGTCGTGACATCAATTCTTAATTGTTTATCTTTATCGCCTCGCCACTTTGGATCGTTAATTTTACGGGTGGAGTATTCCCAGTGATGTGGGTTGTCCGCAGAGAGCAGATACCAGTCCTGCCAACCTTGTGAGAAATCATCGATCATATTCGTAACTTGGTCCGACGTATTCACTCCCAGTTCTCGAAGCTGCGATGGAGTGATTACATGGAGAAGCGAGCTGATAACTACCGACTCCGTGGGAACAGAATATGGCTCTGCGATCGTTCTAGGACTTGGGTAATGAACATTGGCGAAAACAAATAGGGGCTGATCGGTACTCATGATCGGCAGTTGGCTTGTCCATGTCTGTCCCTCACGCACGGAAGTAGCTGTTCGCCAAAAGCGAGCTATTGGGTGAGGGTCCAGTGAATAGAAAACCTGCACACGCTCTACAGGCTGGTTTGAATCGGGCACAACCTCAATGCTAGGAATGCGATCCGCGCCATCGAATCGAACCGTTGTTCTTGGAGTTGAAGGGAACTCGAAAGTACCTTTTAAATGCTGATCGATCCATAGAGGCCGAGATACGGCATATTCCGGCATGAAGCGATGATTCATGTGTGGCGTAAAAACATAGCGAACCTCAGTGTTGGTAATCAAGTTGCCGGTGCGGAAGGTGTCATCCATGATGCCGTGAAAATCATTGGTGGATCCGAGCCACAAAACCGGGCAGGAGATACGAGATGCATAGGACTCGAAACCAAGCGTAGCGTCGAATAGTGCAACATCGCCGTTTGGAAGTTGCTTTTGTTGTTCGGGAAGCAGCGGCCAAGGTTGATGACGAAACCCGGAGCCTCCGACCGAAGGGGCGGCAACACGCACGCGTTCGTCGGTACCGGCTATGTAGATGGTCAGGTTTCCACCCATGGAGTGCCCGTAAACCCCGAGCTTAGTGCTATCTACTTCGGGTTGCTGTTCGAGGAAGGTCAAGCCTCGTCGACCACAAAGAGTCAGCAGATACCAATTGTTATTGCGGGGGGATTCTATCGGGTCGAGATACCGCTCCCCTGGTAGAAGATTGAAGTAACCCGGGACGTTATTCTGGGTTGGATCGACAGCACCCCATTGCGTGTTTGGATCGTTGGCTTGGGATTCCTCCATTTCCCTGCCCCCCCAATTGATGGACAGACATGCGTATCCCCTCTTCGCGTAAAATCCGACTTCATGCAGGAAAGCTCGTTGCCCACCACCATGCAGATGAAGCAAACCGGGTAGATTTTTCGCATGCTTCGGAAACGCATAAAACCCCGCGATCCGAGCCGGTTGTTGTTTAAAGACGCCGACATGAAAAGTGACATACCGATAGATGATTTCGTCCTTTTCCCACTCGCGCACTATCAATGTCTCGAGTGGTTCACGCCTGGGATCGAAATCAGCAAAGAGTTGCTCAACGGTTTTCGGAGTCGCGTTTTGGGCGGATAGCGATCCGTATGCTGTCATCCATACAAGAAATACCAAGCCAACGATGCGCCAATGCGAACTTGGTAATGCATCGACTGACGGTGTAGGGAATAACCTTGGTTGAATGTGCATGCTATCCAAGAGCATCGAGGACGGTCGTTAGTTGTCCACTTAGCACCGAACAATTCGCGGGTCGTCCGTCAGGATTCTTACTCAGTAGGGTCGAGATCAGGTCAGAGAGACTGTTTGGGATCCCCTCGACGAGTTCGCTAGGCGGTTTTGGCTCTTCTTTGGTCAGCGCATTGAGGGTGCTGATGAGTCCCTCTCGTTCGAAAGGTCGTGTGCCGGTGGTAAGTTCATACATAACGCATCCGAGGCTGAAAAAATCGGATCGGAAGTCCATGCTTTCGCCCAACGCTTGCTCGGGGGACATGTACGATGGAGTTCCCAAGCATGATCCAGACCGCGTCAAACGCATTTCCTCTTCGATGTTGCGTGCTAAACCAAAGTCGATGATCTTAATCCGAAGACTTGGCGATTCGACCCATAGGTTTTCTGGTTTCAGATCGCGGTGAATGATTCCGCAGCGATGGACTTCCGATAATCCAGCGACCGTCTCGATAGCGATTCTGAGAATCTCATGCACCGGTAGGTTTTGAAATCTTTCGCGATGAGCTTGCACGGACATCCCACGCAGGAACTCCATTACCATATACGGTAATCCACCCACTTCGCCAACATCACGAACTTCGACTACATGCGGACTCTTGATTAGCTGCACCGCTCGCGTTTCCCTTAAGAAACGCTTTCTCGAATTCTCGTTCTCTGCGATACGTGGGTGCACGACTTTAATCGCAACGGACTGATCGGTACGGGTATCAATTCCTCGAAACACTGCCCCCATGCCCCCTTCACCATGCTTGGCTATTAAACGGTAAGGGCCGATGCTTGCAAGATCCGAAGGCACGATCGCCGGTTGTAGAAAGTATTCCCAAATCGCGGTTTTCTTAGATGGCTCAAGGACACCTTCTGAACTGATCAAATCGCTCGAATAAAAATCATATTGTGAGGAGGAACTTTCGATACCAGTTTTTCCACTCTCGAGTTCCAAAGTCACCCCCAGTTCGCTAGAAGCTTTACGCTCCAAGGGTTCTTGTAATTCGAGGGTATGGTCGAGAGCTACGGTATTGCTGAGGGATATCTGTTGAGTGTCGTTTCGGCGTTGGACCCTTTTTAATTGAAAGGTACAAAACGGATCCCCTAAGAGCATGCAAGCATCATGCTGAATTTCAATGACTTCGTGAAAATGATCTGCTAGGCCTTTGATGATGCCAATAGCTAACTGACATAGCTTCCTTTCGGAAGAGTAAAGGAGTTGCAGGTCATCAGGGCCAATGCGAATTGCGTCCAAGGGGGGAGGCATCGCACCTGGATTACCAACTCGTACCGCCGAATGGATAAACGTTTCGGTGTTCTCGATGATGTCGAGTGTCTTCCATTCCGGTTTGATCACTCGTTGATAGAGTCGCACCAATTCGGTAGATAGAAATCTCCCAAAGGACTCTAGTACTTGGTCGACCGGGACGCCAAGAGCGTTTGCGGCGATAACAACCAAGCGAACAACTTGTTGATCGTCATAGATACGCCCAGCGGAGAATACGCCCTCCTCGAACCCAGCTTCCTTAAGAAGCGATCTCCACTGCTCGGCACCAATTGAATGCTGCGCAAATTTCTGCAATTGTAAGAGGATAAGGCCGTGCATGCGTCACTTCGTTACGGTCAAATTCGAATGCCACTGGGATAAGAATCGAAAGCAGGGACCACCTGGGAAGAGGCATGGGGGAAGTCAACTGCTGAACAAAAACTATTCTACGCTGACAAACATTCTAGAAGTGATGATTAGTAGCTCAAGCTACACAATTTTTTCGGTTCTATCGAGGTTTCCAGGGCGAGGAACCTGATTTTTTGAAACACAGAGCCACAGAGTCCACGGAGGGGATCGAGGGGATCTGGAATGGAAAATCCGACGATCAAAAATCGAAGATCTTAATACTCGGTCAAAAAACGCATCTCAGTCCTTCGGTAGCGAGATGACTCTTAATCGCAGATATTCGCTTAGTCCCTCGATTCCACCCTCGGAACCAATGCCGCTTTCTTTGATTCCACCAAAGGGTATTTCCGCTTTTAACGGCCTCCATTCATTAACACCAACAATCCCAACGTCCAATTTTCTCGCAACTCGCCTACAATCCGATAAATCGGTTCCGTAGACGTAACCAGCCAACCCTTGCGATACGCTGTTAGCGCGTTGGATTACTTCGTCCACCGTACGGTAAGTATGAATGGCGAACACGGGGCCAAATATCTCCCCTTTGGATATACGCATGTCATCGACAACGTGACTAAGAACGGTCGGGGCGTAGAAACTTCCCTCCCCTTTGGATCGATCTCCCCTTCCAAACGCATATCGGTAAGCAACTTTTGCACCGTTCTTGCAAGCGTCATCAACCAACGCATCTACGCCTACGCAAGCTTGAGAGTGTATCAGCGGCCCTGCATCCACTCGATTCTGGCTTGAATCATTCAGTCCATCTTCGACCTTGGAAGATTCAAGCTTACTGATCAGGCGATCGATGAATTGCTCATGCAAAACATCTGGAACGAAAATCCGATTCGCCGTGACGCATACTTGACCGGTGACGAATAACTTCAATTGCACCAATTGATCCACCGTAAAATCAAGATCAGCGTCCGGGAGTATGATAAAGGGAGCATTCCCGCCGAGTTCCAACGATACCCTTTTGATTTGCGAAGCGGCTCCGGCCATTAGTTTGCTGCCGGTTGCTTTCGAGCCGGTTAAGCTAACGCAGCGAACTTCTGGATGTTCGATCATGACGCTTCCAATCTGCGGCCCTTCGCCAGGGATGATCTGCACCACTCCATCTGGTACTCCCGCTGATCGAAATAAAGGGGCCATCGCAAGGGCGATCAACGGTGTGCTTTCCGCTGGCTTCCAAACCCCCGTACATCCGGCCGCTAGGGCTGCTGCGATTTTCTTCGCACCTTGCGCGAGGGGGAAATTCCAAGGCGTAATCCATCCAACCACACCGATTGGTAAGTGCTCGATGAAGAATTCACGATCGTTTTGGGGATGGGAACCGATTCGGCCGGAGATGCGTCGCGCTTCCTCCCCATACCATTGAAAGAAACTCGCGGCATAGTCAATCTCGCCAAGCGATTGCCAGTACGGTTTACCTTGTTCGGCCGTCAGCAACGTTGCAAGCTTTTCTTTTTGCTCGGTCAACTTCGCGGCAATCGTCTTGAGTATGTTTCCTCGCTCGAATGCGGAGACTTCTTTCCAAGCTCTTTGCGCTACGACTGCACCATTAATCGCTTCTGTAGCGATTTGTGGTGTCGCGAATTGAACCTCCGCGAGCTTGGAGCCTTTCGCTGGATTGGTTATCAATCGCGTTGCATCACTTCGAACATACTCCCCATTTACCCATGGAGCGGGTTCAAACCATATGCCGTCGAATTTACGTTGCGCACTCATCGATCCGAAGGACCTTTCGGTAGATCGCTATTGATTGATTCTCGGTCAATGGTACCGGGTTGGGGCCCATGAGCCGTTGATTCGAACAAGCTGCTTGGGCCATCTGCGGAAGATCCGAAGCTTTTACAACGACATTTCGGATCTGGGAGAATAAGCCGATGCGGTTGGCGAGACTGTCTAACGAACCGCACAATTCAAACCCATCTTTGGAATCCAAACCGAGAGCTTTGGCAAATTCTATCAAATCGGTTCGGCAACTATCTGCCGCTAGATTGTAACGCATGACCTCTGCAACGAAGCAGCCAGTGATCACTCCGTGAGGAATCGGGTATCTGCCCCCAAGGGGTAGAGCAAGTGCATGCACGGCGCAGCAGGATGAGTTTGCAAATGCGAGACCGGCGAGATGGCTCCCGATGGCCATCGCGTCGCGTGCTTGCGAATCCTGACCGTTAAGAACCGCCGTTTCTAAGTTTGGCCCCAAATAAGATGCGGCTTGCAAAGCCAATCCTCGTGCAACGGGCGTGGCGACTTTTGCGATCATGGCTTCCATCGCATGCACGATGGCATCAAAGCCCGTGGCTGCCGTAATGGCTTTTGGAAGATTATCGGTGAGTGCTGGATCAACGATAGCGATGTCTGCAAGCAAATGAGGAGAGACAACACCAACTTTGTTTCCCTGCGCCGGTTCTGTCAAAATCGCGACAAACGTCGCTTCGGATCCCGTACCTGCTGTTGTCGGGATCAATACCGATGGCAACCCACGCCCGGGGACCTTACCTATCCCGCAATAATCACGTGCATTCCCGCCATGTACCGCAACGATGCTGGCGACCTTCGTGGCATCCATGACACTACCGCCCCCGATGCCGATTACGCAATCTGCTTTGCTCTCACGAAGCAATTCAGCAAGCCGATCAACAACATGCAATTCCGGTTCTGCGGGGACAGCATCGAAGGTACCCGCAAGCAATTCAAGTCTAGATAACTCTCCGACTAACGGCGCGACCAATCCAGCTTGAGAAACACCATGATCTGTGACCACAAAAGCTCTTTTCCATCCGTTTGCAATGCAAATAGTTGGTACTTCGGCAGATCTTCCGCGACCGAAGAGAACACGACGCGGAAGATGATTATCGAATTGCGAAAGAAGCTTCATCAGTCTTTACGTAACTGGCCTACTTGCCGGTTTGAGTCTTTTCGGCTGCAACTTCAGGTTCATACTTCACCTCGGTCAATTCGATCCCTTTGTAAGGAAGTACATCCGGCGTAATTCTCACCGCTGTGGATACCTTCAACGGGAACGGACCGCCGACATCATAGGTAAGTTCCACGAAGCTTGCGGTCCAGCCTGGCTCTGCCGGTGGTGGTCCGGCGAGGTAATTGCCATCTGCATCTGGTTTCAGAGTGGTACTTTCAAATGCGGGACCGATGGTCTTGAGTCGGAAGTCGCGAGCGGTCGGATTGTTTGCACGCCATAACACTACATCCATAGGCTTTGTTTTGGGCATCACTTGGATCGACCCATCTTCACCGAATTTCCAGGAGTACTGTGGAGATTTCTTTCCAGATGCGACCATCGTGTAATATGCGGCGATCGACTGAACCGCATCGGAGTCTTTCAATCCGTGGTCGGCGTTTGGTACGTAACGCAAGATTTTCTCACCTGGAAGTTCATCGTAGTAGTACTGCGACGAATCAGGAACGAAGAACTGATCGCCGCTTGCATTGACAACGTACTTCGGAAGTGTCAATCGATCGCGATAGTAATAGGGATCAACAATCTCATAAAGCTGTTGCATGCGAGGATGATCAAAGCGTTGAAGGATTTTGTGTTGGTAGTAATTGCCGATTGCTTCTGACCAAAATCCGTAAACTTCGGCATGATTCTGAAGGGATAGCTTTGCGTTAGCCACATCGATAACAATTGGTACGATGGCTTCGATGCGATTGTCAGCGGCACCTGCGAGCCAAGTCGTCCAGCCGCGCTTCGAACCACCTCCAACAATGAAGCGATTGACCTTTCGTTTTCCTCCAGCTTCGCTTGCGGAAAACTCCGTGATGCAATCCATGGCTCGAACAACACTCTTGACCATTGGCAACCGGGGCAGCCAAGTTGGGTCGCCCGTTTCGAGGAATTGAGCCCACGCGTAGCCGATCAAGTCGTCTTCGACGCGCGGTGTTGCGTCGTTATGAAAGACTAAAGGTTGATTAGGGATGTTCTTTAGTTCCGCGACAACACCACCGGTTGCAGCAGCAATCGCCCCAGTGATCGCATCCGGTCCCTTGGGTTGCGCACTGGTATGACTTCCTCCACCAATCATCAAGAACACACGGTCCGTGGTGATTTTCTGTGGCACTGTAACCACAAGCCAATGCTCCCATAGTGGACGGTCTACCTCGTCTTGGGTTCTCCAAGTCTGGGAATTCAATCGAATGACATGGGTTGTCAGGGGCCCTGTGGCGATCGTGTCCTTGACCGACCAAGAATACGAGTCATCCTTTTTGGCAATATATGCATCGAGCGCCGTGAGTTTGCTACCAACCGGCGGCTCAGCTTGGACGTGACCCGCGCCGATGGCAACGGCCAGTAAGAAAGGGATGGACTTGATAAAAGCTTTCTGTGCGAATCGTTGAATCATTTCAAGTGGCTCGAAGAGTGTTCAATGAGAGGTTAAATTGTGGTGATGATAGTATCTTGTAGTCTGACTGAAGTTGTGAAAATCGTACTTATTTGGTTTTCAAATCGAAGGCCTGGAGTTCCTTACTCGAAGCCGAGATATCGACTTTCAGACCGGAAGCACCTTTCTTACCGTATTTGCCTGCTAGCAGATCAGGACCTGGTTCGCTAAGGCCTTGCATGCGTTGCGATTCCGTCGGTTTGACGCTTGGGTCAGGCCAAGTTACTGTAACATCGTAGGAGCCGGTTGGAATCCCATTCTTACCGTCGGTAATAACGGTGAACTTGCCACTCGCATCGGCTTGTGCGGATGGAATCAGCGTCATCGCAGCGTCATTAGGAAAGAAGATCATCGTAGCCCCTTCAGCGGGCTTTCCATCAACATTGATAGTCCCCGTGACATTCACAAGTGAAGGCCCCCCATTACCACAACCCGTGAGCGTCAAACCGACGAAAAGGATCAGTAGTTTCATCAGCGAAGGAATCCGATGAGTGAAACTGCGGATGGGAGAGGAGGGGGTAACCAACATGTTTTGAACTCCTTGGGAAGGCTGGTTAGAAAGGTTCGTTTTGAGCCTGGTACTAGCATACCAAAAATTAAAGCGAGCCAACTTCGCAGTTCGCTCGCTTTAAAGCTTTTTTAGAATCCGACGAACACCGAAAAGAATCGGTGTAAGCCAAAGCTATTCAGGCATTTCCACCGTCTCTGAACCGTCGCGAGTGACGAGCGCGGCGAAGACATTGGTGCTGATAGAAGCCGGAAGGAAAATCACCGAACCGTCCCCACGGACCGCTTGCACTCCACTGCCGTGGAATGAATACGGGTTGTCTTGATTGAAGACGTTCATCACAGAACATCCGGCGGCAGACGGGTTGTTACGATCCGCCCCACTAAGACCTCGTGGGTGTCTTGCTGTATTCCAGTCACCGTAAAAGGAGTTCAAAGTGAACGCGGGGACTGGAGTTGTAGTCCATGTACCTTGGTAAGGAATACCTCGGAAGTACAACCGTTGTTTACCGGCAATCTCAATGAAGCACAATGTGTTGGACAATCCGTCGGTAACCGCAGCGAACTTGCGCCTTGGATTGATTACGATTTCAGCGTTTTCGCCGCCACCATCATTTGCGCCCAGCATTGAGTTATGAGTTGTGGTCGCAGGCAATCCAGCGCAAGCCGCAAGCGAGCTGTGCAAACCGCGAAGAGCTACGTAATCAGTGCGAGGCAAATTGAACACGGTACCCGATGGCAAGATTCCGTTCTGAGCCATCCAAGGCCCGTAATCCGACTGGGCTTCTGGTGTCGAAGGACAGTTGAAGATCGGCAAGTTGACCATTGCCGAAGCTGGAATTTGTCCACCAGGAAATGGTGGTGGAAGATTTCGAGGATCGATCAACGCCTTCTTCAGATCGAAGCTCTGATAGATCGTATTGCCTTCCATGTAAGGTAACAGTTGACCTAGTACTCCGAAGGGGCGTCGGGCATCCGACGTCGCTGCAAAGAACGGATTACCTTGTGCAGCGTAAGCGTCTGTAAGCTTGAATTGCGATGCCCAAGTTGGGACGTATTTGAACGTTCCCTCAAAATTGTGAAGAGCCAGACCAAGCTGTCGCATGTTATTGCTACAGCTCATCCGTCGAGCCGCTTCGCGAGCGGCTTGAACTGCCGGTAAAAGTAATCCGACCAAGATTCCGATGATCGCAATTACCACCAACAGCTCGACCAGCGTGAAACCAGTTCGTCGAGCGGTTCGCTTCATTACCCACCTCCGAAAGTGAGAAAAAGACACATAAGAATAAGTAAAGGGGGGGACAATCCCCCTTAAGTTAATGTAAGATGGATTTCGGCTGAGTCTAGCAGGCCTAAGGTAATTTCAAGGATTGGCCGAACTTTTTTCCAAATTTATCATTCCTACCCCACCCCTTCAAATAACTTTATCGCAATCCATGACACCCTCTTTCCGGATACACCGCTTAGCTCTAACCTCGGTCCTTTCTGCAATTCTTTTCTCACCATTATGGGGTGTTGGGCTACCGGGCATGGTGGTTGGAAATGCACAAGATGTCGTCCAAGGAACCCAAGAGAATTCCAAGGAATCGACCATACAGGGCAATTCGACCCAACGGGCAAAAGCTGAGGCGAGCAGACTGTTTCGAACCCCTGAGATCCCAACGAAAACGGGACATCGATTAACAGTTGGAG
>Ga0255127_1000104_pt1 | contig 45071 bp, 40 predicted proteins | sample Law_Miss_RepB_8d_FD_188555 | JGI IMG/M metagenome (GOLD analysis project Ga0255127, IMG submission 188555) | Freshwater microbial communities from St. Lawrence River, New York, United States - Law_Miss_RepB_8d | ecosystem: Environmental > Aquatic > Freshwater > River | place: USA: New York...
GATGGCCAGCATCTGTTTTGCAGCGGGCTTCAGCAGTGTCCGCCGCTTCAATGCCATTTTTCAGCAGGTTTATGGACGTGCCCCCAGCGCGCTGCGCAAGGGTACGGAGCCAGTATCCGACGCACAATCAGCTTCCAGTGACATCGTGCTGCGCTTGAACTACCGGCCGCCTTTCAACTGGCGGGCCATGCTCGACTATCTTCGGTTTCGGGCGATTCCGGGGGTGGAACATGTCACGCAGGATTCCTATTCCAGAACGATCATGCTCAATGGCGAGGCGACTGAGTTCGAGGTGAGGTTTCTCGAGGGCACGCACCACCTGCTGTTGCGGGTGCAAGGTTCGCAGATCCGCGCGCTTGCGCAGGTAGTCGAGCGCGTCAACCTGATGTTTGATCTCAAAGCGGTGAGTTCAGACGTGGATGTCCATCTGTCTGGAGATCCGCGCTTGAAGGCTGCCGTGGCGGCACATCCTGGTATTCGAGTACCTGTAGCGTGGGACGGCTTTGAAGTGGCCGTTCGTGCCGTCATCGGTCAACAGGTATCTGTCAAAGGCGCCACGACGCTTGTTTCAAGGCTGGCAGCGGCGTATGGGCGGGACTATCACAGTGCGTGCAACCCGGCATTGACCCGTGTGTTTCCTGAGCCGGAGCTTCTGGCTCATGCTTCCCTGTCTGGTCTGGGGATTACCACACGTCGCATTGCAGCGATTCAGCATCTGGCGCGCGCGGTGCTGGAAGGGAACCTGTGCTTCGATGGCAGTCTGGATACGACTGCATTCGTCGCCCGCATTCAAAAGATTCCCGGCATTGGTCCGTGGACAGCCCAGTACATCGCGCTGCGGGCGCTCAATGACGCCGATGCATTTCCACACAGTGACCTGATTCTGCTGCGCGCGGCCGCCAGGCCAGACGAGACACTCAGCCCGGCGGCCCTGCTGGCGCTGGCCGAACGCTGGCGACCCTGGCGCGCCTATGCCGTCATGCTGCTATGGCGCCACTACGCACACTCACAGACGCTTTGAAGGACAAAAAAAGGAGACAGCGATGCCCATTCATTACACGTATTTTCCATCGCCGATTGGCGATCTGCTGCTGGCGGGGAATGGCGAACAGCTCAGCTACATCGGCTTTCCCGAAGGCAAGTCACGCATGCGTCACCAGGACATTTGGCGGCCGGATGACAGGGCCTTTCCCGAAGTAAAGCGCCAGCTGCTGGCTTATTTCAGCGGTGAACTGACAAGCTTCGAACTGTCACTTTCGCCGCAGGGAACCGAGTTTCAGCGGCAGGTCTGGCAAGCCTTGCGGACAATCCCCTACGGACAGACGCGCAGTTATGGCGATGTGGCGAAACAGATTGGCAGACCGCTGGCCAGTCGTGCCGTTGGTGCTGCCAATGGGCGCAATCCCTTGCCCATCGTCATCCCATGTCACCGCGTCATCGGCAGTACTGGAACTCTCACCGGTTTCGGAGGAGGCCTTGAGGCGAAGGCGACACTGCTGCGACTGGAGCAGCGGCATGCTCCCTTCCGTCTGCTGTCATGATCAGTTCGAGCTCTAGGTTTTGCGACGGCGCCGGATGTCCTGCACTACAGAATTGGCGATGGTCAACGCGGTGATCGGCATCACGAAGTACAGCATGATGTGGTCGTATTCAAGCAGCAGATCCTGCCGGGAAGAGGCGAGGTACAGGTACAGCGAGTAGAAGAAGTAATAGCCAAGAAACACCGCCCCCTCCCGGCGCCCGATAATTCCGCCTGTGAAGAATATCGGAACGCACGCAAATGCCACTGCGATCATGATCGGGAAGTCGAACGCAAGCACCGCTGCCGAAACGTCGATGCCGTTGGGAGCCACTGCACTGGCGATGCCGAGCACGCCCATGATGTTGAATATATTGCTGCCTACCACATTGCCCACGGCAATGTCCCGTTCCCCCCGCAATGCGGCGACAATGGAGGTGACGACTTCCGGCATTGAGGTTCCAGCCGCAACAATGGTCAGGCCGATGACCAGGTCACTGACTCCGAGGTACTGAGCGAACGCGATGGCCGAATCCACCAGCCATTTGGAGCCCAGAATCAACAAGGCAAGGCCACCAACGATCAGCCCCAGATTGAGCAGCCAGCCGGGATCTCGCGCAGCGGCTGTCGGCTCCTGCGGGATGTCCAGTGCGGCGGCTGCAGCATCTGCTGCGGTATTGTCCCGTCGACTCTGCACGACGAGGAACAGTACATAGGCCACAAGCCCTGCCACCAGAATTGCGCCATCGATGCGGCTGAGCAAGCCGTCTGCGGCCATCAGGAAAACAATAACGGAGAGCCCCACCATCAGCGGGACGTCCAGTCGAATCAGTTGTGCGGACACTACAAGGGGGACAATCAGTGCTGAGACGCCGAGAATGAACAACACGTTGAAGATGTTGCTGCCGACGACATTGCCGATGGCGATGTTGGCCTGGCCCGCCAGCGCTGCTTCGATGCTGACTGCCAATTCGGGAGCACTGGTGCCGAAGGCGACGACTGTCAGTCCGATGATGAGCGGCGAAACGCGAAAAGCAGTAGCCAGTCGGGAAGCTCCCTTCACCAGTGCCTCGGCACCCACCACCAGAAACACCAAACCCAGCATAAATAGAACAATGCTCATGATTTCTCACCTGATTCCATGGGTGTGGAGTATCCCGGTCTGCAAACCCGCAGCTCTGCAGGTTGCTGACCTCGCTGTAAGCTAATCCCGCACAGAGGCATAAGCAAAGAGTTTCTCGGAATTATGTGCACGACAAGCCAGGAAGCTTTGCCTATAATCCGTGCACTTTCCGCTATGCATGAAGAAAGGAGCAATCGCCCAATGGATATTTCCTCCCGCTGAAGACTCCCTGATCTGCGTTGTGAACCGCCCGGTTCCGCGCTCCTTTCCCTTTCTTTGTGGATTCAACATGTCTGTCAAAAAAATCCGCGCCGGCCTTGGGCTGTTCAAAGAGGCCTTTGCCGGCAGTTCTACTCTCAATTACACCGAGGGCTCGATCGCCCGAGTGACGTTTTTGCTTGCCGTGCCCATGATTCTCGAAATGGCCATGGAATCGGTGTTCGCCATCGTGGACATTTTCTTTGTGGCCGGTCTGGGAGCCGCAGCGGTGGCCACGGTCGGACTGACGGAAGCCATGATGTCACTGCTCTACGCCGTGGCCATCGGCCTGAGCATGGGGACGACAGCGATGGTGGCGCGCCGCATTGGGGAGGACAATGCCCATAGTGCTGCATTCGCCGCCGGACAGGCGCTGTGGATGGGCGTATTCGTGTCGGTCTTCGTCGGTGTGGTGGGGTATTTCTACGCAGGAAAGATTCTCGGACTGATGGGGGCCGATGCCGAGGTTGTTGCCATGGGCACCACCTACACGCAGATCATGTTCAGTGGGTGTTTCACCATTGTCTTTCTGTTCCTCAACAACGGTATTTTCCGTGGTGCCGGCGATGCCAGCATTGCCATGCGTTCACTGATACTGGCCAACGGCATCAACATTGTCCTGGATCCCTGCCTGATTTATGGCTGGGGTCCCTTCCCCGACATGGGTGTGACGGGCGCCGCCGTGGCCACGAACATTGGCAGAGGCGTGGGTGTGCTGTATCAGCTCTATTACCTGTGTGCCAGCAATCGCCGGATCCAGCTTGGACTGAAGGATCTGGTTATCAAGATCTCCGTGGTGCTGGCGCTGGTCCGCATCTCGGTAGGTGGCATTGCGCAGTTCCTGATCGCCACGGCGAGTTGGGTCTTCCTGATGCGCCTGGTGTCTGCCTATGGCAGCGATGCGGTGGCGGGGTACACGATCGCGGTGCGGGTCATGATGTTCGTGATCCTCCCGGCCTGGGGCCTGAGCAATGCCGTCGCGACACTGGTGGGGCAGAACCTGGGAGCCGGCAAAGTACAACGCGCGGTGGATACGGTGTGGCAGGTGGCAAAGTACAACGTCGCTTACATGGTGCTGGTGTCCGCAGTATTGATCGTGTTTCCGGACGTGATCATGGGGCTGTTCACGGCGGAGCCCAATGCCGTGGCTTACGGTATTGATGCCCTGCGCATCATGAGTTACAGCTTCGGGTTCATGGGCTTGGGCATGGTAGCAATACAAGCCTTCAACGGTGCCGGCGACACCATGACGCCGACCTGGATCAACGGATTCTGCTACTGGGTCGTGCAGATTCCTGTCGCCTATTTTCTGGCGACGGTGCTGGAGATGGGGCCTTACGGTGTGTTCTGGGCCATCTTTCTGGCGGAGATCTTGCTGGGCGTCGTTGGCGTCTTGTATTTCATGCGCGGGGGCTGGAAAACCAGAGTCGTGTGATGCCCGCTGCTCAGGTGCGATGCGGCGTGCGTCTCGTTGTGCTGTTGCGCGCAGTTGCTGTAAGCTCCGGTCTCGCGAAAAGCACAGGCAACAGGCAGTAGAGGCAATACCATGCAGAGCGGTCAGCAGCACATCATCAGCAGTGTTCTCGAATGGCTGGATCATGACAGGCCGGTGTGGCTGTGCACAATCCTGCGGACCTGGGGCTCCTCGCCACGCCCTACTGGCTCGATGATGGCCTGCACGCTGGACGGCGAGATCGCAGGCTCCATCTCGGGCGGTTGCATCGAAGAAGACTTCCTGGTGCAGCTTCGGGACGGCAGCCTCAAGTCGCAGTACGACATCGAATTGAAACCCTTCGTCGTGAAATACGGGATAACCGCCGAACAGGCTGCGCGCCTGCGTCTGCCCTGTGGGGGTCAGTTGCATGTACTGCTGGAATACATCGCCCCGGTTGCGCACAACCGCGAGGTGTTCAGCGCCCTGGTGGACTCCCTGGAGGCACATCAGCGCGTCAGCAGGCTGGTGGATCTGCGCAACGGCCTCATCAGCGTTCAGCACAGTGCCTCGGAACAGGCCGTGATCCTCGACGAAGACTCCCTGCTGCACAGCCTAAGCCCCCGCTACAAGCTGCTGCTGCTGGGCGCAGGAGATGTGGCACGGTATGTCGCCGAGATGGCGTTGGCGCTGGAGTATGACGTCACCCTGTGTGACCCGCGCCCGGACTACCTGGCCAACTGGCATGTGGAAGGGGTGCATGTCACGTCTGAACTGCCGGATGACGTGGTGCGTGACAACTTCAGTGACCCCTACAGCGGAGTGATTGCCCTGGCCCATGACCCGCGGGTGGATGACATGGCGCTGATGGAAGCATTGAAGACCCAGGCCTTCTACGTGGGCGCCATGGGCTCCGACAGAACTTCCGCCGCCCGCCGCCTGCGTCTGCCGGAACTGGGGCTGACTGCGGAGGAGATTGACCGGCTGCACGCGCCCATAGGCTTGCAGATAGGCAGCAAGACGCCGGCCGAGATCGCGATCTCGGTGATGGCCGAGGTAACCGCCGTGCGTCACAGTGGGGATGCACGTGACACTGGCGGAACCTGTGCGACGGAATCTTCGGGGATGGTGTGCCGCTAGGCAGATTGCGCCATCAATCGGAGGAACCGTACTCCGTCTCGTAGTCGTCCATCGCCGCCTGAATCACGACTTTGGCGTGTTCGAAACCATAAGCCGCACCAATGGACACCTTGTTCTCCTGCCCTGGAATCAGTTTGTAGGTCAGGAAGTAGTGACGCATTCTCTCGATCAGAGCCGGTGGCAGTTCGCTGATGTCTTCGATGTCGGCGAAAAGTGGATCGTTCTGCAGTACCGCAATGATCTTGTCGTCGGCTTCTCCACCATCCAGCATCGGCAGTCCGCCAATCACCTTGGCATTCAGAATGATTTCCGTCTTGGAGATGGGACGTTCGCTGATCACGCAGATGTCCAGCGGATCGCCATCGCCACGTGCAGCCCCTTCCATCAGGTCCCGGACTCGCGTGCCGCAATAGGTACGCGGAATGAACCCGTACAGAGTGGGATGCTGGGAAGACGAGCGCTGTGGTCTGTCCACACGCAGATAGCCAGTGGTTTTGTCGACCTCGTACTTCACCAGGTCGAATGGACAGATTTCAATGAACGCATGCACCAGACGCGGCGCGTCCGGGCCGACTTCAAGGCCGTGCCAGGGATGCGGACGCCAGCGGTAAAAGGGGGGCGGAAACTTCTTCATGTGGGTACCTGAATGACTGTGTTGCATGACCCAATGCGTTTTTATTGTAATAGGGCGGGATGTTGGAAAGGCGCGCATTATAGCAGGGGAGCCGCAAAAGGCACTGCTCTCCCTGCTTTTCAGGCAACATCGTGTCAGCCCAGCTGCACGACTTTGAAGCCCTGAGCCTGCGTCAGGGTGGTGATCTTGCTGAATGACTCTTCCGCCGCCTTTTCAAGCGCAATGAACTGATTGACCACCACGAGAGCGCGGCCGTTGGGCGCGAGAAGCCGGCGGATCTGTGTCAGGAATTTCACTGCCAGTGCATTGCTTGTGCTGAAGCCCTGGTGAAAGGGCGGATTGCACAGTATCAGATCGAAGCGCTCCTGCAGGTGTTCACCACAATCATCCAGGCTGACGTGCACGGCCAACTGCGCTCTGGCGAAACTGGCCTGCGCTGCCTGCACCGCCGCGGCGTTGTTGTCTGTCGCCCAGCGTCCTGAAAAGGGGATATCGGCCGTTGCGAGAAGCAGGTACCCATAGCCGCAGCCAAGATCGAGCACCGTGCCGGCATTCTTGCGGTGGGTGATCAGCTTGTGGGCCTCTTCCACCAGCAGGACACTGCCGCGGTCGACCTTGTTCCAGCCAAAGACTCCGGGCTTGCTGATGAAGTGCAGTTCGCCGACGGTGCACGGGCGCAGATGGGAATACTCCTTGCAATCCAGCCATTGCACGCCCTCATCGCCGGTCTCGTGGCCACGCAGCAACGAGACTCGATAGACGTCACCCTGCTTCTTGGCGTGTTCGGGCGTGCCGAACACCTGCTCTGCATTGCGCCCGTGCGTGCGAATGCCATCATCCTTGCTGCCCAGCAGGTGCAGCGCACCATCGGCCAGCAGATGCCGGTAGCTCTCATTGATGCAGTGATGCACCAGCGGACGCTCCTTGGAAACGCGGTAGACGACAGTGGCAAACTGCTGCACCGGCAAGCTGGTGAAGTCGAAGTCACTCACTGTGACCTGCAGACCAGCGGCATTGAGCCTGGCCCCCAGATCATGGCGATTCGTCAGCACATACAGGTCAGGACGCGCTCTGGCAACCAGCAGTTCGCGCTCTGTGAGGCTTTCGTCGGCGATCCACAGCACGGGCCCTGAGGGCGCGCTGGCAGGGGTGTTGAGCAGGTCGGCCAGCATTTGTTCCAGATGAATGCTCATGACAGGAAACTCTCCATTTCCTCGTGGGTTAACGGGCGGCTGGCCCCTTCGGCCAGGGAATCGTCCAGCAGCACGGCGCCAATGCGAACACGGTGCAGTGCTACAACATGATTGCCACAGGCGGCGAACATGCGTTTGACCTGATGGTAACGGCCTTCGTTGAGCGTTACCTCGGCGCTGTTGTCAGGAAGTGGCACGCACAGGGCAGGGGCGGTGGGCTTGTCCTCACCGCGCAGCAACATGCCGGCTGCAAAGGCGGCGACGGTGTCCTCGTTGACGGGTGCCTGCAGCACGGCGCGGTAGACTTTGGAATACAGATGGCGGGGGGACGTTACGCGATGCAGCCATTGGCCGTCATCGCTGAGCAGCACCAGCCCCGTCGTATCGATGTCCAGACGGCCGGCAATGGACAGACCTTCCGGATCCGAGTCGTGCAACAGGTCCAGAACGATCGGATGCTCCCCGTCTTCGGTGGCGCAAATATAGCCCGCCGGCTTGTGCAGCATCAGATAGCGCGGTCCAGGCAACGTCAACAATTCGCTTTCCAGACACACCGCGTCCGTCTCGGCCACCTGCGCCGATGCGCTCTTGATCATGGCGCCGTTGACCGTCACCTTCTTGTGTCGGATGACCCGCTTCACGTACTCCCGTGGAAGTCCCGTGGCGTGGCTGATGTACTTGTCCAGTCGCATGCGTTCAATGTACCTGTTCGTTGCTGTCGCGTTGCCACTCGCGTGGATCCACCCGGTAATAGGATTTCAGCTGCTCGAACAGGGCTGCGTGCTGCTGCGCCAGTGCATGAGGCTGTTCGTAAAAAGTTTCAGTGACCACTGCAAAGAATTCCGCCGGGTTTGTGGCACCGTATTCGTCAATCAAGGTCCGGCGTTCTTCGTCACTGTCCTGGCGCAGGCGCTCGAATTCTTCCGAAAACACCTCCGCCCAGCGAGTATAGCTGCCACGCTGATACAGCAGTGGCGCGCCATTGGTGATGCCGGATTCGTGGTCCAGCTGATGGGCAAACTCATGCAGCACCACGTTCTCACCATCCGAGAAATTGCGAACACTGTGCTGCACGCTGTCCCAGGCCAGTATCACCTTGCCATTTTCCCACGACTCGCCAATCAGGAAATGCTCGTCTTCGCTGACTACCCCCGCTTCATCCACCTCATCGCGATCCACCACGAAGCCACTCGGATACACCAGCACCGAGCGCAGTTCCTGATACTCATTCGTGGGCCGACTCAGCAGCAGCAGACAGGCATGGGCAGCGATCGTGACACGCACTTCATCGGTGATCTGCTGCCCGGCGCAGCCAATGAAGGTCTTGCTGTCGAGAAAGCGCACGATCAGCTGGCGCAGCTGCTTCTGCTGGTCTGGCCACATGGCGCGGTAAACAGGCAGGTTGCGCCGCAGGATGCTCAGCCAGGGCGCTGGAAACGGGCTCGCGTCCAGTCGCTTGCGGCGCCAGCGCGGGTAGACGAACAAGCGCGCGGCAACCGCCAGCACAATCAGCCAAAGCCCGATCAGAATCAGAATGCTGCGCAGGTCCATGATGAGGTCGCGTCAATGACCGCCACTATCGTCTTTGGGTTGCAGGGCCAGTCCGCCGAGCCCTCCATCGTCGTCATCGCCTGTGGATTTGCCCTCTGACAACTGCACCTTGAGCCTGAGGTTGTTCTTGGAATCCGCATTCTTCAGAGCTTCTTCGAGGCTGATGCGTCCGGCCTTGTAGAGGTCGAAAAGTGCCGAATCGAAAGTCTTCATGCCCTGGTTTTCGGACTTCTCCATTACTTCCTTGATCTCGTCCACCTTGCCCTGCTTGATCAGGTCGCACACCCGCGGCGTGCCCAGCAGAATCTCAATGGCGGCAGCGCGCTTGCCGTCCACGGTGGGAATGAGGCGCTGTGACACGAAGCCCTGCAGGTTCAGCGACATGTCCATGAAAAGTTGCTTGTGGCGCTCTTCCGGGAAGAAGTTGATGATGCGGTCGAGCGCCTGGTTGGCATTGTTGGCGTGCAGAGTCGAAAGACACAGGTGGCCCGTCTCGGCAAAGGCAAGCGCATGTTCCATGGTCTCCTGGCTGCGGATCTCGCCAATCAGGATGACATCGGGAGCCTGGCGCAGGGTGTTCTTCAGCGCCTCTTCATAGCTCTTGGTATCGACCCCGACTTCGCGCTGATTGATAATGGACTTCTTGTGCTGATGCACGAATTCCACTGGGTCTTCGATGGTGATGATGTGGCCGTCGCTGTTGGTATTGCGGTAGTCGATCAGCGCTGCCAGTGAGGTGGACTTGCCCGAGCCTGTGCCGCCGACGAAGAGTACCAGTCCGCGTTTCTGCATGATCAGTTTGGTGAGCACTTCGGGCAGACCCAGCGACTGCCAGCTGGGAATTTCTGTCTTGATGTTGCGGGCGACGATGGCGATCTGGCCGCGCTGCTGGAAGATATTGACGCGGAAACGGCCGATGTCCGGGTCGGCTATGGCCAGGTTCATTTCGGGACTTTTCTCGAAATCCTTGATCTGTTCCGGCGACATGATCTGGTAGGCAATCTGCTTCACGGCGCCCGGCGGCAGAGGCTGAGTCGAGATGGGCACGAGCTTGCCATAGGCCTTCATGCTGGGCGGAGCCCCGGTGGTCAGGAAGAGGTCCGAGCCCTCTTTCTGGATCATGATGCGCAGCAGATCTTTGAAGCCCATGGGTGTGTCCTTTCCTCAGTTGAGTGCCAAATTCAGAATCTTCGTTCTGTATACCAGTTGACCTCGCGGGAGGTCTTTTCAATCTGATCCCAGACGTCCAGCGTCAGCGCGAACAGCGCCATTCGCACCAGCACGCCATTGTCGGTCTGGCGGAAGATGGCAAGATTGGGGTGCTGGTTGAGATCGTTGTCCAGTTCGTTGGCGTCGTCGCGGGAGTCCCGCGGCAACGGGTGCATGATGACAGTTTTTGGCAGGCAATAGCGGGTGTAGATGGCCTCGTTGAGGCGGAAGCGGCCGCGGTAGAGGTCAGCTTCCAATTTGCTGTTGAAGCGCTCCTCCTGGATGCGGGTCAGGTACACCGTGTGATTGCCGACGAGACCCTGCTCCATGTCTTCCGTTTCAATAACTGTGTGCCCGTTGCGACGCAGGTCTTCGACAATCTCCGCCGGCATGCGCAACTCGACGGGGGAAACAAGCGTGAACGTGATGCCGGGATAGAGCTGGATCAACTGCGACAGGGAATGCACCGTGCGGCCATGTTTGAGGTCGCCGATCATGGCGATGTGCATGCCTTCGATGGACTGCGCGTGACCGCCCAGTTCCTTGCGGATGGTGTACAGATCCAGCAGCGCCTGGCTGGGATGTTCATTGGGGCCGTCTCCGGCATTGATCACGGGTACACGGCTGGCACGGGAGAATTCGGCAACAGAGTCGGCCTGGGGGTGGCGCATCACGATGATGTCGTTGTAGCCGCTGATGACCCGGGCCGTGTCATACAGTGACTCGCCCTTGGAGATGGACGAGGTTTTCACATCGGTGGTCTCTCGCACCTCGCCGCCCAGCAGATTGAACGCACAGCCGAAGCTGAGGCGCGTGCGGGTGCTGGGCTCGAAGAACATGTTGCCGAGGATGGCGCCGTCGAGCACCTTGGTCATGCGTTCGCGGTGGGCATAGGGCTCCATGCTGTCAGCGACTTGAAAAATGCGCTCCACGTCTGCGCGATCGAACTGGTTGACACTGAGAATATGGGCGCCGGGAAAGTGCATGCTCTGGGAACTGCCTCGCTGTCTTGCTGGTGCTTGTTGGGGCGAGATACTACTACTAATGGGCGGGGCATAGGAATCTGAGGGCGCAAATATGCTATAAGCCTCGGCCATTGCGGGAGACTTGCGTGAGCAGCAGCATTTACTGGCATGACTATGAGACCTTCGGCGCAGACCCGCGGCGCGACCGCCCGTCGCAGTTCGCGGGCGTGCGCACTGACGAGGCGCTCAATGTGATTGGTCAGCCACTGCAGCTGTATTGCCAGCCCGCGCCGGACTTTCTGCCCCATCCCTATTCCTGCCTGCTCACGGGCATCACTCCTGACAAGGCCCTGGCCGAAGGTGTCCCGGAAGCCGAGTTCACACGGCGCATCCTCGCCGAGTTCGCCCAACCCCAGACCTGCGGGGCCGGGTACAACAGCCTGCGCTTTGACGACGAGATGACGCGGCAGCTGCTGTACCGCAATTTCCATGATCCCTACGAGCGCGAATGGAAGAATGGCAATTCGCGCTGGGACATCATCGACATGACCCGCCTGTGCTGCGCGTTGCGACCGGAGGGCATCGTGTGGCCCCGTCGGGAGGATGGTGCCCCGTCGTTCCGGCTGGAAGAGCTGACGGCCGCCAATGGTATCGGGCACGAGAACGCCCATGATGCGCTTTCCGATGTGCTGGCCACCATCGCGCTTGCGAAACTGATCCGTGACCGGCAGCCCAGACTTTACGACTATGTCTACCAGTTGCGCGACAAGACGCAGGTGCTGGCCCAGCTCGACGTCCTGAGCAAGAAACCGGTACTGCATGTCTCGTCGATGTATTCCGCAGCCCACGGCGCGCTTGCACTCGTTGCCCCGTTGACCCGCCACCCCACAGACAAGAACGGCATCATCGTGTATGACTTGCGACAGGATCCGGCACAGTGGATGCATCTGAGCGTGGAAGCCATCCAGCGGCGCCTGTTTACGCGCCAGGACGCACTGGAGGAGGGTGAGTTGCGCATCCCGCTCAAGGTTCTCCACGTCAATCGTTGTCCTGTGGTCGCGCCAGCGTCACTGCTGGATGGGCCAACGGCTGACCGCTTTGGTATAGACCTGGCGAAAGCCCGCGACTACTGGCAAATGCTGGTGGACAATCCTGAGGCCATCATGAAAGTTGCCAGCGCGTTCGACCGCGCCCATGCCCAGCAGGATGGACCTGCAGAAGACCCCGATTTCATGATCTACAGCGGCGGCTTCTTCGGTGCGGACGACAAACGCGCCATGGCGCAGATCCATACGGCGCATCCTGCGGAGCTGGCATTGTGGCGCCAGCCGTTCCGGGACGCGCGACTGAGCGAAATGCTGTTCCGCTTCCGCGCCCGCAATTACCCGGACAGCCTCACTCCCGACGAGCGCCAGCGCTGGCAGCTGCATTGCCAGGACGCTTTGCTGCGCGCTCCCGAACATCCCGGCGCGGGGGTGTCCTGGACTGAATTCACAGCCGAGCTGCACCGGTTGCGACAGGGAACCGCAGACGCGGCAGAGTTGCGTCTGCTTGATGACATTGCCGACTACGGCCAAAGACTACTTACGCCCGAATCCCTTCAGAGAGTTGCCCGATGATTACAGACAGCACCAAGGAACCGGCAGTCGCCGGTCCGTCCGCGTTCTCCAGCCTGCGCAAGGCCTTCGTGTTCATGCGCCCTTACAAGAAGCAGATATTTCTGGCCACGGTCGCGCTGGTGTTCACGGCAGCGGTGACTCTCGCGCTGGTCCAGTTTGTGCGGGTGATTGTCGACGTGGGGTTCGTGGCGGGGTCCAGCCAGTCCCTCGGGCTGGCTATAGCGGGGTTCCTGGTGGTGGCAATCATACAGGCGTTCGGCACCTTCGCCCGTTTCTACTGGGTGTCGTGGCTGGGCGAGCGGGTCACGGCGGACATTCGTACTGCGGTGTTTTCGCATCTGATGACGCTGCATCCGGGCTATTTCGAAGAAAATCTCAGCGGTGAAATCCAGTCGCGCATCACCACGGATACCACCTTGCTGCAGACCGTGATCGGTTCGTCTGTGTCCGTGGCGCTGCGCAATTTCCTGATGATGATCGGCGGCACGCTGTTCCTGTTCATCACCAATCCCAAACTCACCAGCATCGTGATGATCTGCATTCCGCTGGTGATAGGGCCGATCATGATTTTCGGGCGCAAGGTGCGGCAGCTCTCCCGCAGCAGTCAGGACGAAATTGCCAACGTCGGTGCCTATGTGGGCGAGAGCATCCAGCACATCAAGACTGTGCAGGCCTATACCCATCAGCAGGCCAACGAGCAGGCGTTTTCGAATCATGTGGAGTCGGCATTCAAGGTGGCGCTGGCCCGCATCATGTCGCGTTCGGTGCTGATCACCATCGTCATTACGCTGGTGTTTGGCGCCGTCGCGGCGATGATCTGGGTAGGTGGTCAGGACGTCATCAACGGACGCATGTCAGCGGGTGAACTGACCGCCTTCGTCGTGTATGCCGTGATCGTGGCCTCGGCCGTGGGAGCCATCAGTCAAGTGATAGGCGATCTGCAGCGCGCGGCAGGTGCCACCGAGCGGCTCATGGAGCTGCTGCATGCGCCGAGCGACATCGTGACTCCGGCGCAGCCCCGTGCTTTCGCGACCCCGTTCCGGGGCGAGATCGTGCTGGATGCTCTGCGCTTCTGCTATCCCTCCCGGCCGCAAACAGCCGCGCTGGACGGGTTGAATCTGCACGTGCGCGCTGGCAGCAGCGTGGCGCTTGTGGGGCCCTCCGGCGCAGGCAAGTCCACCCTGTTCGACATGCTGCTGCGCTTCTATGATCCGCAGCAGGGCAGTGTGCAGGTGGATGGCATCGACATCCGCGAACTCGACCTGCTGGATCTGCGCGCTCGGTTCGCCATCGTGTCGCAGCAGCCCGCCATGTTCACTGGCAATGTGCGCGACAACATCCGCTATGGTCGCCCTGACGCGTCTGACGCTGAAGTGGAAGCGGCTGCGCATTCGGCGTTTGCCAGCGAGTTCATCGAACAGTTGCCGCAGGGCTATGAGAGCTTCCTGGGCGAGGCGGGCATCCGACTGTCTGGCGGGCAGAAGCAGCGCATCGCCATCGCCCGCGCGATCCTGCGTGACGCGCCGATTCTGCTGCTGGACGAAGCCACCAGCGCGCTGGATGCCGAGAGTGAACGCAAGGTGCAGATGGCGCTGGAAGCCCTGATGCACAATCGCACCACCCTGATCATTGCCCACCGTCTTGCAACCGTGAAGAACGTCGACACCATCGTAGTGATGGATGCCGGCAAGGTGGTGGCGCAGGGTTCGCATCAACAGCTCCTGAACAGCAGCCCTCTGTATGCGAATCTGGCGACACTGCAGTTTGCTGCCAGCGGGCAAACTCAGTAGAATCGCGCCCCGCACCGTCCGGGCATTCCTGCCGGCCGCGGGGCTGCCCAGGGCAGCACACAACAACAATCACAACGTGCAGACTCATGGATCAGTACCAGGACATTCGGCCCTACAACGACGAGGAAGTCCGTCCCGTCATTGAAGGCTTGCTGGCCAATCCCGACTTCATTCGCAGCATTGCCGGCTTCAGTTTTCCAAGGCTGTTCCGCCTGTTTCCTGTACTGGTGTGCTGGCTGGCCCGACGGCGTCTGAGCGAGCAGCTCAAGGATGTCCACACGGTCAAATCGATGCAGGGCATCATCGCCCTGTATATGGACAAGATGATCGAGAAGACCACGTCGAAGCTGACGCATTCAGGACTCGACGCTTTGCGCCGCGACAAGGCCTATCTGTTCATCAGCAATCATCGTGACATTGCGATGGATCCGGCATTCGTGAATTACATGCTGTACCACGCCAGTTTCGAAACCCTGCAGATCGCCATAGGCGACAACCTGCTCAAGCGTCCTTTCGTGACAGACCTGATGCGGCTCAACAAGAGTTTCATCGTGCGACGTTCGCTGAAAGGGCGTGATCTGCTGAAATCGTCGAAGCAATTGTCAGAATATATTCATCACTGCATCAACACCGGACGCAGCGTGTGGATTGCCCAGCGGGAAGGCCGGGCCAAGGACGGTGTGGATCGCACCGATACAGCGCTGCTGAAGATGCTGGCACTGGCGCGTCGTGACGAAGGTCTGATGGCCGCGCTCAATGCCCTGCACATCGTGCCAGTGGCAATTTCCTACGAGTTCGACCCCTGTGATCTGCTCAAGGCGGACGAGCTGTACCAAAAAAGTGAACATGGCACTTATCAGAAAACCGACCAGAGCGATATTCACAGCATTGTCACCGGCATGGTGGGTTTCAAGGGGCATGTGCATGTCTCGTTCGGCACCGAGATCACGCTGACCAGTGACGACGCGGAAGAGGCAGCGGCGCTGGTGGATTCGCAGATCATTCAGAGCTACCTGCTGCAGGGCACCAACCACCTGGCCTTGCAGGTGCTGCAGGGCGGCACCCTGAACGCTGGCACTGACGAAAGCGCTCGCCGCTTTGAGTCACGCATTGCCGAAGCGGATCCCGCGATTCGCGCGTGGCTGTTGCAGATGTATGCCAATCCGGTCATCAGTCTGGAGGCGTTCGCGTCTTCCAACGACGTCTTGGTCAAGAATTGTTCCGAATCTCAGATTTGAGCCACTCCCCGTTGACAGTCGGTTCCAGGCCGAAAACCCGTCTTCATGACGGAAAAACCGCCTGAATTGTGCCGCTTTCCCTATAAAATGACGGGACTTTTGTGCATTTCTTCAATAAATTTAGCAAGTTGCCTTTTGTTGCCGCATGTAATCGTGAGTGCAGTTTGACTCCGTGAGAAAACCCCGCCCCGGCGGGGTTTTTTTTGCCCTATCACCCGCCCCCCTTGGAATCCCCACACGCTTTGGACTATCATCCGCCCGGGTCACCAGACACGGCGGAAGTGCCGGATTTGCGGGCCTTCAGATCGGATCGGAGTGTAGCTCAGCCTGGTAGAGTGCTACGTTCGGGACGTAGAAGCCGGAGGTTCGAATCCTCTCACTCCGACCATTTCTGAATCCTTCCAGTGCCCCGTGCGGGTGTAGTTCAATGGTAGAACGAGAGCTTCCCAAGCTTTAGACGTGGGTTCGATTCCCATCACCCGCTCCACTGTCTCGCGCCACGCCTCAGCGTTCGGTGCAAAGCCCCTGAAACAGCTCGAAGTAAGTCGGAAAGGTTTTCGACGTACAGCCCGGATCATTGATGGTGATCGCGCTGTCGCCAAAGGCTGCCAAGGAGAAACACATGGCCATGCGGTGGTCGTCGTAGGTATCGATAGCCGCGCTGCGGATGTGCGCGGGCGGGGTGATCACGATGTAGTCTGCGCCTTCGTCCACGGTGGCGCCGAGCTTGCGCAGTTCCGTTGCCATGGCGGCCAGGCGGTCGGTTTCCTTCACTCGCCAGTTGGCGATATTGCGGATGGTAGTCGGGCCCTGAGCGAACAGAGCCGTGGTGGCGATGGTCATGGCGGCGTCGGGAATGTGGTTCAGGTCCACGTCGACGCCCTGCAGGCTGCCGCGGCTGACTTCAATCCAGGTCTCGCCCCAGGTGACCTTCGCCCCCATTTGTTCCAGTACGTCGGCAAAGCGGGCGTCACCCTGTACGCTGGCTGTGCCGGTGCCGTGCACGCGCACCGTGCCACCGGCAATGGCGGCGGCGGCCAGAAAATACGAGGCCGACGACGCATCGCCTTCCACCATGATGTCGCCCGGTGCCACATAGCGCTGTCCGGCGCGGATCACAAATCGCTGGTAGTCATGGTTCTCCACGCTGACACCGAACTTCGCCATCACGTCCAGGGTAATCAAAATGTAGGGCTTGGAGACCAGCTCGCCTTCCACCACGATCTCGAGATCACTGGCGCAGAAGGGCGCGGCCATCAGCATGCCAGTCAGGAACTGGCTGGAGATGTTGCCCTTGATGCTGACGCGGCCGCCGGAAAGCCCGTGGGCACGCAGGCGCAGGGGCGGATAGCCCTCGGTGCCCAGGTAGTCGATGCTGGCGCCAGCGGCGCGCAGACAGTCCACCAGATCACCAATGGGGCGCTCGTACATGCGGGGCTCGCCAGTCAGGGTGAACTCGCCCTGACCCGCACACAGCATGGCGCACAGTGGCCGCATGGCGGTGCCGGCATTGCCCAGAAACAGGGTCAGGGCGTCGGCATGGCCCAGCGCGCCGGCCCGGCCGGTCACCGTGCACTGGGTCTTGTCTTCACTGATCTGCAAGGGCACGTCCAATGCACCCAGCGCCTTGAGCATGTGGCGTACGTCATCGCTGTCCAGCAGATTGCGGATGCGCGTCTCGCCACTGGCCACAGCGGCCAGCAGCAGGATGCGGTTGGACAGGCTCTTGGAGCCGGGCAGAGTCACTTCGCCGTCGATGCGGCGAAGTGGGGGCAGGGTGAGTGCGTTCATGGGTGTCCGGTGTCGGTTCTGATCAGAGTTTGGCGCGGGCCTTGCCGACGCGGGCTTCGAAGCCTGCACGCACGGCGCCATCCAGCGGGCCGAGGCACAGCAGTTGCATCTCCAGGTCTGCTACCAGCTGGGCGGGACTCTTGCCGCTGCCTTTGCCGAAACTGCTCTTGAGTTGCTTCAACTGCACCTGCATGCGCAGGGCCTTGTCCGCGTCGGGCGAGTCGATACCGGCGTGAATCTCAGCCGAGATGCACAGCTCCCGTGCCTTGTCCTCGTTGTCTCTGGCGTGCTTCTTGAGCACCTTGGCGTCCACCCCGTGGGTCAGGGCATGGAAACGCTGCTCCAGACTCTGGTCCTGCAGCAGGTCGGCCAATCTGCCCAAGCCCTGCCACTGTTCGCCCAGTGCGTCGGCATCGTCCAGCGTCTTGCCGGCCAGTGCGCCTTGCTCCAGGGCGTTGCAGAAGTCGGCCTTGGCGCGGGCCTGGCCAATCAGCTGCAGACTCTTCTTGTCCGGCGCCGCCTTCAACTTGCTTTCGTACTGGATGCAGAGCTTGTCGAACTGTTCCTGCAGAGGGCGCTTCTCATGCTTGAGATCGGCCGTGAGCGACTCGCGGAAGGCGTCCTTCAGCTCGGTAAAGCTGCGTCTAGACTGTAAAAGTTCTTCTCCAATTAGCGTCGTTAATTGTCTGATTTTGCTTAGAATATCCTTGCTTGCGGCGACCGCCGGGCTGTCGATATTGCGGGGCTTGTCGCCTGTCCTGTCGGCAGGCTTGCCTGCGGACTGCGGCCGCGGTGCCGGCTCTTTCGGACGCTTGGTGAAGATCTTGTCGCAGGCAGCGCGGAAGGCATTCCAGTGGTTGCGATCGTCCTTGAACGGCGAAGGTCCGATGGTTTTCCACGTGTTCTGCAGCTTCTTGGCTTCGGCCATCGCTTCCTGCACGTTTTCCAGGGTGTCCAGCTGCACGGCCTGGGTGATCAGCTCCAGCTTGCGCGTAGCATTGCCCAGCAAGGCCTTGCGCTTGAACTGGCGCAGGTCGGTCAGCACGGTATTGAAGCGCTTCTGCAGTTTCTTGATGCGGGTCTGCTCGACCGGGGCGTAGAGCTTCCAGTCTTCCAGCGCCTTCGACTCGATCTTGTTGAGATTGGCGATGTTCAGGTTCTCGGGCGTCAGCGTGGGCAGCAACTCCTCCAGCTGGGCGCAGATCTTGTTGCGCTCGTCCAGATTGCTCTGCAGCTTCGACTTGCGCTCCTTGAAGTATTCCTTGCACGGCTCGAAGGCCTTGTGGGAAAGCTCGTTGAACTGTGTCCACAGCACATCGTTCTGCACTGAGTGACCCAGTTTCTTCCATTCATCCTGCAAGGCTTTGATTTTTTTGGCTTTCTCTGCGGCGTGCACCGTGCCTTCGGCCAACGCCTGCATCTGGGCGATCAGCTCTTTCTTCTTCTCGGTGGCGGCGAAGTTCTTCCAGTCGACAAGCTCGGTGATGCGGGGTTTGAACGGGGCAAGGAGGTCCTGCAGCTGCTTCTTGAGAGACTCGTCGGCGTTCTTGATGGCGCCCTGGACTTTGTCCCACAAGCGCTGGGCGTCATTCACCTGGCCCTGCTCGATATGCTGCTCCAGTGCGGCGATGTGCGCGACGGAGTCCGTGTGCAGTTTTTCAAGGTAGGCGGCATTTCGCTCCAGCAGCTTGCGAGCCTGTTCTTCCAGCGCCAGGCACTGGGTGAAAAGCTCGCTGTGGGGCAGGGATTGCGGCCAGCCGTCCTTGTGAAACAGCTTGTTGAGGCGTTTGGCAGCACTGGCCAGCAAGGCCGTGCGCTTGGCTGTGAGTGTGTCGAACTCGGTCTTGAGGGCAATCAGGTCGTTCTGCTTGGCTTCCAGTGCATGAAACGCCCGCACACTTTGCTCCAGGCTGGCAATCAGCGTGCCTGCGCGTGTCAGCAGGTCGGCGTCGATTGCCGCGGAGTGTGCTGTCAGAGCCTGGAGTGCGTGCAGGGGTGTCTCCAGCAGGGCAATCTGCTCGGCGGTCATGGGGGCTGTCAACGCACTGCGCGCTGCTTCTGCGACATCGCAGGCGGCGCTAAGATCGGCGCCATTTTGATCCGACAGTGCTGCCTGCTGACGCTGCGCAGCGTACTCGCTCAGGCGTCCACGCAGGGTGTCGCAGGCCGCGGCAAAGCGTTCCTGCAGGGCGCTGTCAGCAGCCTGGGCCACGTCATCCCACTGGGTCAGCTTGTAGTCGAACTGCGCCTGACTCAGGGCGCCGATGACTTTCACGGACAAGGATTCGACCGACTCGCAGAGGCTGATCGCCAGGGCCAGGTCGGCAGCCTGCTTCGACAGGGCATCATGGACGCTCTGCAGGTGTTCCTTGCAATATTTGAGGACGGCCTTGTCCTTGTGCTTGACCTGCTCGCTCAGCTGCTCCAGCAGGGTGATGTCACTGATGTGTTGTGCCGCGGCAAGGCGCACGGTGTGGTTGCTGGAATGAGCGGCGATGTCCAGCAGTCCCTTTTCGTCCAGCGTGAATTCGGTGCGAAGGCGCTCGAGTGTGGTCAGGCCCGTCTCGTCACACCCGCAGTCGTGCAGGATGGCCAGCAGAATGGGTTTGTCAGAGACTGTCTGCATCAGGGCGATGCGCTGGGCGGCATCCAGAGAGCAGGGCGCTGCGCCTGACAACACGCGGCAGTACTGCACGAGGGCGGCGTGCTGAATGTCCTCATCGGTCTCCTCGCGCAGAGCATTCAGGGTATCCAGAGACGTCACGTGGGCGATCGCCGCCAGTCGCACTGCCCGCTCCGGGTCCTTGCGGGCCAGCTCGGCGAGGATGCTGGCCGCTTCGGCCACATCAGCGTGGGTGGGATCGGCCGGGTGCTGGAGTTCCGCGATGGCTGTCAGGCGTACGGATGGGTCTTTGTCCTGCCACTTCTTGCTCTGTAAAAACGTCTGAAAAATCATCGTCGTCTTTGTCTCTTGGAGGTTCTTGGCGGTCTACTGCAGAAGTACCGCAACGCTGACATGGAGCTGGCGCAGAGGTGCCGCTGGCGTGGCGGTCGTCTTGAAACGTCGAGTGTGTCCGGCGCCTTTGCCTGTGCCTGCAGGCAGTCTGGCGGCCGGTACCGGCCATTCGAAGAGCGGCCATTCTAGCAGAAGTATTTTCAGCGCCGATAGCCGCGCCAAGCCTTTATCATGGGCTTCTGCGCCGTCCTCGGCACAGACAGGACAGTGCTATACTCGCTTCGCAATCTCCCGCGGCAGACTGCCCCCAGATCACTCAGTTACAGATTCCGGCCCCTATGCTCCCAGACGAAGTCAAGAACGCCATTCAGCGTGCCTACCGGCAGTTGCTCGAGAGCAAGGGGCTGACGCCGCGCTATGGCCAGCGACTGATGATCGCAGAGATCGCGCGCAGTCTTGGAGAGATTGGTGCCATCAGCGATGTGGCACCGGATGAGGGCGACGACGAACAGGGAGACCACTGCGGGCCGATCTGTGCCATTGAAGCCGGCACCGGCACCGGCAAGACGCTGGCCTATGTGCTGGGAACCTTGCCGGTGGCCATGCACCTCAAGAAGAAGGTAGTACTGGCCACGGCCACGGTGGCGCTGCAGGAGCAGGTCACGCTCAAGGATCTGCCCGACATCAAGCGCCACAGTGACCTGGAATTCACGTTTACCCTCGCCAAGGGGCGCGGGCGTTATCTGTGCCTGTCCCGCCTTGATCTGCTGCTGCAGGGCAATGCCAGTCTCAATGCCATGGCCGATCTGTACGGCGAGGTCATCACCCCCCCGAACGCCCAGAGCCTGGCGCTTTACGAGCGCATGTTCCGCAAGATCAACGCCGGGGAGTGGCAAGGTGATCGTGACGATTGGGAGGAGTTGCTCTCGGATCAGGAATGGACGCCCGTCACCGTGGACAATGGCCAGTGTATCGGGCAGAAGTGCTCCAATTTCAGCAATTGCTGTTTCTATCAGGCGCGGGACGAGGTGCAGAAGGCCGACTGTGTGGTGGCCAATCACGATCTGGTGCTGGCCGACCTCGCGCTGGGCGGCGGGGTGATTCTGCCCGCTCCGCAGGACACCATCTACATCTTCGACGAAGCCCACCACCTGCCGCTCAAGAGCAACAATCACTTCGCCTGCTTCACGCGCATCAAGGGCAGCATTGCCAACCTCGACCAGTGGCGCAAGACCCTGGTGAAGCTGCTGGCTGACCCTCTTCTGGAAGAGAAGCGCACGCTCAAACGGGAATTGCCGGCACTGGAAAATGCGCTGACCATGGCCGATATGCGGCTTAACGAGGTCTGGCCCGTCTGTGAGCAGATTCTGCAGAATGCCACTCCTGACCGTCAGGGCGAGCAGCCCTTGCAGCACGCCTTTGCCATGGGGGTGATTCCCCCGACGCTGCAGGAGCTGGCAACCGCACTCAATGGCCTGTTCACGCAACTGGCCAACGTGTTTCAGGAAGTGGCCACCGAGCTCAAGAGCAATATCGAAGCAGGCCAGACGCCCGAGTCACGGCAGCGTGCGGAGTACTGGTTCCCTGTCACCGGAAGCATGGTGGCGCGTGCCGCTGCGGCGCAGAAGCTGTGGCAGAACTTCGCCATGAACGACCCGGCAGGAACTGCGCCCTGGGCGCGCTGGCTTGCGCTGCAGGATTCGGGCAATGCCCTGGATATCAGTCTGTCCTGCAGTCCCGTGCTGGCGGCCAGCACATTGCAGGAAAAACTCTGGCGAGTATGCGCAGGGGCGGTGCTGACCTCGGCCACCTTGTCCGCGTTGGGCAAGTTCGACGTGCTGCAGATGCGCGCGGGGCTGCCCGAGCGCACTCGCTATCACCGCATCGCCAGCCCGTTTGACTATGGCAAGGCAGCCAGCTTCATCGTGCCAAAGCTGCATTGTGACCCGGGCAATGCCCAGCAGCATACAGACGCCATCATCCGCTTGCTGCCACGCGTGCTTGATCGTCAGGAAGGTGCGCTGATGCTGTTCAGCTCGCGCCGGCAGATGCAGGATGTGCTGGAGGGGCTGCCCAGGGAGTGGCGCGAGATCATTCTGTGTCAGGACGATTACCAGAAGGCACAGCTGCTGAAATTCCATCGCCAGCGCATTGACAGGGGCGATCCCAGCATCATATTCGGTCTTGCAAGTTTCGCGGAAGGGGTTGATTTACCTGGAAAATACTGCGAGCACGTACTGATCGCCAAGATCCCGTTCGCGGTGCCCAATGACCCCATCGAGGCCACTCTGGCCCAGTGGATCGAGCAGCGGGGCGGCAATGCTTTCATGAGCCTGTCGGTGCCCGAAGCCGCGTTCAAACTGGTACAGGCAGCCGGGCGACTGCTGCGCAACGAGACCGACACCGGGCGCATCACCCTGTTCGACGAGCGCATCGTCAGCAAATTCTATGGTGCCGCCATCTTTGATTCGCTGCCGCCTTACCGCCGGGAGATATTTCCGGCGGAACTGCTCAGTGACGTCCGTAAGTAACACCGTTCTTCTTGTCGATGGCATAGCCGGCACCGACGCCAATCAGTACGCACACCAGCATCACCAGCGGCACATTGTCCATCAGTGCCCCGAGACCGAGGCCGATGAACACGCCCCCGGCTGCACACATGGGCAGCAGGCTGGTGGCTTTGACTTTCTTGCTCTTTCTGGACATGGCGATCTCTCTGTTGTTGTTTTGATTCAATTGACGGGAGCAGACAAGGCATTGACCTGCCGCAGATCGAAAATCATGGTGGCAGTTGTGGGCGTGGCGGCCGTCGTGTCGCCACGCAGCACGGCGGACTGATCGATGCGGTCCACAATCTCCATGCCTTCCACTACCCGGCCGATGATGGTGGCCTTGCCCACCAGCCAGGGGGCATCCACCAGTGTGATGAAGAACTCGGCCGCATTGGTATTCGCGGCGGTGCCGGCCATGGCTACGCTGCCACGCAGCGGTTCCCTGGATACCAGGCGTTCGTTGTAGCGATAACCCTGGTTTTCATAGGCCTGACGCAGGGTCATGGCCTTCAGTGCATCGTGGATCTCGAACTGGCGTGCCTCGACCGCCTCGGGGCTGCTGATCCCCATGACGCGGTAAAGGGGCACCAGGATCTCACGCTGGAAGTCGGCATTGTCGGCCAGATTCAGCCAGGGGTGCGGCTTGCCGAACGGGTCCAGCACCTTCTGTTCATGCAGGCCGAACTGACGCGCATTGATCTCGTCTTCCACCAGATACTCCGGAACCGGCGCATTGGGTGCCCGTGGCGCTCCCGCCTGCACGAGGTAGTTGCGCAGAATGCGGTGGAAGGTCAGTCCATCGTAGTAAAAGGGTGTCACCGTGGTGGTGGTGGAAATGTCGAACAGTGGCACGCGCGCTTCGGCCAGGGCTATGAAGTTGGCGACATTGCGGGGCGCAGACTGCGGAAACAGCTCCAGATAAATGTCGCCACGGGACGTGCGCATCAGCATCAGCGGGTTGGAGGCATTCTCCATGGCAGCAGTGGCCGTGGCGAGATCGGCGGCAGCAAGGCCTGAGCCACTGAGCATCAGAACAGTGAGCAGGCTGCGCAGAAGGTTTGTCATGGGGCAGGGTGTCTCGTGGTGTAGCCCGGTCACGCGGGCTTGTGTATGCGTGCCCGGATTGTAGGGGTAGCCCCAAGGCCAATGCAATGCGGCTTGTTCAGCTTTGCTGGTGCCGAGCCAGGTCTTCCGGGGTGTCGATGTCTTTCAGAATGGCGGGATCATCCACTGCCACGCAGTCGATGCTCTCCGGGTGGCCGCGCACGATGTCCCGCGCGCCGGTGTCTCCTGTGCTCTCAAGCAGACTGGCGAACCACTGCGCGCCAAAGCCCACCGGATTGCCCCGCACGCCGGCGAATGTCGGGATGGTGATGCGCTCGCCATGCAGGGATTGCAGCAACCGGACATAGGTGTCTGACTGGATGAAAGGCATGTCGCCCAGACAGACAAGGCAGGCTTCCCAGCCCGGCAGGGCGCGCATCCCGGCCGCCAGGGTGTGGCCCATGCCCAGATCGGCATCGGCGCAGAGCACCAGCTCTTCGCTGCGGGCACCGCTGGCCAGCAGCAAGTCCTGCAATTCCGGGCGTGTGACGACCCGCAGCGGCGCTCCTGTGGCGCGAATCCGGGCCAGGGTGCGGGCTATCACGGTTTCGCCATTCTGGAGCGTGGCACCCAGCTTCACAGCGCCAAAACGGCGGCTGAAGCCGGCGGCAAGCAGCAGCACGCCGGTGGCGAGGAGGGGAGTGGTGTGGTCGTGGGATTCAGACATGAAGGAGCTGCCTCCCTTCAGTGGAGGACACGCTCCGGTACGGTGTCACTGACTTCGTCCAGCAGAGTAATCTCCAGAACGATGCTCTGGTGCGCTGTATCGTGGGCTTCCAGCGCGCCTGGCGTGGGGCTGGAGGCGAGCTGCTGCATGGACTGCAGTTCGCGCTCGTTGGCCAGCAGTTCACGACGCAGCGCCTCGGGAATTTCTTCTCCCTGATGCTGCGAGAGCTGCAACTGCAGGTGGCGCTTCAGACGATTGACCACGCTGGTCATCATCTCGATCGTCTGAGTCAGCTGGTCCAGCGTCATCAGTGCAGTGTCTGCGCCACTTTCGGTCGTCTTCTCGTTGCTCATCGTGATTCTCCTTCCTGCTTGCTTGCGGGAGATTACTCCCAGGTCAGCGCACCCCCGGTCTGGTACTCGGTTACGCGGGTCTCGAAGAAGTTCTTCTCCTTGCGCAGGTCCATGATCTCGGACATCCACGGGAAAGGATTCTTCACGCCCTTGAACTGCTCCGGCAGGCCGATCTGCACCAGTCTGCGGTTGGCAATGAACTGCAGATACTCTTCCATCATCACCGCATTCATGCCGAGCACGCCGCGCGGCATGGTGTCCCGGGCATATTCGATTTCCAGCTGCGCAGCCTGCAGAATCATCTGCGTGGCCTCTTCCTTCATCTTGTCCGTCCACAGCTGCGGATTCTCGAGCTTGATCTGGTTGATCATGTCGATGCCGAAGTTCAGGTGCATGGACTCGTCGCGCAGGATGTACTGGAACTGCTCGGACGTGCCGGTCATCTTGTTGCGGCGGCCCATGGACAGAATCTGGGTGAAGCCGCAGTAGAAGAAGATGCCTTCCAGACAGCAGTAAAACGCGATCAGGTTCTTCAGCAGTGCCTGGTCGGTCTCGCGGGTGCCGGTGTTGAAATTCGGGTCACTCAGCTCCTTGGTGTACTTCAGGCCCCAGGACGCCTTCTTCGCGACAGAGGGAACTTCGTGATACATGTTGAAGATCTCGCCCTCGTCCATGGCCAGTGACTCGATGCAGTACTGGTAGGCGTGGGTGTGGATCGCTTCCTCGAAGGCCTGACGCAGGATGTACTGGCGGCACTCGGGGTTGGTAATCAGGCGGTACACGGCCAGCACCAGGTTGTTGGCGACAAGGGAGTCGGCCGTGGCAAAGAAGCCCAGGCTGCGCTTGACGATCAATCGCTCATCATCCGTCAGCCCGGCCTTGCCTTTCCACAGGGCAATGTCCGCATTCATGTTCACTTCCTGCGGCATCCAGTGGTTGGCGCAACCGTCCAGATATTTCTGCCATGCCCAGTCATACTTGAAGGGCACCAGCTGGTTCAGGTCGGCGCGGCAATTGATCATGCGTTTGTCGTCCACCTTCACCCGCTGTGCTGACTCTTCCAGTTCCTGAAGGCCGACATTGATGTCGAGCGTCTCCAGCGTCTGGATGGCGCGTTGCAGCGGATCTGCGGCTTCGCTGACAGGTGCGGCCAGCACTGGTGCGGGCGCCGGCGCAGCGGCGGCCACGGCCTGCAGCAACGCGGCCTGTGCCCGTTCTGTCGCTGCCTGAGCAGTGACACGGGCTTCTTCGGCCTGGATCTGTGCTCGCGCCTGCGCTTCGGCAGCAGCATTTCTTGCGGGTACCATCGTGGAGGTGCTTTCCTCCAGATCAAACTCGTCCCATGACAACATGATTCTTTCCTCTTCTTTCCAAGACTATTTCTGTTGGTGGTTCACGCACCCGGCCTTATTGGCATGCTTCGCAATCCGGGTCATCAATCGAGCAGGCCTTCGGCACGTCCACCGGATCTTCTTCCACCATCTTGCTGGACACCGCATTCAGGGTGCTGTTGGAGATCGTGGACTTCTCTGTCGACGTGGCGGCCAGGGCTCGCAGGTAATAAGTCGTCTTGAGTCCGCGCAGCCAGGCCATGCGGTATGTGACGTCCAGTTTCTTGCCATTCGCCCCTGCGATGTACAGGTTCAAGGACTGCGCCTGGTCGATCCACTTCTGACGACGACTTGCTGCATCCACCAGCCAGCGGGGATCAATCTCGAAGGCCGTTGCGTAAAGCACCTTCAGGTGCTGCGGAATGCGATCGATCGAACTTACGCTGCCTTCGTAATATTTCAGGTCGTTGGCCATCACGCTGTCCCACAGATCCAGGGCCTTGAGATCTCGCACCAGATAGGGGTTCACCACGGTGAACTCGCCGGACAGGTTCGATTTGACGTACAGGTTCTGATACGTCGGTTCGATGGACTGTGACACGCCGCTGATGTTGGCGATGGTGGCTGTCGGCGCGATGGCCAGCACATTGGAGTTGCGCATGCCGACCTGCTGGATGCGGGCGCGCAGGGCGTCCCAGTCCATGGTCTGGCTCATGTTCACGTCCAGGAACTCTTCACCGCGCTCTTTGGCCAGCATCTGCAGCGAGTCGATCGGCAGAATGCCGCGGTCCCACAGGGAGCCCTTGTAGCTCTGATAAGCCCCGCGCTCCTGTGCCAGGTCACTGGAGGCCTGGATGGCGTAATAGCTGATGGCTTCCATGGACGTGTCGGCGAACTCCACTGCACGCTCGGAGGCGTAGGGAATCTTCAGCTCGTACAGAGCGTCCTGGAAACCCATGATGCCCATGCCGATCGGGCGGTGCTTCAGGTTGGAGTTCTTCGCCTGCTCCACGGAGTAGTAGTTGATGTCGATGACGTTGTCGAGCATGCGCACGGCTGTCTTGATCGTGCGCTGCAGTTTGTCGTGATCCAGTCCGCCGGTTTCGGTGACATGGTTGACCATGTTCACGGAGCCCAGATTGCACACTGCCACTTCGTCCTTGCTGGTGTTCAGCGTGATCTCGGTGCACAGGTTGGACGAATGGATGGTGCCCACGTGCTGCTGCGGTGAGCGCACGTTGCACGCGTCCTTGAAGGTGATCCAGGGATGACCTGTCTCGAACAGCATGGACAGCATCTTGCGCCACAGGTCCTTGGCCTTCACAGTCTTGAAGACTTCGATCTTTCCAAGCGCCGCCAGCCTCTCGTACTCGACATAGGCAGTCTCGAATGCGCGGCCATGCAGGTCATGCAGGTCGGGCACATTGTTCGGAGAGAACAGCGTCCAGTCGCCATCTTCGAAGACACGCTTCATGAACAGGTCGGGAATCCAGTTGGCGGTGTTCATGTCGTGGGTGCGACGACGGTCATCGCCGGTGTTCTTGCGCAGCTCGATGAATTCCTCGATGTCCAGGTGCCAGGTCTCGAGGTACGCGCAGACAGCGCCCTTGCGCTTGCCGCCCTGGTTCACGGCCACTGCGGTATCGTTCACCACTTTCAGGAAGGGCACGACGCCCTGGGACTTGCCATTGGTGCCGGTGATGTGGGCGCCCAGTGCGCGCACCGGGGTCCAGTCATTGCCCAGACCGCCTGCCCACTTGGACAGCATGGCGTTGTCACGGATGGCGCTGTAGATGCCGAACAGATCGTCGGGTACCGTCGTCAGGAAGCAGGACGAGAGTTGCGGACGCAGCGTGCCGGAGTTGAACAACTGCGGTGTGGACGTCATGTAGTCGAAGCTCGAGATCAGGTTGTAGAACTCGATGGCACGCTCCTCCTTGTTCTCTTCGCAGGAGGCAAGGCCCATCGCCACGCGCATGAAGAACACCTGGGGCAGCTCGAAACGGGTGTCGCCACTGTGAATGAAGTAGCGGTCATACAGTGTCTGCAGCCCGAGATAGGTGAACTGATTGTCGCGGTCGGCCTTGAGGGCTTCGCCCAGTACGTCCAGATCGAAGTTCAGCAGGTCCGGGGCCAGCAGGCCCAGCTCGACGCCTTTCTGAATGTAGGGACGCAGAGTCAGCGCATAGCGGTACTGCATTTCGCCCTGGGTGGCGCTGTCGGCCAGGCCAAGGAAGCTCAGTGCTTCGGAACGCAGGGTGTCCAGCAGCAGCCGGGCGGAAACGTAAGAGTAGTTCGGGTCCTTCTCCACCATGGTGCGTGCCGTCATCACGGAAGAGGTACGCACGTCCTGGATGCGGACACCCGGGTACAGGTTCTTGATGGTCTCGGCGTAGATTTCGTCGGCGGACACATATTCCAGGCCCTCGCAGGCCTCGTCGATCACGATGCGCAGACGCTGTGTGTCCAGCGGACCCTGAGTGCCGTCGGCATAGGTCACGGTAATGGCCGGGCTGCTGTCCTGCTCGCGAACGCGCTGCTGTTCGCGGACGCGCGCGCGCTCGGCGCGGTAGATCACATAGCTGCGGGCCACCTTGTGTTCGCCGGTGCGCATCAGTGCCAGTTCAACCTGGTCCTGAATGTCTTCAATGTGGATGGTGCCACCGGAGGGCATGCGGCGACGGAAGATCGTGGTGATCTGCTTGCCAAGCTTGGTGACGGTCTCATGCACACGGGAAGAGGCTGCGGCAGTGCCGCCCTCGACGGCAAGATAGGCCTTGGTGATCGCCACGACCACCTTGGACTCGTCGTATCCGACGACCGCGCCATTGCGCTTGATGACGCGGATCTGGCCCGGCGCAGTTGAAGACGCTGCAGAGGCTTTCTGCTGCGTGCCGGTCTGCACCGAGGAGGAAGCACTGGGTTGACTGTACAGGTCGGTCTGCATGAGGTTCTCCATGATGTTTTTATAGCTGTCCGGTTCGGCGTACCGATGGTGATGCGGATACCGGAGAGCGTGCCTGGCCCTGAAATTCACCTGTAAAAACAGGGAAAAATGCGCTTTCTGACGAGTGTTTTACAGTGGGTGAAAAACGACTCAAATACTACATATAGGGTATTTCTGAATCAGGAACACAAGATAGTGCGCTCGCAGGGTGATTGCAAGGCCTATTTGTGTGCACAAGCTGTGGGTAAAGTGTGCATGGGAACATCCGTGTTCCCGGGGCGGGGAGTTCAGGGGAGAGAGAGTGTCAGGCTGCCCTGAATCCGGGGGCTGGAGGTGCCGGTGAGGGTGACCTCCAGGTCCCCGTTGACCGATTCCAGCGCCAGTGTCTGAGTGCCTTGCAGGTGCATAGTGCGTCAGTGGCGGATCTCGGCACCAGAGACAGGTCGACCGAGATGCCCCTGCAGGCGTGCGATGCTGCCGGGCAGTTCCGCGAAGGCCACCGGCGCGCCGAATTCAAAGCCCTGCTGGAAACTGCACTGATGCAGCAGCAGGAAGTCGCGCTGGGCGGAGTTCTCCACGCCTTCGGCCACGACGGTCAGCCCGAGCTTCTGCGCCATCGCGATCACGGCGGTGGTGATGGCCCGGTCATGGGCATTGGCGGGCAGATTGTGAATGAAGGAGCGATCCACCTTGAGCTTGTTGACAGGCAGCTTGCTGAGTGTGGCCAGGGACGAGTGTCCGGTCCCGAAATCGTCAATGGAAATACTCAGGCCCAGTGACTTGAGTGCCTGCAGAATGCCAGTGGCCTGCTCGATGTTTTCCATCAGCATGCTCTCGGTGATCTCCAGTTCCAGCCAGCGGGCTTCCAGGCCTGTGTCGCTCAGGATGTCCTGGACAAGCGGCAGCAGTGCCGGGTCCCGGAACTGTCGCGCGGACAGATTGACCGAGACAGTGTAGCCCGTCATTCCCAGTGCCTGCAGGCGTTTGAGATGCTCACAGGCCTTGCGCATGATGATGGCTCCGAGAGGAACGATGAGACCCGTCTGCTCCGCCATGGGCAGGAAGCTGCCGGGAAGACGCTCGCCATCGGCGTGCTGCCAGCGCGCCAGTGCCTCAAAACCGATGATGCGGTTCGCCAGCAGGTCTACCTGCGGCTGGAAATGCACGACGAAACGCTCTTCCCTGATGGCCATTCGCAGCGCTTCTTCCAGCGTCTGGCTGGCGTCATTGCGAATGTTCATGTCTTCCGAGAAATACTGGGCATTGTTGCGTCCCAGGTCTTTGGCCCTGTACATGGCCATATCGGCGTTGCGTATGAGCAGTTCGCCACTCATGCCATCTTCGGGTGCGAGCGTGATGCCGATGCTGGCCCCGATTTGCCGGTGTTCGCCGCGCAGCGCGAAGGGTTCCCGCAGAGCTTTCAGAATCTTGCGGGCCACGACGCTGGCGCCGCTGCTGTCGTGCTGATGGGTCAGCAGGACCGTGAATTCATCGCCTCCCAGCCTGGCCACGATGTCCTCGTCCCGCACATGGCGGCGGATACGCTGCGCCACGGTGACAAGCAATTCGTCGCCGGCGTCATGACCAAGGGTGTCGTTGACATGTTTGAAGCCATCCAGGTCGATGAAAAGGAGTGCCAGTCCCGTTTTGTGCCGTTTGACGTGGCGCAGCGCCTGTTCCAGCCGGTCGCGGAACATGCGGCGATTCTCCAGGCCGGTCAGCGGGTCGAAGTAGGCCAGCTTCTCCAGCTGCGCGTGCAGTTCTCGCTGCTGGCTGGTGTCTTCGATGCTCAGCACGATGTGCGTGGGCGTCTGCCCGTCATCCAGGACGGGAGATGCGGACACGGCCTGCCAGTAGCGCTCTCCATTGCTGCGGGTGCTGCTCATCGTGGCGGACCACACTTCCCCCCGGGCGATGCGCTCGCGCAGGGTGCAGTGTTGTTTGTCCAGGGTAATATTGCTTTGGATCAGGTCGCTGAACGTGCCCAGCAAGGCGTCGCGGCTGACGCCGGTGATCTCGGTGTAGCGGGGATTGACGTATTCGATGCGGCCGCGGGCGTCGGTAATCATGACGGCGCCATGACTCTGCTCCATGGCGCTGGTCAGCAGGCGCATGGACTGATCGACAAGATGCTGGCGCACCAGCATGTACAGGCTCAACGCTACCGTGATGAGCATCAGGCCGGTTGTGAGCGCTTCGGAAAGCAGGATGGAGTCGCGGTTCTGCGCCAGGGCCCCGCGGTAGGCGAACCAGACGCTGGTCAGCGCAGCCGCCAGCGCCACGGCGCAAACCAGCAGGGCCAGCAGGCGATTGTGACGCTTGGCGAATCCGCCTCTACCGGCAGTACTCATAAGGCTCCACCGAATACCGGCTATTGTCTGCTGAGAAATTCCAGCAGCGCTTTCTTGGTATGCAGACGGTTCTCAGCCTCATCCCAGACTACGGCGTCGGGTGCGTCCAGTACTTCTGCGGTCACCTCTTCGCCACGGTGAGCCGGCAGGCAATGCATGAACAATACATCACTTCTGGCGTGGGAGAGCAGCTCGGCATTGATCTGGTAGGCCGCAAACAAACGCAGCCGGCGCTCGCGTTCCGCTTCGTGGCCCATGGATGTCCAGACATCGGTGGCCACCAGATGCGCGTCACGTACCGCTTCGATCGGGTTGCGGACGACTCTGACGCGGGCACGGGAGCGCTCGAGCAGCCAGGGCTCAGGTTCGAAGCCTTCCGGGCAGGCGATACGCAATTCAAAATCGAATTGTTCCGCTGCGTTGATGTAGGACTGACACATATTATGGCCGTCACCGACCCATACCACTGTCTTGCCCTGAATATCGCCTCGATGTTCGAAATACGTCTGCATGTCTGCCAGCAGCTGACAGGGATGGAAGTCGTCAGACAGGGCATTGATGACCGGCACATCAGAATGTTTGGCGAACAGCTCCAGCCTCGAGTGCTCGAAGGTGCGGATTGTCACGAAGTCCACCATGCGGGAAAGGACTTTCGCAGTGTCTTCCAAAGGCTCACCGCGCCCGAGCTGGGTGTCGGCGTTGGAAAGAAACAGGCTGGTGCCGCCCAGCTGCGTCATGGCCACTTCGAAGGCCACGCGCGTGCGCGTGGACGCCTTGTCAAAGATCATCGCCAGCGTCTTGTGTCTCAGCGTGTCCTCGTTGAGGGCAGGGCTGTTTTTCAAGGCGATTGCGCGCTGAATGATCGCGTGAAGCTCTGACTTCTCGAGATCCATCAGTGTCAGAAAATGTCGGGTAGCCATTTTGTTGGGTTCTTGTGTTGTCGTCGTCGCGCTCTGTGCAAATTTGTCAGCCTGACGCGATTTTCAGGCATAAGCCCAGTCTGTGATCTTCAGTGCGCGGAGAGAAGCAGAAATATGCTGTGCGATGCGGGCACGGACGAACCGTCAGGTCTGGCTCGAAAAATCTTGGAAATTCATAGTCAAACACTCGTTTTACTGCTTTGTCTGACTTGCTTCGTATCTTATACGAGATTGTGACGGCGAGGCAATCTGAGCCCGGAACCGGCATTCCTGACGTGAAACTTCGCAAGACCTTCGTGTAGAATGCGGCCACGACACGCAGGGCCGGACCATGCTGTGCAGGGCAGTGATCAGAACGCAGTGTCGATCATTCAACTTTCCCGGAATCGCGAGCAGGATCTCTTATGACTATTGAAGACACCATCAAAGAACAAATCACTTCCAACAGTATTCTGCTGTACATGAAGGGCAGTCCTGATCAACCGCAGTGCGGATTTTCAGCCCAGACTGTGCGCTGCCTGATGTCCTGTGGCAAGCGCTTCGCGTTCGTGGACATTCTTGCCAATCCGGAAATCCGTGCCACATTGCCCACGATTGCGAACTGGCCAACCTTTCCGCAATTGTATGTAGATGGGGAGCTGGTCGGCGGATGCGACATCGTCACCGACCTGTTCGAGAGTGGCGAACTGCAGAAGCTCATCGACGGCGCAGGCCAGAGCGCGCAGACCTGAACCGCAAGGGCCGGTGCCTCAGGGCATCGGCCACCCTCCCATGCTTTTCCACTTGTTCACGATCGTACAGAACAGCTGTGCGGTTTTCTCTGCATCGTACTTCGCGGAGTGTGCTTCGCTGTTGTTGAATTCGATACGTGCCGCTTCACACGCTCTGGCAAGCACTGTCTGTCCGTAAGCAAGGCCACTCAGTGTTGCGGTGTCAAAACTCGAGAACGGATGGAACGGATTGCGCTTGAGATCATGACGGTCGGCTGCTGCATTGATGAAGCCGTGATCGAAGTGGGCATTGTGTGCCACCAGAATTGCCCGTTTGCAGCCATTGCTTTTAAGTGCCGTGCGAATGATGCGGAACATGTCTGTGAACACATCCTTTTCACTGCGCGCGATGCGCAGCGGATGATAGGGATCGATGCCGGTGAACTTCAGCGCGGCATCTTCGATGTTCGAACCCTCGAACGGCACGACGCGATGGAAGAAGGTCTGTTCGATACCCAGCACGCCTTTCTCGTTCATGCCCAGTATCACGGCCGATATCTCCAGGATCGCATCGGTTTTGGCATTGAACCCGCCGCACTCAATGTCCACCACCACGGGCAGATACCCTCGAAAGCGCAGGGACATCGGGCTTTCGAGCATTTCTTCGTCGTCGTCGTAACTCATGGTGATACCCCTGTCATGCGCCATTGGAGTTGCTCCCCGGCGCGCAGGGGGACCACACGGTCCGCTCCGAAAACAAGATCCGCAGGCACTGTCCACGGCGCCTTTTCAAGCGTCACGCGACGTGTGTTGCGGGGAAGTCCGTAGAAATCAGTGCCATGCAGACTTGCAAAGCCTTCCAGTTTTTCGAGCGCGCCTGCCTGCTCGAATACTTCGGCATACAGCTCCAGCGCGGCGTGGGCGGTGAAGCAGCCTGCGCAGCCACAGGGGTGTTCCTTCAAATGCCGGCTGTGGGGCGCCGAATCCGTGCCCAGGAAGAAGCGTGTATTGCCGCTGGTCACCGCATCAATCAGTGCCTGCTGATGCGTGCTGCGTTTGAGAATCGGCAGGCAGTACAGGTGCGGGCGAATGCCACCCGCCAGCATGTCGGTGCGATTGTACAGAAGATGGTGGGCCGTCACCGTCGCCGCGATCCGGGGTCCCGCCTGGGTCACGAATTCCGCGGCGTGGGACGTCGTGATGTGTTCCAGCACGATCTTCAGCGTGGGGTAGCGCTGCGTCAGCGGCGCGAGTATGCGATCAATGAAGACTTTTTCACGGTCGAAGATGTCGATCGCGGCATCGGTCACTTCGCCGTGCAACAGAAGAGGCATGCCGATTTCTGCCATGGCCTCAAGAATCGGGTAAACCTTGTCGATACTGGTAACGCCGTTTTCTGAATTGGTGGTCGCGCCCGCCGGGTAGTACTTCAATGCTTTCACCATGCCACTGCTTTTCGCCCGGGCAATTTCCTCGACCTTGGTCGCGTCGGTCAGGTACAGCGTCATCAGCGGCTCGAAATGCATGCCATGTGGAAGCGCTGCCAGGATGCGCTCGCGATAGGCGATGGCTGCTGCCGTGTCGACGACCGGGGGCTTCAGGTTGGGCATCACGATGGCGCGGGCAAAGCTGCGTGCAGTGGCAGGCACCGTAAGTTGCAGGGCCTCGCCATCACGCAGATGGACATGCCAGTCATCGGGTTGGAGCAGGGTGATCTGATTCATGCGGATTTCTTGAAAATAAGGGTAAAGTTTCTGAGGCGCTTGCCGATGTTTGTCTACTGAGGCACTGTCTGAAGTGTGCGCGGGCTACCCCGAGCGACTGGACAGGCATATCTATAGACTAGATGCGGCGAATGAAAAACGGCCTGAAGTTTACCTTATCTTTCCTGAGTTTGCTCTCTGCCTCCTCTGTGCAGCCGGGCAACCTCTCCTATTACGCCGAGTTCGACACGGCGCAATGGGAGGTCGATGGCAATGTCTTCGAATGCAGCATGTCTCACGATATTCCTCACTATGGTCAGGCTGTCTTCTATCGTGAAGCCGGTGAAACCATGATCTTCTACCTGCAGGCCATGGACAGCGACATGGCTGAGGGTCGCGCGCTGCTGACATCGATGCCGCCGTCCTGGCGCAAAGAGTTGCCCGAGCGCGACATCGGTTACGTTGATGTCGCCCGCAGCGGTCGTCCGGTCGTGCTGGATGAGGCCAACACCCGCCTTGTGCTGGCTGAACTGTTCCGCGGGATGATGCCCACACTGACCCGTCGCGCCTGGTACAGCGAGGATGATTCCGTACTGGTGGCTGTTTCTCCCGTGAATTTCAAGGTGGCCTATCGCGATTACCAAACCTGTCTGAGCAACCTGCTGCCGGTGAACTTCGGTCAGATTGAGCGCTCTACCGTTTTCTGGGGGGCAGGGCAGATGGAGCTGGACGAAGGTGCGCGTACTCTTCTGGACAACATCATTCAGTACATCCAGGCCGATGCTGGCGTCTTTTCAGTGCAGATCAATGGCTTTACGGATACCGCCGGAAACAATCGTGACAACCTCGAGTCCTCCCGTGTGCGGGCTTTCCTGGTGCATCAGTATCTGGTGGATCGCGGCGTCAACGAAGCCATGCTGGAAACCCGTTTCTTCGGCGAAACGGAGGAGTATCTGATCGTGCGCAACGAGCGTACGGACGCGGACCGTGACCGCAATCGCCGCGTGACACTTTTCCTGCAACGCCGCTGACCTGGCTGCAAGCGCAGGCCCGGAGGCTGTGGGAGCGGGCTTGCCCGCGACAAATACGCGAGTTCGCTTGCAAGCAAGCTCCCACACCAGCTGCCTCACCAGCGCCCACACCAGCGCCCACACCGGCGCGTGTTTTCAATCTTCCGTCTTGTTCTTGAATTCGCACAGGTCTTCCATCAGGCACGAGCCGCAGCGGGGCTTGCGCGCCGTGCACACATAACGGCCATGCAGGATCAGCCAGTGATGGGCATCCAGTAGATAATCCTTCGGCACATGCTTCAGCAGATTCTTCTCCACTTCCAGTACATTTTTTCCTGGCGCGAGCCCCGTACGATTGGAGACACGAAAAATATGCGTGTCCACTGCCATCGCAATCTGCCGGAACGCAGTGTTCAATACGACATTCGCTGTCTTGCGTCCCACGCCAGGCAAGGCCTCAAGCGCTGCTCGCTCGTCGGGCACCTCGCCGTGGTGAAGAGAGATCAGTGCGGCGCAGGTATTGATGATGTTTTCGGCCTTGGTGTTGAACAGTCCGATGGTCCTGATGTACTGCTTGAGGCCGTCAACGCCCAGCGCCTGCATGGTCTCGGGTGTGTTCGCCACCTTGAAAAGGGGCCGTGTGGCCTTGTTCACGCTCACATCAGTCGCCTGGGCTGACAGGATCACGGCAATCAGCAGCTCGAAGGTAGACGAGTATTCCAGTTCCGTAACCGGAGCAGGATTCTCTGCCTGCAGCCGGCGAAACATCTCAGCACGGGTATGTTTGTTCATGGTCAGCCTGGCGCTCAGCCCTTCACGGGGGTGTGAAGATAACTGCCAGACACCACCACTTTTGATTCATTGGACAGACTGACATCGTCGCGATCGGTTTCCCTGACCTGCTGCAACCTGGCCTTGCGTTCCTTCGCACGTGCGACAGCTGCCGCGATGTCTGCCTGAGCCTGCGCCGGGTTCAAAAGCACTGTTGAATGAGGGGGCGATGGCTGCACAGCTGCAATTGTGCTTTGGGCGGCTTCGCGACCGCGAGCAGCCGCGACTGCTTCGCGTCGCGACTGTTGCTCGTTGCGCTGGACAGCAATTCTTGTGTTGCGCGCCTGGTAGCGATTCCGCCATTGCCGACTGAGAATTCCGGAATCCGTCGTGGCCGGCGCGGCGGCCGCCATGGATGCCAAAGGCAGCATGTCAATGCAGTCCACCGGACAGGGGGCCACGCACAGATCACACCCTGTGCACTCGGCACTGATGACAGTGTGCATGCGCTTTGAAGCGCCCATGATGGCGTCTACCGGGCAGGCCTGAATGCATTTGGTGCAGCCGATGCATTCGGCCTCTCGAATGTAGGCGACGCGGCGCTCCTGCTCTAAGCCATGCTCCGGATCGAGCGCAATGACCGGGCGACCGAGCAGTTCAGCCAGTGCCTGGATAGTGGCACTGCCGCCAGGAGGGCACTTGTTGATGGCGCCACCCGTGCTGAGTTCCTCGGCGTAAGGCAGACAGCCGGCATGGCCGCATTTCCCGCACTGGGTCTGCGGCAGCAGCGCGTCGATAAGAGGAATCAAGGCTGCATTCATGGTCGTGTCACAAAGGTCAGAATAGTGTTCATCACCGCGTTCATCTGTGCACAGGTCTCCGCGGGCTCGCTTAGAATACTGGCGGCGTCCTGCACAAAACGGCCACCCTGGGCGTGCTCCAGTTCTTCGGCACAGCCTTCGACAATGGCGCGCGCACTGTCGGGAGTCGTCTCGAGATGACACTGCAGCCCGATCACGCGTTTGCCGAACTGAAACACCTGATTGGCGCAGCCGATGCTGCCGGCCAGACGGGTGGCGCCCTCTGGCATTGCGAAGGTCTCTCCGTGCCAATGGAACCCACGGGTGGTCTCGGGCAGGCGCAACAGATGCTGCTCCTGATCCATGACCGGACGTGCCACGATATCGAACCAGCCGATCTCCTTCTGCAGACCCGGATAGATCCGCGAGCCCAGCGCGCCCGCGATCAGCTGTGCACCCAGGCAGATGCCGACGACGGCCTTGCCGGCAGCAATGGCGTCTGCGATGAAGCGCTTTTCTTCGGTCAGCCACGGCAGGGCAGTTTCGTCGTTGACGCTCATGGGCCCGCCCAGGACGATCAGCAGGTCGACATCGGCCAAGGCTGGCAGGGTGGGGTCGGCAAGGAAGTGGGTATAGCGCGTCCGGGCACCCTGCGCCTGCAGCCAGTCGGTGATGCAGCCGGGGCCTTCGAAAGGCACATGCTGGAAGATGTGGGCGTTCATGGGAGCTCCGTCGCAGGGGTTGTCGGCATTCTACTGGAAGTCGGGCAGCAGATGCCAAAGGTGACTGTTCGCGGGCAGGGCCCGCTCCCACTGCATGGACAGCTCATGGAGTCGCGCGGCTGGGAGCCGCAGTCGGATTCGGTTATGCTCGCACGCTCGCAATGCCATACACGGACGCCCGCCCATGTACCAACACCTGGAACTCGTGCTGCAATCCTGGATTACCGCAGCCAACGCTGAAAATTTCTGGTGGCAGTTCTTCATTCTGACAATTGCAGCGGCGTTGGCCTCCCTTGTGAATCACCGACTGCAGCGCTTGCTGCAGGATTCAGCCGGCATCAGCGGCATCTCGTTCCGACATCTTGCTCTGCAAAGTTTGCAGCGCCTGTTGTGGCCAGTGTCGGCACTGCTGGTGGTGATCGTTGGACGCGCGATCCTTGGCTGGTACGCCGCGCCTGTGGCGCTGGTGGATATTGCCATGCCTGTGTTGATTGCGCTGGCAGCGGTGCGGGTATCGGTCTATGTCCTGCGCAAGGCATTTACCGACAACCCCATGGTGCGCTCGTCTGAAAGTGCCATTGTTCTGCTGGTATGGGGCGTGGTGATTCTGCACCTGCTGGGCTGGTTGCCCGACGTACTGGCGATGCTGGACGCCGTTGCCATCGAACTGGGAACAGTGCGCGTCTCCGTATTGTCAGCACTGCAGTTCATCATGATGGTCGGCGTGGCCTTCACGTTGGCCATATGGCTGTCGGAAGTCATCAATCGTCAGCTGCAGAGCGCCGGACTCACCCCCAGCATGCAGGTTGGGATCAGCAAGTTCAGTCGTTTCCTGCTCATCACCCTGGCATTTCTGATAGCGCTCAATGCGGCGGGCATCGACCTCAGTTCGCTGGCCATCTTCGGTGGCGCGCTGGGCGTAGGGCTTGGCTTCGGTCTGCAGCGCATTGCCTCGAACTTCATCTCCGGTTTCATTCTGGTGTTTGATCGCTCCATCAAGCCCGGCGATATCATCACTGTGGGGCAGAATACTGGCAGCGTGCATGAACTGCGGGCGCGGTATGTGGTGGTGCGCAATCGTGAAGGGGTGGACACTCTGATCCCCAACGAGAATCTGATTACCTCCGAAGTAGTGAACTGGAGTTTCGTGGACCGCAACGTGCGCACTGCCATCTCCGTGCAGTGCAGCTACAAGGATGATCCCGAGCAGGCCATGGCACTGATGCTCGAGAGCGCGTCAGCCTCACCGCGAGTTCTGACTGATCCCGCGCCAGTGGTACGCCTGATCGGCTTTGGGGAGAATGGCATGGACCTGCAGCTGCAGGTCTGGGTAAACGATCCTGAGAACGGGTTTGCGAATGTGAAGTCGGACATCAATCTGGCTATCTGGCGGGCCTTCAAGGCGGCCGGGATCACCATGCCGTACCCGCAGCGGGATCTGCATATCACGAGCATGCCGGGCGCAGTTCCCGGTCTGACACAGGAAGACAGGAATGGCTGAAGAAAGACCTCTCATGCAACATCCGGAAATTCAATGCCGCGTGCGCGTGGCGCGTGGCGTCGACATCGCCGTCGGCCCCGGCAAGATGGAACTGCTGGAGGCGATTCGTGATGCCGGCTCGATCTCGGGCGGTGCCAGGCGCATGGGCATGAGTTACCGTCGGGCTTGGATGCTGGTGGAGACGATGAACAGCTGTTTCACTCAGCCCCTGGTTGCCACCTCGACGGGCGGGCGTGCCGGGGGCGGCGCGAAAGTGACAGAGCAGGGCGAGGCTGTGCTGCGCATCTATGCGGCGATGATGGCCGAGGTGGAAGCGGTGGCGCAGCGGCATCTGCAGCCCCTGCTGCCGTCGCTGGTGAGCAAGCCCGTGGAGACAGCCGGGAGCTGACTGAATGAGCGGGCATGCAGTATGATCTGCGCCCCTTGAATACGAATACCTGAACTGCAACTGCGAGTGGAGAAGAACGTGAAGAAATGGCAATGCATGGTGTGTGAGTTCATCTATGATGAAGCCCTGGGCTACCCCGAAGACGGTATTCCGCCCGGCACGCGATGGGAAGATGTACCGGAGAGCTGGACCTGCCCCGACTGTGGTGTGAGCAAGGAAGATTTCTACATGGTGGAAATTGCATGACACGCCGCATCCTCGTCACCAGCGCGCTGCCCTATGCCAACGGCCCCATTCACCTTGGCCATGTGATGGAAGCCGTGCAGACCGACATCTGGGTGCGTTTCCAGCAGCTCAAGGGTGAAGACTGCGTCTATGTCTGCGCCGATGACACCCACGGCACCGCCATCATGCTGCGGGCCGAAAGCGAAGGCATTACGCCCGAGGCTTTGATCGCCCGCGTGCAGGCCGAACATGAAAGCGACTATGCCGGTTTCAATATCGGCTTCGCGCAGTTTCACTCGACACACGCGCCCGAGAACGAGCGCCTGTCGCAGGATTTCTACCGCCGTGTGCGCGATGCCGGCTTCATCAACCGACGACGCATCACGCAGCTGTTCGACCCCGAGAAGAATCTGTTTCTGGCCGATCGGTTCATCAAGGGGACCTGCCCCAAGTGCAGAACCCCGGATCAGTACGGCGACAACTGCGAAGCCTGCAATGCCACATACAGCCCGTCCGACCTGATTGACCCGCGCTCCACACTCTCGGGCGCCACGCCCGTCGAAAAGGAGTCCGAGCACTACTTCTTCGCGCTGCCTGCCTTTACGGAGATGCTCAAGACCTGGACGCGCAGCGGCACGCTGCAGGAGTCTGTAGCGAACAAACTGAATGAATGGCTGGAAGGTGGCCTGCAGGAATGGGACATCAGCCGCGATGCGCCGTACTTCGGCTTCGAGATTCCGGACGCACCGGGCAAGTATTTCTACGTCTGGCTGGATGCGCCCGTGGGCTACATGGCCAGCTTCGAGGTGTTCTGCAAGCGAAGCGGTTATGACTTCGATGCCTACTGGAAGCCCGGTCACGACACCGAGCTTTATCACTTCATCGGCAAGGACATCGTCAACTTCCACACACTGTTCTGGCCGGCCATGCTGAGCAGCGTGGGCTATCGCACGCCCACCGGCGTGTTCGTGCACGGCTTCGTCACTATCAACGGTCAGAAGATGTCGAAGTCACGTGGCACCTTCATCAACGCCAGCGATTATCTGGCGCATCTGGATCCGGAGTATCTGCGCTACTACTTTGCCGCCAAGCTCTCCAGCGCTGTGGATGATCTGGATTTGAATCTCGAAGACTTCGTGGCACGGGTGAACTCAGACCTGGTGGGCAAAGTGGTGAACATTGCCAGCCGCTGTGCCGGCTTCATCAGCAAGGGCTTTGACGGAATGCTGTCTGCAACCTCCAGCGAGCCTGCTCTGGTCGCCGAGTTCCAGGCCGCGAAAGACGAGGTCGCCGCGCACTACGAGAGCCGCGACTACAGCAAGGCGCTGCGCCAGATCATGGCGCTGGCCGACAAGGCCAACGCGTACATCGCCGACAAGGCGCCCTGGACGCTGGCCAAGACGGACAAGCAGTCGCCCGAGGTGCAGGCCATCTGCAGCACTGGTATCAACCTGTTCCGCCTGATCATGAGCTATCTCAAGCCCGTGCTGCCCTCGATGACCGCGCGCGCCGAAACCTTCCTGGCCATCGCGCCGCTGCAGTGGGACAGTGTTGACTCCGTGCTGCTCGCCCACCGCATCGGCAGCTTCACGCCGCTGCTGACGCGCATTGAGCCGGACAAGGTGGCCGCGATGATGGCGTCTGCCGGAGCGTGTGCTGCTGCAGCTGCGGGAGTCAGCCCTGTAGGAGCAGGGTCTGTGGGAGCGGGCTTGCCCGCGAATGAAGTTCGCTTGCAAGCAAGCTCCGACAGTGCCGATTCCCCCCTCGCCAAGGACCCGCTCGCCCAAGAAATCGCCTACCCTGACTTCGCGAAGATCGACCTGCGCATCGCCCGCATCCTCAATGCGGAACACGTGGAAGGCGCCGAGAAACTGCTGAAGCTGCACCTGGACCTGGGCCTTGGCGCCGACGGGCAGCCCGTGCTGCGTACGGTGTTCTCCGGCATCAAGTCTGCGTACGACCCTGCCAGGCTGGTCGGGCGACTGACGGTGCTGGTCGCCAATCTGGCGCCCCGCAAGATGAAGTTCGGCATGTCCGAAGGCATGGTGCTGGCCGCTGGCCCTGGCGGAAAAGACATCTGGTTGCTGCAGCCTGACAGTGGCGCTCAGCCGGGGATGCGGGTGGTGTGAGCTGTGCACCAGCAGGCCTGGAACCAAGGAGAACACGGTACATGCCGACAGGCCGCAATTTACTACTGACTGTGCTGTTTCTTCTTGTGTCCGCGTCTTTCCTGCAGGCGCAGGACGCCGCAGTGCTGCGTGGCCCGGCTGAGTCTGCGACACTGCACCCCGCCGTGGTGCTGGAGCAACGTATCATCGGCCACATTGACGCCCTGGGAATTACCGGTGAGCAGGAGCCCCCGTTTCGCGTGGCCATGCAGCAGGTGGCAACACTGGAGGCGACCGAGGGCGCCGGCATGGCCCGCGAGGCTCTGTTGAACAGGATTGTCGAGATTGTCGCGACGGTGCTGTATCCCACGCAGGTCGCAGAATTCCGGGAGCGGGAGATTTTGCGGTCGCAATTGTGAGGTGCACATCGAGCACTTTCCTTCCTGGCGCCGGTGTTCTCCGAGTACCGGGGCGAGTGCTACTATAGTGATACTTGCTGTGGAGGCAGATTCAATGAAAGTGGAGCTGGTCACCAATCTGAAGCGTCAGGCGACAAAAATTCTTGCTGATCTGCGCGAGACGAAGGAAGCCGTGCTGATCACCGAACACGGATTGCCATCGGCGTATCTCGTGGATGTCGATGACTATGAGTTCATGCAACGCAGACTGGCCCTTCTTGAGGGGCTGTCCAAGGGAGAACGCGCTATCCTTGACGGGAGAACTCTCTCTGCTGAGCAGGCAAGGATGCGAATGCAAAAGTGGCTGAAGTAATCTGGACTGAACCCGCATTTGATCAACTGAATGAGATTGCCGAATACATTGCACTGGACAAGCCGGGTGCTGCGTCCACTCTGGTTGAGAAAGTGCTTTCGGCCGTAGAGCACCTGCAGCTGTTTCCAGAGGCAGGCCATGTCCCGCCCGAATTGCCGCAGTCTGTTTACCGGGAGCTTTACGTCAGGCCCTGTCGCATTTTCTACAGGCAGGACAATGAAGTCATCTTTATACTGTATGTCATGCGTGAAGAGAGGCAGTTGCGTCAGTATCTTCTGGAAAGCAGTGCTGAGTGAAACCGCTGCCTGAAAATTTCCGTTGAACATGAGAGCCAACATGTCCCTTCAATCTGCCCCCACCGCCTGCACCCACATGCTCATCCGACGCCCGGTTGCTGTTGTCTTCGAGGCCTTCATGGACCCAGCCATCACCAGCCGTTTCTGGTTCAGTCGTGGCAGTGCGCGGCTGGAGAAGGGCAGCACCGTCACCTGGCACTGGGACATGTACGATGTGTCTGCCGATGTGTCGGTGCTGGAGATCGAGCAGGAGAGCCGCATCGTGATCGGCTGGCCCACGCCGGTGGAATGGCAGTTCCAGCCCAAGGGCGAAGGCGCCACACTGGTCACCATCACCGCGTCCGGCTTCGAAGGCGATGACGACACTCGCGTCACGCAGGCCATAGACTCCATGGGCGGCTTCAGTTTTGTGCTTGCCGGCTGCAAGGCCTGGCTGGAGCATGGTATCGCCCTGAATCTGGTGGCCGACCACAGCGGCGAGGCGCCGGCGTCGCCGCCCCGAACGCCGGTGATCCTGATGCCCGACGCGGGGCGGGACTATCCGATGGGCCGCATCCGCGCACTGTTCAAGGCCGACGGTGAGGAGACGCGCTATCGCTATTCCATCTCCGAATGGTGGTTGGAGCCCCTCTGCACCGGGCCGGGCACTCACCGGCATCAGGAAGACGACATCTTCTACGTACTTGAGGGCACCATGAGCATTCTGGTGGGCGACACCTGGCATCAGGCTCCCAAGGGCGCCTTCGCGCTGGTGCCCGGTGGCACGCCTCATGATTTCGAGAACCGTGGCAGCGTGCGGGCGGGCTTGTTGAATATCTCCGTGCCTGGCGGCTTCGAGCCGGAGATGCCGGGGATCTCGGCGTGGTTTCTGGAGAATCCGCCGGGCAAGCCGGCCACAACGGAATGACTAAAACAACACTGACAGGAAGGAGTTTTGCAATGAAGCGAGCGGGATGGATCATGACGGGCTTGTTTGCGCTGTTCATGCTGGGCGCGTCGGTGACGCCGAAATTTCTGGGCATGGCCGCAGCGTCCGACTCCCTGGTCGCCATTGGCTGGTCGCCCGACTATCTGCTGCTGATCGGCTGCATCGAACTGCTGGCGACAGTCCTGTTCGTGCTGCCCCGTTCTGCCTTGGCCGGGGCGGTGCTGATGACAGCGGTACTCGGCGCGGCACTGGCGAGTCACCTGCGGGCTGGCAGCCCGCTGTTCAGTCACACGCTGTTCAGCGTGTACCTCGGTGTTTTCATGTGGGCGGCGTTGTATCTGCGTGATGAACGCATCCGTCGCGTCCTGCCCTTGCTCGCGGACTAGCCCCATGTACATTCCGAAAGCCTTCGAAGCCCCCGCTGTCGCTGCGATGCAGACACTGATGCGCGCGCATCCGCTGGCCGCGCTGGTCACGCTCTCGCCGTCAGGGCTT
>Ga0255127_1000108_pt1 | contig 44466 bp, 39 predicted proteins | sample Law_Miss_RepB_8d_FD_188555 | JGI IMG/M metagenome (GOLD analysis project Ga0255127, IMG submission 188555) | Freshwater microbial communities from St. Lawrence River, New York, United States - Law_Miss_RepB_8d | ecosystem: Environmental > Aquatic > Freshwater > River | place: USA: New York...
GGGGGGCATGAACCATCAGATTGTAAGCAGGCCACAGATCGCATGGACCGCATTCAAAACCCGTGTTTCAGGGTGTACGATCACGGCTTTGCTTGGCTGCTTGATCATTGACGTCCATGAACCCGTTTTTCTTTTCTGCGCGGTGGTTGATCCCGCTCTTGAGCCTGTTGTTGGCAGGCGTCCTGAGCCCCTCTGCCCGGGCCCAGTTCAGGGTAGAGGTCACGGGTGTTGGGCTGACCCAGTTGCCGGTGCTGGTGGCGCCCTTCAAAGGCGAGGCCCAGGCGCCGCAGAAAATGGCCAGCATCATCCAGGCCAATTTGTCCCGTACCGGCCAATTCAAGCTGTTGCCCACTGGCCAATTGTCACTGGATGAAATGAGCCGACCCGATTGGCCAGCCCTGCGGGCATGGTCGGCCGAAGCCTTGCTTGCCGGCTCGGTCACCCGGCTGGCCGATGGCCGTTTCGATGTCCGTGCACGCCTTTGGGACGCGGTCAAAGGACAGGAAAAAGCCGACTTCAGGGACACGGTCGGCCCTGCCGATTTGCGCCTGTCGGCCCATCGGCTGTCTGACTGGGTTTACCAGCAATTGACAGGCACGCCGGGCGTGTTCACTTCCCGCATCAGTTATGTGACCAAAGCTGGAGGACGCTACAACTTGTGGGTGGCGGACTCGGACGGCGAGGGCGCGCGCTCGGCCATCAACAGCCCTGAGCCCATCATTTCTCCCTCCTGGTCGCCCAAGGGCACCCACCTGGCCTATGTCTCGTTTGAAAACCGCAAGCCGGTGATTTATGTCCATGAATTGGCCACCGGTCAACGCCGTGAGGTGGCCAATTTCAAGGGGTCCAACAGCGCCCCGGCATGGTCGCCGGATGGGCGTGCCATCGTGGCGACTTTGAGCCGCGATGGGGGCTCGCAGCTTTGGCGTGTGAACCTGCAAGGGGGTGAACCCCAGCGTTTGACGGGTGGCAGCATCAACACCGAGCCGGCTTTTTCGCCGGACGGGCAAACGCTTTTCTTTGTCAGTGACCGAGGCGGCAATCCGCAGATTTACAAAATGCCCGCTCAGGGGGGGCCTGCCGAGCGGGTGACCTTTTCAGGCGCTTACAACATTTCTCCTGCCCTCAGTCCGGATGGCCGCTGGCTGGCCTATGTGTCCCGCGCCGAGGGCGGATTCAAGCTCCATGTGATGGACCTGGCCTCGGGCCAGGTCGCTGCGCTGACCGACACCACGGCCGATGAGCGCCCCAGCTTTGCGCCCAACAGCCGCTTGCTGGTGTATGCCACCCAGCAAGGCGGCGAGGCGCTCATGACCACCACGCTCGATGGCCGGGTCAAAACCCGTCTGGCAGGTCAGGGCGGGGATTTGCGCGAGCCGCACTGGGGCCCGGCGCGTCCTTGAGAATTCGATTTATTTTTTTCCATGAGGTTGATTATGAAAATGCAAATGGGGTCTGTCTTTTTGTTCTGCGCTTTGCTGGTGGGTTGTGCTTCAGGCGTGAAGCTGGACGAGGTACCTGTCGAGGACAGAGCGGCCACATCGGCCACATCGGCCAATTCAGGCGCTGCGGTGGCCGTTCAGGGGATCGGTGCCGGTCAAGGTGCAGCCCAAACAACTGTGGCCAACGTGTCGGTGCAATCCAGGGCGGCTGGACAAGGTCCGGTGGGTGTGGCGCACGTGGTCTTTTTTGACTATGACAGCTTTGTGATCCGTGCCGAGGCGCGGCCTGTGATTGCCTCCCATGCCCAATTTTTGATGGGCAACAAGCAACGCAAAGCCAGTTTGGAAGGCCACACCGATGACCGCGGTGGCCGCGAGTACAACTTGGCGCTGGGTCAAAAGCGTGCGGATGCGGTCCGGCAAGCCCTGAGTTTGCTGGGCGTGCCCGAGTCCCAACTCGAGGCGGTGAGTTTCGGCAAGGAGAAGCCCATGTCTGAAGGCGGCTCCGACAGCGACCAGGCGAAGAACCGCCGCGTTGAAATCCGTTATTGAGATTCGCCATGTCCCCAGTTGCATTTGGACTGAAAAAATCCAGCATCGCCTTGGCGCTTGTGACGAGCGCTCTGGTCGGCAACGCCCATGCCGCCTTGTTCGGCGATGACGAAGCCCGCCGAGCCATTCTGGACCTGCGCCAGCGCCTGGAGCAGTCCCAAATTGCCAACAAAGCGCAGTTGGATCAGATCGCTCAAATCGCTCTGCAGCAAAGTCAGGCTCAGACGCAGGCCCAAACTCAGGCCATCGCGCAGTTGCGCTCGGCTTTGCTGGATTTGCAAACCCAAATTGACAAGCTGCGTGCCGAACTGGCCCAAAGCCTGGGTGCGCAGGAGCGTCTTGCCCGAGACCTGACCGAGTTGCAGTTGCGGCAAAAGGACGCCTTGATCGTTGTGGATGACCGTTTGCGCCGTTTTGAGCCCATCAAGGTCAGCATCGATGGTCGCGAGGTCATGGTGGAGCCGGCCGAAAAAGCCGACTTTGACCGCTCCATGGCACTGTTTCGCCAGGCCGATTTTGCGGCAGCCCAGTCGGCACTGGCCGGATTTGTGACCCGTTACCCCACCAGCGCGTATTTGCCTTCGGGGCTTTTCTGGCTAGGCAATGCGCAATATGCCAACAAGGCCTACAGGGACGCGATGGCCAATTTCCAGCGTCTGCTGAGCGAATTCCCGGCGCATCCGCGAGCGCCGGAAGCCATGCTCGCGGTCTCCAATGTGCAGGTCGAACTGAAAGACATCAAAGGGGCCCGAAAAACGCTGGAAGACCTGATCAAAGCCCATTCTGGATCGGAAGCGGCGACGACGGCGCGCGAACGTTTGACCCGTTTGCGTTGATTGTTCATGCCTGCCTTCACAGCCGATGATCTCCAGAGTCTGAAGGTCCACATCTGGGTCATCGGCTTTGGGCTGTCGCTGCTGACGGGTTTTTTGGTTCACCGCGGCCATTTCTGCACCATGGGGGCCATCAGTGACTGGGTGGTCATGCGCGATGCCACACGCTTGCGTCAATGGGCTTTGGCTTTGGCCGTGGCGATAGCCGGCTTCGGTGCCATGGCCTGGTTGGGCTGGCTCAGCCCTGAGAACACCATCTATGCGACCCACCACCTGGCTTGGCTGTCGGGGCTTGTGGGCGGCGCCACATTTGGGGTGGGCATGGTGCTGGCATCCGGTTGCAGCAGCAAATCGCTGGTGCGCTTGGGCGCCGGCAATTTGAAATCCCTGGTGGTGTTGCTGGCGATGGCCGTCACGGGCCTGGCCACCCTGAAGGGCCTGACCGCCGTCTGGCGCGTCCATCACCTCGACCCTGTTGGTGTGACCTTGCCGCATGGCCCATTTGCCGCTCAATGGTTGTCTGCCCTGACCGGATGGCCATTGCCCGATGCTGGGGGGGTGTCTGCTGCCTTGGTCGCGGTGTTGTTGCTGGTCTGGGTGGTCAAAGGGCGGGGGTTCAACACCCTGCTCAATTGGGTCACGGGGGCTGGCTTGGGCCTCTTGGTGGTGGCGTTCTGGTGGCTCAGCGGCGTGTTCGGTTTCTTGCCGGAGCACCCCGACACCCTGGAGCCGGTTTTCCTGACCACGCACAGTGGCCGCATGGAGGCCCTGAGCTTTACCGCACCTGTGGCTTACTGGCTGGATGCTCTGTTGTACTACAGCGATGGCAGCAAGCGCTTGACCTTGGGCATGGTCACCGCAGCCGGGGTGTTGTCGGGGGCTTGCATCAGCGCCGTGTGGCAGGGCTCGTTTCGCTGGGAGAGTTTCACCCACCAGGCCGACCTGGTCCGCCACCTCTGGGGGGGCAGTCTGATGGGCATCGGTGGCGTGCTGGCCATGGGCTGCACCTTCGGTCAGGGGCTGACGGGCCTGTCCACCTTGAGCCTGGGCAGCTTGGTGTCGGTCCTGGGTATTTTTCTGGGCGCCACAGCAGCCTTGCAGTGGCAAATGCGTCACGACTGATGGACCCGAACACCTTGCTTCAACAGCCCTTGCCGAGTGCGGCGCATCAGGTGCTGCCCACCACCGATGCCTCTGCCATGCCGGCGTCCGATGCGCAGCGACGCTTTGGGGGGCTGCAGCGCCTGTACGGGCTCGCAGGTGCGCAGCGCATCCGGCAAGCGCATGTCGCCGTGGTGGGGCTGGGCGGTGTGGGTTCCTGGTCTGCAGAGGCACTGGTGCGTTCGGGCGTGGGGCGCTTGACGCTGATCGACATGGACCACATCGCCGAGTCCAACATCAACCGTCAAATCCATGCATTGACCTCGACCACCGGGCAATCCAAGGTGCTGGCCATGCAGGACCGCATGGCCCTCATCAACCCGGATTGCAGGGTGGATGTGGTGGACGATTTTGTGAGCCCCGAAAATTGGCCCGCCTTGATGCCCGAAAGGCCCGATGCCCTGATCGATGCCTGCGATCAGGTCAAGGCCAAAGTGGCCCTGGCGCATTGGGCCATGCAGTGGCAACTGGGGTTCGTCACCGTGGGGGCTGCGGGCGGCAAACGCCTGGCCCACAAGGTGGATGTGGACGATCTGTCCCGCATCACCCATGACCCCTTGCTGGCACAGCTGCGCTACCGCCTGCGCAAGCACCACCAGGCCGCTCGGGGCGAGCAGCGCATGGGTGTTCGAGGCGTCTTCAGCCGCGAGGCGGTGGCCCCGCCCGATGCGTCTTGCGCGATGGACAGCGATGGTTCACTCAACTGCCATGGTTACGGTTCGGTGGTCAGCGTCACCGCCACTTTTGGCATGTGCGCGGCCTCTGAAATTTTGAATTTTCTGGCCGACCCAGCCAATCAGCGGAAAATTTAAGGCTATAATCTGAGTCTTGCTGCAGGGTCCCGGCTGTGCAGCAAAGGGACCATAGCTCAGTTGGTAGAGCAGCGGACTTTTAATCCGTTTGTCGTGGGTTCGACCCCCGCTGGTCCCACCAATTCAAAAGCACTTTGTATTTGCGTACAAAGTGCTTTTTTCATGTCTGCAGGCAAAGGGAGGCGCGTCACCGTCCGGATGCCGCCCCGGCCTGATCCTCGCCCTCAGGCCATGGCCTGCAGCTGCTCGGTCAACTCCAGCCAGCGCTCTTCCAGGGTGGCCATTTCTTCCGTCAGGGCTTTCAGGCGCCGGCCGGCCTCGGCGATCTCGGTGGGCGGCAGTGGGGTGCTCAGTTGCTGCTCCAATGCACTTTTTTCGTGCTCGATCACCGCCATGCGCTGCTCGTTTTGCTCCAGTTCGCGCTTGAGCGGCCGGCTTTGCGTGGCCAGTTGCTGGCGCCTCAGGGCGTCTTGCTTGCGTTGTTCGGCGCTGCTGAGTGCCGAGGCCGGCGCGGGGCTGGTGGCCAGGTTTGCAACCGGGGCCGGCGCTGGCTTGGGCGCTTCGGCAGGCGTCGCTGCGGCGGTGGTGGCTGCGGCGGGTGGCGTGGCGTTTTTGGCTGAGTTTTTGGCTTCTTCGCGCAGGCGCTTGGATTCGTCGAGCAGGTACTTCTGGTAGTCGTCCAGGTCGCCATCAAAGGGTTCGACCTTGCCGCGGCCCACCATCCAGAACTCGTCGCACACGGCGCGCAGCAGGGCGCGGTCGTGGCTGACCAGCATCACGGTGCCTTCGAACTCGTTGAGCGCCATCGACAGCGCTTCGCGGGTGGCCAGGTCCAGGTGGTTGGTGGGTTCGTCCAGCAGCAGCAAATTGGGCCGTTGCCACACGATCATGGCCAGCACCAGGCGCGCCTTTTCGCCGCCGCTCATGGTGCCCACGGCCTGTTTGACCATGTCGCCAGAAAAGTTGAAGGTGCCCAGGTAGTTGCGCAAATCTTGCTCGCGGCTGGGCTCGCCACTGCCCAGCTCTTTGGCCAGGCGGATCATGTGCTCCAGCGGGTTGTCCTGCGGGTGCAGCACGTCGAGTTCCTGCTGGGCAAAGTAGCCGATGTTCAGGCCCTTGCCCTCGGTCAAGGTGCCGGCCAGTTGCGGCATGGTGCGGGCAATGGTTTTGACCAGGGTCGACTTGCCCTGGCCGTTGGCGCCCAGAATGCCGATGCGTTGCCCGGCCAGCACCGATTTGCTCACGCCTTGCAAGATGGCTTTGGGCTCGCCCTCGACCAGGTAGCCAAAACTGGCCTCGCTGATGGCCAGCATCGGGTTGGGCAGGTTGTTCGGTTCCTTGAACTCGAAGGTGAATTCCGCCTCGGCCAAGAGGGGCGCCACTTTTTCCATGCGCTCCAGGGCCTTGACCCGGCTTTGTGCCTGCTTGGCTTTGCTGGCCTGCGCCTTGAAGCGGTTGATGAACTTTTGCAGGTGCGCGATCTTGTCTTGCTGCTTGGCAAACGAGGCCTGTTGCAGCTCGATTTGCTGGGCGCGCAAAATCTCAAACGCGGTGTAGTTGCCGCCGTAGCGGGTCAGCTTGGCGTTTTCGATGTGCAGCGTCACATCGGTCACCGCATCCAAAAATTCCCGGTCGTGGCTGATCACGATCATGGTGCCGGCGTAACGCTGCAGCCAGGCCTCCAGCCAGACCAACGCGTCCAGGTCCAAGTGGTTGGTGGGTTCGTCCAGCAGCAAGATGTCGGACGGGCACATCAGCGCCCGCGCCAGTTGCAGCCGCATGCGCCAGCCGCCTGAGAAACTGTTGACCGGTTGGTTGAGCTCATCGACCCGAAAGCCCAGGCCCAGAATCAAGGCTTCGGCGCGGGGCAGGGCGTCGTGCTCGCCCGCGTCGGCCAGGTCGGTGTAGACATGGGCCATCTCCATGCCGTCGCCGCTTTCTTCGGCGGCGGCCAAGCGCTCGCGCAGCTCGGCCAGGCGCGTGTCGCCCTCCAGCACAAAGGCGCTGGCGGCTTGGTCGGTTTCGGGCATGTTCTGCGCCACCTGGGCCATGCGCCAGGCTTTGGGCATGTCAAAGTCGCCGCCGTCTTCGTGCAGCGTGCCGTTGAGCAGGGCGAACAAGGTGGACTTGCCCGCGCCGTTGCGCCCGACCAGGCCGACTTTTTCGCCGGGGTTGAGGGTGACCGAAGTCTGGTCGAGCAAGACTTTGGTGCCGCGGCGCAGGGTGACGTTTCTGAGATTGATCATGAATAAGTTGGCCCCGGAACCGATCCGGGGTGTGGGCCCAAACCAGGGTCAGGCCAGGGATTCAAAAAAGTCCAATAGGGCAGCTCGGGTGATGAGCAAGACTTGGTCCTCGCCTGCACTGGTGTCCAGCCAGACGACTTCCAGACCAGAAAAGGCCGTTTCAAAGTGCTCGCGTTCGTTGCCGATCTCCAGCACCAGCACCGCCTCGGGGGCCATGCGGGAGGGGGCGTCTTGGAACAAATGCCGCACAAAGTCCATGCCGTCCGTGCCGCCGGCCAGGGCCAGTTCGGGCTCGGCACGGAACTCGGCCGGCAGCGCTCGCATGCTGGCCTCGCAAACATAGGGCGGGTTGCACACAATCAAATCAAAAGGCCCGGGCAGTGCGCTCAGGCCGTCGCTGTGCACCAGCTGGACCCGCTCTTGCAGACCGTGGCGCTCCAGGTTGATGGCGGCCACGGCCAGCGCATCGCTGGAGATGTCGGCCCCGGTGACCTGCACCTCGGGCCAGGCCAGCGCCGCCAGCACCGCCAGGCTGCCGTTGCCGGTGCACAGGTCCAGCACGCGGGTGGTCTGGTCGCTGAGCCAGGCGTCGATGGTGCCGTCGGCCAGCACTTCGGCGATCAAGCTGCGCGGCACGATGGCGCGCTCGTCGATGTAAAAGGACACGCCCTGCAGCCAGGCCTCTTGCGTGAGGTAAGCGGCCGGCTTGCGGGTGGCGATGCGCTCGCCGATCAGGGCGGTGCAGGCCGCTTGCTGCTCGGGCTTCACGGCTTGGTGGCCCACCTCGTCCAGATCACTGTCCAGCGGCATGCCCAGACGCCAGAGCACCAGCCAGACGGCTTCGTCAAAGGCGCTCTGGGTGCCGTGGCCAAAGGCCACTGGGGCTTGCGCCAGGCGCTCGGCCGATTGCCCGATCAGCGCGGCCACAGTCAAACCGCTCATGCAGACAGGCCCGTGTTGAGCTGCTCGAGCGTGCGGCGATAGATGGCCTTGAGCGGTGCGATGTCGGCCAGCGCCACATGCTCGTTGACCTTGTGGATGGTCGCGTTGGGCGGGCCGAACTCGATCACCTGGGGGCAGATCTGGGCGATGAAGCGGCCGTCGCTGGTGCCGCCGGTGGTCGACAGCTCGGTGGCGAGACCGGTTTCATCGGCAATCGCTTGCTGGATCGCCGCCACCAAGGTGCCCGGTGTGGTCAAAAATGGCAGACCGCCAATGGTCCAGGCCAGGGTGTATTTCAGGCCATGCTGGTCCAGCACGGCGCACAGGCGCTGCTGCAGGCGCTCGGGCGTGGACTCGGTGCAAAAGCGGAAGTTGAAATCCACCACGCAGTCGCCGGGGATCACATTGCTCGCGCCGGTGCCCGCATGGATGTTGCTGACTTGCCAGCTGGTGGGCGGGAAGAAGGCATTGCCCTGGTCCCATTCGATGGCGACCAGCTCGGCCAGCGCCGGGGCCAGGCGGTGGATCGGGTTGTCGGCCAGGTGCGGGTAGGCGATGTGGCCTTGCACGCCATGCACGGTCAGCTTGCCGCTCATGGTGCCGCGTCGGCCGTTCTTGATCATGTCACCGGTCTGCTGCACCGAGGTGGGCTCGCCCACGATGCAGAACTGGGGCGCATCGCCCCGGGCTTTGAGTGTGTTGCACACCACCACCGTGCCGTCGAGCGCCGGGCCTTCTTCGTCGCTGGTCAGCAAAAAGGCGAGGCCCAAAGCCGGCTGGGGGTGGGCGGCCAGAAATTCCTGCACCGCCACCACCATGGCCGCCAGCGAGGTTTTCATGTCACTCGCCCCACGGCCAAACAGCTTGCCGTCTTGGTGGGTGGGGGTGAAGGGGTCGCTGTTCCATTGCGCCAGCGGCCCGGTGGGCACCACGTCGGTGTGGCCGGCAAAGGCCAGCGTCTGGCCGGAGGTGCCTGCGCGCTTGGCCCAGAGGTTGCGCACGCGGAAGCTGTCCGGTCCGGAATCCATGAATTCGCAGTCAAAGCCCAGCGGCCTCAAGGCCTCGGCGATCAGGTCCATGCAGCCGGCGTCTGCAGGCGTGACGGAGGGGCGGGCGATCAGCTGTTCGGCCAGGCGCAGGGTGTCGTGGCAGGTGTTCATGGTTCAGACCTTGCTCGGGTGGGTGCGCACAAAGCGGGCGATGCGCTCGGCCGCTTCCAAGCACTCGGCGGTTTCGGCCACCAGGGCCATGCGGATGCGTCCACGGCCCGGGTTGGCGCCGTTGACCTCACGCGCCAGGTAGCTGCCGGGCAGCACGGTGACGTGTTCCTTTTCATACAAAGCCTTGGCAAACGCCGCGTCGTCGCCCTGCCAGCCCTCAGGCACACCGGCCCAGAGGTAGAAGCTGGCGTCGGGCAGTTGCACGTCCAGCACCTGGGCCAGCACGGGCGTGACCTGGGCGAATTTGGTGCGGTACTGGTTGCGGTTGTCCACCACATGGGCTTCGTCGCCCCAGGCGGCGATGCTGGCCGCCTGCACCACCGGGCTCATGGCGCTGCCGTGGTAAGTGCGGTAGAGCAGGAACTGCTGGAGGATGGCCGCGTCGCCAGCCACAAAGCCGCTGCGCAGGCCCGGCACATTGCTGCGCTTGGACAGGCTGGTGAAGGCGATCAAGCGATCCAAGCCCCGGCCCAGTTGGGTGGCGGCTTCGAGGCCGCCCAGCGGCGGCTCATCGCGGAAGTAAATCTCGCTGTAGCACTCGTCCGAGGCGATCACAAAGCCATGCTGGTCCGACAGCGCCAACAGTTTTTGCCATTCGCTCAAGGGCATGACGGCACCGGTGGGGTTGCCGGGGGAGCAGACAAACACCAGTTGGGTGCGCGCCCAGACCTCGGGCGGCACGCTGTCCCAGTCGGGGGCAAAGTTGCGCGCCGGGTCGCTCGCCACAAAGTGCGGCGTGGCCCCGGCCAGCAAGGCCGCGCCCTCGTAAATTTGGTAGAAGGGGTTGGGGCTGACCACGGTGGCGCCTGGCCGCGTCGGATCGATCACGGTTTGGGTCAGGGCAAACAATGCTTCGCGCGAGCCGTTCACCGGCAGCACCTGAGTCGCGGCATGGAGCTGGAGGCCATAACGGCGTTGCACCCAGTCGGCGCAGGCCTGACGCAAGGCCGGCTCGCCGGCGGTGGCCGGGTAGCCCGCCAGGCCGGTGCCCAGGGCGTCGCTCAGGGCCTGCATGATGAAAGGGGGCGTGGCGTGCTTGGGCTCGCCGATGCCCAAGCTGATGTGGCGCTGGGCCGGGTTGGGCGTGACGGGAGCGAACAACTGGCGCAGCCGCTCGAAGGGGTAGGGCTGCAGCTTGGAGAGAAGGGGGTTCATGCCCCCGATTATCCGGGATGAAGCGGTCTTCAGCGCCTGCGCAAGAGGCCAGGGCCCCCAGACCGGGGGATTGGCCCGGCCCGCCGCGTGGGTGGGGGCCCTGCCTTGTGGCCGGTTTGGGCGATGCCACTCGGGTAATATTGGCGCTTTGCACTGTGTTGGCCACCCGGGCTGGCCAGTTTCACCGTTCCGATACCGCTGTGCGTCTCAATTCCATCAAGCTTTCGGGCTTCAAATCCTTTGCCGAACCCACCAATTTCATGCTGCCCGGGCAGCTGGTGGGCGTGGTGGGGCCCAACGGTTGCGGCAAATCCAACATCATGGACGCGGTGCGCTGGGTGCTGGGCGAGTCCAAGGCGTCGGAGTTGCGTGGCGAGTCCATGCAGGACGTGATCTTCAACGGCACCACCACCCGCAAACCCGCCAGCCGCGCCAGCGTGGAGCTGGTGTTTGACAACGCCGACCACCGCGCGGGGGGCCAGTGGGGCCAGTTTGCCGAAATCGCCGTCAAGCGCGTGCTCACCCGTGACGGCAACAGCAGTTACTACATCAACAACCAGCCGGTGCGCCGCCGCGATGTCCAGGACGTGTTTCTGGGCACGGGCCTGGGCCCGCGTGCCTACGCCATCATTGGCCAAGGCACCATCAGCCGCATCATCGAGTCGCGCCCCGAAGAGCTGCGCCTGTTCCTCGAAGAGGCCGCGGGTGTGTCCAAGTACAAGGAACGCCGCCGTGAGACCGAAAACCGCCTGTCCGATACGCGCGAGAACCTGACCCGGGTCGACGACATCCTGCGCGAGCTCAACGCCAACTTGGAAAAGCTGGAAAAACAGGCCGAAGTGGCCCAACGCTACAACACCCTGCAGGCCGACAGCACCCTCAAGCAACACCAGCTCTGGTTTTTGAAGCGCCAGGATGCCGAAAAAGACCAAGGCCGTATGAAGGCCGATGTGGAGCAGGCGGTCAATGCGCTGGAGTCGCGCATGGCCGATCTGCGCCACGTTGAGGCCGATCTGGAGACCATTCGCCAGGCCCACTACGCCGCCGGTGACCAGGTGAACCAGGCGCAAGGTGCTTTGTACGAGGCCAGCGCCGAGGTGGGGCGCCTGGAGGCCGAGATCCGCTTTGTGGTCGAAGGTCGCCAACGTGCCGAGCAGCGTCTGCAACAGCTGTTGGAACAAACCGGGCAATGGGGGACCCGCAGCCAGGACGCCCAGGCCGAGCTCGACACCCTGGCCGAACAAGCGGCCATGGCCGAAGACCAGAGCCTGACGCTGGCCGCCCAAGTGGAAGACCAGGCCATGGCCTTGCCCGACCTGGAGGAAGCCCTGCGCCAGGCCCAGCAAGACGCCACAGCCCAACGCGCCAGCGTCGTGCAGGTACAACAACAAATTGGCGTGCTGGCCGCTGACCAGCGCAACGTGCAAGAACAGTCGCGCCAGCTCGAGCTGCGCCGTGAACGCCTGATGTCCGACCGCAATGCCCTGACCGCGCCCGACGAAGGACGTCTGGTGCAGATGCAAGAGCAGTTGGCCGAGGCCGAGTCCCTGTCGGCCGAATCCGAGGCGCGTTTGCAAGAGCTGCAGGAGCAGGTGCCGGCGCTGGACGAAGACCGCCGTCTGCGCCAAAACGCCGTGAATCAGGAGTCTTCCAAACGCGCCGACCTGAGCGCCCGCATCGAAGCCCTCAAGGCCCTGCAGGACAAAGTGCGCACCGACGGCAAGCTCAAGCCCTGGCTGGCCAAGCACGGCATGGAGGCCCTGGAGGGCCTGTGGAGCCGCATCCACATTGAGCCAGGTTGGGAAAACGCCCTCGAGTCGGCCCTGCGCGAGCGCCTGTCGGCCCTGGAGGTGTCGCGCCTGGACATGGTGCGCGCCTTGGCAGGCGATCCGCCACCTGCCAAATTGTCGTTTTTCAGCCCGCCTTTGGCCGCCAAGGCCGTGTTGCGCCCTGGCATGCCCGCAGGCTGCAAGCCCCTGGCCGACTTGTTGCGCGTGCACGATGCGGGCTTGTCCGCCTTGCTGGCCGATTGGCTGCAAGGTTGTCACACCGCCCCCGCACTGGAAGACGCGCTGGCCTGGCGCAGCCAGTTGCAATCGGGCGAAACCCTGTATGTGCAGGCCGGTCATGCGGTCGACCTGAACAGCGTGGTGTTTTATGCGCAAGACTCCGAGCAAGCCGGTTTGCTGGGGCGTGCGCAGGAGATCGAAAATCTGGAAAAGCAACTGCGCGCCCAGACCCTGATCTCGGAAGAAAGCCGCAGTGCCATGGTGCGGGCCGAATCGGCGTATGCCGACGCCTCGCAGCGCCTCATCACCGTGCGCCGCGAAGCCAGCGAAAGCCAGTCGCGCACGCACGCCTTGCAGGTCGAGACCCTGCGCCTGTCGCAGCTGGTGGCGCAAACCCGCGCCCGCAGCGAACAGATCCAGACGGACATGTCCGAAGTCGAGGCCTTGCTCGATGAGCTGCAAGAGCGCCGCGTGACGGCTGAAGCCCGTTTTGAAGAGCTGGACATGCAGCTGGCCGACACGCAAGAGCGCCATGCCCAGTTGGACGAGCGCGTGATCGAGGTCGAACGCAAACTGGCCGAATGCCGCGAGCAGCAACGCAGTCTGGAGCGCCGCGCCCAGGAAGCCCAGTTCTCGCAACGCAGCCTGGACGCCCGCCGCGCCGAACTCACCCGCACCATCGACACCGCACAGCAACAAATGGCCAGCATCGACGTGGAGATGCAGCGCACCCGCGACGAACTCGGTCGCCTCAGCGATGCGGCCGCCCAGGCCGGCCTGCAAAACGTGCTGGCCGTCAAACTCGAGCGCGAGCAAGCGCTGGGTGCCTGCCGCAGCGCCTACGATGACCTCACCGCCAAGCTGCGAGCCAGCGATGAGCGCCGCGTGGGTTTTGAGCGCGAACTCGAACCCTTGCGCCAGCGCATCACCGATTTGCAGCTCAAGGAACAAGCCGCCCGTCTGGGTTTGGAGCAATACACCCAGCTTTTGGCCGACGCCCAGGCCGACCTGCAGGCCGTGGCCCAATCGATAGAAGCAGGTCAGGTGCGCCTGATCGGCCTGCAAGGCGAGATCGACCGCATCCAGCGCGACATCACGGCCTTGGGCCCTGTCAACCTCGCGGCCCTGGAAGAGCTCGCCACCTCGCGCGAGCGCAAGGTTTTCCTGGACGCGCAGTGCGCCGACCTGACCGACGCGATGAACACGCTCGAAGACGCGATCCGCAAGATCGACGCCGAAACCCGTGATTTGCTGGGCGGTACCTTCAAGACCGTCAATGAGCACTTCAGCCGCATGTTCCCCGAGTTGTTCGGCGGTGGCAATGCCCGGCTGGTGATGACGGGTGACGAGATTCTGGACGCAGGCGTGCAGGTGCTGGCGCAGCCGCCCGGCAAGAAAAACCAGACCATCCATCTGCTGTCGGGCGGCGAAAAAGCCTTGACCGCGATCGCCCTGGTGTTTGCGATTTTTCAGCTCAACCCGGCGCCGTTTTGTTTGCTCGACGAGGTGGATGCGCCGCTGGACGATGCGAACACTGAACGCTATGCCAAGCTGGTCAGGGGCATGGGCAAAGAGACCCAGTTCCTGTTCATCAGCCACAACAAGATTGCCATGGAAATGGCCGAGCAACTCATTGGTGTGACGATGCAAGAGCAGGGCGTGTCACGCATTGTGGCTGTGGACATGGAGTCCGCAGTGTCATTGGCCGACGTGGCCTGAGGAAGTTATGCTGGAAACGATGAGCTCCTTGCAAATGAGTCTGGCGGCCCTTGGGGCCCTGACGGTGGTGGCTGTGTTGGTCTACAACCACTGGACCTCCCGGAAAAACGAACCCCGGCAGGCCGATCCGCAGCGCGAAACCGTCTCGGCCGACATCGAGCCTGTGCTGAACACCGAATTGGGCATCCCTGCGGCGGCCGGCTCCGATCCCGCGCTCGACGATGGCTTTGCCAATCTGCCCTTGCCTGAACGCAAAACACAAATCGATGCCTTGATCGATGCGATCGCCCTGATCGAAGTGGACCAGGCGGTCTCCGGGGACGCCGCCCTGGCCGCCTTGCCGGTCACACGCCGCATCGGCAGCAAGTTTTTCACGGTGGAGGGCTTGTCCCAGGAAACCGGCCTGTGGGATGGTCTGGCGCCCTCGCGTCGTTACACCGCATTTCAGGCCGGCGTTCAGTTGGCCAACCGGGTGGGGGCCTTGAACAACATCGAGTTTTCCGAATTCGTGGTCAAGACACAGGCCTTCGCCGATGCGGTGGGCGGGACCCCCAGCTTCAGTGACATGCTCGAAGAAGTGGCGCGCGCCCGCGAACTCGATCAGTTTGCCAGCGTCCACGACGCGCAGCTGAGCTTCACCCTGTGCACCCGCAGCGCAGCCTGGAGTCCCGGCTTCATTCAGCAGCACGCCTCACGTCTGGGTTTTGTGCCAGGCGTCATGCCCGGACGCATGGTCCTGCCTTCTTCGGACCAAGGCATGCCGCCGGTTTTGTCGCTCACCTTCGACACCCACGCCGCCCTGGCAGAAGACCCGGCGCTGTCGGCCGTGCGCTCGTTTGCCCTGAGCCTGGACGTGCCCCAAACCGCCCGTGAAGACGCGCCGTTTGCCCGCCTGCGGGAGGCCGCCAGTTTGTTGGCCCAGGCCATGGATGGCCTGGTGACCGATGGCGAAGGGCAAGTGCTGAGCGAGGCCGCCCTGGATCAGATTGGACGTGACCTGCAGCAGCTCTACGAGGCCCTGGATGCCAGGGAGTTGTCCGCCGGTTCACCCCAGGCGCGACGCCTGTTCTCGTGACCGGGGGCTTGCCTTGATCCACAGCACGCCAGACCTTTTTGGTCATGGGTCGCCTGAGGCATCCGGGCCAGTGGCCCCGTCCACCCCTGCGGTTGAAACGGGGACAGAACGGGCGCAAGCCCTGCGCGAGCAGTTGCACCACCACGCCCACGCTTACTACACGCTGGACGCGCCCGAAATACCGGATGCCGAATACGACCGTCTGTTCCGCGAGCTGCAGGCGCTGGAGTCCGCGCACCCCGAACTGCTGACGCCGGACTCGCCCACCCAGCGTGTGGGCGGTGCGGTGCTCGATGCCTTTGCCCAGGTCAGGCACCGTGTGCCCATGCTCAGCATACGCACCGAAACCGACACCGAAGCCCGTGGTGCTGAAGCTTTTGATGTCCGCATCCGAAAGGAGCTGGGCCTGAGCGAGGCCGATCTGCCCGTCGACTACGTGGGCGAACTCAAGTTTGACGGCTTGGCCATGAGCCTGCGCTACGAGAACGGCGTCCTGGTTCAGGCGGCGACACGGGGCGATGGCGAAACGGGCGAAGAGGTCACGCCCAACATCCGCACCATCGGTCAGATCCCCTTGCGCTTGCCACCCGACGCGCCTGCCGTGCTGGAGGTGCGCGGTGAGGTCTACATGCGCCGCGACGATTTCGAGGCCCTGAATGAGCGCCAACGCCAGCGCATCGCTGCTGGCCACAAGGGCGAGAAAACCTTCGTCAACCCGCGCAACGCCGCCGCCGGAGCGGTGCGCCAACTCGATTCGGGAATTGCCGCTGAGCGTCCCCTGAGTTTTTTTGCCTATGGTCTGGGGGACATCACCCCCCCGACCGAAGGTGGTCCCCGATGGCGCACGCATTTCGAGCTTTTGCAACAGCTCAAGGCCTGGGGTTTGCCGGTGGCCGAGCAGACCGAGCGGGTGCAAGGCGCTGCGGGGCTGGTGGCTTTCCACCAGCGCATCGCCGCCGAGCGGGACCTCCTGCCCTTTGACATCGATGGCGTGGTCTACAAGGTCAACGATCTGGCCCTGCAGCAGCAGCTGGGCTTTGTGACCCGTGAGCCGCGCTGGGCCGTGGCCCACAAATACCCTGCGCAGGAGGAAATGACCACCGTGCAGGCCATCGATGTGCAGGTGGGGCGAACCGGCAAACTCACACCCGTGGCCAAACTGGCCCCGGTGTTTGTGGGGGGTGTGACGGTCACGAACGCGACGCTGCACAACGAACTGGAAGCCCGTCGCAAGGATGTGCGGGTGGGCGACACCGTCATCGTGCGCCGTGCGGGCGATGTGATCCCCGAAGTGGTCTCGGTGGTGCTGGAGCGTCGCCCCCCTGGCGCGCAGCAGTTTTCGATGTGGAGCCATTGCCCCGTGTGCGGCAGTCTTGCCGAGCGGGAAGAGGGCGAAGCCGACCACCGCTGTACCGGCGGGCTGTTCTGCAGCGCCCAGCGCAAGCAGGCCATTTGGCATTTTGCGCACCGCCGCGCCATGGATGTGGACGGTCTGGGCGATAAATTGGTGGACCAACTGGTCGCTGCCGGGCATGTCAAAACCCTGGCCGACCTGTACCACCTGGAGCTGGACACGCTGTCCAACATGGACCGCATGGCCGAAAAATCTGCCATCAACCTGCTGGAGGCGCTGGACAAATCCAAGCACACCACCTTGGGTCGCTTTTTGTTCAGTCTGGGCATACGCCATGTCGGCGAAGCCACGGCCAAGGAGCTGGCCCGGCATTTCGGCCAGCTCGATGCCATCATGGCCGCCAGCGAGGACGCCTTGCTGCAGGTGGCCGATGTCGGCCCGGTGGTGGCGCACAGCCTCCATACTTTTTTTGCCCAGCCGCACAACCGCGAAGTGGTGCAAGCCTTGCGGGATGCAGGCGTCACCTGGCCCGAGGGCGAGGCACTGGCCCCCACCGAAATGCCTTTGGCGGGCCTGACGGTCGTCCTGACGGGCACGCTGCAAAGCATGGGGCGAGACGAGGCCAAGGAAAAACTCGAAGCCCTGGGTGCCAAGGTGGCCGGCTCTGTGAGCAAGAAAACCCACTATGTGGTGGCCGGTGCCGAGGCCGGCAGCAAACTCGACAAGGCGCAAGCCCTGGGCGTGCCTGTTTTGGACGATGCAGGGCTGGCCGTTTTGCTGACAGGCTGCAAACCCTGAAGACTCAATCGTCTTGCGCCTCGCTGATTTCGGGGAAGAGCACCTGTGTGAAGCCAAAACGGCTGAAGTCGCGCACGCGCATGGGATAGAGCTTGCCGATCAGGTGGTCGCACTCGTGCTGCACCACACGCGCATGGAAACCCGCCACCGTGCGGTCGATGGGGCGGCCGTTTTCGTCAAACCCGGTGTAGCGGATGCGTGCCCAGCGCGGCACCACACCCCGCAGTCCGGGCACCGACAGGCAGCCCTCCCAGTCGTCCTCTTCTTCCGGGCCCAGCGGGGTGATCAACGGATTGAGCAGCACCGTGCGCGGCACCAGTGGCCGGCCCGGGTAGCGCGGGTTCACGGCCGAGCTGCCAAAAATGACCAACTGCAGGTTCACGCCGATCTGGGGGGCAGCCAGGCCCGCGCCCTGCACCGCCGCCATGGTGTCTTGCATGTCTGCAATCAGTGTGTGCAACTCGGGCGTGCCAAAAGCGGTCACGGGCTCGGCCTCGCGCAGCAATCGGGGGTCACCCATTTTGAGGATTTCGCGAACGGTCATGGGTTGGGCTCACAGGAAGAAATAAAAGAACACGATCATTTGCATGCGCCGCAAGCCATCGGCCCGGCCGATCTGGCGACCCGTGGCATCGTAGAGCCGCTCGCCGTCCACGCGCCCCATGAGCGAGCCCGATGCGCTGTAAAGCCGGTCGCCATCGATCCGGCCGATCTGAGTGCCCGAGGCGTTGTACACGCGCTGCCCGTCCAGCCGGCCAAGCTGCCGACCTGAGGCGTCGAAGACCCTGTCCCCATCGACACGTCCGATGGGGTGTCCCGAAGCGTTGTAGAACCTCTCGGCATCTACCCGTCCGACCGGGCGACCCGAGCTGTCGAACATGCGCTGGGCATGCACGCAGGGGGTGGACAAAGCCAGCACCAGCAGGGCCATGGGCAGGCGGTATCGGGCGGTCATGGTGTGAAAGTTCCGGTCAGGAGGGCAGGGTTCGTCAATGTCGGGCGCACACCGCATCGTGTGCTTGCAAGGCATCTTGCCGTCTGGGCAGCGGCTGTTGGGCGATCCACAGGCGCATGTCTTCCAGTACTTCACGGGTGCGCAACTGCCGGGTCAACAAATGCCAGCCCTCCGGGTACACCACAAAGTCGTGCAGTGGCGGCATGGGCTGGCTGGTCAGGCGGCTGAGCCAATCGCACACGGGCTTGGACGGGATGATGCGGTCGCGCAGTCCGTACAGCACCAGGGTGCGCTGTGTGGGCAGCTGCGTCAGCCCTTGGGCTTGCCCCATCAGCTCGGTCACACCCGCCAGGCTGCTGACGCGGGTGGCCTTGATGAACAGGGGGTCGCGGCTCAGTGCGCGTGAGACCTCGGGGTCATCGGTGGGTTGGATGCCCAGGGATGGCAAGCCCTTTCCCGTCATCAGCATTTCGGGTGCCACGGCGTTCATGAATTGCAGGCTGAAGCGCTGGTACCAAGGCATGCTTTGCGCCCCCCAGACTGCCGGTGCTTGGAGGACGATCTGATCGGCCACCAGGCCCGGTTCGGCGCCTGCCGCCACCCAGACCACCGCACCGCCCATGCTTTCGCCCACAACCGTCAGGGGCAGGCCAGGGTGTAGGGCCCGCAGCTGGCGGGCCATGTGGCGCAGGTCTGCCAGCAGCGCGTCCGATCCCGGCCACCGACCGGGATCGGGGTTGGCGCCAAACCCGCGTTGGTCATAGGCGTAAACCGTGGCCTTGAGTGCATGGTTGAGCGTCTGTGCCATGGCCTCAAAGGCCTGGCTGTGGTCGTTGAAACCATGCACCCCCAGCACGATGTGTTCGGGTTGGGGGTGTGACCAGACACGCCCATTCAGGCGGGGTCCTTCGGGCAGCTCAAATGCCACAGGGGTCGATGGCACGACATCGGCCCATGCGGGTCGATCCGGCAAGGTGGCCGGTGTGACGTGGGCCGGGCTGGGGGCACAGGCCGTGAGCACCCCCAGGGCGAAGGCGCAGAGCGCGCTTCGCGCCATGCGCCGATGCCGTGGCATGGGTGCTGGGGTCCGTGCAGCGTTGCGTTGGGCGTGGGACGCCATGCGCCAGCCTTGGGGCTCAAAGGCCCTTGAGCTTGTCCAGCGCAGCCCGCAGGGTGTCGTCTTGCTTGGCAAAGCAAAAGCGGATCACCTTCTGGTCGAAGCCGTTGCCATAAAAAGCCGACAGCGGAATGGCGGCCACCCCGATGTCGGTGGTCAGCCATTTGCAGAAGTCGGCTTCGCTCAGGTTTTTTTCCGGCACCTGCAAGTCCGAGATGTCCACGCATTGAAAATAAGTGCCCTCGCCAGGCAGCAGCCTGAAGTGGGTTTTCTCCAGACCCGCGCGGAACAAATCGCGCTTGCGTTGGTAAAAGGCGGGCAGCTGCAGGTAGGGCGCAGGGTCGGCCATGAAGCGTGCCAGCGCGTGTTGCATGGGGGTGTTCACGGTGAAGACGTTGAACTGGTGCACTTTGCGGAACTCGGCCGTGTAGCCTGACGGGGCCGCCACAGTCCCGATTTTCCAGCCCGTGACATGGTAGGTTTTGCCAAAACTGGACACGATGAAAGACCGTGCAGCCAAGCCGTCAAACTGGGCTGCGCTCCAGTGCTGGTTGGGCGCATAGACCATGTGCTCATACACCTCGTCGCTGATCAGCACGATGTCGGTGGGCTCCAGCAGGTCCTGCAGGTTCAGCATGTCTTGGCGTGACCAGATCATGCCGCTGGGGTTGTGGGGCGAGTTGATCAGGATGGCCCGTGTGCGGGGCGTGATCGCGGCCCTGATCTTGTCAAAATCGGGCCGGAAGGTGCCGGGGGTCAGGGGCACGCGCACCACCACGCCTCCGGACAATTCGATGTTTGGCACATAGCTGTCGTAGCAGGGTTCGAGCACGATCACTTCGTCCCCCGGGTGCACGATGGCCAGCACGATGGTGAGGATGGCCTGGGTGGCGCCGGCGGTCACCGTGATTTCGCTCACCGGGTCATAGTGCCTGCCGTAGAGGGTTTGAATTTTCCGGGACACCGCCTCACGCAGTGGGGCCACCCCCATCATCGGGGGGTACTGGTTCAGGCCTTCGCGCATCGCATCGTTGACCAGGGCTGGGAGCTGAGGGTCGCAGGGAAAGTCCGGAAAGCCCTGACCCAGGTTGACCGCATTGTTTTCGGCCGCCAGGGCCGACATGACGGTGAAGATGGTGGTGCCCATCTGGGGCGCTTTGGAGACGATGGCAGGTGTGCGTGCGTTCATGGCGGGTTCACAGTTCGTAATCGTTGACAGGGCCGAGCATGGCCCGAGCGACCAGCGGCGCCGTGAGGCGGTCACTCAGCATTTCGGCAAATTGGTAGACAAATTGGCGCAAATAGGCGCCGCGCTTGAAGGCCACGCGGGCCACGTTCATGCCCAGCAACGCCCCCAGTGGCCGGACCGCCAGGTCCTTGACCGGGTCATCCTTGACCGCCATTTCGGCCACGATGCCAATGCCCAGTCCCAGGCGCACATAGGTCTTGATGACGTCTGAATCGATGGCCTCCAGGGCGATTCGGGGGGTGATTTTTCTGGCCGCAAATGCCTGATCGATGCGGCTGCGGCCGGTGAACGAGGGGTGGTAGGTGATCAGGGGTTCGCTGGCGATGTCTTCCAAAGACAAGTGGGCCTTGCTGGCCAAGGGGTGGTCCAGTGGCAGGACCAGCACGTGCTGCCATTCGTAGCAGGGCAGGGTCACCAGGTCTTCGTAGGCGGACAGGGACTCGGTGGCGATGCCGATTTCGGCGGTGTCGTCGAGCAGCATTCTGGCCACCTGGTCGGGCGCACCCTGGTGCAGGCTGATGTTGACTTTGGGGTATTTCTCGCGCAACCTGGCCACAGGCAGGGGCAGGACATAGCGCGCCTGGGTGTGGGTGGTGGCAATCGACAGGGTGCCACTGTCCTGGGTGCTGAACTGCTCGCCGATTTTTTTCAGATTGTTCACCTCGCGCAGGATCAGCTCGATGCTTTGCAGCACGTGTTGTCCGGGCTCGGTGATGCGTTTGAGCCGCTTGCCATGTCGGGCAAAGATTTCAATGCCCAGCTCCTCCTCCAGCTCGATGATGGCTTTGGACACCCCGGGTTGGGAGGTGTGCAGGGCTTTGGCGGTCTCGGTCAGGTTGAGGTTGCGTCGCGCGGCTTCCTGGACGAAACGGAATTGATGCAGATTCATATGCTTATCGATATATCTTCGACCTGCATTATGCTTTATCTGTCTATGTCCCTGGGCGCCATGCCGGCGGCAATGCGGGCCATGAGCGAGGTCATGGCGGGGTGTTCACCCATGGCTGGGGCCAACTCGAAGCGCATTTGGGGATAGGCATCGCTCAATTGACGAACCATCTCGGGCAGGTCTTCCCGGGCGTGGCGGCCCACGCCCAAAAACATGGGCACGATGCGCACCTGCGACAGGCCCTGCTTCATCATCTGCTCCACGGTGCTGGGCAGGTCCGGCGCGGTCAGCTCCAGAAAAGCCACGGCCACAGGCAAATCCGGCCACTGCACGCGCATCTGGTGGGCCACGGCGTCAATCGGCTGGCGCCACAGCGGATCGCGTGAACCATGGGCGAACAGCACCACGCCGCCCTGGGGGTTGAAATCGGGGGTCATCGCCTGAGCACCATCCACCAAAAAGCGGCCAAAGAAACGGCGCTGTACAAAAGGGCTGGCGCGGCCGATGTCAGCAGCGGTTGCCAGTTTTGCAAATTGCCAATGAAACTGAAGACATTGTTCAGCAGGGCAAAACTGATGCCGGCCAAAACCCCACCAAAAACGTGTCCGGCAATTTGACCTGACCGGAAGTGCAGATAGGCAAAGGGCAGCGCCAGCACCAGCATCACCAGACAGCTCAGGGGATAGAAGACCTTGCGCCAGAATTCGATTTCATAGCGCTGGGCATTTTGGTTGTTCACCGACAGGTGCCGCATGTAGCCAAACAGCTCCCAGGTGCTCATGCGGTCCGGGCTGAGCAAGGCGGCAGCCACCATGTCGGCGCTGATCCCGGTGGGCCAGGCTTGGCTGGCCGACTTGACCACGCTGAACTGTGTGGCGCTGGCCAGCATGGATGTGTGGTCAACCTGACTCAGTTGCCATTGGCCCGCCTCAATTCGGGCCTGGCGCGCGGTGGTGATGGCCAGCAGCTGACCCCGGTCATTGAAGGCGTGGATGCGGACATCTTCCATCAGGTTGATGCCGTCAAAGCGCCGCACATTCACCGCGTATTGCTGACTCCCTTGCTTTTCACGCAACCAGGCGCCGGTTTGCCCCACAGTCAGCTGGCCTTGAAAGGGGGCTTTGATTTGCTGCGCCTGACGCTCGGCCCAGGGGGCGGCGTAATCACCGAAAAAGAAGGTCAGGGCAACAAAAATCAGGCCCAGTTTGAGCAAGGAACTCAGCGCCAACCAGGGCTCCAGGCCCCCGGTTCGCAAAATGGTGAACTCCGAACTTTGCGCCAGGCGGGCCATCACGAAAATGCTGCCAATCAAAACCGAAATCGGCAGCAATTCGTACAGATGCGAGGGGACCTTGAGTGTGATGTACAAGAAGGCGTGCTGCAGCAGGTAGCCCTGGCCGCTGAAACGGGACAAGGCTTGCAGCTCGTCCACCATGTCGAAAAACAGGAACAAGGACAAAAACCCCAGCGCCACGAACACCACGGCACGGATGATTTCGCCAAACAGCAAGCGGCGCACGGTTTTCATGTGGCCACCCTCGGGGCAGGGCGCATCGCCGGCCACCAGTTGCGCCAGCTCCAGTTCATGTGACGCCAGCGCAACCAGAGCAAGGACAGGGTGAGGACGCCGCCGTGCAGCCCCAACACGAAGGGCAGGGCGCCAACCCGGCCAGTGCTGATCCAGCTTTGGCCCACGTTGAGCAGGTTGTAATAAGCCACAAACACAAACAGGGCCAAACCCAGGTGGTAACTGCGCCCCACACGCGGGTTGACCGCGGACAGGGCCAGTGCGAGCAGCACCATGTTGATGGCGCTGCACACCAGGCCCAGGCGCCATGACAATTCGGCCTGGTTGCTGGGGTTGGGCTCCAGGATCAGTTGCAAGGTGGTGCTTTGGCGGCTGTTTCGCGTCCCCCCCAGAGGCACCACGTCCGCATCGATCAGCAATTGGTAGCGGTCAAACTGGGTCAGGCGTGTTTCACCCGTGTCCAGATCGGTCATCCACTGCTGGCCGTTTTCAAGGAGCAAAAAGCGGTCCGGGCCGATCAATTCAATGCGCCCTTGTGTGGCGGTGGTGACACTCTCCATCCGACCGTCGCGGCTGGAGACAAACACGTTCTTGCCCCAGTCCTGTCCCGGGCTGTCCTTGTCAATGAAAAACACGCGGTTGCCGCCTGCCGATTCCTGGAACTGTCCGGGCGCAATGCGTTCCACATCGTTGCGTTTTTCGTAGCGCTGGCGCAGATCCTGGATCTGTTGGTGGCTCCAGGGCCAGACAAACAGCGCCAGCAGGGCAATCACCACAATGATCGGCCATGAAAACCTGAAAAGCGGCCGGATGAATTGCCCCAAGCCCTGACCGCTGGCAAACCAGATGACCATCTCGCTTTCGCCATACATGCGCGACAAGGTGGCCACGCAGGCGATGAACAGGCTCAGGGTGATGATGGTGGTCATCTGCCCCAGAACACTGAATCCCATGACCAGCATGACCTCGGAAGGGTTCACGCTGCCCCGGCTCGCCTGACCCAAAGTGCGGATCAGGATGATCGTCATGACGATGGTCACCAGGATCAACAGCGTCGCACCAAAGTTGCGTGCCAGGTCTTTGCGAAAAGAGGAATGGAATAACATTGGCGAAACAGGAAAACCCGAATTATGAACTTCGAAATCCAAAAGCAGGCGCTTGCGCGCGCCCTACAGGGTCAATTGGACGCACTCATGGTGTTGTGGCCAGCCCAATCCGATGCGCACCCCATGGGGCACGATCCGGTCAGCCGTTGGGTGGCCAGCGCCATCAAACAAGGTGATTTCGAGCTCAAGGCCGGTGCGGTGTTGGTCCTGTATGGACAACCGGACGTGGCCCCCCGTCACCTGGTGGTGGTGTGCACCGCAGAGAACAAGCCGGGCCAGATCCGCGCTGCGGTCCAATCGGGCTGGAATGCGCTCAAATCGGCCAAGATCCAGCATTTGGGTCTGCATGTGGTGGGCCAGGCCACGGCCCAAGGCCTGCAAATGGCCTTGTCCAGCCTGGCCGATGCCAGTTACACCTACACCACCACCCTGAGCAAGCCCAAGGCCCGTTTGCTCAAGCGGGTGTCGGTCAGCACCGAGAACAGCGCCGCCGCCCTGGACCAGGCGGTGCAGCATGCCCAGGCGCTGGTTGCTGGGGTGGAGATGGCCAAGGAGTGGGCCAACCGGCCCGCCAACCACGCCACCCCCACCGATTTGGCCCAGGCGGCCAAGGGCATTGCCAAGGGGGGCGCTTTCCAATGCGAGGTGTTGGGCCCCAAAGAGGTGGCCCGATTGGGCATGGGCGCGTTCATGGCCGTGGCCCAGGGCTCGGCCCAACCGCTGCGCTTCATCGTGATGCGATACAACGGCGCGTCCGCGGCGCATGCCCCGGTGGTGCTGGTCGGCAAGGGCATCACGTTTGACACCGGCGGCATCTCGATCAAGCCTGCGCCCGAGATGGATGAAATGAAGTACGACATGGGCGGCGCGGCCAGCGTGCTGGGCGTGTTCAAGGCATTGGGCCGGTTGAAGCCCGCCATCAATGTGGTGGGCCTGATTCCCGCCACCGAAAACATGCCCGATGGCCTGGCCGTCAAGCCCGGCGATGTGGTCACCAGCATGAGCGGCCAAACCATCGAGATCCTGAACACCGATGCCGAGGGCCGACTGGTGCTGTGCGATGCCCTGACCTACGCCGAGCGGTTCAAACCCCGAGCGGTCATTGACATCGCCACCTTGACCGGGGCTTGCGTGATTGCGCTGGGCGCGGTGCGCACGGGCTTGTTTTCGAGCCACGACGAATTGGCCGAGCAGCTCCAGCAAGCGGGCGAGGCGTCGGGGGACACGTGCTGGCGCATGCCCCTGGATGACGACTACGCCGAAGGCCTGAAGTCACGTTTTGCCGACGTGGCCAACGTGGCGGGCCGGGCCGCTGGATCGGTCACTGCGGCCAAGTTTTTGCAACGATTTGCCCAGAACTTTGCCTGGGCCCACCTGGACATTGCCGGCACCGCCTGGCGCAGTGGTGCCGCCAAAGGCGCCACGGGCAGGCCTGTGGGCTTGTTGCTGCAATACCTGATCCAGCTGGCCTCGACGCCCCAGCCTGCCTCGGGTCAAGCAGCCCGATCCGCCAAAGCCGCGACAACCACCGGCGCAAAAAGCCAAACCCGGGCACGGACCCCGGCCCGCAAGTCCTGAAGACCTGCCTGGCATTGCGCGATGACCCGGATCGAATTCCATTTCCACATCGCTGAGCGCTTGCTCTACACCTGCCGCTTGCTGCGCAAGGCCCGCGCCCAGGATTTGCGTGTGGCCGTGGTGGGCGCCCCGGCCACCTTGCGCCAGCTCGATGCCGAATTGTGGCGTTTTCAGGAGACCTCTTTCCTGGCCCATTGCACAGCCGATTCGCCCCCCGGGGTGCAGCACGCTTCCCCCATTTGCCTTGGCCCTGACCCGCACGCCTGGGGCCTGGACGATGTGCTGGTCAACTTGGGCGATGAGGTGCCAGAGGGCTTTGAACGCTTCAAACGCTTGATCGAAATTGTCTCCAGCGATGACCATGCCAAAGCGCAGGCCCGCCAGCGTTGGAAGCATTACAAAAGTCTGGGCCTTGATCTGGTGCAACACGATTTGTCGAAATCCCCCGAGCCATGAACGCCTTATCCACGAACGAGACCGAGCTTCGCCCTTTGCCGGACGAGATCCCCACTTTGACCCAGGCCATCGAGGATGTGCCGCCCGCCATCGAGTCTGCACTGGACGCCCGCGCGGCCGAAAAACAGGCGTTCATGGCCTTGTCCACCGAGTTGCTGCAGCAACTCAGGCCCGAGTTCGACCGTTTGGCTGCTGGGCTGGTGCTGCGTACGCTCGAAACGGCCTGGCATCACAAGGTCAATCTTCCAGAAAAAAACTGAGCGTGACGCCACACAAAACCTTTCAATTTTGGTTTTCCCTGAGTCACTAACACTTGAATTTGAAGTATCTTCTGGGCTTGCTTGATTGAAGCAATCTATTTTTCGGAGTGTTTATGAAATTTTCTGGTTCGCGTACTTTGACCGTCGTGGCTGTGGCTGCGGCTGCAGTGGTTTTGGCCGCTTGTGGCAAAAAGCCGGCGGTTTCCAACGAAATGGTCGTGAAAATCGGCCACGTTGGCCCGGTCAGCGGTGCCATTGCCCACCTGGGCAAAGACAACGAAAACGGCGCGCGCATGGCCATTGAAGAACTCAATGCCGCAGGCCTCAAGATAGGTGACAAAACCGTCAAATTTGAACTGTTGACCGAAGACGATGCCGCCGACCCCAAACAGGGCACAGCCGCAGCCCAAAAGCTGGTTGACGCCAAAGTCAACGGCGTGATCGGCCACCTCAACTCGGGCACCACCATTCCTGCATCGCAGATCTACAACACCGCGGGCATCCCCCAGATTTCCCCATCGGCCACCAACCCCAAATACACCCGCCAGGGCTATGCAGGGGCCTTCCGCGTGGTGGCCGATGACGTGCACCTGGGTGGCACGCTGGGCAAATACGCTGTCGAAACCCTCAAAGGCAAAAGCATTGCCGTCATCGATGACCGCACCGCTTATGGCCAGGGCGTGGCAGAAGAGTTCAAGAAAGCCGTGACCGCAGCGGGCGGCGCCATTGTGGGCCATGAATTCACCACCGACAAAGCCTCTGACTTCAATGCCATCCTGACCACGCTCAAGGCCAAGAAGCCTGACATCGTCTTCTTTGGCGGCATGGATGCCGTGGCGGGCCCCATGTTGCGCCAGATGAAGTCGCTGGGCATCCAAGCCAAATTCATGGGCGGTGACGGCATTTGCACTTCCGAACTGGCCAAATTGGCGGGCGATGCCATGCGCGATGAAGCCGTGGTGTGCGCTGAAGCCGGTGGCGTCGAAGGCGAACAAAAAGTGGGCATGGACAAATTCCGCGCCGATTTCAAAGCCAAGTTCAACGCCGATGTGCAGGTCTACGCCCCCTACGTCTATGACGCGGTCAAGCTCATGGCCACAGCCATGGTCAACGCAGGCTCTGCCGATCCCGCCAAGTACTTGCCCGCCATCAAGAGCATCACTTACAAAGGTGTGACAGGCGACATCGCCTTCGACGAAAAGGGCGACATCAAGAACGGGGCCTTGACCCTGTACACCTACAAGGGTGGCGAGCGCTCGCAAATCGCAGTGGTTCGCTGATGGCCTGATTCCCCCGCCCTGCGGGGGTAAGGCCTCATCCCCCGGTATCGCCGGGCGGGTCCGGGCCCGACAAAAAAAAGCCTGCACATGTGCAGGCTTTTTTGTTGTCTGGCGGAGCAGGCGTCATCCATTGTCCAGACCCAGATGTATCCAGTTAGTTCCATGTAGATACAGCATCTTAGCTGCCACACATTTATTGTGTATCTTTTTATTCATGCGGTGTCTTGAAGTTCCAAGACATCCCCCCAAACTTGGCCTACAGGATGGCATACAGGATCGGGGGCACCATTGAAAAGTAGACGACAACCAGGGCAACTTGTAGCAGTGGGGCTGAAATCCTTGAGGGGTGGATGGCACGCTGACGGCGGCAACTTGTACCTTCACGTTCGAGGCGCAAGTCGTGCGTGGGTCTTTCGTTATGTTGGACCTGATGGCAATCGCAAAAACATGGGGCTCGGGCCGCTGCATTCTGTAGGTCTTGCTGAAGCCCGCCGAACAGCAGCCCAACTTCGGGAGCAACTCAAGCATCCATTATCGCCAGTAGACCCGCTGGCGGCCAAGCGGACCCAAAAGCAAGAAGCAACGCGACAGAATCGGCGCGCCATGGACTTCAAGGCCTGCGCCAGTGCGTATATAGAAGCACATAGGTCGGAGTGGAAAAACGCAAAGCATGTACAGCAGTGGGAAAACACTTTGTCAATCTACGCGTATCCTGTCCTGGGTGGGCTGTCTGTTGCCTCCATCGACGAGGCGCTGGTCCTGAAAGTGCTCTTGCCGATCTGGCAGGAAAAGACCGAGACGGCAACCCGGCTTCGTGGACGCATCGAGTCTGTCCTGGACTGGGCCACGTTCAACAAATTCAGGCAGGGCGAAAATCCAGCCCGATGGAAGGGGCACCTCGAACACTCTCTCGCGAGGCCGAGCAAGGTCACAAAGGTTGTTCATCACGCTGCGCTGCCCTTCCAAAAGATCGGAGCATTTTTGGCCGATCTGCGTCAGCGACAGGGGGTTGGTCCTAGCGCCGTTGAGTTCCTGATCCTGACAGCCACCCGTTCCGGTGAGGTGCGTGGAGCGACTTGGTCCGAGATCGACCTGGATCAGAAAATCTGGACCATACCCGCTGCGCGCATGAAGATGGAGCGGGAGCATCGTGTCGCGCTGTCCGATGCGGCTATAGCTGTGCTCAAGTCGATGACTCGTGTGGATGGCTGGGAGTACATTTTCCCTGGCGCGCGACAGACACGGCCCATGTCCGACATGACTTTGATGGCGGTTCTGCGGCGAATGGGCCGGGATGACATCACTGTTCATGGCTTCCGTTCGACGTTCAGGGACTGGGCAGCTGAGGCAACCAACTTCCCACACGAACTGGCTGAGATGGCACTCGCGCACGCGGTCAGCAATAAGGTCGAGGCTGCCTACCGACGCGGTGACATGCTGGAGAAGCGCTTTACCATGATGAACGCGTGGGCCATGCACTGTGAAAAAGAAGAGGGCGAACGATGACCACCTATATGCGGAATCAAGCCCGCCTGAAGGTGCTCAAGAACAACGACACCGAGCAGATGAGGGCGGCTGTGAATTTGGTATTGGCCGTGCAAAACGGAGGGGCACCTTCTCAAAAAAATCTGCAGGTTCTAGCAGACGCATTTCTGGCCATCATGGGCGGTCAAAGTCCTCAGGATGTTTTCGGACATCCACTGGGCCTAGTACCTGGGAAGGGAAGACCCGCGGATGCTGGCTTCACTCGGGCTGACATTGTGAGTGCAGTAATAGAGCTTGAGCTGCGTCGGCTTGGTAAAGGACCAGGCTCAATGGCCAAGGCCATTGAGTATGTAAAGGACGCGTTCATTGATATTGATGGTGTTGATGCATGGCGTTCTATCCGAAGAGATTGGCAACAGGGAAAAGCGACTGTGGAGTTGCTGACTGACCAAGAGTTGCTAGATCTGATCGCACCATATTCCTGCTGACAAATTTACCCAGATTTATTGTCACTATCTACAAGAGACAGCATGCAGCAACATAGCGCCTCCATCACGGAGATCGCTATGTTCGATTCGACAAAATCTCAAAAACGCGCGCTACGGCTACGGCAGGTAGCAGAGCGCACCGGTCTGAGCAAGACCCACATCTACCGCTTGGTTCAGCGCGGTCAGTTTCCATCGCCTGCGCGCCTGTCTGAGCGCGTGGTCGCCTGGGACGAGGCCACAGTCAGCGCATGGCTTGCTGAACGCTTTGCCGATGCAGGGGGCTCAAATGCTTGAGCCGATGATCAGTACTCCTGCGCCAGATGGCGGCACCCTGCCGGAGCTTCTGCTCTGTCAAAATTATGTGCTTTGGCGCGCCTCGAGCTACAAGGTCGGAACCGGAAAATTTTCGAAAATTCCCGTTGGCGCTCACGGCTACAACTGCACAGGCAAGTTGGCAAGCCATGGCCGGAAGTTCGAGGCGGTTGTAAAACAGGTCCACGACCTTCACCATGGCACACCCATTCAGCGCTCATTTTCGCAATTGCAGGGACGCAATGCGGGCTACGGGATCGTGCTCGATGGCCAACCAGTTTGCGTGACGCATGACGATCAACCCTTATATTTGGCTGCGCTGGACTGGGATAACTCAGTTTCTTACGGGCAAGTTGATCCTGATGTTCTGGAAGACATCAAGATGCTCGGTGGCCAGGACAGAATATATGTAGAGACCTCCGTCTCAGGAAAAGGTCTTCGCGGTTTTTGTCTTACCCGTGAACCGGTGCCGAACCAGAATTTGGGTTCCTTCGAATGCTACAGCCATGAAAGGATGATGGTAGTACTCGGACGCGATGGCGTGGGTGCAGTCAATGAAGTCTCAATGGACTTATTCAATGCAGTTCTTGCTCGTCACGGCAAGGTGCCCTCTACAAGCTACGCCTTGGCCGGTTTAGCACCAAGGGGATCAAATCCCAGCGGTCTCAATGCAGACCTTACCGCCCACCTCAGCTTCCCTCCGTTGCCGCCACTTGAGAGGTTACTCACCTCAATTCCGGCAGCAAAAGCTGATGGGTGCACGCGTGATGTGTGGCGGACCGTGATTTGGGGGGCCATGTCTGGCTACGGCGCGACCGATGCCACACGAGTAACCCTCATTCATTGGTCGGAAAGTGCACACGGGGAGTTTGACCAGGGTGACTTCGATGGCATTTGGAGAAGTTTCAAACATTCCGATGAATCCGGAACGACAAAGGTCGGTTCGTTGATCGATCTAGCGAAAAAGTACGGGAGTGTTGACGGAGACGAGCCAAGGTGTGATGTACCTCCCGAAATCGTGGAGGATGATCCACACGGCCCCCACGCTTCAGCTAATTCAAGCACTGCTAGAACAAGTCAGCACGAGGGTGATATCGCCAACGGTCACGAGTTCGCCACTGCTCAACGAGACAGGCTGATTTTTGTTCCAGAGGTTAAAGAGTGGTACAGCTTCGACCGGTCAAAGGGCTGGGAGCAGGCCAGCCAACTGGACGTTGAACGTGCCGCCAAGCAAGTTGCGGAAAAGCTGCTGAACGATGCGTTAGCTGAACTTATCGCTCATCCGGAGTTGGGTGGGCGGAGCAAACGTCTTGCTCGAGCGCAGAAGGTAAACAACCTGCTGCCCATGCGCGCCATGATTGAAATGGCAAAGTCGGAACCAGGAATGTCTTGCTCGGTCTCCGAGTTCGACGCAAACCCAATGTTTCTTGGTGTCCAAAACGGAGTCATTGACCTCCGGAAGGGGCTGCTGCTTTCACCGCAGCCCAACATCCGGGTTTCTAAACGCTGCGCAGTCCAGTACGACCCTGAAGCCACGTGCCCATCGTTTGTGAAGTTCCTTGCGGAAGTGCTGCCGGACCAAGACGTGCTTGACTTTATCCAGCGCTGGCTAGGCTACTGCCTCACTGGTCGCTCCAATGAGAAGAAGTTCATCATGCTGATCGGCACGGGGGACAACGGCAAGTCGATTTTGATCGAGCTGGAAAACTGGCTACTGGGGTCCTACGCAGCAAAAATTGACACCGAGATGTTGATGCACCACCCTAGGGCGCCCCAGGGGCCAAGCCCCGACATCGTGGCTTTGAAGGGGGTGCGTGTGGCTTACGCCAACGAAACCAGCGAGGGGCAACGACTAGCGGATGCACGCGTCAAAGACTTGACGGGCGGAGACACCCTGACAGGCCGCGTGCCCTACGGGATATCCGCCCTTACATTCGCGCCGACCCACAAGCTGATGCTGATCGGGAACCACAAGCCCGTTATCACGGACACCTCCAGCGGCATGTGGAGCCGGGTGGTCTTAGTACCGTTCGAGGTGGTCATCCCCAAAGAAAACCGCGACCGACTTCTCCTGGACAGGCTCAAGCAGGAAGGGTCAGGCTTCCTGAACTGGATGTTGAGGGGGTGTGCCGAGTACCTGAAGCGAGGTCTTGATGTTCCTGCCAAACTGGATGCGGCAGCTACTAGGTACCGAGAGGACCAGGACATGGTGGGCCAGTGGATCAACGAGCACTGCAACCGCGGGACCAATTTGCGCTGCGACGGCAGAGCTGGCTACAAGGCCTTCCAAAAATGGTGTCGTGACAACGGACATGGACAGCCGTCGAAAACCACGCTCACTCGTCGCCTGGGGGAGGTCCAGGTACAGCAGACCCCATGTCGTAAGTACTACACCGGCATTGAGCTCAACGATGAGGGGTGCCGCGCAAGCGTGTCTTACTGACCGTGTAGGTGCACTTACGCACTTTGCCCCCCTGTTCCCATGAATTTTTCTATATGTTTATTCATAAGGGAAGTTAGTGAAAAGGGGGTTCAAAACTGCGCAACTGCACCATGACACCCCGTCCATCCATGCAGCCACCAACCAAGATCATCCCCATGACGACATACACACAATTGCGCCAGCAGCTTCAAAGCCTTAAATCTCAGGCGCAAGCAGCAACGAACACTCACAGGTCGCACCATCGTGACGCGGACATTTTGCGCGGTCTGGAGCACAAGTTAAGTACTTGGAAAGCCGCCATGACACCTCAGGAACAACGCAGGGGCTTCACGACCGCCGAGATCATCGTTCTTGCACAACTTCGAGGAAAGCACCGCCCCCTACCGGGCGATCGACTAGTAAGCCTTGCCCTGCGGGCCGTGGGGTTCATCCCTTGCCGAGACTGGACCGTTGCCGGTCGCAACCGTCGTTACTGGAAATTTTCTGGAGAAATCAAATGACCGTTTCCCTATCCACTCAAATGTGCGTTCTTATCGACGAAGCCATGCAACTTGAAAACGCTTGCGGTTGGTACGACGACCCTGACCCCCAGTACGGAGGGCCGCCGACTAAAGATCAGTTGTTGACAATGGCCTCGCGCCTAAGGACTGCTTACATGAACATGGCTCTCCTCACAGGGCTTGACCCGTGTGAACAACTGCCGTCCACGAAGGCTCGATTTAAGAAAAGGTAGATGGCATAACTTTCTGTTTGAAGGTGAGCGAGGAGGCCCAAGTAATACGTCTGTAACCAGTACGTTTGGGTCAAACTTTATTACCCGGTTCCCCGTCATCTTCGGCCTCGAGTTGCAGTAGGACGTCTTGCGAAATCACACCTTCACTGGCACAGGCTTCAATCCGGTTGAATAACTTAGGGTCTTGATGGCTCAGGTAAACATCCAGCGGTACACCACCGTTCCTTCTGAGCGAAGGCCTATGGACTGAAAATAGGTCATTGCCAGTTTTATGATTATTTGAACTTGGCTGCCAGTGTTCATTTTGTTTCAATGCTTCTTTCAAAGCGTCCTTCAGTGTCGCCATTCCTTACTTTCATTGGGGGGGTAGAAACTGCTGGCAATTTCGTACGACCATGGAACCAGTACATGAGCGTTTTAATCATTATGGGCGGATTCAAGTACGAAGTGCAACACGGCTTAACGAGACATGAAACACCTCGTGTGGGGTCTTGAATCCGCGATTAAATTTGCTTTGAGTACAGTGGATGCAACCCCGTTTTGATCACAAAGAGTTCCCAGATGCCTGCAGGCATTGCGCGATCACCGGCCTCCCATAACTGCCAAGCACGCAGACTGCTATGGACCATCTCTGCAGACTCTTTTTGTGTGAAGCCCAGAGCCTTGCGCGTTACTTTGACTTGAGCCGGTTGTGGGGATTTGAGCATACGCAGTAAATTATACGAACACTGTTCGTAAAGTAGCGGAGCAACCAGTATGGTGAAGTCTTAGGTGACCGCGATTACCAAGGTTGCCTAGACGGATACCCCCCCTGCTTTGCCAGGCATTTCGAGACCCAAAACTAGGGTGACCGCCCTCTACAAAAGGAATACTTATGCTGCCCGGACCATCCTACGTCTATGAATGCCAGTCATGCAGTGGGCTATTTGTGCGTCGGAGCATTTCATCTGGAAACACCAGTCGGGCCAAGTTCCGCTCTGATGGACAAATGAGTGCTCCAATGTTGCCGATAACGCCGCTACTTGTTGCCTGCCCCCATTGCAAATCTTCAATTTTCTGGCCGTTGATGGAGGAAATTGATTCCTATGACACGTATGACATGACTGGTTTTTTTGATGTGGGGGAGATGCTCCCAGAGAGTCTGGTACTTAGGCTCGAGAAGAAAGCAAAAAAGCAGAAGTACCTAGATGTGGCGAAATATGAGCAGGCTTCTCCTCAGCAGATTTTTGAGTTCATTCAAGGGGGTCGTTTCGATAGTTCTTACGAATTACCCCTGCGCTTACTCTGTTGGCAGCGTTCCAATGATGAACGCATTGAGGGGGGCCGTATTGAATTGGAGTTTGATGAGCAGGAGAACTTGCAAAAAATGTTGCTGTTAGTTGATCAGCGCACTAATTCTCATCTGTTGCTTAGGGCTGAAATCTTCAGACAGCTTGCGCAGTTCGATAAAGCTCGCTTTATGTTGGATTATGACTTTGATGAAGAGATGGCAGCCCGTGCTGAGCAATTGATGCTTGCCATTGAAAGGAAGGACTCTTTGCCTTTCCATTTCGTCGGACGCGATGATGAGTATGACTATGAGACAGCATGGCGGGCTCGAAGGTATGAACCTGAAGACCCTTCAAAGTTCAATATTGCGGAACTGACTCCACCAGTTTTTAAGATCAGCAACCGTGATTGGTGGGTCAAGGTGCTGGGTATGTTGTGCCACAACTGGGCGCTGATCGAAAGAAATGCCGATGACACTGCAACTGTTTACTTTTTTCAAGATCAAGGCGGCAGAGAGCGCCCGGCTGTCATTGATTCGCTAAGCTTCGAGGGAGTAATGGAGGCTAGGAATGGGTTGAAAAGAAACGGTTTTGAACTATTAAAGAGTTACCCGGGGCCTTGGATGGGTTGTGAGCCCAAAGGCTTTATTAACGACACACGTAGTATGAAAAGTAGAATTTACTCAAATGGGAAATACTGGATATCTTAAATATGGAAAAAACATATCACACTAGAAGACTCAGTACAGAGGAAGAGGTTTACTTGCGACAGGGTGAATTTAAAAATCGTGTTAAAGGATTGAAACCACTATCTGTTTTGGGGCCATCTAATAATCCGTACATTGAGAACTATAACGTTAAAATTGATTTAAGAAGGGTCGATTTAGGCGGCGGTCAATATATCCATGAAGCCATTGGGTGGCGTAAAGCACCTACTGGAACAATTCTGAAATTTAAATATTCGGCAGATGATGCATATCTACATGTTTTCAAGCATTTAGAAAGTTTCGGAATTATTATTGTTGCAGAACGAAGTTACGCTGATCCTGAATATTTATTGTATTTTGAAACAATATATTTCGACGTAATTGTGAAGGGATTAAGATATGCGGATGAAACGTACTTCAGGTGGGATGCAAATAGATCGTTAATATCGCAAATGTTCGGTGCTTCATATTTTCTATTTGGATCAGCCGAGTCAAATAGCATTCGTAATTATTTAAATTCATTGCTATTGGAAGTTAAATAGGACATTTGATGTCTTTATAAAAAACTTACCACCCTACTTATCTTTGGACTCGGCTCAGGGCCACTGCACCAAAATGCCATAACCGGCCCTCAAAAGCCATGTTCAAGTCATAATGCAAAATACCGGAAGATCTACAGTCAAAATGAACACAAACAAAGAACTCAGTCGCTCGGAGCAAAGTGCATACGGTGCTGTTTCGGGGGCATTGACGGGGGATGCTGCGGGTGGCGTGTTCTGCATGGCATGGACAAAATCCCGAAAAGCGCCCTAGACAAGGTCCTTGCTTGTGACACACGCCATGGCCAACCAAGACCTTTTGCTTTCACTATTGAGCACGTATTAGGGCACCTGAAAAAATTGTCGCAACATTGCCTGGGTAAATGAATTAGCTTATAAAAACAGATTTAAAGCCAACGTTAAACATCAGCGAAATTGTGTATATGCGGTAGTAAAATAAACAAGGTTCGATTTGTAGTTTTACAGCGATTTAGTATTTTCGCAATAATCTACTTTAGACAGACAGCGCGAATTTGATCGCCAAATGGCGAAGTTGCAGCGTACAAGAGGAAGCGTCCACTAGGACTAAATCGAGGATCCCACTCGTCCTCTGAAGTCGCAACACGTCTAACAGGCTTCTGATCACGGTCGTCCAATCGCATAACATACAAATCGAAATTTCCACCCTCGCGCTGTGCAAATGCCAGCATTGATCCATCTGTCGAAATAGCAGGATCCCATTGCTCAAAGTTTGAGGGACTCACAAGCCGCTTGGCAGTGACTTGATCATCCGGTTTTTTTGCATGAACTTGGTATCGTCCAGACCCGTTGTTGATGAAATAGATGTCATCCTTTGCACTTGCGAATGGTCGCCAGCTCTCTTCACTAGGTAGGGTAAGAGGGTTAGGCACGCCTCCCGGCTCCCTAAGTGAATACAATATTGGAGGCTTTTGATCGGCATGTCGATATCCTGAAAAGTAAATGACACCATCCAAGCCGACGTTAGCTATTGCACCATTTAATCCTTGGTCAGTAAGTAGGGCCTGTGTCTTTCTGTCTCTAAGATCGAAGATCATCAGACGGCGGTCGTCTCCAGATCGTTGAGTAAAAAGAATCCGCTGCTCATCAATCCATGTTGGATGTTCAAGTCCCAGTGGATCAGTGCTTCGAAAAATCTCATCTCTAGAACCGGTCTTAACGTTCAATATAACAATCGCACTCCCCTTAGAGTGATTGAGTTGAAACAATAGTCGCTGATAAGAATTGTCGAAGCTGGGGTAGCGTCCCCGTAGTACGTCCTCATGAAGAGTCGCAGTTAGGAGCGACTTTCCTCCTATGCGTATGTCAGCGCAAGAAACCCTATTTTGAGGAGAGTCCGTCTTGTTTTCTTTCAAGATCTGATGAAGCGTTTGCGCAATCTTTTCTGATGCCCATTTAGATCCGAAATTATTAAAATGGATGTGGTCGTCATAAAAAAGAGATGGGCCGTCAGATAGAGTCTTCAATTCTTTGGCAAGATCGACAAGGACAACCGATTGTGTTTTTGCAACACTGCGTATTGCGTCGTTAAAACTATCTTGATCCACGGACGGCCGACCAAGCGGCTGGGTCATCAGCACTGGGACTTGGCCATTGGCTTTTATTACGGCAACGAGGTTCCGAAGGCTCTGCTCATAAAGATGAATGCGGCTCGATGCGATACCAGCATGCTGATCTAGAGCCCTCTCTGTCACCTTGATACCACGGTCACCCTCTGCATCACGGATTTTCCGAATCACTGCGTCGGCGAGGAACATCACATTACTGTTAAGACGTGCCCATTCCCAAGAAAACTGGGCTAGACCTTTTCCTGTCTCAAGGAGTCCACTGGCTGTAGCCTCTGAATAATTTCCAAAGTTGGATCTATACGTTTCATTCAGTGTGAGTCGCAGTCTGTCATTAATGTTGTGCATTACGACGACTATCTCAGCTTCCCGGATTCTGGGCGAAGGATGGTTTAAGTAGAGATTGAGGCTGTCGTGCGAGGTGTGTCCACGAACTCCCGCATTCAGCCCTTCAAAATTTTTTCCGCTAGACTTGCTAAGTTGAAACGGAGCAAGAAATGGAAACCGATACTGCTCATCCACCTCATTGTTCTCAGTGGTTGATCCACCAAGAAAAAGTATTTTCCGTGCTGTAGCTTCGAACTGAATGTCTGGCGGGCCAAGAACGAGTCCAAATGGATCGGTACGAAGCAGTCGGGTAGGTCCACCATCTGGTTGTTCATTGATGAACTCGTCGGCTAAATTCGGTTGTAGCCAGCGCGTGGTTGTAATCAACGGAGCAGACTCATTCACGAATTTCTTCGTTTCCGTGCGAGTTAGCTTCACGTTCCCGGTTGAACCAGCAATTAACTCAGCTAAGGTAAGTGTCCCTAGCAAAAGCATAACCAATACGGCAATAAAAAATGCTTTTTTTGTGCGATCTCTAAGGGTAGACATTCAAGTTTTCAACTAAGTTTTAGTCAGTCAAGAGAGTAAAGTTCATAATGCGGCCTGGACGGTGTTTCGGTTTGTTCGCTTTTTTCGAGAAAGCAATTACCTACGACGAGTGCATCAAGCCCTGTGCCTATAAAGCAGCTAAAGGCATCTTCAGGTGTGTTTACGATTGGCTCACCTCTTACGTTGAAAGACGTGTTGACCAATACGGGACATCCAGTAATTTCCTTAAATCGGGTCAGTAATCCGTGAAACCTCGGATTTACATCGATACTGACTGTCTGAACCCGCGCAGTTCCGTCAACGTGAGTTACGGCCGGTATGGTAGAAAGTTGTATTGATTGCTTATCCAACCCAAAGATCTTATCGTCATGTTGGTTTACTTGAAGCCGCTGCTGCTCACCTACCTCTCCAACCAGTAACATGTAGGGGCTCGGCTCACGTAGGTCGAACCATTCATTCGCGTCCTCTTCACGGACACTTGGGGCGAAAGGACGGAATGACTCCCGAAACTTAATCTTTAGATTAAGTTGCCGCTGAGTAGTTGGTAATCTAGGGTCGGCTAGGATGCTTCTTGCACCGAGGGCACGAGGGCCGAACTCCATGCGCCCAGTCATCCATCCAATCGCCTCCCCTTTAGCGATGCTCTGGGCAGCTTTAGTTAGCAGTTCGCCTTCTTCTAGTACTGTGAAGCGAGCGCCGCATGACAACAAGCGTTGCTCAATATCTTTCTGAGAATACTCTGGTCCAAGTAGAGCACCCTTCATTCCATCGCCGGGGGATACGACGCGACTTCTCCCAAGAAGCTGGTAGTACAAGGCCAGTGCCGCCCCGATCGCTCCACCTGCATCGCCTGCAGCAGGTTGAATCCAAATTCGATCAAAAATACCAGTCCGAGAGAGCTTTCCATTAGCTACGCAGTTCAATGCTACACCGCCAGCAAGACACAGATTTCGAGCGCCGGTTTGACGTGATACGTCACGCCCTAAATTCAGTACGACTTCTTCAGTTACGGCTTGAATAGAGGCCGCGATATCAAGATGACGAGTCTCAAGTGTTCCTTCGGCTGTCCGTGGACTTCCACCGAACAATTCATGAAACGCTTCGTTTGTCATCGTCAAGCCCGTGCAGTAATCGAAGTAGCTCAGGTTGAGAGCGAACGATCCATCGGCTTTTATATCAATGAGATTATCTTTAATTAAACTTATGTACTTTGGCGTGCCATAAGGTGCCAACCCCATCACCTTGTACTCTCCTGAGTTCACTCGAAACCCCAGGTAGTAAGTAAACGCCGAGTAAAGGAGCCCAATCGAATGAGGAAATTGAATCTCTCGTTCAATCGCTAGACTGTTTCCACTCCCGAATCCCATGGATGTGGTTGTCCATTCCCCGACTCCGTCCATCGTTAGTATTGCCGCCGACTCGAAGGGTGAAGGGAAAAATGCGCTCGCCGCGTGACTCAGATGATGCTCAGAGAAAGCTAAGCGAGGTGTCCACTTTACGTCTTGGTCAACGTGCTCAGTCAAGTCTTGCAGCAACTGAGATTTTTGAAATAGCTTGTCCTTAATCCAACTAGGAAGAGCCAAAGAGAAACTGCGAAACCCTCTCGGAGCAAAAGCAAGGTAAGTTTCAAGCAGTCTTTCAAACTTCAAAAAAGGCTTGTCATAGAAAACGACGTAGTCAACTTCCGACGGTTGTGTGTTGGAAAATTCAAGGCAGAATCGAATAGCGTTTATTGGAAAACTAGCATCATGCTTGATCCGAGTGAATCGCTCTTCTTGTGCCGCGCATTTGATCTCACCGTTCACCAGTAGACACGCAGCGGCATCATGGTAATAAGCGGAAATTCCTAGAACGCGCATCTGATCAAAAGATGGTGTAAATGAACGGCGCGAGGATCGATCCTTTGGCTGCCACCATCAAACCTCCCAACGCGAGCATGATCAAAATAATTGGCAGGAGCCAGAGTTTTTTCCTGGCTCTGAGAAACTGAAGAAGTTCATAGAGAAGATTCATTTTTTAGTATTGCTGTCTAAAAAAATCACTTTGCGAGCGCTCGAGCTGTTGCCGCGGAATCCAATAAGTAGAACAGCTAGAGCGTTTAAGCCTCAAGGCGTCTCGGCCAAGCCAGCGTGAAATAACAGCAGTAGGAGTCAATACGATGAAGTAGAGTGCTGCCAAAACTAATGGACTGACAATAGAGCCAAGTCGCTCGCCTAGCCAAAGCCATCCATGCTTTAGTCTAGCGAATTTGTTCGGAAAGCACAGCACCATGACTACCATGACGGTGGTGATCAAGGTTAGTGACACAGATATAGCTAAGTTTGATTTCCAAAAGGCGTAGAAGGCTCCAGATGCTGAACAGACGCAAAGCAATATTCCGAACGCCCTGTCTGACGCAGTAGATTTAGCCATTGAATAGCCGATTCAAATCAATAAAAGTGTGGTGTAACAACACTATGAGTTATCACAAAAATGGTGTGATGGACTGGCTGTATCCGTTACGGATACCTGATGAAAAGAATCCACCGCACTCGCTCTTACGGAGGCAAGGTTCACATTCCTTGGCAAACTCGTTTTTCCAATCGGAAATCGACTTTACGTATACAGGCAAGACATCTGAATTTACCAAGCAAAGAGGATGGTTGTAGACCGCTGTACGTATTCCGTAGCTTGTCAAAATTTTTACTGCTTCACTGAGCTGATCCTTGTATTCAATTGGATCTACCCAAAGACTATCGATATTAGCTCTAGCAAAGCCGATATGCTCAAGTCCCATCAATGCCACTTGATCGACAAAGAGGAGGTTGCGAGAAATAAAATTTGCTAGCTCGGACAAACCTTCACAGGTTTGTTTGTGGATGACTACTCGAATCTCAACTCTCTGTCCATAGCGTTTGAGGTTGAGTACGCCTCGCACGGTCTCATCAAACGCCCCCTTAGATTGAACGACATAGTCATGCACACTCGCATCGGCAGAGTAAATCGGAATTCCGACCATGAGATCTGGGTGTTCCACCTGAGCGTAAGCCTTGGAAAACGCCTCATCTGCAAAGGCTCGCCCATTGGACAGAACATGCAAGCTCGTTTGGGGCAGCCAACTTTTGGTGTGATGGAGTAGCTTGATGAAGTCATCTCCGTATATCGTGGGTTCTCCTCCAGTGAAACCAATTTCTTTTGTTTCGCGAGGCATCATCTTGATAGCCTCAAAGGCTTCTGTGAGCAGCCAGCTGTCATCAACGCGCTTTGGCGGCTGCGAACACATCAGGCAATAGTGGTTACATTGCTCAGTCAGTAAGATGCTGTTGTGGTTTGAGTTGGCACGAAAGAGCGATCGAATACGGCCGTCGGGCAACAAACTAACGACATCCCCATCGCCGAAGTAGTCAAACTCTAGGCCCAGACCGGTTGTTTTGTCAGGTGGAAACCCCTCCGAAGATGCACTAGGAAGAACAAAGTAGTGTCCGAAGCCAGTAGGTACTGGTGAAGAATCTCTAGCTAGGAAAGCCTTCTTACCTCTGAGGGGCAAAGGCAAGTAGGGGTTGGTCGACAGGCTGTAAAGACGCGGTTCCTTGATGTCAGAAAGTACGTCTGACTTACGAACGACTCGGCCGGAGAGCATCAGCATCTGTTTGCCCACCTCATAAAAATAGTTTTGACCTGCGGGTCAGACTTCATGCGTTCTAGGAGCAACTTCACCACGCCCATGATGCGCTTGCAAAATTCTGACTCGGGCTTGCGGCCGAGAACATCTCCATGCATTGCATGGTGGTACACCGGATCAGCTCCGCACCAAGGCTCAAAAGCACAATCACTGCACATTGGAGCAGACAACGTGAATGAATCTTCGAGTGCGCCAAGCAGTACCTCATTGGTAAATACATCCTCATAGCTGCTCGTAAAGAGGTTACCAATCTTAAAGGTTGTATCGTCCATTTCTCGTAGCATTCGACTTTCATCGGAAGCATAAATGTCCCCGTCGTAGTTGAAGACTACGGCTGCGATGCCAGCACCCGATGGATTCATTAAGTCAACATAGCCTGGATCGTTTGACGTCAGCATTTTGGTCAACATTAGCGCACGCCTTGCTTGTTAAGTTCGATGATGTAGTCTAGCCCTTCTTCATAAAACTTCAGCCACCTATCTACGTTGTATGCACCATAGCTCTTTGTTTTAATCGCAAATCCATAGGGCGATAAATGGCGAAAGAAGATTCCATCAAAGCCATGTCTGAGGTACTCGTCAACAATATCTTTGGCTCGTGTCAGGCTAGCCGGTGAAGTAGTCATTAAAGCCGAGACAGCATCAAAGCCGAGCACGCCTCGCGTTCTTTCAAGACCCTTTACGAACCGTTCGTAGCTATCACGGCCTGGTCTAGGTCGGTTCCGATTGTGCAGGTCCTCTGGACCATCGAGCGAGGTGGATAGATAGACTTTATGAGCCTTGCAAAAAAGCAAAATTTCGTCGGTCACCAGAGTCAATGTGCTCGTGATCACAAATTGAAGATCACGGTTTTGAGTTTCGTTGATCTCTTTTGCCCTAAGTACGATATGCTTAACGAGATCGAAGTTGAGTAATGGCTCACCGCCCTGGAATTCGATTTTGATGGCAGGGTTCGGCGATCTGAAGACAATTGCAAGGGCTTTTTCAGCCATGTCATTCGTCATATCAAAGGCAACCTTGTTTTCAGACTGACGCGAGACTTGGCAGTATTGGCAGCTGTGATCGCAGCGCAGCGTAACCACGAAGATGTGTAAGTTAGTGAAGTTTCGTAGATTGCTGTACTTTGTTCGAGTCTTTAGACCCAACAACTCAATGCTTGCTTCATCCCCATTCTCTTTGATGAAGTGGCGAGAACGCAGTAAGGAGTAAATTTTGCTATTCGGATCGAGCTTCTTGCTAAGAGTTGCTTCTAGGTCTTCGCGCGAAATAAAGGCGAACTCACCCACATAGTTTGTGATCACCACGTCGTGATCATCCAAGGGCTCAAATTTGAAGGGCAGCAGTTGATACTGGCCCTGAGTTGCCTTGTATTCAACAAGAGGACTAAATTTTGTCACCCCTGTAATCCTGTGCGTGAAAAGGTGTAGGCCAATATCAGGTTACGCACATCTTGAGTCTCTTCCTTGATTTGCTTTCGTAGCTGTTGATCAAGCAGCTCTCGCTTGAAGTCGGCGATGTGATCGTTAAACTTATCTTCGTGGCCTGCTACGGGCTCAATTTCGCAGAGCCACTCTTCGCCAGCTGGTTCGATCAGTATCGTGACTCGATCAATGAAACGATAAGCTGCTTTTTGAGTTGCTTCGAGGCTATAGATTTCTTTGTTCAAATTCAATTTCATTATGAAATTCCATATAAAAAAGTCCGCCAAAGGCGGACTGTCGGAGCGTTCAAAATGCGAGCATTAGCGACTAGAGTAGTGGGATCTGTGCGAACTGTGTGATCTGTGCGAAGAGTGATAAGCCATCATTAAGCCAGTATCTTCAGCTCTCTTAAGTACAAAATTGAACTCATCACCATTAGCATCCTTGATTGAGATGTTCTCACCAAGAGATGAAGTCTGAGCCATAGAGATGTTCTGTGAATCTTTCACAAATGAAGAGGCTGCAGCGTTTGCAGGAGTAGGAGCAGCGTCTGCGGCAAAGGCAGCTGTAAGAGTAGCGAAAGCAGTGAGAAATTTTTTCATGAATACTCCTTTTTATAAAATGATACCGTCTCGCAGCAAAAAATGCAATACATTTTATTGGCGTGCCAACCCTTGAATTTTATTTTTAAATTCTTAACATTTAACAATTAAAATTTAATATAAATTTGTTAATTTTAAATTATTTTTCTAATGAATCCGTTGCTTCTCTGCGGTCAGACCCGTCGAGATCAGGCCTAGACAAGTTCAACCGCACCCTTCAACTGGCTGGGGCTGCTATAAAAATATGTGGCAGTGGTCTGGATGCTCCTATGGCCTGCCAAAGTTTTGAGGATGTGAATCGCAGTGCCCTTGTTAGCCAGTGAGGTCAAAAACGTCCTGCGAACGCTGTGACTTCTTGCGACTTGCAGGCCTGCATCAGCGTATAACAACGAAATAGTATGTGCCAGGCTGTTTGCGCTGAACCCCGTTAGCATGCTTTTTTGGCTTGCAAAGAACGGATAGCTTCTGTCAACACACTTGGCCTTTGCAACATAGGCCTGCAACTCTTAACGCAATTTTATGTTGACGAAAACGGTGCGAGCGTGCCGTCCCTTGGTCATGTTCATCTTTCTTGCACAACGAATACGAATCC
>Ga0255127_1000110_pt1 | contig 44234 bp, 67 predicted proteins | sample Law_Miss_RepB_8d_FD_188555 | JGI IMG/M metagenome (GOLD analysis project Ga0255127, IMG submission 188555) | Freshwater microbial communities from St. Lawrence River, New York, United States - Law_Miss_RepB_8d | ecosystem: Environmental > Aquatic > Freshwater > River | place: USA: New York...
GGGTGGCGTCGATCCTGGTGGGCGGGGTGGCCAGCCTGCTGAGCTTCGCTACCTGCACCCTGGGCTTCAGGGTGGTGAGCCTTGGGCGGTTCATCGGTAGCAGTGGAAGGCCACGGGCCAGGGCCTGCCGCCAAAGATGGGGTGGATCGCCCGGAACTGCTCGATGCGAGTGACGATCTCGCCGTAGGCATCAGCCCTCAACGGCTCATCCGTCACCCACACCATGCCACGCTCGGTATCGATCGCATGAACCTGCTCGATCGTTCTCGGGCCGCCCTCGATATCCATCACATGGCAAGGCCGCGAGACGTTTTCGATGTCGTAGACCATGGCGAATCCTTTGATTGGGGTTGGTGCCATCCGGCTACAGGGCTTGCTCTGGCCCTGCTGGCGCCTGCGGTATCGCACTGCCGCTCAGTCCCTGCGTGCGGGGCAGGTGTGGAGTTCCCGCGCATTTGCCCGTGCGCAGCCCGCTTCGGCAGCAGGTGGTCCCGGGGGTCTGGAGGTTGGCGGCCTGATGCGCCCCGTTTTCTGGGGTTCTCGTCGCATGCAGGCCAGAAGCAGAAAGCCCGCGCATTGCGGGCCTGTGTGTAGCTGATGGCGCCCTGGTTCGCATGAAGCAGCGGTTTCCCAAAGCACGAAGGACGTCGGCCACGGCGCTAACCCGGGGCCCAAGGCACCATCACATCAGCAGGTCGGGCTACCTTCACCGCGTCCTATGCGCTGTTCTCGCCCGGGGGCGCCGGGGTCATCGGGGCTCGTCCAGTGGGGCAGAGGCCGTGGCCTCGCCAGATCCAGTCATGCGGCCCGCTGGTGTGATGGTTCTTCTGGAGACACCGACCCCCTGCAGGTCACCGGGCTGGCCGGTTCAGGCGCGCTGAGCGCCGGGTCGGATTGAGCCTGACGGCACTCAGCAGGTCAGGCAATGTGGTCTTGGCGACCAACAGCGCCGAGTTTAACTGCGCCTCAGGTACTTCTGCAACCTTCCATCCGCCACGAACAGCATGCGGTCCATCTCGGACAGCATCCAGGCCGCGAATGCGCGCTCCACATCGTTCTGCCCAATGGCTTGGCGCGCCTTCCCTGTCCCACCGCAGGCCCGGCAGATGGACTGGATCTTCCCGTCGTAGCCGCCCAGGGTCTTGCGGCCAGTGCACTTCTGGCAGTTGGGGTCCAGCCAGGCCGACAAGATGCGCCCGGTGAGGTTGAGCACGGTCCGATCGGTCAAGTCGAAACTGCGCTTGGTGGCCATCTCCAGCCCGAACTGAGCGAGGGCCTCTTTCGCCGGTGAGAGCGTCTTGAGGTGCATCAGGATCAGCAGCATGCCGGTCTGGTCATTGGCCGCCACCTTGTTCACGTCCGCCTTCACCTGGTCGAACTCGGCTGCCAGCCGGTACAGCATGGTCCCCAGGCCACTCGTCCATCCTGCCGCCATGAGGATGTCGCTGTCTCCCTGGATGCGCTCACGCACGCGCAGGTCGCTGGAGTTGATGGCGCGGCGGTAGCGCTCACCGATGGTCGGGGGTGGGTCGCGATCGTCGATCACAGACTAACCTCCACCTTCACGTGTGCCACAGCGCTGTGAGCCTCACTTCTGCGACCACCAAACAGCATGGTCACCCTTTCCAAGTCCACCCCTCCGACAGAGCAGCCTGTGTCCCGCTCGAACTGCGACAGCAGCTCGCCAATGGCCTGCTCAAGCTCCTGCTTGCGCTTTTGGGCTTCTTGCACTTCCATGTCACAGCTCCTTGGTGTTGATCCACCGCTTCACGCGCTCGTGGCCTTTGAGCCACCCGTCTTTGCCGAAAACCTTGATGAGCCGCGCCCGGTACTTCGGGGTCATCTTTCCGCTCTTCTTGGCGTCGAAAATTTCCCGGCCAGCAGCCACAGATCTCACCTTGCAGCCGTCGCAGTCAGCCTGAAAGGCTCCGGTGAACTCGCCTTGCTTGGCCAGGTCGCATGCCGGGCAGCTCATCGGGCCCCCAGTCCAGCGAATGGGTTTGTGTAGCTGCGCCAAGCCTTGCCATTGCGGATGGCAGACAGCAGCGAGTGGTGCACACCAAGCTGAGCCGCCAGAGCAAGGTTCGTCTCTTGGCTATCACGGACCATCTGCACCTGCTCTGGCGTGAGCTTGGCTTCGTTGCGGCGCTTGGTCGCGGCGATCCGCGCTGCGCGTAGCTCGTGGTTCGTGTTCGCGCGAGTGCGCTCCAGCATCTTGGTCTTGGTGATGCCGCGCACATGGTCCTCGCTGACACAGCGTGGGTTGCAGCAACAGTTGCTCGCCACGTGCCCATCTGGCAACTGGCGGCCATGCTTGAGCGCGTAGACCACCTTGCGCACAGTGGTTCGCTCCCCATCGTGATACAGCATGGGGCTACCGCTGGTGGTGTAACTACCCTGCCATTCGAGGCAGTCGCCCACTTCTACGCAGCGGGCTTTGATGTCGTCGAGGGTCATTTGGCACCTGCCTTTACGAGGTACGCGTATTCCCACTCGCCGCTGTCGCCAGCGAGGCCCGCACGTGAAGGGTGCGGATCAAACACGATGGAGCCATTGCAGCCGACGACCGCATGGGTGACACCGTTGCCGCGCGGACTTGGGCCACTGATCTCGTGGAACACGTCACCGTCATCGCCATAGATAGCGCCGCCGCTGCGAGCCGGAACGACCAGCCAGACGAAACCGTGCGAGCGGCAGAAGGCTTGTAGCCGCTCCCAGTAGTTCACAGCGTCACCTTTCGACTCTTGGAGGAAATGGGGGACTTCGCTGATCGGCAGCTCAAGCAGCGATGCGATGACGGCGCGCTGGCAATCACCAAACACTCCTTTCTCGGGCGCATGGATGAACTCTTGGTCAACTGGTTTCATGAAAAGAGCCTCTTGATGGTTACGTTCAATGGAAGATGCGGATGTCAGGGATCTGGATGTCTGCGGGCCACTTGCCCTGCTGGACCAGCGCGCGCACGGTGTTGCGCCAGGCGTTGGCCCACATGTCGATGCGCTGCTCACGGGTGAGCTTTCTGCCCTGGTCCAGCTCGGCGTGGCAGGTGATGCACAGGGCCGCGGTGAACACGTCGCTGGCTTTGATGCTCTTGCCCTTCCCATGGCAGGCTTGGTTGCTGTGGGCGGCCTGGGTGAGCCCATGGGCGCCGCAGTGCATGCAAGGCAGGCTGGCCACGGCCTTGAGCAGGGCCTTGCTGCGCACCGGGCGGTCCTTCTCCACCGCCTGGGCGGGTGCGCTGGCCACCGGCGCGATGCAGCCGCGGCGCTGGTCCATGGGGATGGGCTGGTGCACGGTGCGCTTGCGCTCCAGGGTTGGGCGCTTGAAGCCGCTGCGCTTCATCGGGCCGGCTCCACCGCTGGCTGACGCAGGGAATCGCACTGCTTGTACGCCTCCCACATGCGAAGGTTGGCCAAGCGCGCAACGTCCACCGCCTGGGCAGGCGTAAGCCTGTGGGCATCTTTGGCTGGCGTCGCGCGGCGCACCACTTCGGCGACAACAGGCGTTTGCGTGCTGCGCTGCTCTTGCATGAGGATCACGCCACTGGCTTGGCTCGGCAGGCAGTCCAGAAGATCGGGCTTCCAGATTTCCTTAGGCAATGCGTAGTAGTGCTTCCAGACCTTCGGCGGGTGCACGCGAGCAGTGCTGTTCCAGATCGACTCCTGTCTCACCATCATCAGCTTGCCCTGGCTGTCACGCACTTCCTCGCGCGGCCCATAGCCGGCGAACACGCGGTGCCACCACTTTTCCTTCTTGGCGTCTGCCTTGAGGTCGGCGCGGCTGATCTTCACCTCCACGTCGATGATGCGAAGATCAGTGGTCACGCCCAGCACATCGCACTCGTGCCCGGTCCAATTGCAGTTATCGACCAGCACCACACACTTTCGAGAAAGCGTTTGCAGGGCGATGGCACGGGCAATGATTTGCTCTGTCCAAATCATGTCGCCCTCCGTGACTTCATGGCGGTGAGCGTGAACACCTCGCCGGTGTCGGGGTCCACCCATTCCTCGCGGAACTCCACGCCCAGTTCGGTCGCGGCGTAGGCCGTCACGCGGTCGATGTACTCGCCGTAGCCCTTCACCCCCAGGTCTTCCGTGCTCACGCGCTGGCGGCGGCGCACCTTCTTTCCCGTCATGGGGTTCTTGAAGGTCACAGTCTTGGAGCCCAGGAATTCCGAGCGGAACCACTCTTTCCAGGTCTTGAGGTCGAACTTCTGCCCATTGACAGATGCCTGATGCGCGATGGTCAGGAACACGTAGCCGTGCAGGTAGCGGCGCTGCTTGTCTGTTTTCACGTCCTCGGCGGTCCGCACCTCCACCACCGTGGCATGGCCGGCTGTGGCCAGGGCCTTGACCTGCGTCCAAACCAGACCGGCAAAGGTCTTGTGTGCAGCGACTGGGTTCGCTGACAGGTGAAACGTGGCGGCGCTCATGAGGCCTCCGCGAACATGTCAGGCGTGCGCTTGTCGCGCTGCACGGGCAGGCGGTTGAACAGCGGCGCACCCTTGGGGCGAGGTGCCTCGATGAAGCCCGCGCGCACAGCGCACTTCGGGCCGAGGTTCATGGCGCCAAGCGTCACCTTCGGGTGCAGCAGGGGGCGATTGCAGATGGCGCACCTCATGCCAGCTCCACCTTCCCGTAGTGCGCCAGCAGAAGGGCCTCGGCGCGGTTGTGGTCGAGCTGGCGCTTCAGGTGGCCAGCCATGGCCGGGTAAAGCCGGCGCGCGGTGTCCAGGGATGCGGTCTTGTCCGACTTGAGCCCGTAGAGGCCTTTCCACCGCTGGCTGCTCACCAGCTCCATGTCGAGGCGCATCACGCCAAGCACGCCCTCGATCACGCCCTTGCTGTGCATAAGGGAGGTGTTGGCGGCGCTGCCAGACTTGCCGCCCGGCATGGCGTGCACGTCCTCCAGCACCACCAGGCAGGCTTGGTCGGCGGGCACCATCTTGCGCAGCAGATCGGCCAGGCCGCGCGGGTCAATCTTTCGCTGCGTGCGGCCGGTGCTGGGCTTGCTGAGCGTGGGCATGTCGGCCACGCATGCGGCGCCGTTGGGCAAGATGGCGGCGACTGCGCCAGACACGCCGGGGTCAATTCCGAGCAGGATCATGCGGCCTCCGTCATGTTGACCTGCAGGTCCAGGTAGCGCGCGCGCTCCGACTGGTATTCCAGGAATTGCTGGGTGGCCGGGTCGAACCAGAAGGCGAAGCTGCCCTCCCAGGTGTGGTGGCGCTGCTTGGCGATGCGCACGAAGGCGTCCGGCTCGCTTGGGTCGCGGTCGGGCTCGCTCTTGGCCAGCTTGCGGACGTTCTTCCAGCAGATCACCAGGTTGTCCACCAGGTCCACGATCTCGCTGGCGCCCTTCACGTCGAACTTGTCCGGTGCGCTGCGCTCGTTCTCGCCCTTACGCATGTGCACCACGAGGTGGATGCCCAGGCCCGTGTCCTGGGCCACCGAGCACAGGTCGTTCACGAAGTCCTTCTGCGCGGTGTAGTCGTCGGTACCGATGCCGCACTTCATCAGGCTGTCGATCACCATGTGGTCGATGCCAAGCTCCTTGCGCATGTACGTGGCCACGGCCAGCACGCGCTTGGTGGCCACCTTGCCCAGGTGGTCGTAAATCCACAGTCGGCTGTCGGTCCAGCGGTGGAAGGCGCGGATGTAGGGAATGGACGGCCGATCCACGCCCGCGGCCTGGCGGCTCATCTTGGCCATGGAGAGCGCGGGCTTCATCTCGAAGCTGGCCAGGCCGATCTTCTGGCCCACCTCCATCGCGTTGAGCTGCACCTGGGACAGCAGCGTGGTCTTGCCATGGCCGTTGATGCCGGCCCACAGCGTCACCTCGCCGGCCCGCAGATCGAACTTGCCGCGCATCTTGTCGAAGCCGGTCGGGCTCCAGGTCCGCTCGCTCGTCTCGCCGTAGAAGCGGTCCACCACGTCCTGGCACCAGGTGCTGGCCGGCAGCACCTTGGCCGCATCGTCCACCTGGGCCTCGAAGTAGCCCTCGAAGTCGAAGTCATCGTTGATCAGGTTCATAGCCATCCATCCGGTTGGTGTCGGCGAAGTGCCGCTTTCAGTCGGTACTCGACAAGCGACCCGCTCAAGGTGATCGGGCGCCACTGGAACGTGTGCAGGGCGGGCAGGCCCATAAGGGCTGGGACGTGGATGCCAGAGCCAATGTCCAGCTCATGGCAGGCGCCAGCCTGGGTCGTGAAGCGCAGGCGCAGTTCGGCGGGCTTCACCTTGGCGATGTCGCGGGCCACTCGCGCGATGCGGTCCACCGGCACCGTGGGCCCGGTCTCGATGACCACCATCAGGCCGGCGAGCATTCGCCAGTCCAGGCGGTCGGCCGGCATGTCGTCGTGCACGTAGAGCGTCGGAGCGGTGAACTGGCCACCGGCCATGGCCACGGTCACCCAGCCTTCGGGCTTCATGCCGTTCTGCCGGGCCTCCAGCAGCGCGCGGGCGTTCTTGGCGTACCAGGGCTGCATCAGTGCGCCCCCTTCGTCCAGTCCTCGCCGCCATCCCTCTTGCGCTCGCCGGACATACGCTGGCAAGCGGCCTTGAGGTAGGCCCTCGCGTCGGCCGGCTGCTCGGTCACGGTGGCGCGCACGGCATCGAGCACGATGTCGTCGTCGGGGTAGTCCTTTGTCAGCTTTCCGATAAAGCTCCGCGCCTGCTGCTCAGGCATGCCTTGGCCTTCGAGCAGCGAGACAGCCGAACGCCAAAGTTCGACTTTCGACTGGTCGGCGGGCGGCTTGCCGCCTGTACCCTTGGGTACAGAACCTACTGAAGTAGAAGATGAAGATGAAGAAGAAGAGCCGTCACCAAAGGTGGGCTTTGGTGAATGCTTTGATGCTTCATCTGACCCCCCACCAAAGCGTGTTCCTTCACCACGAATGGTGCGCACATATTCGTCCTTCACCATCCGGCTTGAGTACCAAACTGGGCCGGCTTGGGTGGGGATCAGGGTGACGGGTTCACCGTCTTTTCGACCGCTGCGCGGCGTGTAAATGTGAGGCTCAGAAAGCTGCGTGTCGGAGCCTTTGAGCACACCCTTGGTCACCAACCCACGCATGTCGGCCAGCTTCGCACCAACTGCTTGGGCGATCTCTTTCAATGGCCAACGAAGGATTCCGTACTCGGGCTGGTCGTGCATGAGGCACATGACGTCCAGCCACACGCCCTTCTCGGCATGGGTGCAGCGACGCAGGTTGCTGTTTGCCTGCCAGTCGCCTGGGTAGAACTGGAACGAAGGACGCTTCATGAGCGCCCCCCGTTCAGGAATGGGTTACGGGTTAGGTATTGCTGCTCTGCGATTTCGGAAGCGGCTTTGCCGCCTCCAAGATGGCTTTGGCAAGTGCCTTGGCTTGTGATCTCGGAATGATGACTACTGCATCCTCGTCGTTTCCGGTCGCATCTTGCTGACGAATCACGACGTCCAACGATGCATTCAGGTAAACGGCCACCGCCTGAACACTCGGGATCACGATGTCGGATTGGTCCTGGTCGAACCAGTTGAATTCCTTCGGCATAAATAAGCTCCTGTTGTGGGCCGGAAATGTTACGGGAAGTCATCTGCCCAACCCCCTCTCACGATCCATGCGCGCCACCGTCTCGGGCGTGCGCAGGGCCACCAGCTTCTTCACGACGTCGAAGGCTTCACGCGCGGGGGCATTGCGGCCGCACATGTGGTGGAACTCCACGAGGTCACCCTGGGCCTTGATGGCCGCTTCGAGCTGCTCGGGGGTGTGGCTGGTGGCCAGCACCTGCTCGGCCTGGGGCACGATGGTCTTGTGGCGCGGCGGAAACGGCCACTGGGCATGTGACTTGAGCTGGGTGTTCATGCTGTGACACCCTTCATCTGCGCCAGGGCCTGCATCAGGTCGGGCAGCATGGCCTCCAGCTTGGCGGCGATGCGCTGCTGGCGAGCGGTGTCGTTGTCCAGGTACTTGCTGGCCAGGTACTCCACGACAGCGGCGGCGTCCCCGGTACTGGTGAGCCAGGCCTCCAGATCGTCGAGGTTGAACCGCTGGGTGTCTCCCTCGTGCGGGTTCAGCTTGCGGCTCAAGGTGCTGGGCGCCATGTCTAGATCGGCGGCCTGCACCTTCATGGGCTTGCTCACGCCCGCTTGGGCACGGTAGGCGATGAAGGACCGCAGCGTGGGGAAGCGCTCGTGCAGCGCAGGATCAAAATTCAGCGTCAACTGGCTCATGTTTCAGACCCCTGGAAAGTGACAGCAAGCTGAGTTGCCATCTGTTGCCATCTCAAAATCGGGCGAAAAAAAGACGATGCGGCTCATGCGAACCACATCGCCTTCACGTTCCCCGAGCTGCCTGCTCGGTTGCCTTCGGCTCAGGGGAGCCTTCCGTCCCCACAAGCTCGGGCCAGATCAGGTGCCAGTCATCGGGGCGAAGATCCCAGCGACGAACATCGCCAGCCGTGGCACGCTCGATGGACGCGCACTTGTCAACGGGAACCGGCCGCACTCCTTTGATCCACTGGTTGACCATGGACGGAGTAACGCCGACCCGCCTCGCCAGTTCCGCCTGCGTGCCGGCACTGGAAACAGATCGCTCAATGGCTTGTGTGGTGTTGCTCATGGCCTAAATGTAGCAGTGCTACATGCCAGACGTCAAGCCATGCTTCATGAAGCCATCTTTAGCATCGCTATATGAACAAGATTCCGACACCAGAAGAAGAGGCGCGCATGCTTCACGCTCGCTTTGACGAGCTCAAGGCGGTGAAAGGCATGTCTCAAGCAGAGTTCGCTCGCGAGTTCAACGTGCCGGGCGGCGCATCAATGGTGAGCCAGCACATCAAGGGGCGACGCCCAATCAACCTGGAGGCCGCAACTGCCTATGCCAGGGGCTTCAATGTCCTGCTCGAGGAAATAAGCCCCAGGTTGGCTCGTGGTGTGCAGATGGCCAGCCTGGCAATGGCCGGCGCTGAATCCACCAATAACTTCAGAGAAGACCCCACAAACGAGGGACATTTAGATACACACAAAGTGCTATCGTTGCCAGACACAATTTCTGACAAATCGGATGTCGTGATACCCCAGTACGGTACCGGGGGCGCGATGGGGAACGGTCTGGTGCTGCAAGAACAACCAGGGATCATCAAAGAGTGGCGCGTGTCTGATGAATGGCTAAGGCTCAATGTCCCGCACTACACGTCCAAGCGAAATTTAGCCATCGTCACCGGCTTCGGGCCGTCGATGAAACCCATGTTCAACCCTGGCGACCCACTACTGGTGGACACCGGCGTGAAAGTCATCGATCACGAGGGCGTCTACTTTTTCCGGGTTGGCGACGAAGGGTTCATCAAGATCGTGCAGCGTGTGCCAGAGTTCGACGGGCCCGGGCATGTGCTCAGGATCATCTCGAAAAACGAGGACTACAAGCCTTACGACATATCACCAAAGAACCCGCATTTCGAGGTTCTTGGCAAGGTGCTGACGGTCTGGAGAAGCGAGCAGCATTGAAGCCGCAAAAACTTTCACAACGCATGAAAGGCAGGGAGTTATGACCATCATCAGCGTAAGGGCCACAGCGGCCATCGTGTCTCTTGCAATGTTGGCGGGCTGCCAAACAGCACCACCAAACACACCCGGCGCAGGTTCCGGGGACACCTACACGCCATTCGTGGACATGCAGGGTGTTGACCCAGCACGCTACTCATCGGACCTCTCGGGATGCCGCAGCTATGCCCAGCAGATCGACCCCAACAAGAAGGCCATGGAGGGCATGTTCGCCGGCATCCTGGTTGGAGCCTTGGTGGGGGCAGCAGTCGGCGGCAATCGCTACACCGCCGAGCAGGGCGCCCTTGCGGGGGGAGGTTCTGGCTTGGCTGCAGCTGGAGGTAGAGCTGTGCTCAAGCAGGAAACGATCATTGCAAACTGCCTGGCGGGCCGTGGGTATAGAGTGCTGGCTGGCGCGACCGTGCCGACCAACATGGCCGCCCCCTCACCCTACACCCAGTCTGTAACGGCCACTACTCCGGCTGTAACCCCCGGATCCTCCATTCCAACTCAGACTCATGCTGGCAGCTCGACTGGGCCAGTTGGAGAAGACAGCTTCAATGTTCAGCGCCTGGCCAAGCAGCAGGCCTGCCACCAGACACCAACCGCCAATCTGGTGGCCAAGGGCCCGGGGTTCGAAAGCTACTCGGTGGCCTGCACCAATGGCAACGTCCTCATGTACCGCTGCGAGTACGGGAACTGCCGGACGCTCCAGTAAGCGAAAAGCATCTTCATGAAAGCCCGCCAAGTGCGGGCTTTTTTTCGTCTGCTGTTTCCAGTTTCGGCTGCCGTTCGTCGGTCGCGGGAAAATCTGTAGCGCTGCTATTGCTTTGAATATGTAGCAGTGCTACATTTCTTCCATCGCAACACACAACCGATGGAGGACCAGATGAACCGCATCGCCGAAGGATTCATGAGCAGCCAGGCATGGAAGCGCCTGGACCACATGCACGAGATGCAAGCCGCGCAGATCCGCGCAGAGGCCGAGGTTGCCTACCACTTCGTCCGCGACGTCGAGCAGGGCACTTTGTCCGCCGAGGACATGGACAAAGCCTTGGACTACCCCAACGGTCCCGGCACTGCCGAGGTCATCAAGGTGCTGTCGATTGCGATGGCCTCCCCTGACCCCATCGTGGCACTGGCTGCGCGTCAGTTGGTCGAGCGGGCGGCAAAGAAGTATTCGGAGCACTTCACCCCAGAGGTGCAGTGATGAAGAACCGCCTGATCAAGCACCCCGACCGCCCCATCCCGGGCGTGGAGGTCGAAGAACTCACCGAGCGAGACAGCGGCTTTGCGCTGCTGGAGAACTTCGGCATCGAAACCCCTCAAGAGCCCGAGCCCAACCTGGAGCTGGAGCCCATCGACAAGCCGGGATTCAGCGCCCGGGCCCAGGAGCGCCAGGACAGCACTGCTGACACCTGGATCACCCCGAAGAAGGTAGGTTGGCAATGAGCGCGAAGAAGTGCCCGACCTGCAACCGCGACCCCGAGCGCATGAACAGCGAAATCGCCGAGTGCTCGCACGTCGATTGCCCGAACCGCCGCCGCGCATGGAGCGAGCGCCCGAGCCGCGCCGAGCTTTTCAAGGGACCTTGGCCCAAGAACGAAAGCCACGACCCGCTGCCGCTGGACCGTGTGCTGAAAGGAGGCTCGTGATGAACACGATCCCGACTGGCCTGCTGATCGTGCTTGGCCTCTCCCTGTGCTGGGGAATTCTGGTCGCCCTGTTCGCATGGTCGCTTACGCCTGACAGCGACATGCCCGAGAAGTACGGGCGGGTTGGCATCACCTACCGCGAGGCCATCCGAATGTTTGCCATCGGCTGGGGCATCCCGACTGCTGCGCTGATTGCTGTGTACGTGACTTTTGCTGACGCCATCGAGGCGTTTTTGGGAGGTCTGACATGAACGCCATCAACACCGGCAAGGTACTGATTGGAAGCGCCTACGTGCCCCGCCAGCACCAGCCCATGTCTAGCTGCGCCCTGACGCTTCAGGCGGCGCTTCTGGACCCACGTACCGCGAAGCCGCGCCCGATGCTGGCCCGCATCGCTGGGGTGTTCTGGAGGTGGTGCTGATGTGCCGCTATGCGATTTCCGGCTGCGGGTATCCGCAGGGCGAGTGCTCTGGCTTGTGCCTGCACCGCGTGGACACCTCGGCCCTCAAGCGCGACCAGATCGTCGCTGTGGCCGGTGAGGTCGAGCAGCGCGCCCCAATCGATGTGCACACCGAGCAACTGAGCGGCATTCGCTTCGCCTTCTCTGTTTACCGGCTGTACCGCGCTGCGGGGCAACCCATCACCACTTCCGTCCGCCATGCCTGGCGGGCACTGATGAACTGAACCCAAACGGAGGAACAAATGAGCAACGCACTTGCCATCATCAAGGACGACATTTACAGCACCCGGGAGCGCTTCGAGCGCATGGCGGGTGGTGCGCTGAACTTCGAGCGCGAGGCTGGGTTTGCTGTGCAGGTCATCAGCAGCAACGACTATGCGCTGAACATCGCCATGGGCAATCGGCAGTCTGTCATCAATGCCGTGACCAACGTGGCCGCCATCGGCATCAGCCTGAACCCTGCCAAGCGCCAGGCGTATCTGGTGCCGCGTGACGGTCGCATCTGCCTTGACATCTCGTACATGGGCCTGCTGGACCTTGCCATTCAGTCGGGCTCGATCATGTGGGGGCAGTCTGAGCTTGTCTTTGAGCAAGACCGTTTTGAACTGCAAGGATTCGACCGCCCGCCTGTTCACAACCGCAACCCATTTGCCAAAGACCGGGGCGCAATCGTCGGCGTGTACGTAGTGGTCAAGACCCGCGATGGTGACTACCTCACCGCCTGCATGAGCTTGGATGAGGTCTACGACATTCGCAACCGCTCAAGCGCATGGAAGGCATGGGAGAGCAAGGGTAAGAAGTGCCCATGGGTGACGGACGAGGGCGAGATGATCAAAAAGACGGTCATCAAACGCGCCTACAAGCTGTGGCCCAAGACCGACCGCTTGGACAACGCGGTGCACTTCCTCAACACCGAAGGCGGCGAAGGTCTTGACCTGGAAGACAACAAGCCTTCCGCCGTCATCGTGACGCCCACCAAGGGCTCCATGGCCGAGCTTCCGATTGACCAGCAGAACTACCTGCGCGAGTTGGCCGAGGAAGTCAAAGAGCTTTTCGAGAGCGAAGAAGCCGGCCCCCCCATCGCATTCGACCGCATCGAGGCCGACAACCTGGACTCAGACCAAAAGCTGGCCCTGTGGTCTGTCCTGCCGTCCAACGTGCGATCAGGACTCAAGAAAGAAGGCGAGGCCCGTAAAGCCAAGCCGGTTGCCGCCTAACCCCACCACCAGGAGAGATACATGGAAATCACTTTCAACGCCAACGCCTTCATTTCCAAGTGGACCAGCCTAGACGATGTGAAGGCCGGCAGGATGCCCGTCATCTGGGATGACGCCAAGGTCGAGGGCTACACGCAGATCGGAACCGCTGTTGTCACCGTCACGCTCCACTCGGATGAAGTCGTTCACCAGAAGCAACTGGCCGACCTGAAGGACAAGCTCGAAGAGGTCCGCGCCGAGAACCAGCAGCGCGAGAACGCCATTTTGCTGGCGATCAGCAAGCTCCAGGCGCTGACCTACCAAGCCGCCTAACCATTTCCGGGGCAACACCAGAGCGCCGCACTGCTTTCCTCCCTGGCGAACGCCTTGCGCCTGGTGCCCCTCTTTTATTCGACTGACCATGACCACCAAGACCAAACCCACCATTGATCTGGCCCCGCGCCAGACCTTCGTGATGAACACCGAGAAGGTGGACTTCTCAGGCACTGAGCCGATGCACCGGCCTGTTCTGGACACCAAGCGAGACATTCCGCAGACCACGTACCGCCCGGGTTCGCTGGACGCCTTCAATCTTCCTTCGCGGGGGTTTGCATGAACACGATCCTGACCGATGACGCGCTCATCGACGCAATCCGCAAGGCGGGGCTTCGAGTGACCGGACCTCACAAAATTCTTGCCCGCGCAGTCGAAGCCGCAGTGCTTGCCAAGCTGGCGCTGAAGGCCGACCGCCAGCGAGTGCCGGAAGGATGGCTGCCAACTGCTGAAAACGTTAACGCCTTGCCAGATCAAGTGCGGAAGTTTGTACATGATCTGGCAACCAATGCCGACCCAGCCGGCACGGTGCGCGATCTGACCATCGCGCAAGACACCATCCGAGCGCTGGAGGCCAGCAACCGCATGTTGCGCGATGTTGCGGCTGAAGTCAGCGGGTGCTTTCACGCCGCAATAGATGAGGGCTTGCAGGAGGCACTGACCGAAACCACGGACGAGCGCTTGAAAGACTTGGTGGAGCGTCGTTTGATGTACGCCTACCCCATTGCCGATCAGGCTGCCGCCCCCGAAGCGCCAGCGCAGGCACTGCCAGTCGGCTACTTGCGTGAGTTCATCGGCAAAGGCGCGGCCATCGTCCGGCGCTTCTACAACTTAGAAGACCAATCGGTGGTCGAAGCCGGCAGTTGGATGCAAGAGGCGATGCAGCTTCTGCAACTGAAGGCCGCGCCCGAAGCGCCAGCGCAGGCCGATGATTTGAGCATCAACCCGGTCACGCTAGGAAGAACGCCTTGGGCCTATGGTGAGGCACCAGCAAATACCCGGAATTCCGGGCAATTAAACGCCAGCGCAGTGGATGAGCGCGCAGCGTTTGAGGCGTGGTACTCGCAAAACGCATTCAACTTTGAGCGCGACCCGATCGGCTCCAGAGATTGCGGATTGCAGTGGAAGGCATGGCAAGCCCGCGCCGCGCTGGCGCAGAAGGGCGGCAAATGACCCGCGACGAGATTGAAAAACTGGCGGTCGAGGCTGGGTGGCCTCTGCTCACCCTCCGGATGCTTGCTGGTACGGAGGATGAGAGGCGGCTTGAACGCTTCGCCGCCCTGGCGGCCGCAGCCGAGCGTGAGGCGTGCGCGAAGCTGCTCAACGAGAACGCCGAGCTGTGCGTGAGGAACAAACTGCTACGCGAAATCCTTGAGGCAAACGCCGACGCCATCCGTGCACGAGGTGCAGCATGAGCAATCAACCTGAAGCCCTGCGGTGGGCTGATGTTTTGGTGCGCGATGTGGGCAACCAACTGGTCAACAGAAAGCAAGCCGCCGCCGAACTGCGCCGCCTGCACGCAGAAGTTGAGGCAAGCGACCGCAACCTGTGCGATCTGACCGACAACCTTATCAAAGCCGTTGCATTGCTGCGGCAGGCCCATGAAGCCCTGGAAACCGACGACTGGCAGAAGAAGCTGCAGGCGGCCATCGACATCCGAAATCACACCAGCCCGAAAGGAGCTACCCAATGACAGACGAACTTCTGACCATCGACGACATCGCCGCCATCTACAAGCTCAGCCGTGACCACGTTCGTGATAGGCTCGTGAAAACGCCCGGTTTCCCGGCTCTGGCCCCTGGCTCCAGCCGTCGGTCGCCAAGGTGGTTGCGGTCTGAAGTGCGGGCATTCCTGTATCGCAAGACCGCAAGAATCCCGCAAACCGTCCTGAAAGCCGCATGAAACCTTGTGGTTTGTTGCTGGCCTCCGGCACCAAGGCTGGTGGCAACTTGTCACAACGGCGCCAAGCACACGAGGCCATGGCGCACCAGCTTTTAGCGGCGCGCGCCACACCTGCCGCCGAGCACGCCCGATCCGATTCCCAGGGAGTTCACCCCAAACCGCGAACAGTCACATACGTGATTGGCTTCGATCACGGTTGCACCATCAACATCGCGCGTGTGAAAACCGTCGCCGAACGCCTTCGCCATGCCCGCTTGCAGCGGGGCTGGACCCAGAATCACCTGGCGGCGGCCGCCGGTGTGAGCCAAGGCACGATCGGCAACATCGAATCGGGCGCGCGCCAATCGAGGGGCAGCCTGCCCCAGATCGCAGAGGCCCTGGGCATTTCGCACAAATGGCTCGCCGATGGCCTGGGCAGCATGACCCTGGTCAACAGCGTGGCACCGCCCTACGGGGACCCCGGCACAGTGGTGCTGAGGCGCTCTCGCCTGCTGCTCCCGCTGCAGGGCCCGGGTCTCGTCACCGAACCCGACGACAACGGCATCGCGCCATTGCTCTTGCACCCGGCATGGCTTCGCAGCGTTTCGGCCCGACCAGAGCACTTGGTGGCCATTCAAGTCAGTGGCTCGGACATGGAGCCCAGCCTGTTCGACGGCGACACCGTGGTGCTGAACACTGACGCCACGACCCCGACGGACGGTCAAGTCTTTGCACTTGATCAGGACGGCACTGTGATTTTGAGACGGCTCAACCGCGACGGAGGGCAATGGTGGCTGCACGCAGACCATCCTGACCAAGCCCGGTTCCCGCGCAAATCGTTTGGGCCGGCGTCGGTGTTGATTGGCCGGGTGCTGCTCAAGCTCAGCAGCCACATTTAGTCGTCGAATCGCCATCGATCACATACGTGTTTAAAATCTTTGCATCGTCAAATGCGAGGAGATGAAGACACATGGGGCACCGTTGCAGGCCAGGTGAATGCAGGCCATGAGGGCGCAAGGCATTCTCAAACTCGCGTCGGTCGGGGTGTTAACCCCTCACCAGCAAGAGCCGTTCGTCCTGAGACTGGTGGCACACGACACCTTGCGCGCCCGGCCATCTACCTGGCACATCCGATGGCCAGGGTTGAAGGCCGAAACCTTCTGGCGACGCCATGGGCAGCAGCTGAAGCCTGGGCGCGCGGTCCACGTCGAATTGGAAGACGTGCACGGGCTCCCTGGCGCGGACCGAAGCGAATCCGACCTCAGTGGCTTGGCGAGAGCCGTGGTCTTGCTGCCCCAGTGGGACGGCACGCCCGCGTGGACGTAAGCCGCCCACCCGGCATCAAGCGAGCAAGCCTTCGGCCACGGTGGGGTAGCGAAGGCGCAGGCGCAGCTCACTCTTCAATCGCTCGTTGCGCAGACGGCGCGATTCGCTCATGAAGCTCAACAACATCAAAGGCAACTGGGCCTGAGCGGTCTGGCGTGGCAGGCGCGGCGGGCGCGGCAAGCCGTACAGATCGGCGGCCAGATCGAAGTAATCGCCCATCTTCAGTTCGGTGTCGTCCACCACGTTCACCGTGCGCTGGGGGCGTGCGCGCCACAGCGCCAAGGCGCAGGCTCGGGCCAGGTCATCGGCGTGGATGTGGTTGGTGTAGACGTCGTCTTCGGCCTGGAGCACTGGCGTGCCGCGCATCAGCCGATCTCGAGGCGTTCCCCCTTTGCGGTCGTTGGCGTAGATGCCAGGAATGCGCAGCACGGTGCTGCGGGTGCCCACCACCCGACCGAAGCCGTGCACCAGGGTTTCGGCGTCCACCCGGCGTTCGGCGCGCGGGGTCTGGGGCTGGGCGGGCGTGGTTTCACTCACCCAGCGGCCGCCTTGGTCGCCATAGACACCGGTGGTAGAGCCATACACCAGCGCGGCGGGCGCCGAGCGCAGGGCCAGCGCACGCACCAGCGCCAGGGTGCGGGGGTCGCGGCGCCAGTCGGCCAGATCGGTAGAGGGCGGTGGCGCCAGGTGCAGCACCCGGGTGGCCAGACCGGCGAGGCGGCGCAAGGTGTCGGGCTGGTCGAGGTTGCCGAGCAGGGGCACGATGCCACGCTGGCGCAATTCGGTGGCGCGCGATGGGGTTGATGTCAAGGCCATCACGCGCAATCCCTTGGACAGCGACCGGGCGGCGCGCAAGCCAACGTCGCCACAACCGATGATGAGAACCCGCTCGCGGCGGAAACGTGCGGGCAAAGCGCCAATCTGGTTCATGCGAAATGCGGATTTGCGACAATGCGCGGTTGCGTGTTGCACGGGGCAGCCGCCCCATTCTTCGTAGAGTCCACGAGTATGACATTCACCATTACCGTGCAGCCCAGCGGGCGCACCTTCACCGCCGAACCCGATGAAGCCATGCTGGCCGCGGGCATCCGCCAGGGCATTGGCCTGCCTTATGGCTGCAAGGATGGCGCCTGTGGCTCGTGCAAGTGCAAGCTGCTCTCAGGCACCGTGGAGCACGGTGCACATCAGGCCAAGGCCTTGAGCGCTGAAGAAGAAGCGGCCGGCTATGTGCTGACCTGCTGCGGCGTGGCCAAGACCGACGTGGTGCTGGAATCGCGCCAGGTCACCGAGGCCGGCGCCTTCCCGATCAAGAAGATGCCCGTGCGCGTGGCCGGCCTGGAGCGCGCTTCCCACGACGTGATGGTGCTCAAGCTGCAGCTGCCCGCCAGCGACACCTTCCAGTACCACGCCGGCCAGTACGTCGAGTTCATCCTGCGCGACGGCGACCGCCGCAGCTACTCCATGGCGAATGCACCGCACACGCAGGCGCAAGCCCCGGGCATCGAGCTGCACCTGCGTCACATGCCCGGTGGCAAGTTCACCGACCATGTGTTCACCAACATGAAGGAAAAAGAGATCCTGCGCATCGAAGGGCCCTACGGCAGCTTCTTCTTGCGCGAGGACAGCGACAAGCCCATGGTGCTGCTGGCATCTGGCACGGGCTTCGCGCCCATCAAGGCGATCATTGAGCACATGCGCTTCAAGGGCATCCAGCGCCCGGCCACGCTGTACTGGGGTGGTCGCCGCCCGGCCGACCTGTACCAGAGCGCCTGGATCGAGGCCCAGCTGGCCGAGATGCCCAACCTGACCTACGTGCCGGTGGTGTCCGATGCCTTGCCCGAAGACGCCTGGACCGGCCGCACTGGCTTCGTGCACCGCGCCGTGCTGGAAGACCACCCCGACCTGAGCGGCTTTGAGGTGTACGCCTGCGGCGCGCCCATCGTGGTGGAGTCGGCCCAGCGCGACTACAAGGCCGCCGGCCTGCCGGAGGAAGCCTTCTTCGCCGACTCGTTCACCAGCGCCGCCGACAAGGCCTGAACCACCCCACAGGAGACACCATGCTGAACCGCCGCTTCGTCACCGCCGGCTTGCTCGCCGCCGCCGCCCTGCCCTCGGCCACCTGGGCCCAGGCACGCCCGATCCGCATCGTGGTGCCGTTCGCGGCGGGTGGCCCGATCGACGTGACGGCCCGCCTGCTGGCCGACGCAGTGAAGGACAGCCTGGGCACGGTGATCGTGGAAAACCGCCCCGGCGCTGGCGGCAACATCGGTGTGTCGCAGGTGGCCAAGGCCGCGCCCGATGGGCTGACGCTGGGCATCGCCACCACCGCCTCGCACGGCATCAACCCCTGGCTGTTCAAAGAGCTGCCCTATGACCCGGCCAAGGATTTCGCGCCCATCACCCAGATGCTGCGCGTGCCCAATGTGCTGGTGATGAACGCCGAGGCCGCCAAGCGGCTGAACATCCAGTCGGTGCGCGACCTGATCGCTTATGCCAAGGCCAACCCCGCCAAGCTCAACTACGGCTCGGGCGGCAATGGCAGCGCCGGGCACCTGGCAGGTGAGTTGTTCAAGAACCGCGCCGGCATCTTCGCTCTGCACATTCCCTACAACGGCGCCAACCCGGCGCAACTGGGGCTGCTGTCGGGGCAGGTGGACTTCAACTTCGACAACCTGGCCGCCGCCGCGCCCAACATTCGCTCGGGCAAGCTCAAGGCCCTGGCGGTGACCTCCACGCAGCGCACGCCGCTGATGGGCGATGTGCCCACCGTGGCCGACACGTTGCCGGGTTTCGAGATCGACACCTGGTGGGGCCTGGTGGCGCCGGCCGGCACCCCGGCCGAGGTGGTGAACAAGCTCAACGCCGCCTTCACGGCCGCGCTGAATTCGGCCGAGGTGAAGCAGAAGTTCGCCGGCCTCATGGCCGAACCCGCGCCCAGCACGCCCGCGCAGTTCGCGGCCTTCATGCAGCGCGAGCGCGCGCAGTACGAAAAGGTGGTGAAGATCAGCGGCGCCAAGGTGGACTGATCCACCCCTCGATCGCTCACGAAAAAGCCCCGCATTGCGGGGCTTTTTCTTTGGACGCGGCAGGCCTTAGGGCTTGCGAGCGGCGATGGCCTTCTCGGCCTTGCCCACCAGGTCAGCGCCGATCTGCTTCTTCCACTTCTCGTACACCGGGCGAGTGGCCTTGACGAACTCGGCGCGCTGCTCAGGCGTGAGTTCGGTGACGGTCACGCCCAGGTCGCTGATCTGCTTGATGAGCGGCTTGCCCGGCTCCACCAGCCCCTTGCGGGCCAGGGCCTTGCCCTGGGCGCCGGCTTCGATGGCAGCCTCGCGCACGATCTTGCGGTCGGCCTCGGTCCAGCTGGCCCAGACGTCTTTGTTGACCACGAAGATCAGCGGGTCGGCCACGTAGCCCCAGAGGGTGAGGTGCTTCTGCTCCACCGAGTGCAGCTTGGCGGCGGTGAAGATGGACAGCGGGTTCTCCTGGCCGTCCACGGCCTTGCTGGCCAGGGCCGGCTGGGCGTCGGCCCAGCTCATTTGCGTGGGGTTGGCGCCCAGGGCGGTGAAGGTGTCCAGGAACAGCGGCGAACCCACCACGCGAATCTTCAGGCCCTTCAGGTCGGCCGGGGTCTTGATGGCGTGCTTGGAGTTGGAGATCTCGCGGTAGCCGTTCTCGCCCCAGGCCAGCGGCACCGCGCCCGCGCGCTCGATGTCCTTGAACAGCTGCTGGCCCACCTCGCCTTGCGTGAGGGCGTCGATGGCCGCGAAGTCGGGCATCAGGAAGGGCATGGAGAACAGGTTGAGCTGGCGAACCTGCGGCGACCAATTGATGGTGGAGCCCACGGCCAGGTCGATCACGCCTTGGCGCAGACCGCTGAACTCGCGGGTCTGGTCGCCCTGCAGCAGCGACACGCCGGGATACAGCTTGATGTTGATGCGGCCCTGGGTGCGCTCGCGCACCAGGTTGGCCCAGATCTCACCGCTCTTGCCCCAGGGAAAGGCGGTGCCCAGCACCAGCGACATGCGGTACTCGGGCTTGTAGGCCGGCGCTTGCGCCGAGGCCAGGCCCGGCACCATCGCCAGGGAGGTGGCGGCCAGGGCCGCGGCGAGCAGGGAACGCAGTTTCATCAAGGTCTCCTTTGAACAGATTGTTGGGAACGGGAAATCGGCCTCAGTAGCCCAGGCGCGCGGGCAGCCACAGCGCGAGCTGCGGGAAAGCGATCACGGCCACGGTGACCAGCAGCATGGCCACCAGCATCCAGCCGATCCAGCGCACGGTGTCCTCGATGGGCACACGCGCAATTCGACATGACACCATCAAATTGACCGCCAGCGGTGGCGTGAACTGGCCCAGGGCCACCATGAGCGTGAGGATGACGCCGAACCACACCAGGTCCCACGAGAAGTGCTGGGCGATGGGCAGCAGCAGCGGCACGAAGATCAGGAAGATGGAAATGCCGTCCAGGAACATGCCGGCCACGATGAGCAGCAACACGATGAGCGCCATCACGCCCCACTCGCCCAGACCGGAATTGACGATGGCGTTGGTCACCGGGTCGATCACGCCCAGGGTGGAGAGCGAGAAGGCGAAGATGCCGGCCAGCGAGACCACGATCAGGATGATGGCCGAGGTCTCGCCCGCCTCACGGAAGATGTCGAACAGGTCGCGAACGCGAATGGTGCGGTGGACCACCATGCCGATGAACAGCCCATAGAACACCGCTACCACGGCGGCCTCGGTGGGCGTGAACCAGCCCATGCGCATGCCACCCAGAATGAGCACCGGCGCGGCCAGGCCCCACGCGGCCTCGCGCAGGCTGGCCCAAAAGGGCGGGCGCTCCACGTCGCCTTCGCGGGCGCCCATGCGGTGGGTGCGCGCCAGCCACACTGCCGGCACGATGAGGGCCAGGCCCGCCAGGATGCCGGGGACCATGCCAGCGGCAAACAGGGCCGGCACCGAGGCGCCCGGCACCAGCACCGAGTACACGATGAAGGCCACCGAAGGCGGAATGAGGATGTCGGTGGCGGCGGCCGCGCCCACCACGCTGGCGGAATAGGCGTCGGGGTAGCCGGCGCGCTTCATGGCCGCGATCATCACCGCGCCCACGGCCGCGGCGGTGGCCGGGCCCGAGCCCGAGATGCCGCCCAGGAACATGGCCACGGCAATGGCGATCAGCGGCAGCATGCCGGGACCCGGCCCCACGATGGCCAGGGCGAAGCGCACCAGGCGCGAGGCCACGCCCGAGCGGTCAAAGATGGAGCCGACCAGCACGAACATGGGAATGGCCAGCAGCGGGTACTTGCCCAGGCCGGCGTAGAAGTTCTGCGGCACCGCCAGCAGGCCGAACCATTGCGTGCCCTGGTCGGCGATGGCAATGGCCGCCGCACCCGCCAGGCCCAGCGCCGCCGCAATGGGCACGCCGGCCAGCATGGCCACGATGAAGATGGTGAACAGCAGCGCGGCGATCATGCCTGCACCCCCGCGCGGCGCAGGCGATGGAAGCGCCCAACGGCGCGCAGGCCGATGGCCAGCGAGAGCACCGGCAGCCAGATGGAATACCACCACTGGGGCAAGCCCAGACCGGGCGAGATCTCTTCGTAGATGTAGTGGTCCCACACCATGCGCACCGACAGCACCGCGATCACGAAGAACAGCAAGGCCATGGCCAGGGCACCCAGCAGGGCCAGGCGGTGGCGGCGCTGCGGGGTACCGCCGTCGGCCAGGAATTCAATGCGGATGTGGCGGTTGCGCGCCACGGCTGCCGAGGCACCCACCAGCGTCATCACGATGAGCAGGAAGACCGAGAACTCTTCCGTCCAGGCGAACGACTGGTCGGTGAAGTAACGCACCAGCACGTTGGCAAAGGTGATCAGGGCCAGCAGGGCCATGGAGACCACGGTGAGCCAGTCTTCCAGGCGCAGGGGCACGCGCGTGGGCTCGTCGGCCGCGGTCGTCTCGGGTAGGTCAGGGGAAGTGGGGTCGGACATGGGCAAGGCGGCGGACATCGCTGCAGGAAACGCGGCCGTGATCGCGGAGGCCAAGGCCGCTCGGTCACCCTACGGGGCACCGTTCGGCCGAAGCCGCCATGATAAACGCCGCCCTGCCCCAAGTCGGTGCGCCACTGGCGCAACGCGCCTTATTCGGCCAGCAGCAGCTTCACGTCATCGGCCAGCGCCTGCGCGCCCGAGCCGTAGCGGTGGTACAGGCGAATGCGGCCCTGGGTGTCGTACACATAGCTGCCCGCCGCGTGGTCCATGGTGTAGCTGGTGGGCGTGGGGCCGTCGACCTTCTTGTAGTAGATCTTGAACTGGCGGGCCACCTCGGGCAGCTCGCCCGCCGAGGCGTACAAGGCCAGGAAGGTCGGGTCAAAGCTGGCCATGTAGGCCTTCATCACCTCGGGCGTGTCGCGCTCGGGGTCCACGCTGATGAACAGGCCCTGCAGCTTGTCGCCATCCGGCCCCAGCAGTTGCTTGGCCTGTGCCAGTTCGGTCATGGACGTGGGGCACACGTCCGGGCACTGGGTGTAGCCAAAGAAGATCACCACCGCCTTGCCCTTGAAGTCGGCCAGGGTGCGCTTCTGGCCATTGTGGTCCGTGAGGTTGAAGCCGGTGGCGTACTCGGCCCCGGTGATGTCCACGGCCTTGAAGGCGGGGGCCTGCTTGGAACACGCGCCCAGCAAGGTGGTGGCGATGGCGGCGGCCAGCAAGGTTCGGCGGTGCATGGTGAACATCACAGGTAGTGGTCGATCAGGAGCGCCGCAAACAGCAGCGACAGGTGAATGAGCGAGAAGCGGAAGGTCTTGCGGGCCAGCGCGTCGGAGTAATGGCGCCACAACGCGAAGGCGTAGCCACAGAAACCCAGGCCCAGCAGCAGGGCAGACACCAGGTAGAACCAGCCGCTCATGCGCATCATGAAGGGCATGAGCGTGGCCGCCAGCAGAACGATGGTGTACAGCAGGATCTGCAAGCGCGTGAACTCGGAGCCGTGCGTGACGGGCAGCATGGGCAGGCCGGACTTGCGGTAGTCCTCCACCCGGTACAAGGCCAAGGCCCAGAAGTGCGGCGGCGTCCAGAGGAAGATGATGAGGAATAGGATGAGCGCCTCGGGCGCCACCACCCCCGTCATGGCCGACCAGCCCAGCACCGGCGGCATGGCGCCGGAGGCGCCACCGATCACGATGTTCTGCGGCGTCAGCGGCTTGAGCACCACCGTGTAGATCACCGCGTAGCCCACGAAGGTGGCGAAGGTGAGCCACATGGTGAGCGGGTTGACCCACCAGTACAGAATGGCCGAGCCCGCCCCGCACAGGGCCGCCGAGAAGCTGAGCGTCTGCCAATTGGTGAGTTCGCCCTTGGCCGTGGGCCGCCAGGCGGTGCGCTTCATCTTGGCGTCGATCTGCTGTTCGACCACGCAGTTGAAGGCCGCGGCGGCACCGGCCACCAGCCAGATGCCAAAGCAGGCCACGGCGGCCAGCTGCACCTGGGCCCAGGTGGGCGCACCCGGCACGGCCAGCACCATGCCGATCAGGGCACAAAAGACGATGAGCTGCACCACACGCGGCTTGGTCAGCGCGTAGAACTGGCGCCAGGTGGAGGGCAGCGGCACGGCCACGGGAGAACTGGGTGCGGTGCTCATGGCGTGGACCCGGACAAAGACAAAGAAGAAGAAGGCGCCGCACTGCCCTGGGGCGAGCGGCGGGTGGAGGCGATGGCGCCGGTGAACACGATGACCAGGGCAGCGGCACCGCCCGTGTGGCTCACGGCGGCCAGCAGGGGCCAATCCAGCACCACGTTGCTCAGGCCGGTGACGAACTGCCACAACGCGACGGCGAGCAGCAGGCGCGCGGTGCGGGCCAGGGCCGGGTGGCGCCACAGGCGCCAGGCCAGCGCCAGCAGCACGGCGAGCACGGCATAGGCCATGAGGCGGTGCACGTAATGGATGGCGGTGAGGGCCGGAAAGCCGATGGCCTCGCCGCGGTGGTTCTCGCCCAGCTCACGCCACAGCGTGAAACCTTCGTGGAAGTTCATGCTGGGCCACCAACTGCCCTGGCAGGTGGGGAAATCGCTGCAGGCCAGCACCGCGTAGTTGGTGCTGACCCAACCACCCAGGGCGATCTGCAGCCACACCAGGGCAAAGCCCGCGACGAGCGCCAGGCGCAGGCCGGCAGACACCGGCTGGCGCCCCTGGCTGCCCAGCTCGCCCATCTGGTACGCCACGGCCTGTGCGCGCAGCAGGGCCAGCAGCACCAGACCGCCGAGCAGGTGCATCGTCACGATGGCTGGGAAGAGTTTCATGGTCACGGTGAGGGCACCAAAGGCGCCTTGCAGGCAGACCCAGACCAAGGTCACCAGCGGCCAGGCCCAGTGCACGCTCAGGCGACGGCGCTCCACCCAACTCACCGAGGCCAGCACCAGAATCAGCACGCCCACGGCGGTGGCCAGGTAGCGGTGGATCATCTCCACCCAGGCCTTGGAGAAAGTCACCGGCCCGGTGGGCATGGCCTGCTGAGCGGCAGAGATGTCGGCGTGCGCGCCAATGGGGCTGGCGGCACCGTAGCAGCCGGGCCAGTCGGGGCAACCCAAGCCCGAGTCGGTGAGCCGGGTGAAGGCGCCGAACAGCACCAGGTCAAAGGTGAGGAACAGCGTGACCAAGGTGAGCACGCGCAGGCGGTGCGCTGGTGGCGCATGGCGGTTGCGCAGCCACACCCAAGCCAGCGGGCCCAGGGCGATCACCACGCCCAGCAGCATCAGCCGGGCGATGGGGGCGAGGTCGTACAGGGGTTGGGCGTCCATCTCAGTGCTCCCGGCCTTCCCGGTCCCACGACGACGAGGCGCGCAGCAGGCGGTCCAGGTCGCGCTTGGCTTTTTGCGGGTCCAGCGGCGCGGGGAAACGCATCATCCAGTTGCCCAGGGGATCGACGAGGTACAGGTGGTCTTCCAGGCGGTGACCAGGTGCCGGCTGCAGCCAGGTAGCCAGGTCGTCGGCCTTGACGTGCAACACGGTGGCGGCAGAAGTGGCCTGCTTCAGCGGTTCGCTCAGCGCCACATCCCCGGTGCGCAGCCAGACCCAGTCGAGCCGCCCTTTTTCCTTGCCCAGGGTTTCGCGCAACTGGCGCTGCAGGTACAGGTGGTCTTCGCAGGCCTTGTTGCAGGCGCTGTCGGCCACGCTGATCAGCAGCCACTGGTCTTTCAGGCTGGCCAGCGGCACCTCGCGACCTTGCACGTCGGTGCCCGAAAAGGCCGGCAAGGTGCGCTGCGGATTCACGAGTTCGCCGTAGTTGCGCCGGCCCTCGGGGCGAATCACGTAGTAGGTGAAATAAGAGGCGATCACCGGGGCGGCACACACCGCGAGGATGAGCAACATCTTCCAGCGACCGGCGCGCGTGTCGACCGCCGCCGCCGCGCCAGCGCCTTCGGGCGTGGGCAGGTTGTGCACGGTCAGCGTCAGGGGTTCATCGGGCGTCTGGGCCATGGGAATTGCGCTTTCGGCGAGGAAGAAAAATCTGGAACCAGAGGTAGAGCGAGGCCACCAAGGCGCACAGGGCGAACCACTGGAAGGCATAGCCGTGGTGCTTGCTGACGTCCACGGCCGGTGCGGGCCAGCGGCGCATCAGGCCGTCGCTGTCGGGGCCGGTCTGCTGCACCGACACCGGCAGCAGGTTCAGGCCCGTCTCGCGCGCATAGGCGGCGAGGTCGATATTTTGCCGGATGGGGCCAGGCGGCGATTCGGCGAACTCGTACAGCCGAGCCGGCGGCGGGGCCAAACGCCCGTCGATTTCCACTTCGCCCGGCAGCGATTCGATGGGCGGTACCCGCTGGCGGTCATTGAAATCCCGCGGCACCCAGCCGCGCTGCACCAGCACCGCCCGCTCGCTGCCGCTCAGGCGCAGCGGGGTGACCACGAAAAAGCCCACGCGGCCGTCCATCTGGCGGTTGTCCAGGTACACGTCATGCCCTTGCACCCAACGACCGCGCAGGGTCACGGCGCGGTAGACGCCATCGCCTGGGTTGGCCGCCGCCAGCAAATCGGACTGGCCCCAAGGCGCTTGCAGGGCGCGGGCGTCCATCTCGGCCTTGAGCGCCAACTTTTGTGCCGCTCGGTTGAGCTGCCACACGCCCAGCGAAGCGGTCACGGCCGTGGTGAGCAAAGCCGCCAGGGTGACGATCCAGAATCGCAGGGACTGTCGAGACAGGTTCATGTGGTGGTTGACCGGCATGCCGGGGCATGCTGCGGCGGGATAATGGCGGGCATGAAATACCTTGTCATCTTGGCCTTCATCGCGATCATCGGCAGCTTGGCGGCCGCCCTCGTGTTCATGATGCGCGGTGGCGGGGCTGCATCGGACGGTGAAACGGCCGCACCACGCAAGAACCACATGGCGCGCGCCCTGGCCTTCCGGGTGGGCTTCTCGATCTTGCTGTTTCTGGTGGTGTTGCTGAGCTGGCGCATGGGCTGGATTCAGCCCACCGGCTTGCCCGTCGGTCGCTGAGCCAGCCGCCTGCTGCACCCAAGAAAAAAGCGCCACCGGGCGCTTTTTTCTTGAGGGCTGCCAAGGGCGGAAGTTCCGCCCCTGCCCGATCACATCCAGTAGACCAGGATGTACAGGCCCAGCCACACCACGTCCACGAAGTGCCAGTACCAGGCGGCGCCTTCGAAGCCGAAGTGGCGCTCTTTGGTGAAGTGGCCCTTTTGCAGGCGCAGGGTGATGAACAGCAACATCAGCATGCCCACGAACACGTGGAAGCCGTGGAAACCGGTGAGCAGGAAGAAGGTGGAGCCAAAGATGCCCGACGAGAGCTTGAGATTCAGGTCAGCGTAGGCGTGGGCGTACTCATAGCCCTGCACGAACAGGAACACCACGCCCAGGATCACGGTCATCCACATGAAGGCGATGGTCTTGGCGCGGTTGCCCACTTGCAGAGCGTGGTGAGCAATGGTCAGCGTCACGCCCGAGGTGAGCAGCAGCGCGGTGTTGATGGTGGGCAGCCAGAAGGGGCCCATGGTCTGGAAGGGCTCGACGATGCCGGCCGGCGAGGCGGTGGCACCCACCTGGGCGCTGGGCCACACGGCGGAGAAGTCAGGCCAGATCAGCGAGTTCTCGATGCTGCCCAGCGCCGGCACGGCGTGGGTGCGGGCCCACCACAGCGCGGTGAAGAAGGCACCGAAGAACATGACCTCCGAGAAGATGAACCAGCTCATGCTCCAGCGATAGGACAGGTCGATCTTGCGACCGTACAGGCCCGACTCGCTCTCGTGCACGGAGTCACGGAACCACTGGAACAGCACGAAAAGCCAGAAGGCCAGGCCGAAGGCCAGCGAGTAGGCGCCCCACTGGGCGCCGTTGATCCACTGGCCGGCACCCAGGATCACGAAGAAAAGGCCGATGGACGCCATGACCGGGTGCCGGGAAGGACCCGGAACAAAGTAATAAGGCGTCGTGCCGTGGGTTGCTGCTGACATGCTGACTCCTGTTGTGCTTGTGATGCTAGGGGTATCTAAAAATGGTCTCGTCGGATCGGGGGCCAGGTCAGCCGGCCACCCAATTCACCAGCAGGATCAGGGCGCCGACGAACAGAAAGGCCATCACGACGCCCACGGCCATGATGTGCAGCGGGTTCAGCCGCTCAATGTCTTTCTGGTAGTCGGCATTGCGCCGAATGCCAAGGAAACCCCAGAGCACGGCCTTGACCGTGCCAATGAGGCTGCCCCGACGCCGACGCACTGGCTCGCTCATACGGCTCCCTTGTCCGTGCGGGCGGCCGGGCTCTGGGCCTGCGGCATGTCGCCGTCGGGCGCGGCCGGCACCTTGCCGCCCACCTCAAAGAAGGTGTACGACAAAGTGATGGTGGTCACGTCCTTCGGCAGACGGGGATCGATGATGAAGGCCACCGGCCATTCCTTTTTCTCGCCCGGCTTCAGCGTGTACTGGGTGAAGCAGAAGCACTCGAGCTTGTTGAAGTGCGAGGCGGCCTGCTTGGGGGCGTAGCTGGGAATGGCCTGGGCGGCCATGGTGCGGTCCTGGACGTTCTGGAACTCGTAGAGCACCGTGGTCAGCTCGCCTGGGTGAACCTGGAGCGAGCGAACCGCCGGCTTGAACTGCCAGGGGCCGCGAACGTTGGTGTCGAACTCGACCGTGATGGTGCGACTTTCGTCCACCTGGGTGTTGATCGGCGCGGTCGTGGGGGCGGCACCCGGCACGCGACGCTCCGACACCGCCAGCACATTGATGCCGAGGGCGTCGCAGATGTGCCGATAGATCGGCACCAGCGCGTAGCCGAAAGCGAACATGCCCAGCGCGATCACGCTGAGCTTGCCCACGATCTTGAGGTTCTCTTGCCGCAGTCCCACGGTGAAGTGTCCGTTGTGTGATCGGTGCGCCGGGGGCCTCAGCCCCCGAGCAGCACGATCTTGCCCACGAAGCCGAGGAAGAACACCACGGCCACGGACGCCAGGATCAGGCCCAGGCGGACGTTGTCTTTGCGTTGTTCAGACTTCATGGCGTGCTCCGTTGCGAGTCAATCAGCCGATCACCTTGGTGGCGGTGGCGTCCAGCTTGGGCGGGTTCTCGAAGGTGTGGAAAGGCGCCGGCGAGGGCACTTCCCACTCCAGGCCTTCCGCGCCGTCCCAGGGCTTCTGCGGGGCGGGCTGACCCTTGCCGCGCATGGCGGGAATGATCACGGCCACGAAGAAGTACACCTGGGCGAAACCGAAGGCGAAGGCGCCCACGGAAGCGATGGCGTTGAAGTCGGCGAACTGCATGGGGTAGTCGGCGTAGCGACGGGGCATGCCGGCCAGACCCAGGAAGTGCATCGGGAAGAAGGTGATGTTGAAGGAGATCATCGACCACCAGAAGTGGATCTTGCCGCGGGTCTCGCTGTACATCACGCCGGTCCACTTGGGCAGCCAGTAGTAGATGCCCGAGAACATGGCGAACAGCGAACCGGCCACCAGCACGTAGTGGAAGTGGGCCACCACGTAGTAGGTGTCCTGCATCTGGATGTCGATCGGCGCGACCGACAGGATCAGGCCGGTGAAGCCACCAATGGTGAACACGAAGATGAAGCCCACCGCCCACATCATGGGGGTCTCGAAGGTCATCGAGCCCTTCCACATGGTCGCGATCCAGTTGAAGATCTTCACGCCCGTGGGCACGGCGATCAGCATGGTCGAGTACATGAAGAACAGCTGACCGGTCACCGGCATGCCGGTGGTGAACATGTGGTGGGCCCACACGACGAAGGACAGGATAGCGATGGAGCCGGTGGCGTACACCATGGAGGCATAGCCGAACAGCTTCTTGCGCGCGAAGGCGGGCACCACCTGGCTCACGATGCCGAAGGCGGGCAGGATCATGATGTACACCTCGGGGTGACCGAAGAACCAGAAGATGTGCTGGTACATCACCGGGTCACCGCCGCCGGCGGGGTTGAAGAAGCTGGTGCCGAAGTGGCGGTCAGTCAGCGTCATGGTGATCGCGCCAGCCAGCACGGGCATCACGGCGATCAGCAGGTAGGCGGTGATGAGCCAGGTCCAGCAGAACATGGGCATCTTCATCAGCGTCATGCCAGGCGCGCGCATGTTCAGGATGGTCACGATGATGTTGATCGAGCCCATGATGGACGAGGCACCCAGGATGTGCATGGCAAAGATGCCAGCGTCCATGGAGGGGCCCATCTGCAGCGTCAGCGGCGCGTACAGCGTCCAGCCGGCGGCGGGGGCGCCACCGGGCATGAAGAACGACGCCACCAGCATGATGGCCGCCGGAATCATCAGCCAGAAGCTGAAGTTGTTCATGCGGGCGAAGGCCATGTCGGAGGCGCCGATTTGCAGTGGCAGCATCCAGTTCGCGAAGCCCACGAAGGCCGGCATGATGGCGCCGAACACCATGATCAGGCCGTGCATGGTGGTGAGCTGGTTGAACAGCTGCGGGTTCACCAGTTGCAGGCCGGGCTGGAACAGCTCGGCGCGGATGCCCAGGGCCAGCAGGCCGCCGATCATCAGCATGGTGAACGAGAACAGCAGGTACAGGGTACCGATGTCCTTGTGGTTGGTGGCGAACACCCAGCGGCGCCAGCCCGTGGGGGCGTGGTGGTCGTGGTCGTGCCCGTGTGCGTCGTGGTGGTCAAGAACTGCACTCATCGTCGTTTCCTCAGGGTCTCAATCGGTGGGCCGGCTTACTTGCGGGCTGCCAGCACGTCAGCGGGCTGGATGATCTGCTCGGTCTTGTTGGACCAGCTGTTCTTGGCGTAGGTCATGACCGCGGCCAGCTCGGTGTCGGACAGTTGCTTCCAGGCGGGCATGGCGCCGTTGTTCTGGCCGTTCAGCAGCACGTTGATGATCTTGGCCTTGTCGGCATCGACCACCACGGCCGACCCGTCGAGAGGCTTGATGGGGCCGGCGCCCTTGCCGTTGGCTTGGTGGCAGGCCTGGCAGTTGGCGGCATACACCGACTCACCACGCTTGACCAGATCGGCCAGGTTCCACACCTTGGTGGGGTCATCGGCCTTGGCGGCGAGCTTCTTCTGCTCGGCGGCCACCCAGGCGGAATAGTCTTCGGCGCTCAGCACCTTCACGTGGATGGGCATGTAGGCGTGTTCCTTGCCGCACAGCTCGGCACACTGACCGTAGAAATCGCCCACCTTTTCGGCGCGGAACCAGGTGTCACGCACGAAGCCGGGAATCGCGTCTTGCTTGACGCCGAAGGCCGGCACCATCCAGGCGTGGATCACGTCGTTGGCGGTGGTGATGATGCGGATCTTCTTGCCCACCGGCACCACCAGGGGGTTGTCCACCTTCAGCAGGTAGTCGTCGGTGGCCTCGGGCTTGCCGCTGGAGGACATCACGCGGTGGTTGTTGTCCAGGGTGGAGAGGAAGTTGATGCCCTCGCCCTCGCCCTTGAGGTACTCGTAGCCCCACTTCCACTGCATGCCCACGGCCTTGATGGTCACGTCGGCGTTGGTGGTGTCTTTCTGGGCGACCAGCACCTTGGTGGCGGGCAGCGCCATGCCGATCACGATCAGCAGCGGCACGATGGTCCAGCCCAGCTCAACCCAGATGGGCTCGGGCAGGGCTTGCGCCTTGTGGCCCACCGATTTGCGGTGCTTCAGGATCGAATAGAACATGACCCCGAACACCACGACGAAGATGACGGCGCAGATGCCCATCATGAACCAGTGCAGCCAGTGCTGTTCCTCGGCGATGCGGGTGGCCGGGGGGGCAAAGTTCAGCTGGTTGACGGCCGGGCCACCGGGCAGGTCTTTGACCTGCTGGGCCGCTGCCGAAACCCAGGCGCCAGCGCCAAGCGCCAACATGCTGCCCGCGTTGCGCAGCGCAGTCCACCGGTGTCGCAGGGAATGCAGCGTTTTCTTCGTCGTACTCACTTTTAGCGCCTCAAATATAAGTATTGATTTATATCAATGCCGATTAGAACAAACTTTCCGAGGATCGCCCCATGGACGCTCCCGCCGCCTACATCAAACGCCACGCAGTGCGAGGCGAATCTCCCTGGCCAGCGCTGGTCGTAGCTCAGCCCGCAGGAACCGCCCCACCTTGACGGAGCGCCCCCCTCCCAGCACCTCGATCAGGTGATCGTCTTCGCGCCGCGGCTCCACCCGCACCCATTCGCGGGGGAATTCGCAGCGGCTCAGACGACCTGCCGTCTCCACTTCAATCACCAGGCGCCCTTGGCTCAACCGGATGCGCTCGCTGTCGGTGGCGTGACGGGCATAGACCAGAAAGGCCGCGCCCACCGCCAGCAACTCGATGGCTGCAAAGGGAAGAACCAGGGTGGCGCCCTGAACCCAGAAAAAACCGGCCACTGCCATGGACACCCCGCACAGCGAGGCATACAGGGCGCCCAACTGGGCAGGGGTGACCGAGCAATTGCGCTTCAATGCCCATTCGATGCCCGCGTCCGACAAGGTCGCGAAACGGAAATCGCTGCTGGTCACACCCACCACCCACACCGGTTGATGGCGACTCCGGTCGTCCAGAATCGCCCGCGCAGGGAAAATGCCCTAGGAATTTCGAACGGGGGCGATTGTAGCGGCCACTGGGCTCGCTTCGCCCCACATGCCGTCACATCGGAGTCGGACTCTGCCCCTGGCCAAGCGGTCAATCAGCGCCGCGAACCCTTGAGCATCGCCCGGAAATCGTCCACCCCCACGGTGGCGTTGGGGGCCACCGCCAGCTTTGGGGCCGCCTTGAAGGCGTGGCCGTAGACCACCTCGAAGGTCAAACTCAGGCGGCCTTGGTCGTCGCGTGGCAGGCCTTCCTCCAAGGCTCGCACCAGTTGGCGTCGCCAAGCACGGCCACGGCAATTGGGCCAGCGAGCGGCATTGAGGTTGCGCCCAAGGCCGCGCAACTCGGCCAACAAAGGCTCGGCGCCGCTGTAAGTGAGCACGATGCGCTCCATGTCCATGACCGGTTCAGCAAACCCCGCGTGCACCAGCATGTCGCCCAAGTCGTGCATGTCGACAAAATCGTGCGAAGGCGCGGGCCAGCCCTGTGCCGCGTACACCGCGCGCAACTCACGCAGGGTATCGGGCCCGAAGCAGGAAAACATCAGAAAGCCGCCGGTGTCGACCAGGCGGTGCCATTGCCGCATCAGGCCTTCGGGGCTGGGTTCGCGGTGCAAGGCCATGTTCGCCCAGACCATCTGCACCTTGCTTTCGGACGAGAGCTCTCGTGGGGCGCTGGCGCGGCGCCATTGCAGCGGGTTCCAACCCAGGCGAGGCGCCTCGCGGGTGGCGGCCAGGGCCTGGGGAAGGTGGCGGGCCTGTACCAGGCACTCGGCATCGGGCAGCCGCTCGCGCAACTGGCGGTGCGCGGCCAGCCCGCCGTCGATGGGTTCCCAATCAAGCCAGCTCTTGGGCATCTCGCGAAACCACTGCAGGCGGTCCAGCATGCGGGCACCCACCTCTTCGTGCAGCCAGGGGCTGGATAAACGAATGGCCGAGGCCCAGCGCGCACTGGCGACGGGATCCAGACCGGGGACAGTGGACAGGGCGGCAGGGGAAGAAGACACGGAAATACCGGGGGGACGGAGCAAAAGCGCGGCCCAGTATATTGGCCCGATGCATTCCCCCTGGCGCCAATGGACAGCCCGATGGCCCAGCCGCTGCCAGGTCTGTGGACGCTGGCCCGGTGGCCCACTGTGCACCGATTGCCTGTGCCGTTGGGCCGCACCCCGGGCGCGTTGCCAGGGCTGCGCCCTTCCCGCCCCTCCTGGCGCCACGCACTGTGCGCGCTGCCTGGCGGGCCAGTCGTGCCTGGCGCGGTGCGTGGCGGCGGTGGACTATGGCTACCCTTGGGACCGCCTCATCGCCCGCTTCAAGTTTCAGCAAGAGATTGGTTGGGCGCGCGTGTGGGCTGACTTGTTGCAAAGCGCGCCCGGCGCTGTCGATGTCCTGGCTCAGGCCGACCACATCGTGCCGGTTCCGCTGGCGGTGGAGCGGCTCGCCGAGCGCGGCTTCAACCAGGCCTGGGAGATGGCGCGGCGCCTGCCGATCAGGCCCGGCCAGACCCTGCTGCCCGACGCGCTGGTTCGCCTGCGGGCCGCGCCATCGCAGCACCGGCTCAACCGCGCACAGCGCCTGGGCAACCTCGATGGTGTGATGGTGGCGCACCCCTCGCGCGCCCAACACCTCGCGGGGCGGCGCGTCTTGCTGATCGACGACGTGAGCACCACCGGCGCCACGCTGCAGGCCGCGGGCCGGGCCCTGCGGCAGGCGGGCGCGCGGGAAGTGTCGGCGCTGGTGCTGGCGCGCACCCCATCGCTATGATCACGGCCCCATGTTCAACGTCGTTCTGGTCCACCCCGAGATCCCGCCCAACACGGGCAACGTGATCCGCCTGTGCGCCAACACTGGCTGCCACTTGCACCTGATTGAGCCGCTGGGCTTTTCGCTGGACGACAAGCAACTGCGGCGCGCCGGGCTGGATTACCACGAGTACGCCTCGGTGCGAACCCACGCCAGTTGGGCGGCCTTCGTCGCCCTGGTCCAACCTCGACCCGAGCGCTGCTTTGCCTTCACCACCCGGGGCAGCCACAACGCCTTCGACACGCGCTTTCAGGCCGGCGACTGGCTGGTCTTTGGCAGCGAAACCCAGGGCTTGCCCAGCGAACTGCGCGACTCGTTTCCCTTGGCGCAAAGGCTGCGGCTGCCCATGCGCGAGGGCCAACGCAGTCTCAATCTGTCCAATGCGGTGGCCGTGACGGTGTTCGAGGGTTGGCGGCAATTGGGCTTTGCCGGCGCTATTGCGTGACGAAGTTCACGCCACATGGGGGCGAATACCCAGACCCGGGCAGGACGGACGGTCTCATAATTTTCCGTTAGCTGCCGATGATCTGAGTTCGCCTTTTCAGCCGGGTCATCACTGGAGAAAGCCGTGATTCCTGCCATCGTCCGCCTCTTCAACGGCGCCCTGGGCCACCGGGCCCCACGCCAAGCCCGGCTCAAAGACCTGGCTGCCATGCGCTTGCCGCTCATGGCCATCGTGGACGACTGCCCGGGCAAGGCCACGGATCAACTCAAGGCCCGCATCGAGCTGGCGCGCACGCCGCAAGAAATCTGGATGCTGCGGCTGGACGCGTTTCAGATCATTTCGCAACAGCACAACCAAACCGAAGCCGCCAAGCGCGTGGACGGCATCGCCCACTGCTTCGATGGCTGGCTAGACCCACGCCAATTGGCCCGGGCTCGGTGAACCGAGTCCGAGCGCGCCAAGGGCTCAGGGGTAACGCCGCACCACGGCCTCGGCCACGCAAACCGGCTTGTCCGAACCCTCCCGCTCCACCGAGACCTTCCAGACAAACTGAGTGCCATCACCGGCCACTGGCTCGGCCGAGACCAGGTGCAGGTGGGCGCGCAGGCGGCTGCCAACGGGCACAGGGTTGGTGAAGCGCACGCGATTGAGGCCGTAGTTCACGCCCATTTCCGAGCCGTTCAACACCAGGGCGGTGTCAAAGAACAGGGGCATCAGTGAGAGGGTGAGGTAGCCATGGGCGATGGGCGCGCCAAATGGTCCGGCCTTGGCCCGTTCGGGGTCCACGTGAATCCACTGGTGATCGCCGGTGGCGTCGGCGAACAGGTTGACCCGCTCTTGCGTGATGGGAATCCAGTCGCTCACGGCGACGTCCTGCCCGGTGCAGGCGGCCAGTTCGGCAATGGTGTTGAAGGTGCGCATGCCCCCACTCTAGGCAAGAGCGAGGCGATCCCCCTGTCGGCGAGGCGACAGGGCATTGGCCACCCTCAGGCGTCGAGCCAGCGGCAGATGGGCACCCACTGCTGCAGGTCGCGCTCCACGCGCGACGGTGCCACGTCGAACAGGGTGAGGCCACGGGCGGCCAGGTGGATGTAGTTCTGGGTGTCGCGCAGGTGGCCCAGCACCGGCAGGCCCAGGCCATTCACAAAGGTCTGCAACTGCTCGGCCGCGATGGTGCGGGCGTCCACCCGCATGCCCACGATGCCCACCTGCAAGTCGCGGGCGTGGCGCGACTCCTGCAACTCGTCCAGAAAAGCACGGGTGGCGTAGATGTCAAAAATGCTGGGCTGCAGCGGCACGAGCACCTTGTCAGCGATTTTCAGCGCGTCTTTGAAGCGCCAGCCGTGCAGGCCCGCCGGCGTGTCCAGCACCACGTGGGTGGCCTCTTTGGGCGGGCGGGCAATGAGGTCGTGTGAGATGTCCCAGCCCTGAACGGGCCGCGCCTGGGGCGGGCGCAGGCGCAACCACAGCGCAGAAGACTGCTGGCGATCGATGTCGCCCAGCATCACCGAATGGCCCTGGCTGGCGAAATAACCGGCCACTTGCGTCGACAGCGTGGACTTGCCCACGCCCCCCTTGGGGTTGGCCACCACCACGATAGGCATGCTCGGCTCCTGGGTAAGCGGCCTGGCTGGCCGCCGGTTGCTCGGGATGGCGTGATGTTAGCGCCAGGCATCCCACAGCAGCTTGACCGCCGTGAGGAACATGCCGATGTGGATGAGCCGGTAGAACAGCACGGGCTGAATGCGGTGCGCGATGCGCACGCCGACCCACACACCCAGCGGCGCCAGGGGCAGCAGCACCAGCGAAGTGCCCAGGTTGCGCCAATCCAGCAGGCCCAGCCAGTAGTAGGGCACCCACTTGGAGAGGTTGATGAAGAAAAAGAAGAAGGCCATGGTGCCGGTGAACAGCACCGGGCTGAGGCGCAAGGGAATGACGTAGGCGTTGATGGGTGGACCGCCCGCGTGCGCGATGAAGCTGGTGAAACCCGAAGTGGCCGACAGCAATGCGCCCACCCAGCGCGGCGGGGGCGGCGAATCGGGCTTGGGCGGAAACAGCAGGCGCTGCGCCAGGAAGGCCAGGATGACCACGCCCAGAATGCCCGCCACCGCGCGGCCGTCGAGCAGGCGAAACAGCAGAGTGCCCAGCGCGATGCCGGCCAAGCCCCAGGGCAACAGGAACCAGAGCAGGCGGCGGTCCAGGTGGCGGCGAAAGGCCGCCATGCCCAACAAGTCCATCAACAGCAGCACTGGCATCAGGATGGCCGCCGCTTGCGGCACGCTCACCGCCAAGGCCATCAAGGGCACGGCGAGCGAACCGAAACCGGCGCCGAAACCGCTCTTGCTAATGCCCAGCAGCAGCACGGCGGGCACCGCCACCAGGTAGAAAAAGGGATCGGTGATGAGCGTCATGGAGCGGAGACAATCGCGCGATGCAAAGCATTCCATTGTGGGGCGAGACGCTTCGCCTGCTTGTCGAGTTGGCGGCCACGGCGGCCTTCGCCCTGTCGGGCATTCTGGAGGGAGCACGCAAGCGCCTGGACGCGGTGGGTGTGTGCGCGGTGGGCTTTCTGGCTGCCTTTGGCGGCGGCACCCTGCGCGACCTGCTGCTGGACTCAAGGCCCTTCTTCTGGGTGCGCCACGTGGAGATGCTGTGGGGCGTGCTGGCCCTTTGTGTGTTGGCCATGCTGTTCCTGCGCAGCCGGCACGTGCAGGTCACCGAGCGGGCCATGCAGTGGCCCGACGCGCTGGGGCTGGGCCTGTTCGTGGCCACCGGCACCCACCAGGCGCTGGTGCAAGACCTGCCCGCGCTGGTGGCGGTGCTGATGGGCCTGGTGACCGGCGTGGCCGGTGGCGTGCTGCGCGACGTGGTGTGCAACGACATTCCCACCGCCTTTCACGACCACCGCCCCTACGCCATCTGCGCCTTTGCCGGCGGCTGGGTGTACGTGGGCTTGTGGACGCTGCACACGCCGGGCTGGGTGTCGCTCACGGCCTGCGTGGTGGTCACGGCGGGCCTGCGCGGGCTGGCGCTGTGGCGAGATTGGCGCCTGCCCGAGTGGCGTTTCTGAAGGCGGAGACAATCGGGCCATGTTCAATCCGTCCCAAGCCGATGTGCGCCGCTTCTTCTGCGGCGTGTACAACAAGCTGCGAGCGCAGCAGCCCATGGAAGCGATCGAGACCCTGGCGGGCCAGTGGATCACCGAGCACCCAGAGTTCCACGCCGAACTGGCCGATGTGGACACCGCGGTGGCGAAGCTGAGCCAGCCTGACGCGGCGCGCGAGAACCCGTTTCTGCACCTCTCGATGCACCTGTCGATCAGCGAGCAGTGCAGCATCGACCAGCCGCCCGGCATTCGCCAGGCGGTCGAACTGCTCACCGCACGCCGAGGCGACCTGCACACCGCCCACCACGAGGTAATGGAGTGCCTGGGCCGCATGCTCTGGGAAAGCCAGCGCGCGGGCCGACCGCCCGATGGGCAGGCCTATATCGACGAAGTGCGCCGCCGCGCCACGCGGGACTGAATTCCCGGCGAACCGCACCCACCAACAAAAATGCCGCTCATGGAGCGGCATTTTTTCGTGAGCGGCGAGAGCCGATCAGCGGAAGCGCGACTGCGGCACCACCTTCAGTTCGCCCTCGACGCTGGAGAGGTACTTGGCGATCTCGCGCATTTCCGCGGGGCTGAACTGCTTGGCGATGCCAGCCATGATGCCGTTGGAGCGGCCCACCACCGCATTGCCTTCCACGGTGTACGACTTCAGCGCCACGAACAGGTAGTCGGCGTGCTGGCCACCGATCTTGGGGTAGCTCGGGTCGATGGGCTTGCTGAAGTTGGCGCCGTGGCAGGAGGCGCAGGCACCCTTCTCGATCAGGGCGGCAGCAGTGGCGCTGGCGGTCTTGGGCGCTTCGGGGGCGGCCTTGTCGGCATGCGAGGCGTAGAAGGCGCCCAGATCGGCCATGTCCTGCTCGCTCAGGGAGCCGGCGATACCGCGCATGGAGGGGTGCTTGCGCTCGCCCTTCTGGTAGGCCTTGAGTGCCGACACGATGTAAGGACCCGACTGGCCCGAGATCATCGGGACCTTGTGGATTTCGGGGAAGCTGTTCTGGTAGCCGGGGATGCCATGGCAGCCGATGCACATCTCGGCCTTCTTCTGGCCGGCGGCGACGTCACCGGTGACGCCTTGTGCCTGGGCCGATGCGGCGGCCACGGTGAACGTCGCAGCGGCGACAACGGTACGGGCGATCAAGGACATCAGGTGGGTCATTTTGCTAGCACAATGGGTTGGTCGGCTTGAAAACAGCCGGCGATTATATCGACACGACCACCCCCGGCATGGCCCGGCAGACGCCAATGTGCCAGCCCCGGGGCCCACTACCTCGCGCAAGGCCCGCCATGAAGTTCCAAGGTTCCGAGAATTACGTCGCCACGCAAGACCTGATGCTGGCGGTGAACGCCGCCATCACCCTCAAGCGCCCGCTGCTGGTCAAGGGCGAACCCGGCACCGGCAAGACGATGCTGGCCGAAGAAGTGGCGCAGGCGCTGGGCATGCCGCTGCTGCAGTGGCACATCAAGAGCACGACCAAGGCGCAGCAAGGCCTGTACGAGTACGACGCGGTCAGCCGCCTGCGCGACAGCCAGCTCAACACCACCGACAGCGCCGAGCGCGTGAAAGACATCCGCAACTACATCGTGCAGGGTGTGCTGTGGCAGGCCTTCACCGCCGATGAGCCGGTGGCGCTGCTGATCGACGAGATCGACAAGGCCGACATCGAATTCCCCAACGACCTGCTGCGCGAACTCGACCGCATGGAGTTCTACTGCTACGAGACGCGCGAGCTGATCCGCGCCAAGCACCGCCCGCTGGTGTTCATCACCTCCAACAACGAAAAAGAACTGCCCGACGCCTTCCTGCGCCGCTGCTTCTTCCACTACATCAAGTTCCCCGACGCGGAAACGATGGAGAAGATCGTGGCGGTGCACTTCCCCACCCTGAAGCAAGACCTGCTGAAGGTGGCCATGAAGACCTTCTACGACGTGCGCAACCTGCCCGGCCTGAAGAAAAAGCCCAGCACGTCTGAGCTGCTGGACTGGCTCAAGCTGCTGATGGCCGAGGACATCCCGGTGTCGGCCCTGCAGAGCGCGGACGACAAGGTCTCCATTCCGCCGCTGGTGGGGGCGCTGCTGAAGAACGAGCAGGACACCACTTTGTTTGAAAAGCTGGTGTTCATGAACCAGAGAAACCGATGAGCCCCCACGCTCCGCCGTTTCACGGGTCGCTGCCCCCCAGGGGGGCTGCCTCGCCTTGGGGCGGCCCGGCGGCGAGGCACTTTGCGTGAGCACCATGAACTTCGTCCAACCCATCGTCCTGCGCGACCTTGGTGTGCGCCTGGAGCCCCTGGGTCTGCACCACGAAGACGGCCTGCGCGCCGCGGCCGCCGACGGCGAGCTGTGGACGCTGCGCGTGACCTCGGTGCCTGAGCCCGAGCAGACGCGCGCCTACATCGAAACCGCCTTGCGCATGCGCGAAGAAGGCAGCCGCTTCGCCTTCGCGGTGGTGGACGAGGCCAGCGACACGGTGCTGGGCAGCACCAGCTACCACGACATCCTGCCCGCGGTGAAGCGGGTGGAGATTGGCTACACCTGGTACGCGCAGCGCGTGCAGCGCACCCACGTGAACACCACCTGCAAGCTGCTGATGCTGGGCCACGCCTTTGACACGCTGGGCTGCCACGTGGTGGGCTGGCGCACCGACAACTTCAACTTCGCCTCGCAGCGCGCCATTGAGCGCCTGGGTGCCCGCAAGGACGGCGTGATCCGGGGCCACGCGCTGCGGCGCGACGGCACCATCCGCGACACCGTGATGTACAGCATGCGCGCTGGCGAATGGCCCGAGGCACGTGCACAGTTGCTGTACCTGCTGCAGCGGCGCGGCTGACACTGGGAGACCCCCATGCTGATCGACTTCTTCTACACCCTGCGCGCGGCCAAGTTGCCGGTGTCGGTCAAGGAATACCTCACGCTGCTGGAGGCCTTGCAGGCCGACGTGGTGGGGCCAACCAACCCCGACGCCTGCACCATGGACGACTTCTACTTCCTGGCGCGCACCGCGCTGGTGAAGGACGAGAAGCACTTTGACAAGTTCGACCGCGCCTTCGCCGCCTACTTCAAGGGCGTGGAGATGCTGGCCGATTTCACCAAGCCGGTTCCGGCCGACTGGCTGCGCAAGGAAATGGAGCGCATCCTGTCCGAAGAGCAGAAGGCCAACGCGCCCAAGCTCGATTGGGACGAGCTGATGGAGACGCTGAGAAAGCGCCTGGAAGAACAGAAAGAGCGCCACGAAGGTGGCAGCAAGTGGATCGGCACGGGCGGCACCTCGCCGTTTGGCCACGGTGGCGCCAACCCGCAGGGCATTCGCATCGGCGGCAAGGGCGGCGGCAAGAGCGCGGTGAAGGTGTGGGAGCAGCGCGCCTACCGCGACTACGACGACACCCAAGAGCTGGGCACGCGCAACATCAAGGTGGCGCTGCGCCGCTTGCGCAAGTTCGCCCGCGAAGGCAACGAGCTGGAGCTTGACCTGCCCGACACCATCCGCAGCACCGCGGCCAATGCCGGCTTCCTGGACATCAAGATGATCCCGGAGCGGCACAACAACGTGAAGGTGCTGCTGCTCATGGACGTGGGTGGCACCATGGACGAGCACATTCAGCGGGTGGAGGAGCTGTTCTCGGCCGTCAAGAGCGAGTTCAAGCACCTGGAGTTCTATTACTTCCACAACTGCGTCTATGACTTCATGTGGAAGAACAACCGCCGCCGCTTCGCCGAGAAGTTCCCCACCTGGGACATCATTCGCAAGTACAACAAAGACTACAAGCTGATCTTCGTGGGCGACGCGACCATGAGCCCCTACGAGATCCTGCAGCCCGGTGGCAGCGTGGAATACAACAACGAGGAAGCCGGGGCCGAGTGGATTCAGCGCCTCACCCACGCTTTCCCCAAATTCGCCTGGATCAACCCCGAGCCCCAGGGCGTGTGGCAGTATCGGCAGAGCATCAGCATCGTTCAACAGCTCATGGGCGGGCGCATGTTCCCGCTCACCCTGAAGGGGCTGGAGGACACGATGCGCATGCTGTCGAAATAATCTGCGCATGTTCCTCCCGACCCCGGCCCGCTGTCGCCGGGCCGCCTGGTCGCTGCTGACCGCCGGCCTGCTCTGCCTGTTCGTCCCTGCCTGGGCACAAGCCCCGGTGGACGCCAGCGCCACGGAAGCCGCCGATGCCGACGCCACTGACGCCACCGACACCCCGGACGCCGCGGCACCCACCCCCCAACGCCAAACCGCTCGCCGCCCCGTCACCCAGGCCGAGCCGCGTTTTGCGCTGGACGTGCAGGCCCCCGACGACTTGCGCGAGTTGCTGCTGCGCCACCTCGACCTGCAACGCTTTGTGCGCCTGCGCAACCTGGACGCCAACGAACTCAGCCGCCTGCTGCTGGAGCTGCCCGCCAACGCGCGCAGCCTGCTGGGCACTCAGGGCTATTTCTCGCCCACCATCGAGGTGCAACACCGCGCCGCTGAGGCCGCCTCGCCCGACACCGAGGCGGCCCACCCGCTGGGCACCGTCACGGTGAAAGTGGACCCTGGCCAGCCCAGCACCATTCGTTCGGTGGAGGTGTACTTTCGCGGCCCCATCGCCGAGGCGCCCGAGGCCCAGGCACAGCGCGAGAGCATCGTGCGCGACGCCCGGCAGCTGGTGGGCAAGACCTTCACGCAGGCCGACTGGGACCGCCTGAAAACCGAGGCCGTGCGTGGCCTCACGGCGCTGCGCTACCCGGCCGGTCGCCTGGAAACCAGCCTGGCCGACGTGAACGCCGAGGCCCGCGAGGTGAGCCTCTACGTGGAACTCGCCTCAGGCCCGAGCCGGCGCATCGGTGAGGTGCAGATTGAAGGCGCCGAGCGCTACGACCCCGCCATGACCGAGCGCATCGTGCGCCTGGCCGGGCTCACGCCGGGCAGCGAATACGACCTCGCCAACCTGCAGCGCGCCCAACAGCGGGTGATCGAAAGCGGTTACTTCGACGCGGCCTTTGTGTACGTCGAGCCCGGCCTGGACGACACCGAGCCGCTGCCGGTGAAGGTGCAACTGCGCGAGGCCAAGCGCCAGAAGCTGGTGCTGGGCGTGGGCGGCAGCACCGACAACGGGGCGCGCCTCTCGCTGGAGCACATCCACCACCGCGTGCCCGGGCTGGACTGGCGGGCCAAGACGGTGCTGCAGCTCGAGCGCCAAGACCGCCTGGCCAGCACCGAGTGGAGTTCGCCCATTGATGCCGAAGGCTGGCGCTGGATCAGCGACCTGAAGCTGGCCCGCCAGCTCGACGGCACGCTCACCACCACCAGCCAGCGCGTGCGCGCCGGCCGCGCGCAGGACAGCGAAACCTACGACCGCAGCTTCTACCTTCAGTACGACCGCGCCCGCACCGACAGCGCCCTGCTGCGCAGCCTGCAAGGCGTGAGCACCGATTCCTCGCTCACCGCCAACTACGCCTGGACGCGCCGTCGCTTCGACAACGCCTTGTCGCCCCACTCGGGCCACGGCCTGGCGGTGGAACTGGGCGCTGGTTACACCCTGGGCGGTGACCGCCAGCCCTTTGCGCGCACCCAGGCGCGCTGGCTGTCGTACTGGCCCCTAGGCCAGGCACCCAAAGAAGCCAGCAGCACGCCTGTGCACTCTCGCCTGGGGCGCCTGGCCCTGCGCGCCGAGGTGGGCGCGGTGGTGGCGCGCGACAACGCCCCGGTGCCCGACACGCAACTTTTCCTGGCCGGCGGCGACGCCTCGGTGCGCGGCTATGGCCTGCGCGAAATCGGCATTCCCCAGGCCGATGGCAGCGTCACGGCCGGGCGGTACAAGGCCGTGGTCAGCCTGGAATGGCAGCGGCCCATCGGTGGCGATGGCACGCGGCGCACCCCGCTGGAGCACGTGGTCTTCATCGACGGCGGCGCGGTGGCCAACCGCACCTCCGATCTCAAGCCCCAGTGGGGCGTGGGCACCGGCGTGCGCTACAACAGCCCGGTGGGCCCGCTGCAGCTTGACCTGGCCTACGGCCTGAAGACGCACCAGTTCCGCCTGCACCTCAACGTGGGCTTTGTGTTCTGAGCCATGAGCGAGCCCGACCGCCCCGTCCCCAGCGCGCCACCAGCGCCCCGCCGATGGCCGAGCAGATTGCTGATGGCCACGCTCATGGCCATCGGTGTGTTGCTGGGCCTGCTGCTGGCCGGCACCGCCGCCCTGGGCCTGTGGGCCATGCGCGATGGCTCGCTGGGCGAGGCGCTGCGCTGGGGCGAAGGCTTCATGGGCGAGCGCGCCGCGCAAACCGGCACCCTGCGCAGCGAGGCCGTGCAGGGCAGCGTGTGGCGCGGTGGGCACATCGGCGCGCTGGTCTGGTCGCGCGAAGGCCTCACCGTGCGCGCCGAGGGCGTGAACCTGAAGCTGGGGCAGCGTCTGTGGCTGGGCCTGCTGGCTGGGCGCGGCGCCCACCTGGGCGGCCTGGAGATTGAGCGACTGGTGGTGCAAGACGAACGCCCGCCCAGCCCCGACA
>Ga0255127_1000115_pt1 | contig 43557 bp, 35 predicted proteins | sample Law_Miss_RepB_8d_FD_188555 | JGI IMG/M metagenome (GOLD analysis project Ga0255127, IMG submission 188555) | Freshwater microbial communities from St. Lawrence River, New York, United States - Law_Miss_RepB_8d | ecosystem: Environmental > Aquatic > Freshwater > River | place: USA: New York...
GCTCAGCGGGCGGAATTGGACTTGGAAGAGACTGTCCGGGTGTTGCACCACTGCGGCCCCGAGCAACTGTCCAACCGCCAGGCCAGCGATCTCATTCACCAAATGGTCGAGGTGACTTCTGCGGAGGTGGCAGCCTGACCACTGAATTATCCCCCGTGCCCCCGTCCTCCAAATGGGGGACGGGGGCTTTTCAATTTCCTAAGGAGACTCCATGAGTGACGATGATAGCTATTTATTGTCTGGTCCGCCGGCTGATCCTGATCATCCATGGCGAAGGCTGGTTCGACTGGTGGCACGACTTCTGGCGGAGAAGAAACTAAGAGAATCCCACGAAAACCCTGAAAATCAAAACGATTTGGAAGGACAAATGCCGGTGGATTAAAGCTGGACACTCATGATAGCAGCATGAATTAAATTTGGTATTGCATGTTACTAGGATATATTGACAATTCATTTAGCAGCGTTTGCCATTTAGCCATAATTTAATCCGGCGTTACAGGCGTTTTGCTGCATAAAGATTGAAACTTCAATACAAGACCTTACTCGCTAATTGATTTGGCCTGCCTTTGTCTCGAACCGCCACCCATCCCCAAGGCCGCCAACACCCGCAGGGTGCCCGGCAAACTTGGGCTCTCACAGGAGATATTTTATGGATGCCAACGGCACCAATGCGACACCGATGTATTACACCATTGAGGAAGCGGCAGACATCCTGCGTGCTTCCATCACCACCATCCGTCGGTACATGCGGGAAGGCCAACTCAAGGCGGTACAACCTGCGGGCAAGTGCGGGTTGATCCTCATTCCCGCCGAGGCGCTGAAACCCTACAACCTCGCACCGGTCTGGAACTGCACTGTGACGTCCACAACCACGACACCGGCACCCCACGGGACAACCACTTCGTTGTTTGATCCCACTTGCCGGGTTCCTAAATGGGCCCTTGGCCTGCCACCTGTTCAGGAGGGTTGACCATGCCTGCCAAACGGACCAACCCGGAGGTGCAGTGCGAATTCTTCAAATGGATCCTGTTCAAAAGGAAGGGGGTTTATTTCGCAGACGGGAGATCCAACAGAATCAAACTGGGCCGTTATGCCCTGGGAAACCCGGACATGGAAGCAGCCCGAAGGGCCTTGTTCCATCTGGATCTCAAGATGGCTGTTTCCAAAGGGATGGCTGACCCTGACCGACTGAGAAGGAACCCGGCAGAAGGTCTGACGCTGGATTCGGGATTCGAGATTTTCATGTCCTTCGGCAAGCGCCCGAAAGCCCTTGGAGGAACTACTGAATCGACAAAAAGTAACCAAAAGTCCCACTGGGGATTTTTCAAAAGATATGCCCAAACCACAGGAATCCAATTTTGGCATCAGGTGAACAAACTCAACCTTGCCAACTTTGCGACCTGGAGGAGCACCCCGGAAGCGTGCCCACTCACCGTGTTTTTCAGCGTCGGATTAGTCAAGCAAGTTCTGGACTTCTTGATTCGTGAAAAGAAGGTTCCCGCCTCCTGCAAATTCGACCTGAATCTCAAAAAACCCAAATCCAACCCAGTGCACTGCTACACACAGGAGGAATACCGGGCAATCCTGGAAAGGTGCCACAAGGATAAGGGTCTATCCCAGCTCAAGTTGATTGCGACAGTCCTTGCCCACACGGGTATGAGAATTTCGGAGCTGTTCAAACTCAAATGGAGCGATATCGACTTTAATAACGATGTCATCCACATCGAGGACGAGCACGGCATTTCCCACAAGGTGGCTGACTCTCGTTCCACCAAGTCCAAAAAATCAAGGGAGGTACCTATCCATTCGGAAGTCCGACTAGCCCTGGAACCGATCAAGGGTCCCAAGACGGGTAGGGTTTTCAAAGGAAGGAATGGCGGACGGATTTGCTACAAGTCTCTTAAGGCCAAGTTCGTGGATAGGGTGATCCAACCGTTGGCTGCAAGGTTTCCCGGCAGGCCTGGCAAGCCATCTTTTGCGGATGGTCGGTTTCACACCTTCCGACACTTTTTTTGCTCACGGTGCGCCCAAGAAGGGGTGCCCGAAGTTGTGGTACAGGGTTGGCTGGGCCACAGTTCTAGTGCGATCACCAGGCTCTATTACCACCAAAACCGGCAGGTTTCCGTGGATTGGATGAGCCGTGTGAATCTTGCAGGTTCGGGGGAAGGATCGACACCTTCCTGTACCGGCGGGAGTTTGGTTGGTGGGAGGACTTTGAAAGGGAGGAAAAACCAGGCGCCATCACGCGGCAAGGCTGGCTGATTGACCCACGATTGACCCACGACCGGTTTTCCGTAGGGTAGTCTTACTTAGAAAGCCTTGAAAACAAGCGGATTTTGAATAACTCTGGAAAATGCCCCATGATCATCCACATTGATGCCCTCAAGTTGACAGATGCCGCCGGACTGCATGCCTCTCTGTCTGAGGCGCTTGGTTTTCCGGCCACCTATGGCAAGAACCTCGATGCCCTGATCGACTGCCTATCAGACCTCGACAACCCCTCGACCGGCATGACCAAGGTTCATGTGTTCCCCGGCCAAACCGCCCTGCTGGCAATTAGCCACCTGGACCAGACTGGCAAGAACGCCGCCAAGGTGAAGACTCAGGTGCAGGCCCTGAACGATGTGGTGGCCTTTGTGAATTTCCGCCGCCTGGAAAAGAAACAACCGCCACTGCTGGCGGTTGCGTATGACGCTAATTGAGGATGATTGGCCTGCTCAGGCGGCGTGGCGGTTGCCGCTCAGGCCGTGGTGAGTGTCGGCAATGTTGATACCGCGACTCGATTCGCGGATGAAGCTGATCATCTCAACCACCACATCGACATCACCCAAGTCGGCCTCAAGCTGCATCAGCGCTGAAGGCAAGGTTTTTTCGGTGCGGTGAATCAATTGGTACGCTCGGCGAATCGCATCAATCCCTGCGGCGGGAATGCCGGCCCGGCGCATGCCCACCACATTAACGCCACACACATGGTTGATGTGCTGCTGGATGGTGAAGGGGGGCACATCTTTCGTGCTGGCGGAGCAACCGCTGAGCAATGAAAGACGCCCCATGCGGCAGAACTGATGCAGGGCAGAATTTCCCGACATGTAAACATAGTCTTCCAGAATGCAGTGGCCAGCCACTAGCGCGTTGTTTGCCAAAATGCAGTGGTTGCCCACGATCGCATCGTGAGCGATATGGCTGCCAGCCATCAGGAAGTTGTTGTTACCGATTCGGGTTTCGTAACGGCCGGTGGTGCCACGGTGGACGGTGACATTTTCACGAAAAACATTGTGGTCGCCTATGACCACGCGGGTTTCTTCGCCGTTGAATTTCAGGTGCTGAGGCAACTCACCCAAAATGGCCCCACCAAAGACGGTATTTCCCTCACCCATCTCCATGGGCCCGATGAGGGTTACATGATGACGGATAACACAGTGGGCGCCTAAAGTGACGCGGCCCTCAATTACCGCAAACGGCCCAATCTCGCAATCTTCCCCAATGTAAGCCTGAGGGGAGATGATCGCTGTGGGATGCACGCGTGCGGATGTGGCGACAGGCATGAAAACCCCCGGAAAATCGTTCACTAGTCTAGGGTGATCGCAGGTCGCCAGACCGGTCGCGAGCCCCCCGGAGGGGCGGGTATACCTTTGGGCTCACCTTGGTTTCCACCCCAATTCCGGTATCCGAAAGCGGCACCGAATTTGGTTTGGATTTAGGGCAAATTCTTGCTTGGTTTCAAGCGCGAGCCAAGGCAGCGAAGTCTTTCAAGCTACCCAAATAACCCAAGGCTCCCCCGAGCCCTGTTTTAATTGGGTAATGCCTTGGAGTTTTTATGCCCCGGAGGCTTCCTCAATCACATCTTCCGAGGCATAGATCGGCACTTGAGCGGTCACAGCTAAAGCAATCGCGTCGCTTGGGCGGGAATCGACCTCAATTATTTCCCCATCCTTGCGGATTCGAACCCGGGCAAAGTAGGTTTGCTCGCGCATTTCACTGATGAGAATATCTTGTAATTCGCCACCCAAGGCCTCAATGACCAGATTGAGAAGGTCGTGCGTGAGAGGCCTAGGCGACTGCTCCTTGCGCACGCGAAAATCGATGCTTCGCACCTCAAACAGGCCAACCACCATGGAAAAGCAGCGGTCGCCATCCACCTCTTTTAGCAGGAGGGTGTGGCCGTCCTGAAGTTCATTGACAACAATCCGTCGCAATTCCATTTGAACAGCCATGCTTGCCTCCCACAGGAATATCCTTTCAATTTTAGCGAACCAGCACAGAGTTGGGGCATTTGCGGGAGGATGTTTGGACTTTTTCAACAAAAAACAACCATTTGGAACCAATACACTGAAAGGAATGGCTGAAACACCCTCTGAAAATGCTGGCAATCATCGGTTTGGCAACACTTTGATCGTGGTGCTGGGGTGCATGGCACTAGCTGCTTTGGTCACTTTGGCGGGCGCCATCAACACTGTACGGTCAAGGCGTGCCAGGGATGTCCCCGCCACCAGCCTGCCCGAGGCTGGCCTGTTGAACTTATTGCCTGGCAATACCCATCAGGTGCTTGCAGGCAGGCCCGGGTGGCAAAAATACCTGCAATCTCTGCAAAAAGTCCTACCCAATGGCCTAGCGGGCCCAGGAGCAACGGCAAAACCCGGGCAATGGGCCGCAGGTTGGCATGTTCCGGGTGATTCACTCACAGTTGTTGCTGATTTTGCAACAGGGTCGGCCCTGCCTCAGGGGTGGCATTTTTCACAGGGTGTCTGGTTTTGGAACCGGGATGTTTCAAAAGACACCCAAAGCAGCCATGTTGTTCAAAACAGCCAAGCTGTTCAAAAAATCCAGGCTTCCCAAAGCGGCCAGGCTGGATGGGCACCGGGCCTTGCGTTGGTGGTTCAAAACCGATTGCCTTCACAAGCTTTAGTGTGGGCTGCAGGAGTTGGAACTCCCTGGCCTGAAGGCATTGGCAGTCAACTTTGGCAGCTTGGCGCAAGTGGGGCGCTTGGGAAGCCGGTTACGGCTTTGTTTCCCAAAGCTTTAACCTGGGTTGTCTGGTTGGAAGACCAGCCTGAAAGGTTGGTGATGCGGGCCGAAGTCGAATGCGCAAGTGCTGGGGAATCGACCCGTGTGGAAAAGGCCTTGGAAGCTCAACAAAAACAGGCACTTGGAAATTTGGATGGTTTGCGTTTTTTGGCTGATGGGCCTTGGATTTCTTTGCAATATTCTCTGTCCTCTAGCAATTTAGGCCCCAACCAGGCAGGGCGATAAAAATTCTTGGGCCACAATTGTGGTGCAAACCAATCGCATTTCAGCGTTAGAATGCCATGACTGTCTATCGGCTTTGAGAGGTTTCATCGTCATGGCCAAGTCCTTCTCCGAAATTGTTTGCCCTGGATGCAGGATGGTGATTGCCCTGCCAGCAGAGCGTGCCGCACCCAAGCATTGCCCGCATTGCCTAGCTCCATTGCAGCCTGTGCAAGCCAAGGAACCAAGGGCCCATAGTAATCCGCTGGCTTCGGTCTCCACCGGAGCGTTGCTATTGGGCCTGGCCGCCTTTGGGGCGTTGCTGAGCCTATTTTTGCTGGTGATGGTGCTAGGCCAACCGGGAGAAGCTGGTAGTCCGGAAGGCAAGCAGGCGCTGGCCCCTGAACTCCTTGGCCAATTGGAAGAACGCGACAAATTGGCGGAAGCGGAGCGCAAACGCCAAGAAGGTCTGAAAAAGGCCTTGGAAAAGGCCCAAGCCCTTCAACCAAACGACCCGGGGGCATTGGAAGCTTGGAAGGCGGTGGCGATGGCGGCGGAAATGCCGACCGAGAGTGTGGATAAATTGATTGCCGTCGCGCGGGCGACAGGTGAAAAATCGGCCCTGGACGGGGACCTAAAAGTACGTCATGAAAAAGATAAAAAGGACCTTGAAAAACGCGTTTCGACCATTTCTGAGGCGATGGCCAAGGGAAAGGCAGCGCTGGACAAAGGCGACGCGCAGCAGGCCCGGCTGAATTTTGAACGGGCCCGGGCTTTGGCCCCGGAAACGCCCGGACTTGATATGGAGATGGCGCAACTACTGAAACTGGAAAACCGGCAGTTCGAAATCGCCAACTCGCAGATGCGGCTCAAAGCCGGCCAGGAAAATCTCAAGGCGGAGCGCTGGGGTGAGGCATTGCGCGATTTCACCGTGGTCTTGGCGGTTTTGCCTGACAATTTAGAAGCTCAGGAAGGTAAAAAAGCGGCGGTGAAAGGGTTTGATTTGCAGGAAAAAGATCGGGAAAAACGCCTGCAGTATTTGATCCACCTGGATGATGGACGCAAGGCGCTGCGCGAGCATCGTTACGACGATGCGGGCGCCGCTTTCACCAGAGCGGCCCGCCTGATGCCAGATGAAAAGGAACCCGGAAGGATGCAAGACGCGGTGCGTCAGACCAAAAACGAGGTAGAACGCACATCGCAAGCCTTGGTGGTCGCAGCCAAAAACCTTTTGAGCAAGGGCAACCCGCAAGAGGGTTTTTTTCTACTGGTGGATGCTGACAACCTAACGCCAAACGACAGGACCATCCGCAAGCTGATGTCGGATGCTCAGCAACTGGTCAACCGAATGCAGGGAATCGCCAACCCGTTGAGCAATGACCCGAAATACCTGGGGTACATGGCACAGGGAAGGGCGGCCATGGCGGCCAACAACCCCATTGCCGCCGTGGAGTGCTTTGAAAATGCCCTGCGCCAAACCAACAGTCGGGATAGTTTTGCCCTGCGCGCGCTGATGGATGCCCGAAGCGCCAAAGACCGGCTTGGCCAACGGGCCACCGACTATGAAAAAGCCCTGAAGCAAGGGATCGCCATGATGAACCGCAAGGAATATGGACCAGCCGCCTTCATGCTGGAAGGGGCTGTCCGGCTGTTTCCCGAACAAAAAACTGCAGACCTTTTGGAGGAAGCCAAATTTCAGGATCTTGTAGCCCGGTCTAAAAACTTGCTGGAAAGGGACCCAGACGGAGCTGAAAAACTGGCTGATCAGGCATTGCGCATGCGCCCAGCTGACATTGGTGCAAATAATTTGATCAAACAGGCCAAGGCGCGGGCGATAGCTTTGGCCAACCCAAAGGCCAATCCGGTGGACCCCTATGAATCGGCCATGGCCGTAGGCCGTGCCGCGATGCGTGAGAAAAAGTATGGTGAGGCTGTTCAGGCCTTCAAATTAGCCTTGGATAACAAACCAAGCGACCCGATTGCCATGGAATTGGAAAAGCAGGCTCGGGCAAATTTGGTGGGGATTGACCCAAATGAAGATAAGGCTGGCCCCCCTAAAACGGAAGCGCCTATGGGAGAAATGGGCAAATAAAGCGCTTTAAGCCGACTGGGAGCCCCGGCTTTCTGAAACCGATGCCCCTTGTCGTTGACAAAGCGACCGCATCTAAGCTAGGGTAACAGCTTGAATTTGAATCCCATTACACGCCGAAGCAGGAAATCTCGATGGTCCGCAAGAAGCAGGGTATGGCCAAGAAAAACCGCTGCCGGTTCTGCACCAAGGAGGGCTGCCCCCGGCCCGCTTTTGTTGACTACAAGGACTATGCCACCCTTCGCAAGATGTGCACCAACCAAGGGAAGCTGTTTAGCCGCAAGCGTTCCGGTAACTGTGCCGCTTTCCAGCGCGCGGTGAAAGATGCCGTCAAGCGGGCACGCTTCTTGGCTTTGCTGCCTTATGTTGGTGATTGATCCAAAAGTTGGCGAATGACCCAACCGGTCTTCGCTGACTTTTTCTGGTCTGGCTCTTATCTTCATTCCGGTTATTTATTGGTTTGCCGTCCTCAAGTTTGACATGAGGTAGCGTTTCCATGCCTACCGTTTTACTTCCGGACGGTTCGTCCAAAACTCTTCAAGCTGGATCCTCCGCCTATGATTTGGCGGAAGGCATTGGCAAACGATTAGCCCAAGCTGCGATTGCAGCCATAGTGGACGGCAAGGTTACCGACCTTGCCATGCCTCTGCCCGAAGGGGCAGACCTTAAAATCAAATTACTGACCGACCGTGATCCTGAGGCCCTTGAGGTGCTGCGGCATTCTTGTGCGCACATCATGGCCCGGGCAGTTTTGCGTTTGTTTCCCGGTTCCCAGCTGGCATTCGGCCCAGCTTTGGAGCAAGGTTTCTACTACGACATTGAATCCTCCACCCCCATCCGAGAGGAAGACTTTCCCCGGATTGAGGAAGAGATGCGTAAGATTGTCAAGCAATCTGAGCCCTTCGAGCGATTTGAGCGGACCACCCCCGAGGCACGGGCTTTGGTGGAGGGCATGGGCCAGAAGCTGAAAGTTGAACACATTGACCAAGAGCTTTGCAAACAGGACAGCCTGAGCTTTTACCGTCAGGGCGAGTTTATCGACCTTTGCCGCGGGCCGCATTTGCCCCATGCGGGCAAAGTGGGTGCGTTCAAGCTCATGTCTTTGGCCGGGGCCTACTGGAAGGGCGACTCATCGCGCCAACAGTTGCAACGCCTCTACGCCACCGCTTTTTTCAGCCAAAAAGATTTGGACGCCCACCTCAAGCAACTTGAAGAAGCCAAAAAGCGCGACCACCGCCTGCTGGGCAAGCAACTGCATTTGTTCACCATCAGCCCACTTGCTGGCTCCGGTTTGATCTTGTGGATGCCCCGCGGTGCGCTGATTCGTGGCATTCTCGAGCAGTTCCTGCGCGAGGAACTAACCCGTCGCGGTTATAGCCCGGTTTACACCCCCCATGTCGGCAAACTCGACATGTACCGGACTAGCGGCCACTTCCCCTACTACCGCGACGCGCAATTCCCGCCGCTGTACCAGCATCCTGCCGCCAGCGCCTTGGACCTGTGCCAGTATCGCCTGCAAGCTGGCCTTCTCGATGACCCTCGTGAACGCGACATGGCACTCTTTTTGTCGCAAGCCTGCCTGGTGATTCCCGGCTATGCGGAGGCAACCAGCCCGGAAGCAAAGGTAGAGGCTGCCGAGGGGCTGGTTTCTGAATTGCTGAAGATCCATTCGGTTGACATTCCCGAATACAAACAGGCCAAAGATACTGCCGGCCGCGCCAAAGCCTTGCTTGTTTGGCTTGAACAGCAGGAAGGCTACCTGCTCAAGCCGATGAATTGCCCGCACCATATTCAGATCTACAAGGCGATTCCCCATAGTTATCGTGACTTGCCTGTGCGTTTGGCGGAATTTGGCACTGTTTATCGGTTTGAACAAACTGGCGAGCTTTCCGGCATGACCCGGGTACGCGGTTTCACCCAAGACGATGCCCACCTGTTTGTCACTCCTGAGCAGGTCGAATCAGAACTGCTTTCCAACATAGAGTTGGTGCAACTGGTTTTGAAAACCTTGGGTCTAACTGACTACCGGGTTCGCATTGGCCTGCGTGCCAAAGATTCCAACAAATATGTGGGTAGTGACGAAGACTGGGCTAGCGCCGAGGCTTCGCTTCTAAGGGTGGTTCAATCTTTGGGCATGAGTTACACAGCCGAAGAGGGCGAGGCCGCATTCTATGGCCCAAAGATCGACTTTGTGGTGCGGGATTGCATTGGCCGCGAATGGCAATTGGGTACGGTACAGCTGGACTACAATCTGCCTAAACGGTTCGACCTGGAATACAACGGGGCCGACAACAAGACTCACCGCCCTGTGATGATCCACCGTGCGCCTTTTGGCTCGATGGAACGGTTCATGGGTATTTTGATCGAGCATTTCGCTGGAGCTTTCCCCGTTTGGCTTGCCCCCGAGCAAGTGCGCGTGCTGACGGTCAGTGAAAAATTCACTGATTATGCAAAGCAGGTTGAAACCAAGCTGCGTGATGCTGGAATTCGCGTGACAGCTGACTTGGGCCCCGACAAAGTGGGTGCCAAGGTGCGTTTGGGTGCTATGGACAAAGTTCCGTACCTGGCGGTGGTAGGCGACAAGGAAGTTCAAGCTGGCACAGTGGCCATCCGTGAACGCGGTGGGGCAGACTTGGGCAGCCTGACTTTGGAAGCCTTCATTGCGCGGGTTGATCAGGAAAACAAAACCCGATCACTACCCAAAGTGGCTGAGTAAAACCATTTAGGTTCATTTTAATAATTCTTTTGCAGTGCAAATCCAACGCAATCTTCCCATTCGCCCCAAATCATTTTCCATGTGGCGGTAAGCTGTAAAATTAGAAAACTCATCGTTTTTTCTTCAAGTTTCCCGACCTGCCGCCTTTTTTTAAACTAGTGTTCACCATGTGTTGGCTAAGTGCCAGACTTTGGCAGCCTGAAACCTTAATGAAAACCGACTGACCTTCAAAATCGTCGGAACTTTAGAATGAAGCCCATCGCCCAATCTGAGTCTTCTGTTTAATTGCGACATTAGGATTATTCGACTCAATAGTTTCAACCGTTTGGCAAATTGGCACAGTCTGGATAAGCGCCTTCAACCTTAACGGTCGCGAACCTTGGGGGGCTGAAGTATGCTATATTCTAGCGAATTTTCTTATGAAGGTTTGACCGATAATTATTAAAGCTCGTTTGGTTTGCACTAGGAGCCTTTCCCCCATGGCTACAAACACTCGTTCCAGCCGTCCGCTTCGATTAGAAAACCTTGAGGGTCGCCTCACCCCTGCCTCTGCATCGCCCATGCAGTGGCCTATCGGGGAGGTTCAGCAGGCACCCGTTTCCCGCGATGTGGTGTTTGTCGATGAATACCTGCTCGATCAAGTTCCCCAACAGGAACTGGTTGGGCGGGATGTGATCACGGTCAATGGGTCGGCCGACGCCATCAGCCAGATTTCTGCTGCTTTGGCTGAACGATCCAATGTGGGCGTCATCCGCCTGATCAGCCATGGTGAGTCTGGTGCCCTTCTCTTGGGCAACCAGGTCATCGATCAACGGGTGTTAGCATCGCGCTCCAGCGAGATCGCCTCTTGGGGCAGTTCTCTCGCTCCAGGTGCCGACTTACTTGTTTATGGTTGCTCGGTAGCGAGCACCGAGGACGGCGTGGCCTTCACCAATTACCTCAGCAGCCTGACCGGTGCTGATGTGGCCGCTAGTACCAACTTAACCGGCGCCTACGGTGGCGACACCTCTTTGGAATACTCCACCGGTCTGATAAGCCACAGTTTTGGTGCCAGCCAACAGCAATGGGAGAAGGCAGGGCTGCAGTTGGTTGTGAGCGACAAAATCTATCCTAACCAGCGCATAGGCAGTGGCAACTCGCTCACTAATGGCACAGGACAGGAGTTTCCCAACCTAACCGCCTTTGCGCTTTTGAATCGTGATGGAAGCGTAACGGCTTGGGGTAATGCTGCCGCTGGTGGCGGCATGACTGGGGCCACTCGTGTACCCGACTCTCTTCAATCGGCACCTGCTACAGGTGCCGCTAGGCCTTTGCAACTGTATTCCAACGAAAGGGCCTTTGCTGCCCTGATGGATGACGGCTCCTTGCAAGTCTGGGGCGATGCCAACTACGGTGTCAGCAATGTCCCTGCTTCAGTAACTGCAGCGAACATTGCTAACCCAATCATTGCGGTCTATTCCACCAAAGGTGGATTCGCCGCTTTAAGGAACGACAACTCCATTGATTGGTGGTACGGTTCGAGCGGGCTTGGGATCACCGCGCAATCTGGTACCAAAGCCGCCCCCGGTGGAGGGCTGAGTGTCAACTGTGTTTTCACCACTCAGGCTGCTTTTTGTGCCCTTTTAAGTAATAATTCGTTAGCCACTCCTTGGGGTGAAGCCTCGTTTGGTGGCGTGGTGAATGCTGGTAAAACCTTACCGACTGATGTCACCTTAGTTGTTGCAAATCAAAAAGCATTTGCCGCACTAGGAACACTTGGTGGACTGCCTGGAGGGTACACCTCTTGGGGCGACGCAGCTTATGGTGGTAATGAAAGTGCCCCCAATCCAGGTAGTGCTCCTTATTCATTAATTGCTGCAACAGAGCAAGCATTTGCCTTCGTCCAAGGTTCAACAGTCGAAACCAAAGGAAATCCAGAATATGGGGCTCGAAGCTACACCGGCACTCCTAATAGAATTATAGATATCGTATCCACTTCGCGAGCATTTTGTGTTATTTATGACGACGGCACGGTCGGAGCTTGGGGGCCACAGACTGTTACCGTTACTGGAAACTACGGTGGTGATGGTTCTCCAACTAGTTCAACTTTGGGGGCCGTAAAGGTCGTTTCCACCAGCGGGGCATTTGCAGCATTTGATTTGAACAACAACCTTTTGGCGACTTGGGGTAACGCTGACGCTGGTGGCACTTCCTCTGCCTCGGTATCGGGTGGTAACCGGGTAGCCACCAACGGATCAGCATTTGCAGCTCTCAACACCACCACGGGCACTATCACCACCTGGGGAGTAGCTGCTAACGGTGGAACCGGCGGACCTGCTGGTAGTGGTTGGGTCCAGGTATTTTCCAACAACTCCGCATTCACTGCCTTGAAAAATGATGGAACTGTTTTCTCTTGGGGCAACACGACTAACGGTGGTCAAACTCCAAGCAGCGGTGTTAACAAAGCCGTCGCCTTGTCAACTGCCTTCACTGACAATCCATGGTTTACCAACGCTCTAACTGCTAACTATCTTAAAAACAGTGGTACCTATTCATTCAACCTGAAGGCTTATGGTTTTCCCGGAAACCTCACTTACACTATTGGCAGCGGAACTGGGGCTAGCCCGACACCAATCGCCGGTGCTGGTGTGACACTCAGCAGCGCAGGCGTATTGACTGTAGACTCTGCCGCTGCAGCGGCCGGCATCTACACCATCTACTTCAACGCCGCCAGCAAAGACTCAACCGCCGCCAGCTACGCCAACACCACCGACTATGCGTTCACTTTAACCATCGGAACACCAGCCATATTTGCCAGCCCTACCGCAACTGGCAACTTCACTGTCTTCGATGTCTCCGGTTCTATCCCAGCCCCCATCATGACTGAGCCTGGTGTGCCTGTTGCCGGATTTAGCCTTGCGGGTAGAGGTTCCACTACCTCTGTCCCAGCTTGGGTTAATTTCAACACCACCACGGGTGCCATTTCAGGCACACCAACCGCCGGGTCGGTTGGTACCTACACTTTCACGATCACCGCCTCGAATACTTTTGGTAACGCCACTCAAGATGTCACCTTGAATGTTCTCAAGGCCACACAAACTGTCAATTGGACAGATCCTGCCGCAATGACCTATGGCGCCCTGATTGGTAGCACTCAACTCAATGCCTCGGTTTCAATCCCCGCAGGTGGCAGTGCTGCTGGCGCAGTCACTTACCAAAAAACTGCACCGGGCACCGTTGAGACAGTTAATACCTCTCTGCCCTACGATGCCGACACCTATACCCTGTTGGCCACAGCCGCCGCGACGGCTGATTACAATGCTGCCACCAAACAGGTAACCCTGGTTATCAACAAAGCCGATCAGGCAATCACTTGGGGTTCGCTTGCAAATATTGTCTACGGCGATCTTGTTTCCAGCACCCAGCTCAATGCCACCGTTGCCGGGTCCTCAACTACCGGAGCCACTTCACCCGGTGCCTTAAGCTATGCCCGTACAACTGGCAATACTCCTGGCACTTCAATAGCCATTAACGACCTTCTCAATGCAGGCAGCTACGATATAACCGTCACCGCCGCTGCTACCAATAACTACAATGCCGCCACAAAAACACAGAGCCTGCTGGTTAATAAATTCACGCCAACAATCACTTGGCCCTCAACACTGGCAGACATCACTTATGGCACCCTGCTCAGTGCCACTCAGTTAGATGCGACGGTTGCCGGCTCCTCAACCTCAGGTGCCACCACCCCAACAGTGACGGTCTACACAGTGCCCCCTACTCCTGGCACGGTTGTATCCATCGGAACGCTGCTCAATGCCGGCAAATGGGACATCACCGTGACTTCGGCTGAATCAGCCAATTACAATGGTGTCGATCAAACTCGGTCCTTGACAGTTAACAAAGCGGACCAAACTATCACTTGGGTCGCACCTTTGGCGGATATTGTCTACGGCGATTTAATTTCTAGCTCTCAATTAAATGCCACCGTTGCCGGTTCAAAAACCGCAGGCGCTTCTAATCCTGGGGCACTATCCTACGAACGCCCCACAAATGTACCGGTGGCCAATGGTGACTTGCTGGATGCGGGCACCTACAACATCACAGTCACCGCCGCGGCCACCAGCAATTACAATCAAGCTTCCACTACTCAAAGCTTGACGGTCCTAAAAGCTGATCCGACCATTTCTTGGTCTAACCCGGCAAATATCACCTATGGTACTTTGCTCAATGGTACACAACTCAACGCCCAAATCACCGGGGTTTCCACCCCGGGAGCCACTCTGCCAGGGGCGTTGGTTTACAACCCGGCAAGCGGCACTTTACTTGATGCTGGCAAGCACATTCTCTCTGTCACATCTGATCCAACCAATAACTACAACTCAGCGTTATATTCTGTTAATTTAGCTGTTGACAAGGCGAACCAAACTATCGACTGGAGCAAGTTCACCAGCCCGATTATTTACGGGACCTTGTTGACTAACGGCGCGACAGACGGCCAATTGAATGCGACGGTTGCCGGGTCTAGCACTTCAGGCGCGACTGATCCTGGAGCACTATCCTATTCAAGGCCCACTAACATCCCTGTAAATGTTGGTGATCTGCTGGATGCAGGCGATTATCTGATCACGGTTGATGCCGCCGAAACATCCAATTACTTGCCGGCTTCTGAGACCAAGAGCCTGACCGTCAACAAAGCAGAACAGACCATCTCATGGGGTCGCCCAAGTGCTATCAGCTATGGCACGGTTCTTTCAGCTCAACAACTGAACGCCTCCGTTGCAGGTTCCCCCACCACTGGCACCAGTGCTCCCGGAGCTTTGACTTACACCCCTGCCTCTGGGGCATTGCTAGATGCTGGCCTGCGTACCTTGTCTGTGACCGCAGCGGCCACACCCAACTACAATGAAGCCACTTACAATGTGCAAATTCAGGTGAATCGCATCGCCCAAACTATCACATGGGCCAACCCTGCGGATATCACCTATGGAACCTTGCTGGATGCCACCCAGCTTAATGCCACTGCTTCGGGACCTCCGGGTGGCTCACTTCCTGGGGCCCTAACCTACTCGCCAGCTACAGGCGCACTTTTGGATGCTGGTCAGCAAACACTCACTGTCACTGCAGCAGCCACTTCCAACTATTTGGAAACCACCAACACGGTCACCATAGTAGTTAATAAGGCAGACCAAAACATTTCTTGGGCTAACCCAGGCGCCATTGTTTATGGCACCAAGCTGGGGGCTACCCAGTTGAACGCGAGTGTTGCTGGAGTTTCCGGGGGTTCAGCGCCGGGCGTGCTGACTTACACCCCTGGCAGTGGCACGGTGTTGAATGCCGGTAGCCAAACCCTGAATGTCATCGCAGCGGCCACCACCAATTACAACGAGGCCAACAAGTCGGTTACCATTTTGGTCAACAAGGCAGACCAAAACATTTCTTGGGCCACTCCAACCGCCATCACCTACGGCACGCTTCTCTCGAGCACGCAACTGAACGCTGCAGTTGCTGGGGTCAGCGGGGGAAGCGCCCCGGGGGCACTAACTTACACCCCCGCCACTGGCACCCTGCTCGATGCTGGCAGCCAACTGCTTAGCGTGACCGCTGCGGCCACCGATAACTACAATGAAGCCAACAAGTCAGTTAGCTTGTTGGTGAATAAAGCCGCCCAAACCATCACCTGGGCCAACCCTGCCAATGTGCTAATTGGCACCAAACTAAGTAGTACACAACTGAATGCCACCGTGGCAGGCTCCTCCACCCAGGGTAGTTCGGCCCCTGGCGCATTGACTTACAATCCCGTTTCCGGCACCGTGATGAACACTAACGGTCCGAACACTCTCACTGTGACTGCCGCTGCCACACCCAACTACCTGCAAGGCCAAAAACAGGTTACTTTGGTGGTGGATGAGGCTCCAAGTATCACCAGCGCCAACAACACCACTTTCACCGTGGGTACCACTGGCAACTTCCAGGTGACCAGCACCGGATACCCTGCCCGCACCTACAGCGAAACGGGCACCCTGCCTTCAGGTGTCACTTTCAACACCGCTACAGGGGTGTTTTCTGGTAATGCCGCAGCCTTGAGCGGTGGCAAATACAACTTGGTCTTGGGTGCTACCAACGGCATCTCGCCCAATGCCAGCCAGAACTTCATCCTCACAGTGAACGAAGCCCCCACCATCACTAGTGGCAGTTCTGTGACTTTCCTTGAAGGAATTGCTGGTACCACCTTCCAAGTGACCTCCATTGGATTCCCTGCACCAACCTTTGCCTTGACCACTGGCAAATTGCCGACAGGTCTCAGCCTGAACCCAACCACAGGATTGATCTCCGGAACCCCTGCTGAAGGTATTTTGGGTTCTTACCCCATCACAATCACCGCCACTAATTTGGTTGCCTCGGCTACCAAAAATATGGTTATCAATGTATGGCGCAATGTGCCAACCGCCACAGGCGCCACCTTGACCACGCCCTTTGATTTGGGCGCTGGAAGCTATGTGGTATCGCTGGGCAACGGTAGCGTGCTGATCAATAACCCCAATGGCCAACAACAAACCTTTGCACCATTCCCAGGATTCACCGGCACCCTAAGCACCTCGCTGGTGGACCGTAACGGTGATGGCACTGCTGACTCTATCTTGGTTGCGGTGGCCAAATCGGCCCAACCAGCCGTGCTTGTGCTGGATGCAGCAACTGGTAAGGTCGCTTACAACTTCTACGCCTTCGACCCAGGTTTCTTTGGCGGCGTGACAGTTGCCGGTGGTATCACCAAGTTCCAAGGCAAGGTAACCACGGTTGTTCTGGGTGGCGCAGGCCCAGGGGCAGAACCATCTGTCAGCGCCTTCGATGCGGTAACCGGCCAATTCCGCCAAGCTTTCTACGCCTTCGCACCGCAATACAGCGGTGGTGTTCGCGTGGCGATGACTGGCCCCGATGCAACCGGCCAATCGTTGATCGTGGCCAGCCCCGCTATCAACAGCAACATTGTGACCTTCACCTTGGATGAACCCAACCGCGCACTATCCAGTTTCTACGCCTTCATCCCCCCTGAGCTGTACCAAGGCACATGGGTTGCCGCTGGAGATTTAAACCGCGACGGCATCAGCGAACTGGTGGTGGGTGCCGGCCCTGGAACCAATGGCAAAGCCGAAATATCAGTGTTCGACCTGCAGGGCAATTTGCTGAAAAATTTCCTGGCCTTCTCGCAGGGCTTCAGTGGCGGCGTGAGCGTTGCAGTTTCCGACTACAATAAAGATGGCATTGCAGATATCTTTGCCAGCTCTGGTGCCGGGGCCAAGGCAACCTTCAATGTCTTCAATTACGCCGATCTCAACCTGCTAGACGCGGTATTCCTGCCAACCGATTCTTTGCTGGGCACCTTTGTGGCCAACAACCCGTCGGCTGGCTCTACCCCAGTGATCGGCTAAATTACGGAGCCGATCAATCGGCCCTCAAACCTGTCAAACCCATACTGGAGGAGGGCAGATCGCCCTCCTCCAACTCTTTAATACGCACCTTCACAGCTAAACGCAATTTGCGAATTGCGTGCGAGTAATTGATCACCACCTTAAAAAACAAAAACAAAGCCAAACCTAAAAGCGCTAGCGGTATGAGAGGCAAAACGATGCAAGCCAAAGCCACAGCCGCAGCGCATGCCCCCACCGTGGTGAAAGCCACAGCTGGCCATACAATGAACTGCCAAAGAAACGCCCGTTTGGCTTGATTCAACAGAAGCACAATGTCAGGCTCACTGGCACCTTCTGCCAGATTCGTGAGGTAGATCAAAGTAAGGAAAAAACTAAAAAGCCTTGGAAGCTCTGCCCAAAAAACTACCCAGGGCGGAACGATACCCAAATTAGCAATCAAACCCAAAGCCAATACCACGAAATCTAATATCACCGCCAAATACACCGGCCACCTCAGCCCAACTTTTCGACAACCATACCGCCCTACCAAGCCAGCCAAAGTTGAAGCAGCCGCTATTTGCGCAGCCACCCACAGAAAGATTTGCAGTTCGTCTCGTCCAAGTCCAATGGCAGGCAATGAAAAAATCAACGAGCTGATGGCCAATATCGCGCCCAAAGCGTGACATTCAATTTCCGCAACCAACAAAAACAACGCCCGACGTAGGCGATGTAACTCGTTAACCGGGGCGTGCAAAATAGTCGGTGAATACATGCTTAATTTCAGGGGGAATCGTCGTTTTCCCGGTTGTCTTGCTTGCGGTCTTCCTCGTGCAGGTTATGCCGCCACTTCACTGCATCGTAAAGGGCCTGTTCCTCCAACTCCAGCCCCAGATAAAGGTCACGAATTTTCAGGCGGTGCATTGTTGCCCCAGACATGCTGTAACTTCGCAATCTGGGACTTCCGGGTTGATTTTCACCCATGGTGACCAAAGTTCGCAACCAAGAAAGTGTGTCGCCCTCAGGGGCGTTGCTCAATTCCAAAAACGCTGTGCGAAGGATTTTCCCTTTGCCCAAAATCTCAAGCCTGACGATGTCGCCTCGTTCATCACCAAACAGCGCCTGACCCGGCAATGTGATAACAAACAAACTAGGTTCGCCATCGGGCACACGATGCCAGGTGGTAAATAGCCTGCTGGGAGAATCATGATATTGTACAAGTGGTTTAGGGTGGCCAAAAGTTCCCTCCCGACATGCCAAACGCACACCACTTTCATCCGCCTGAACCCAAGCCAATATCGCTACCGCCTTTTTCCTCAGCTCTCCTTCACGAATCCATTCCTGGCGAGCCGGATCACCACTATTTGTCTCCCAATCAGCTTTTTCGGCCAAATCATAGGCTTTTCCAACCTGAAGGCGGCGGGCATTCGTTGATATTTCAACTGCTTTGATCGACACAAGTTGCCAAACAACAACCAACCCAATCACTACCAAACCCATGGTTGTAATGCGCCGAACAGTGAATCCCGAAGCCAACACTCCAAGCCGGACAGGGTCTCCCAAACCCAATAAAAAAGCCAAAGCTTCTGCCGTGAAAATAGCCATGGGTAACAGCAAGGGGCCCGCATGCTTCTCCTCGGGCAAAACAAAAAACAATATCAGCATGTAACCAAACAGATAGCCCACCAAGCCGCGCAAGAGCCAGGCGCCACGAAGGTCATGCCAGGGTAAGGGAAAACAAACTCGCAAGGCTCCCACCAAAGCCAACACAGGGACCGCGCCTGCCAGCCATTTTTGAATTGCCAGCCACCATGACATGGGCTTTCGGGTGCGTTTGGGATCCAATTCAGGAGCATGACCGGTAGATGCCAGCGGTAAATCAGCCAAACGAGTGGCCTGCAGTGAACGCAAAATAAAATTGGGGGCATGGCCCAACCAAACCGGAAGGTTCAGTTGAAACGATTCAAAAAACAATTCCCGGCTAATGCGGGCATGGTCAGGGCCATAGATTTCATGGCAATGTTCCGGATCAAACGATAAAGGCTCCAGCCCTTCTTCCATACGGCGTTGTGCCACGCGCAATATGACCTGCAAATCATCGCGCGAAACACCCATGCTGTTTTCAATATGAAATAAATTGCACCGAGTTTCTTCCGCATAACTGGCCATATGAAAACCCACACCAGAGCCCTGTGGGATCACAGGACACAAACTGGCTATGGCAAACCGTGTGACTAATACAGCAAGCAGGCAGGCCACAGTCCCGCCCAAGGCTTTTGCCCAACCGCGGCCAGCAAACAACAAGGCTGGCCCTGCCAGTCCTGCCACGCTCATCACTGTGACCAAGGCATCGTGACGCCAACCCAAACCCAATGCAGCCAAAAAACCTGCCAATAGGCAGGCGAACATAGACCCGATCCACCCTGTTTGACAACCCACCAAGCAAGCTAAAGCTGCCCATGCGGGGGCGGCAAACCACAAGGGAGAAATATCGCGGGGCGAATAAGCTGTGTAAGTGATTTCAATGGGCATAACAGAATAGGCACCTGCCGCCACCAAACCCACCCAACCATTGCTCGACAAACCACGGCCTATCAGGAAAAAACAGAAACAGGCAATTGTGGAAAGACCCGCATAAAAAAGGAAAAGAACATCCCAACGAATGCCAAACAACCACCAAAGCCCGGTGGCAGTCCACAAATCAAGTATACGGGTGGTGTAGAGAGGCCAAGGTAAATGTTCATCGCTTATATCTGTGATGCCCACAGGTGGAGTGAGAGGGGCTGACTCAGGCAGGCTGAAATAGGCATCAAACTCCTCACGGCTAAGGGATGCCGACCGCAAACTAAGAAATTTTTGTAGCGGGATGGATTGGGGAACACCCGCAAATCTCACAGGACGAAGCCCCTGCCCAGCCAAAGCCGACAATGAATAACGAAAGGTATCCGCCCAAAATTGGCGTTGGTCCAGTTCGATTTGCCGGATTGATTCCACCCGCGTGAACCAATGGCACAGCAGGATCACTGCCAGAACAGCCCCAATTCCCAGCCGGCGATAACCTGGCGTCATCAGGCAGCGCCCAAGATTTGTGGCATCGCCACCCGGACAGTCTTGCCCGTGGAAGCAGGCTCCAGCACCTCACGCAGGCTATTCACCATGTGATCAAGCATGGGCTTGGTCAAGCCAGGGTAGACACCCATGAAGAAGGCATCATTCATGATCTTGTCAGTCATGCGCAAATCACCCACCACCCGGTGTTCGATATTTTCAAAGGCCGGATGGCGCAGCAGATTACCTGCAAACAAAGGCCGGGTCTGAATTTTGCGCGCTTCCAAATGACGCACGATCTCTTGCCGATTGACAGGGGCATGGTCACGCACAACCACCAGAAAACCAAACCAGGAAGCGTTGGCTCGCGGATCCGCCTCTGGCAGATGAATCAAGCCCTCAAATGGCCTGAGGGCTTCCATCAAATAGGCATGATTGGCCCGCCTTGCTGCGACAAAACCGTCCAATTTGGCAAGTTGTTTACGACCAATGGCAGCCTGCATGTCCAAAGGTTTCAGGTTGTAGCCCAAATGACGGTAAATGTATTTGTGGTCATAGCCTTCGGGCAGATCACCCATCTTCCAACCAAAACGCTTGCCACAAGTGTTGTCCTTGCCCGATGGGCACCAGCAATCGCGGCCCCAATCACGAAAACTTTCAGCCAGGCGCCGCAAGCGCGGAGTATTGGTCAATACAGCCCCACCCTCGCCCATAGTGAGGTGGTGCGGAGGGTAAAAACTTTGTGTAGCCATGTCACCAAATGAACCGGTCCGCTTACCGCGCCATTCAGCTCCCAAAGCATCACAATTGTCTTCTATCAACCAAAGGTCGTTCTTTTGGCAAAAATCGGTAACCGCATCCAAATCAAACGGGTGGCCAAGCGCATGGGCAGCCACCACTGCTCTTGTTTTCGACGACAACGCCCTTTCCAACAAATCTGGCCGCAGGTTGGCGGTGGCCGGTTCAACATCAATAAACACCGGAACCAATCCGTTTTGCACCAAAGGGGCAACCGTTGTCGGAAATCCGGCAGCAACCGTGATAACCTCATCCCCAGGCCGTAAACCATCGGGAAGGGTGGAGCTGGTTAAAGCGCTCACCGCCAGGAGGTTGGCGCTCGATCCTGAATTGGTGAGTAGCGCCTCGCGCACCCCCACAGCCTTGGCCAGTTCGTTCTCAAAAGCTTCACCCTGAGGCCCAAGCGTGAGCCAAAAATCCAAAACAGTATCCACCGCAGCCGTGACTTCAGATTCGTCAAACACCCTGCCCGCATAGGGCACCGGCGTTGTGCCCGGGATGAACTCGTCCCGTTTCACATGGCGCTGCCTGCTGTATTCCTTAACCTTTTCCAAAATCTCCTGGTGCAAATCTTGCCACATTGTCTTGCTCTCCATGGTGTGAATCTGTTGCTTAATCCTTGGCAAAATCAGGGCGACCAAGATGGCCTTGGCCTGGAATCGTGCTTCACTGGGTAAACCTGCCCGGCGGTAGTCTGCCCGCCTTTCACTTCTGCAATCCAATAACCCCCAACTTTTTCAACCTCATCCCAACGAATCGATTCTTCGGTCAAATAAAGCGGACGCTTGCGTGCCTCCAAGTAGGTGCGGCCCGCATACTGGCCTACCACCCAACCAGCACCCAAAGTCGCCGACAAAATCGCACCCAGCATGGTGTGGGTGAGACCTACTCCCCACAATCCGGTGAAGGCAAGTGCCGCCAGCACCAAGGTGAGAACCATTGAGAAAATAGCCAAACCGCCCAAGGCCTCAACGGGCCACAGCGAGAAGGAAGTCACCGCCCGCGCCGCAAGATTGACCAGATACAAGAAAGGCGCATGGCTCCTGCCCGCGCGCCGGGGGTGGCGGTCATACTCCACCGCCTTCGACGGGAAACCAATCCAATGGCTCAGGCCGCGAAAGTAGCGGTTGCGCTCATTCAGCAGGCCCATGGCGTCGATGGCCCTACGCGACAGCAGCCTGAAATCGGTTGCTTTCGCAGGCAGCCTGCAGTCGCCCACTCGCTCCAGCAGTTTGTAAAAAACCTTGGACCCCAGCGATTTCCACCATGGGTCGCCCGCGCGGTCGCGCACAACGCCATAAACCACATCATGGCCTTCCCGCCAATGGCCCATGAATTTTGGAATCAACTCCACCGGATCTTGTAAATCGCTAAAAACCACCATGGCCGCATCGCCCCGCGCCGAACGCAATCCGACCGCCATCGAGGTTTCAACACCAAAATCACGCGAGAAACGCAAATACCGCCAGCGTTGGTCGCGGTCACACAATTCCCGAACAATGCGACGCGTGCCATCTGTACTGGCATTGTCGATAATCAAAACCTCGTAAGGTTCGCCCAAGGCATCCAGCACTGAGCCAAGTTCCTGATATGCCCTTTGCAAATTGCCTTCTTCGTTCTTGGCAGGCATCACGATGCTCAACACCGGGCGCTGCATGGCCATTGGTTTGCGCAATGGGTTGCTCAGTCGCATGCCGGGCCGGTCAAGCCGCATGGTCACAAAATGTCTGCCCACTGGTCCCCGGTGGGTGGCATCCACCTCAACCCAGCGATGGCCATTTGGCAATTCCTGACGAACCAGCGGAAGCCTGAAAAGTTCCTGAAAACCAACCGCCCGATACAGTCTCATTGCCCGTGGATTGTCATCAAACACCCGCAGACAAATCGCATCCACAGCCAGATTATCCAAAGCCCAAGAGCAAAGGGCCCGAACAGCCAAGGTCATGATACCCCGGGCGCCGCCCTTCTCGCCCCGCACCACATTATCAATTTCAAGGGTGTTGCTTTGCGCCTCGAAGCGGTAATAGCCCGCATGACCAACGGGAGTTCCATTGGCATCGAGAACCCAAAAGAGCATGCGATCAGGCTGGCCCAAGACAGCCTTTTCCAACCACCGGGCCGTCCCCTCGAGGGTTACAGGTGTCACCGATGGAAAAGCCTCGGGGGCACCTTCACGCCACCGGGCCAATCTTGCAATAGCCCTGCGATCAGTAAGGCAAGTTTCAGTCACTGGCACTAAAGTGCCAGCCCTTTGAACACCATCGAACAGGGGCATCGAACCCGCGCCCTGCTCGTGGGGTGATTTCAGATTGGCAAGCGCATTGTGAACCAACACCAGCCTATCCTGCAAACTTGCCTCCAATGTACCGTCAATAGAACTGGCTGCTGCGAGGTTTGCATTGGAGATCGAGCCTGAACAAGAGATCTTGTCTGAGTAGGAAACGGTTGGTTGCGACATGGTGGTTTCCCCCTCAGGCTGCAACCACAGGGCGCACGGCAATAGCCGAACGCAATCCGACACAAACTCGGTCGATATCAGCCTCGGTGAGCGAATGTCCGCTAGGGAGGTTGATTCCTGCCTTGCCAATGCGGGCAGCAACCGGGGCAGGGCCCTCTGAAGTGCGGAACATCGGGAAGCTGGAAAGTGGTGGGAAGAAAGGCCGGCTGTCGATTCCAAGTTCCTTCAGGTGCCGGGTGACTTGCTCGCGTGACGGCGTGATCCGCTCATCGAGCACCACCGAACTCATCCAAAATATGGGTTTCGACCAAGCATTGGCATCGTTCAGGCTGAGGCCTTCCACGCCCGACAATCGGTCTTGGTACCAAGACATGATAGTGCGCTTTTGACCCACCAATTCATCCAGCCTTTCCAATTGGGCAAGTCCCAAAGCGGCTTGAATGTTGGACATTTTATATTTGTATCCCACTTCCAAAATCTGGAAGCCGCTGGCGCGATCGCGAGCATGGTCGTTCAAAAAGCTGGCCCGTTCGAAAATTTCCTGATTGTTGGTCACCAGCATGCCACCTTCGCCGGTGGTCATGATCTTGGCACCCTGAAAACTGAAACAGGCCACATCGCCTAGCGAACCCACAGGTCGCTCCACACCATCCACCAGAACCGTTGCGCCCAAGGCGGGGGCGGCATCCTCCAACACCTTCAGGCCATGGGTTTTTGCAATGGCAAGGATGCGGCCCATATCGCAAGGCTGGCCATAGAGATGGACTGGAATCACCACTTTGCTGCGCGGGGTGATCGCCGCGACCAAGTGGTCAGGGTCCATGCACCAAGTGTCTGGTTGCACATCAACAAAGACCGGAGTGGCACCGCAATATTTCACGGCGCTGGCGGTGGCCACCCAAGTGGTTTCGGGAACCAACACCTCGTCCCCGGGCCCCACGCCCAAAGACAGCAATGCCAAATGAAGCGCCCCGGTGCAGGAACTGGTGGCCATATTGAACCGGGTGTCGGTCACCTCGCCAAAAGCGCGCTGAAACCGCTCAAGATAAAGATTCCAATCCTGGTTCCATCCATGAGCGCAAGCATCAGCTACATAATCCATCTCCAGCTTGGTGATGGAAGGGCCTGCGGTGAGAATCGGTTTCAGTTTTTGGCTGCTCATGGGTGCTTGCTCCAGGGTGTGCTTTTGGCCGGGGTTTTCAGGCTGCCCGGCCCAATCGGCTGCCAGCCGGAATCGCCGGCTCATCCAGATTCACCGCCTCGTTTTCCAAACCGGCCAAATGCGCCCGGTACCAAGCCAAGGTTTCCTCAAGAGCCTCGTCAAAGGTCCAACGCGGGGCCCAACCAAGCTTTTCCCTAGCCAAAGTGCTATTCACGCGTTGGGCAGGAATCTCGTTCGTGGCCGTGCCTAAAATATGGGGTTCGATCCGACTGCCAAGCTGTTTGCAAATGGCTCTGATCATCTCCAGCGAATTCATGCGGAAATTTGCCGAGAAATTGAAAGCCTCGCCATGGATGCCATCATCCGCAGCCATGCGTTCGGCCAAATGGATATAAGCCATAGCCCCGTCGCGCACATAAAAGTAGTCGCGCAACTCTTGCCCGGTAGAACGCAACACAGGTGCCTCACCAGCAAGCAAGCTACGGATAGCACCAGGAACCAACCGGTTCCAGTTCAGGTCGCCACCACCAAAGAAATTGCCACAACGGGTCACGCAAACTGGTAGGCCATAGCTTTTAAAATAACTGCGGCCCAGCATGTCAGCACATGCTTTGCTCACATCGTAAGGATGAGTGGCAGCCAAGGGGGATGTCTCATCATAAGCTTTACCGGCATGGTCCCCATACGCCTTGTCTGAGCTGGCAAGTACCACATGCGGGTTCAACCCGCTTCTGCGTGCCGCCTCTAACAAATTATAGGTGCCCCTGATGTTCGCTTCGAATGTGGCGAGAGGGGAACGGTTCGCGGTACCCACAATCGCCTGGGCGGCAAGGTGGAAGATGGTTTGGATTTCGTGCTCGTTGACCACCCGCTCAAGAAAGTTGAAATCTTCCAGCTTGCCATGGACGCGGTCGATCTTTTTGACCAGCCCGCCACGACGCAGATCAGAACCAGCGACACGGTCGCGCACCAAGCCCACCACATGGGCACCGCGCGCAACCAGGGCTCGGGTTGTCCATGCCCCCACCAAGCCTGTGCAGCCTGTGATTAGCACCCTGCGGCCACGCCAAAATCCGTTGTCCTTGGCACTTGCCATGCTTATGCCCGCTCTCTGATGGGGGTATGATAATGGCCGCGCTGGGCCGTCTTGTTTACTTTGTTCGGGCCTTGCCAAGTGGCCCAAGGCGCACGGCCTGTCGCCCACAACTTTTCCAACTCAGCATGGTCGCGTGGCGTATCCATCGCATACCAAAAACCATCGTGCCGATAGGCGGCTAACTGGCCATCTGCCGCCAAGCCTTCCAGTGGCCCGCGCTCCCAAATAAGATCAGTTGTGTCATCCAAACGGTCGATCACTTCGCTTTGCAGCACGAAGAAGCCACCATTAATGCGGCCTTGGGTAACCTCGGGCTTTTCCTCAAAGGCCCGAACAGTGTCGCCCTCCAGGCGCAACTCGCCGAACCTGCCAGGAGTGCGAACCGCTGTCACGGTTGACAGCTTACCTTGGCGCTTGTGGAAGCGTGTTAATTCTCCAATGTCCACATCCGACAAGCCATCACCATAGGTGAGCAGGAAATTTTTGCCACGCAGGTGGGGTGATGCCCTTTTGATGCGGGCTCCGGTCATCGCATGCTCGCCCGTCTCGGCGAAGGTAACCAACCAGTCTTCTTCATCACGGTCAGCCTGATGGATTTCCATCTGATCAGGACGGCCCAAACGGAAGGTGAAATCCCGCTCGCGTAAATGGTATTCCAAAAACCAGCGTTTAATCTCGAAAGACTTGTAACCAAGGCACAAGACAAACTCGCGCAACCCGTGAGCGGCGCAATGCTTCATGATGTGCCACAGTATGGGTTTGCCACCAATGGGAACCATTGGCTTGGGCAGATGCTCGGTCGTCTCGCGTAAGCGAGTACCTTGGCCTCCGCAGAGGATGACCACTTGCATGCGGTCCCGCCCTTCCTTGAGCGCAAATCATGGTGCAACCGGGCGTCCTTCCCGGGCCCGGATTCTGGAATCCGGGCAGGATCAAATTAGTAACAAATGGCCTTTTTCCGGAGCAACACAACTTTCCTGTTTTTCACAAAAAACCTACTCTCTGCTCAACAGTTGGCAATCTGGGTAGTTTTGCCCAAGTTTTTTGGCTACCTGGGGTTTCGCCAGTCCTGCGAAATGGTTACGGTTGTCAAGTCATTGCGCCCGAAGGATTCAGGGGCATTAGCCATGCGAAGGATTGCAGTTCTCAATCAAAAAGGTGGCGTGGGCAAAACCACCACCTCCGTCAACTTGGCCTCCGCCATGTCAGGAGCCGGTAAAACCGTTTGCCTGATGGACCTCGATCCGCAGGCCCATGCTTCTGCTCATTTGGGTGTCACCGCCACACGCGGCATGAACACCATGTACGACATGCTAGTCCGTCAGACCCCTTGGGAGCAGACGCGTCTTCAGGTGGAACCCAACTTGTGGGTCACCCCTTCATCGCTGGATTTGGCGGCCGCCGAGGTGGAACTGTCCGGGATGGTTGGTCGTGAGATGATCCTGCGGGATTTGGTCCAGGCCGAACCCAATGCCTTCGATGTGATGATCCTTGATTGCGCCCCTTCGTTGGGTGTCCTCACCCTCAATGCGCTCACCTGTGTGGATGAAGTCATCATCCCGCTTCAGCCGCATTTTTTGGCCCTGCATGGCCTAGGAAAACTTTTGGAAACCACCAGCCTGGTAACCAAACGCCTGAATCCAACCCTGAAAGTTACTGGTGTGGTACTCACCCTGTGCGACCTGCAAACCAAACTCACGCACGAAATTGTCGAAGACCTGTGCAGGTTTTTGGAAAAAGCCCGCGGCGGAAAGACTCCTTGGGCTGATGCCGAGCTATTTCGCACCCGCATCCGCCGCAACATCAAGCTGGCCGAATGCCCAAGCTTTGGCAAATCAATCTTCAGTTATGCTCCCACTTGCAATGGGGCAGAGGACTACGCCCTATTGGCCCAAGAAATTCTCAACCTGCAGCCCGCTGTTATGACTGGTCGCGAACTGGGCGAATCTGCCACGCGCCTGAAGGTATTGGACCTCACTCCCAATCCTTCTCCCATGGCCAAGGCTGGCTAATTTCCCATGCCGATTCGAATCGCATCACCTCAGGAACTCCTGAAGATTGACAAAGCACATTTCCGCAAGGTGGCGGAATCAGTGCTGGCTAACGAAGACATCAACGCGTTCGAAATTAGCCTGGCTTTTGTGGACGATGCCACCAGCCAGCGCGTCAATAACCAGTTCTTGAAGCACGATTACCCAACCGATGTGATCTCTTTTCCATACTCCGCCGGCAAGTCGCTACAAGGCGAACTGGTGCTGGGTGTCGAGGTGGCCCTGCGCGAGGCTGCCGAGCGCGGCCACGATCCGCAGACTGAACTGTCTCTTTATGTCATCCACGGCCTGCTGCACCTGGTCGGCTACGATGACAAGGATCCCCACGACAAGCTCATGATGCGCGACCGCGAGAGCGAGCACCTCGAGCTGCTGGGCCTGCCCGACATCTCATCCGGCAGCGAAGAATAAAACCGACTGGAACACCACCATGGACCCATTTCTCGACGCCGCCATCGCCGAGGCAGAAAAAGGTTTGGCCGAGGGTGGCATTCCCATCGGGTCGGTGCTGGTGCACCAGGGCCAGATCATAGGCCGCGGGCACAATCGCCGCGTGCAAAAGGGCAGCGCCATCCTTCACGGCGAGATGGACGCGCTGGAAAGCGCCGGCCGACTGCCCGCCAAGGTGTATGCCGAAAGCACGCTATACACCACGCTCTCACCATGCCCCATGTGCGCCGGGGCCATCCTGCTTTACAAGATCCCCCGCGTGGTGATCGGCGAAAACATCACCTTCCAAGGCGATGAAGACCTGCTGCGCTCCCGGGGCGTGCATCTAACTCTGGCTAGCGACCAGCGCTGCATCGCCCTGATGAAACGCTTCATCGCCGACAAGCCTGGCTTGTGGAACGAGGATATCGGGGCATAAGCGGTCAAACGCCCTGGCAAACTTGCAAGCGTCATAAAAAGAATGGTGGGTGCGGCTAACCGCACCCACCATTCTTAATTAGTGAGAAAAAAGCCTAAACTTCCTTCTTGTAGTACTCACGCTCAATATAGGTAGTGTCCACCTTGCCCGCTTGAAAAGCCTTGTCTGCTATCAGGTCACGCAGAAGGGGGATGGTGGTCTTGATACCTTCCACATGGAACTCGGCCAAAGCGCGGCGCATCGCTGCAATGGCCTCAGCGCGGGTGGGGCGATGCACCAAAAGCTTGGCAACCAAAGAATCGTAGTTGGGTGGAACCTTGTAACCAGCAGAAGCATGGGTGTCGAGACGCACCCCCGGGCCGCCCGGTGCTTGCCATTTGGTGATCAGGCCCGGGGACGGACGGAAACCCGCCGCTGGGTCCTCGGCGTTGACGCGCACCTCAATGGCGGAGCCTTGGTGCTTGATCTGATCCTGGGTGAAGGCCAACTTCTCGCCCGCGGCAACGCGAATTTGATTCTGGATCAAGTCGATACCTGTGACCAACTCGCTCACCGGGTGCTCAACCTGGATGCGGGCATTCACCTCGATGAAGTAGAAGCGGTTATTCTTGTCCACCAAGAACTCGCAGGTCCCCGCTGAATAATAGCCGGCCGCCTTCACCAGCCGAACCGCGGCAGCGCACAGCTCATCACGCACCTCCGCAGGCAAGTTAGGTGCGGGCGATTCTTCCACTAGTTTTTGGTGACGGCGCTGCAGCGAGCAATCACGCTCGTACAAGTGCACCACATTGCCATGACGATCAGCCAAAATTTGCACTTCAACATGGCGCGGGTTTTCTATGTACTTTTCAAGGTAGACGCTGCCGTCCTTGAAGGCGTTCTCAGCCTCTTGGCTGGCACTGACCAAGCCTGTCTTCAGGCTCAGGTCGTTGTGCGCAACCCGCATGCCTTTACCACCACCGCCCGCTGCCGCCTTGATCAGTACCGGGTAGCCCATTTCTTGGGCCAGACGCAGGGCATCTTCTTCCTTCGTGATCAAACCTTCCGAGCCGGGGACTACCGGCACCTTGGCCTCCATGGCCATTTTGCGTGCCTCGTTCTTGTTGCCCAGCCGGCGCATCGCCTGTTCGGGCGGACCTATGAACTCGATGTTGCACGAGCGACAAACCTCGGCGAAGTGAGCATTCTCGGAAAGAAAGCCGTAGCCGGGGTGAATGGCCTGAACATCGCCAATTTCAGCGGCTGATATCAGTCGCGGAATGTTGAGGTAGCTTTCTGCAGAAGGCCCAGGCCCAATGCAAATGGCCTGATTGGCCAATGATAAATAGTGGGCACCGCGGTCGGCCTCTGAAAACACGGCCACCGACTCGATCCCCATATCCCTGCAGGCCCGGATCACCCGCAGGGCTATCTCGCCCCGGTTAGCCACCAAAATGCGCTGAAACATCCTAGTATCACCTGCAGAGGGTTTGGCGGGCTCAGGCCGATGGGTCGACCCGGAACAGGACCTGCCCGTACTCCACCGGTTGCTTGTTTTCGACGCAAACTTCAACGATGGTGCCTGTCAGTTCGGCTACTATCTCATTGAAAATCTTCATCGCCTCAATTTGGCAGACCACCGTGGTAGGGGTCACCTTAGTGCCGACTTGCGCGTAGGGCGGCGAGCTAGGCTTGTCTTGAGCATAAAAGGTCCCGGGTGTGGGACTTTTGATTTCCAGCAAGGTCTTTGCCGGTTTGGCCTCCGCTGCAGGCACATGCGGTGCCGCTGCTGCCATGGCAGGTGCGTAAACTGGAGGCGCAACCGCCACAGGGGAAGCCACAGGCAGTGAAGTCAGCACAGGCAAATTACGCTTCAGCCGAATGCTGCGCTCGCCGTCCTTCAGCTCAAGTTCCGCCAAGTCGTGCCGGCTCATCAAGCCGACCAACTCGCGAATGGTTCGTGTTTCAAAAGGTCCCGGGCCGCCGGCCTGGGGTGTTTCTTCCGCCACAACCGCCTTCCTTTCTTTAATCTTTCTTCTCTTAATACTTATCAACTTCTTGGCCCAAGCTCTAGTCCGCGTGGTAAGTCACTCAGGCAAACCCCACCCTCGGGGGTCACTAGGAAGTCATCTTCCACCCGAATCCCCCATCTTTCAGGAAAATATACCCCCGGCTCAATCGTCACCACCATCCCGGCTTGCAGTTTTTCGGGATTCCCATGCCTAAACCAAGGTGCCTCATGGATTTCCAAGCCAAATCCATGGCCTGTTCCGTGGACGAAATATTGCTCCAAATTAACCTTGGCTAGGGATTCCCGTACCGCCTTATCTACCTGCGAGCATTCAACACCCGGTTTTAGCCACGGTATTGCAGCCAATTGTGCTGTCCGCACTGCCTGATGGGCCGGTTCTAATTCCGGGGTTTGGGGGAAAGATTTTGGCCCTTTACCTAGTAAGGTGGTTCGGGTGAGGTCGCTTTTATAGCCGTGGATGGTTTGCGCCCCCCAATCCACCAGCAACACGCCATTTTCTGGTAAAACCTTGGCTGTCGGATGGTAGTGAGGCAGGGCGGCACCATCGTCACCCGCAATAATCAATGGAAAAGCTGATTCTTGGGCCCCAATTCCCCTCAGCGTGAATTCCAATTGGTCTGACGCCTGTTTTTCGGTGGTTCCTGGGCTGAAACCGCCATGCCGCCAAGTGGTGTAAGCCTTTTGGGCCAGTTCCACCGCCAGTTGAATTTCTTGCAATTCACGGGCATCCTTGACAACCCGCAGGCCCTCCACCAACCCCTGACACGATTTCCAGGCAACTGCGGGTAAAAGTTCTCGCCACCGTTCCATCTCCGCCAGTGTAATGCTGGCAGATTCAACCCCCACACGGTTGACCCCCTGAGCCCTGATCACTTCTGGTACAGCATCCACCAATTTTTGGCTCGATGGCCTGACATGCACCGCCAAACCAGCACATTCTCTCGCCAATTGTTCGGTGTAGCGCCCGTCACTCACCAGCAAATCCTGCTTACGGCCTACCAGCAGCACTGTGCTGTCGCCCGTAAAGCCGGTCAGGTAGCGCACATGCACCCCCCTGCTCACCACCAGCAACTCCAAATCGCTTGTAACCAAAAGTGAGCGCAAGCGCTCGCGCCTGCTGGCGTGGTCAAAGGGCGAGGCAACAGCCATGAATCTGCTCCAAATGAATCGGTATGCCTTCATTTATAGATGAAATCTGCCACTTAGTCTCCAATCACATCCTCCAGCAACGATACGGCAACCACCTGGCCCCGAGCTAAAAACAGGTGTTTGCGGTTCCTCTTGATGCCGGTCGAGGCACTGGCATGCACATAGTTCTCCCGCGTGGTTTCCGTGTCTCGCAGGTCGTGCAAATCAGCGTTTTTCAGCTCCATGAAACCATCATGAATGGCCACCAAAGTGCCCAGGCAGACATATTCACTGGCCAAATCAATAACCACCTTCTGGTTCAGCAACGGTTCCAGCATGGCGTTCACCACCCCAAAAAATGAGCAAGCAATCACCAAGCCTTGGGTATCGCGCCCATCCACATTTCCCCAAACACCCAAGAGATTGTAATCTGATGGCACGCGGCCCACTCCGCGAACAATTGCACCCAATTCCAGGCTCAAGTCCGGATTTGGAAAGAGGCGCGCATGACATCACCTGATTCCCCGACAAACAGCACCCTACAAACCCAATCCGGGCCTCTGCGCGAAGAATATATCGATACGCGTGACAGCCTGCGCACCTTGCTAAACAAACTTAGCCAATTACCCGTATGGGCTTTCGACACCGAATTTGTAGGGGAAGAGACCTATATCCCCAAGCTTTGTTTGGTGCAGGTGGCCACCCCCGACGGGCTCTTCCTGATCGACCCGCTTGCGGTGGACGAAATCGCCTCTTTTTGGAAACTGGTCGCTGAACCAGGTCGACGGGTGGTGGTTCACGGCGGAAGGGAGGAGATTCGACTCTGCCGTACCTGGGCAGGCATTCCCCCCGCCGGTCTTTTCGATGTGCAGGTGGCAGCAGGGCTGACCGGGCTAGTTTTCCCCCTGGGCATGGCCACCCTTGCCGAGCAAGAACTGGGCGTTCGCCTACGCAAAGGCGAAACCCTCACCGAATGGCGCACCCGCCCGCTCAGCCCCGAGCAAATCACCTACGCCTACGACGATATCCGTTATCTTCTTTCCTTGGAAAAGATTCTCTCCAATCGCCTGGCCGAAACCAACCGCCAAGCCTGGATGGAGGAAGAAACCTCCCGGCAGATCAACAGCGTCGACCCGGTGCGTATTCAGGAAGACGAGCGGTGGCGCAAGCTGAAGGGGGCCGGCAGTCTTGATCCCAAAAGGCTGGCGGTGCTGCGCTCCCTCCATGCCTGGCGTGAAAGCCGGGCCAACGAATTGAACCGCCCGGTACGGGTGCTCCTGCGCGATGACTTGCTGATTGAACTAGCCCGCCGCATGCCCTCTCGCCCAGCCGAACTGGAGCTGGTGCGAGGCATCAGCAAGCGAGATGCGCCTGTGCTGGTGGATGTGATTGAACAGGCCCGAAATCTGCCAAAGGAGCAGTGGCCCGAGCCGGCACCACGCGAATTGGATGCCCCCCAAGCACAACCCTTGGTCAGCTTTTTACAGTTGGTGCTGCAGCATCATTGCGCCCGTGTGAACCTGGCACAACCACTTGCCGCAACCCAAGCCGAGTTGAAAAACCTGGTCCGCCAGCACCTGGCGGGCGAATCTGAACCGGTAAGCGGCCTCCTCTCCGCCGGCTGGCGCCGGGAAAATATCTTGCCCCTTCTCCAAGATGCGCTGGCAGGCAAGCTAGCTTTACGGGTTGAGGATATCACCCGGGAAGAGCCGCTGGGCTGGTAAGCCCAGCCAACGGCTAGTTAGACAATAAATATATCAATTAAGTTATATTATGCGTTGTTGAAAGCCCTTCAACTCTGCCGGCCCTTTGTCGAGAAGATCGCTGACGACAAATACACACTTAGCACTGCTCAGGCTTCTGACAAAAGTTCCATCATTCACTATGCTATTGGAAGTGCGGTTTGCCAGTTGAACACCCGGTATGCTGGTGACGAATCGGGTGGGCAAAAAACCCACCAATCCCAAGGTGATCCCCATGGCAAAACCCTTGAGCAACCGCCGGATCCACTACTGGCTAGGGATTGTCTCAGCTTTGCCAGTTTTGGTGATTCTGGTAACAGGACTGATGCTTCAGCTCAAAAAACAAGTACCCTGGGTACAACCTCCAGAACAGAAAGGCGGGGGTACCGTACCCAGCCTCAATTTGGAAACCGTCTTTCAGACTTGCCAAACAATTCCCGAAGCCGGTGTAAAAACCTGGAAAGATATCAGCCGCATCGATATCCGCCCGGCTAAAGGCATGATGAAAGTACTGGCTCGCAATGGGTGGGAAATACAACTCGACAGCAGCACCGGCTCGGTACTGCAAGTTGCCTACCGCCGCAGCGACCTGATAGAGTCGTTCCACGATGGATCATGGTTTGGCGAATGGACCAAGCTAGGAATCTTCCTGCCTGCTGCCATTATTTTACTGGTTCTTTGGGTAACAGGCCTGGTACTGTTCTTCCAACCGTTGCGGGTAAAATGGCGGCGCCAGGTCCCTAGCTAACACGCTTTCAAACAAATAGGCAATCGCCACTTCATCCGGTAGATAATCCGTAGCCCCACAGATGGAAACTCTTTGGCCTAAGCATCTTTGCCAACTGGTCAAGGCAGCACGAAATTTTTAGGCTACACAAGGCGTTTTACATTTTTAATAAACAAGCCCAGGCACAGTTCCCTTAAAATTACCCATGAACCTTGTAACCAAACCTCGATCTGGTGGATCATAAGGCCTTAATAACCTAATTTCAGAAAGTGGTAGGGCTATGGAAATAACTATTTTGTCAGCCAGCGAGGTGCACAGGCGCAAAAATGCCAACGAACCAATCGACCTTTTGGATGTGCGCACACCCTTGGAATACCGCGAGGTGCACGCAGTCGACACCGAGCTGGTACCCCTCGACCGCCTCGATCCGGCAGCTTTCAAAAACCGAGCACCCGGCAGGATGCTGGCTGTTTTGTGCAAATCAGGGGGCCGGGCCAAGCAAGCTTGTGAAAAACTGGCTGCCGCCGGGGTGCCAGGATTAATCCTCGTGGAGGGGGGCACCACCGCATGGGTCGCCGCCGGATTGCCAGTTGAGCGTGGCAAAAAAGGCATGTCTCTGGAAAGGCAAGTACGCATCGCCGCTGGGGCACTCACCTTCACCGGCGTGGTTCTGGGTTGGCTGGTGCACCCTTACTTTTTCGGGCTTTCAGGTTTTGTGGGTGCCGGGTTGATGTTCGCCGGCATCACCGATTCCTGCGCCATGGGCATGCTCATCGCCAAAATGCCATGGAACCAAGTGAAACTCGATAAACCGGCACAAATGTGCCAGACAAAACCAACCAACTGCTGAAGCTAGCCAAGCCTATGGCGACTCAGTTGGAGTTGCCGGTGAACAGGTCACTGTTGGGATGTTGCTTGCGCCATTCACCCCAAGTGGTGCGAATAAACGGCACAGATTGCAGCGGGAAAGCTCCCGTTGCATTATCCGCCGGTTCCAGCGTGCTTTGATGAAACAGGTGATTATCCACACGGATGACCATTTTTTTGTCCTTACTGGCTCCGTGTTCAATTTTCACGCCCAAAGGCTTGGCTTCACCAGGTTGGGTGAAAACCTGCACACAGTCCGCCAAATCGCAAAAGGTTACCGTTACAGGCCGGTCTCCCTGTAGGCCGTTGTAGACATGCTTGTCAGGCGCATGCACGGCTGACAAAGCATAGGCCTTCGCTTTGCCTTCTATCTCAACCCCTATCACCAAATCCTCATCCCGCAAACTGTTCATCGCCGCCAAGCGCTGGGCCGGGGTCATGGACTGGGGTTGCAGGTGAGCCTCTTCGGTTTCTGGCCTGCCCGCCCAAAGCTGGTAGCCAACAAAAACGCCTGCCAAACCAACAGCCAAAAGAACCACCAGCCACGATGCCACAGGGTTTGCCGACTGTTTGGTAGATGCAAAATTCATGAACCTGATTTCTCCAATAAGGTGCTTGGCCTGATTATTCTACCATGACTGACTACTTCTCCCCTTGCCAACCCTCTGGAAATCCCAGCCTCCACACCTCGCTGCATAGTGGCTGGGCGTGGCCACCCAACATCCAGATGGCATCCTGAAACACCAGAGCCGAATGCTCGTGGCGCTCCTTGGGGCGGGTTGCGGTTATCAGCTCCTTCCATGTTTTGCCATCTTTGGAGCACCAAACATCACCCCAGTTTTTGGCAGGGTTGTTCGACCACCCGCCCACCACCCACAGATGATCGCGGTGGGTAACCGCCGAAAACCACAAGCGCGGGTTCCAAGGCGCCTTTTCCGTGATGCAGGTCCAGTCCTTGCCGTTTTCCGAACACCACACATCGTTGAGGGCCTGGTAGCCAGGCTGGTAATTGCCTCCACCCAGCACCCACAATTTGCCAGCATGCGCAACCACCTGGTGGTAGGCCCGCGGTTTCCACGGGGCGTTTTTGGTCACGCAGGTCCAGGTCTCGCCATCACCCGAACACCAGACATCGTTTTGAATACTTTTATTGGTTCCAAAGTAGTAATTTTCCGTGCCGCCAATAATCCACAGCTTGTCATCATGCACCGCCACCCCAGCCGCCAGCCGTGGCGACCACCCCGCCTTTTCGGTGACCAGTTTCCAGTCTGACCCGTTGTCGCTGTTCCATACCTGGGCGCTTGCCGAGTGTGTTTTCAGCCGTCCATCAGCCCAGCCCCCCATCAGCCACATCTTGCCCCGAAAGGTGACACTCATCGGCAGGTCAGAGTGTCGCCAGGGTGCCTCAGAAGTGGTTCGGCTCCAGCTTTTGCCGTCCGGTGAACTCCAGACATCACGCGGCGGCGCGGAAAACGAATCAAACCAGCCACCCATAATCCACATACGGTTGTTGAAGACCACCTCGCCCTGCGAATCGCGCGGCTGCCAGCCCGCATTGCGTGTGACAAGCTTCCAATCGGGGGCTGGCTGGCACATCGATAACATCAGGGCAAAAAGAAATGAGATCATGGAAATTCCCCGCCAAACCACCCGCTTTTCACTCACCCCCCGTACGGTGTATCCGTCGGTATTCACCAGGTGACATGCCTATGGTCCGCCTGAATTGCCTAGTGAAAGCACTTTGGTCGGAATAGCCGCAATTCAGCGCCACCGCCGAGATGGGGCTGGTGGTGTGGCGCAACTGCTGGGTGGCCTGATCCATGCGAAACTTCAACAACAACTGCCCCGGTGTGAGATGAAAAACTTGCCGAATGCGATGGTCCATCTGGTACGGGCCAATACCCGCCTCTTGCGCCAAACGCGACAGAGGCCATGGCTGGTCTAGCGACGCTCTTGCCTGATCAATCGCCCGGGCAAGCTGGCCCCATGCCTGGTTATTCTCTTCCGGCGCATGCAAATCACGCGAAAAACCTACCAAACCGGTGCATCGACCCGCCTTATCAAAAAGAGGCAGCTTGGTCGTCAGGCACCAGCCTGGCTCTCCCTGGTGGTAGGTGTGCAATTCCAAAGCGTTCATCAAAGGCAAGCCAGAGCGAATCACCTCCAGATCTTGCGATAGAAATGCCTCCCCACCCGGACCGGGAAACAATTGGGCCGCCGTTCGCTCCAGCAATTCTTCCTTCCGCTCCAAACGGCATCGGTTCACCAGCGTCTGGTTCACCACCACATATCGGCCCTGATTATCCTTGATAAAGAAAACCATGTCCGCCAAGCAGTCAAACAAGGCCTCACCCGTGAAGGGTTCTGCCAATTTGGCCAGAAAACCGGCCGAGCCTAAATGGTGTGCGATGGAACGAGGCATGACGCCGATCATCCAAGCAGGGAACCCTTTTGTCCATAGCCCCTCATGCCTCTTTTACACCGATTTCCGTTCATTTCGCCAAATTATGCCAGTTTCACCCCCGCCAGCCTTGTTTGGGAACAAGACACCCAACCCATCTGGGAATAGATTGATAGTGCGTTGTATCTGTGCGCTTAATTTCACGGCTTCCCGTTAAAAAAGGTTTCAAAACCATGTCACAGGCCAAATGGCAAGGCGTTTTCCCCGCTGTCACCACCCAGTTTCACAAAGATCTGACACTCAACCTCGATGGATTCTCCAAACACCTCGAAGCCCTCATCGATTCACGCGTGACCGGCCTGATCGTTTGCGGCTCGCTCGGTGAGAACCAATCCCTCGACCCAGAAGAAAAACGCACCGTCCTCAAACGCGCTATCGAGGTGGCAAAGGGAAGGGTACCGGTACTCAGCGGTGTTGCCGAAACTAGCACCCTCGCAGCCTGCAGGTATGTGGCAGATGGCGAAAAATTAGGCGCTTCCGGCTACATGGTCATGCCCGCCATGGTCTACAAGGCCGACCCAGCCGAGGCCGAAAACCATTTCCGCCGCGTGGGCGCCGCCACCCATTTACCATGGATGCTCTACAACAACCCGGTGGGCTACTCGGTGGACATCACTCCCCCGCAATTCGCCAAGCTTTCAGACATCAAGAACTTGGTGGCCTTGAAAGAAAGCTCCGCAAATACCCGACGTATCACCGAATTGCGCATCGAGGTTGGCAACCGTTATCAACTTTTTGTCGGCGTCGACGACCTGGCTTTGGAATCAGCCGTGCTGGGCATCGATGGCTGGGTGGCCGGTTCCGGCATCGCCTTCCCCAAAGAAAACCAATATTTCTGGGAATTGACCCGTCAGGGCAAATGGGACGAGGCTCGGAAAATGTACCTGTGGTTCTACCCGCTCCTGAAACTCGACACCCACATCAAGTTCGTGCAATACATCAAGCTGGCGGTACAAGAAACCGGCTTGGGTGCCGAATGGGTACGCGAGCCCCGGCTGGCACTTTCTGGTGCCGAGCGCGAAACGGTGCTCAAAATCATCCACAAAGGCATCGCCGAGCGGCCCAAGCTTTAGGCAATAACCCACACCCACACACGCCACCATGAGCGCCAACGCCATCCAGCGGATCACCGTGGTTGATTCCCACACCGGCGGCGAGCCCACCCGGGTTGTCCTGCAGGGCGGACCAGATTTGGAAAATGGCCCGCTCGAGCATCGCTTGGCCCTTTTGCGTCAAAGACACGACGCCTTCCGCTCGGCCGTGGTCAACGAACCCCGGGGCAGCGATGTGCTGGTGGGTGCTTTGCTGTGCGAGCCAACCGATCCCTCCTGTTCGGCGGGAGTCATCTTCTTCAACAATGTGGGCTACCTTGGCATGTGCGGCCATGGCACCATCGGGTTGGTGGTGACCCTCGCGCACTTGGGCCGTATCGGTCCCGGCCTCCACCGCATTGAAACGCCTGTTGGCGTTGTCGAAGCCAACTTGCGGCCCGATGGCTCTGTGGCGGTGCGCAATGTGCCAAGCTGGCGCGCCCACAAAGGGGTGAAAGTGACCGTGCCTGGTAACGGCGAAGTGACAGGCGATATCGCTTGGGGCGGCAACTGGTTTTATCTGGTCGAAGACCACGGCCACCGCCTCACCCTGCCTTGCGTGGCCGAACTGACAGACCTTGCCACCCGCATCCGCCAAGCAATCAATCAGGCCGGGTATCCCGAAGTCGATCATGTCGAACTGATCGGTACCGGAGCACCCGGCTCAGATGCGCGAAATTTCGTCCTGTGCCCAGGACTGGCCTACGACCGGTCGCCTTGTGGCACCGGTACCAGTGCCAAACTGGCATGCCTTGCCGCCGACGGCAAGCTACAACCAGGACAACCGTGGGTGCAAGAAAGCATCTTGGGCACCCGCTTTGTCGGACATTTTGAGTGGGATAACAATACCACCGACTGCGGGCAAATATTGCCAACCGTCACTGGCACCGCGCATGTGATAGCCGAAGCAACCCTGCTGGTGGATGCGCGGGATCCGTTTTGCTGGGGCATTCGTCCAGATTAAACAACAAAGTCTCCGCCCCAATTACCCTGGACCCTACCCGCAAGGGCCCACGCCCGTTGTCGATTTTGGAAACCAAAGATGTCCAAGCGTGTGCTGATTCTGGGTGCAGGGGTGATCGGGTTGTCCTCCGCGCTCAATGCCTTGCAGCGCGGCTTCCAAGTGACCGTGGTGGACAGAGGCCCGTCCACCCGCGACGGATGCTCGTTTGGCAACGCCGGAATGTTGGTGCCCAGCCACTTTGTCCCTCTGGCCGCACCGGGCGCAGTCTGGATGGGCATCAAGTGGATGTGGAACCCCGAATCCCCCTTTTACATTCGGCCCCGGCTGTCGTGGGACTTGCTGAGTTGGGCATTGCGTTTCTGGCAAGCCTCCACCGCCGCACGGGTAAAAGCTGCCGAACCAATCCTGCGTGATCTGAATTACCAAAGCCGCGACATCTACACCGAATGGGCCAGCCACCCTGAATCCGGGCCGGGTGACTTCGGGCTGGAGACTAAGGGCCTGCTGATGCTGTGCCGCACGGCCAAGGGGCTGGAAGAGGAAGCCCACATGGCCGAACGGGCTAACCAGTTAGGCGTGCCAGCCAAAGTTCTGGATGCTGCAGGTGCCAAAAAACTCGACCCAGGCGCCGACCTGGCCATCGAGGGGGCCGTTTACTTCCCCAAAGACTGCCACCTCGACCCCAACCGGCTGATGGCTGGCCTGGAAAACCGCTGCCGCACCTTGGGGGCAACCTTCCATTTCAACACCGAGGTGACCGGCTTTATGCGTGAAGGTTCCACCTTGCACGGCGCGCGCACCAGCGCTGGGGAATTGGCAGCCGACCAAGTGGTGTTGGCAGCGGGCTCCTGGTCTCCACTTCTGGCAAAAGAGCTGGGCCTTGGCTTGCCAATGCAGGCTGGTAAGGGATACAGCCTAACCATGGCAAAGCCCAAACAATTGCCGACACTATGCACCATTTTGACAGAGGCGCGGGTGGCAGTCACGCCGATGGGTGGCCGGTTGCGTGTGGGTGGCACCATGGAGATCTCCGGATTGAATGAAACCGTCGCACCAGCGCGGGTGCGCGGTATCCAACGCTCGTTCTGCCAGTATTACCCAGCATTCACCGAGACAGACTTCGCCGGTATCGAGCCTTGGAAAGGTCTGCGACCCTGCTCACCGGATGGATTGCCGTATTTGGGGCGCAGCAAAAAAATAACCAACCTCATCGTCGCCACAGGCCACGCCATGATGGGCCTAAGCTTGGGAGGCATTACCGGCAAGTTGGTGGGCCAATTGCTTCTGGAGGAAAAGCCCTCCGTTGACTTGCAATTGCTCGACCCGGAACGGTACGGATAAGGATCTACCACCCACCGCCTTGAATGTTCAAGCCATTTTCTTACCAAGACTTAAGAACTATTTTTTGAAAATTAGAATAGCCCATTTTCCCCCGGGGTTTAGGGACAGGCATGCCGTATCCACCGGGGCGCTCCAGGAATAAAGGCAAATGAGCGACAGCAACAACGATCCCGCATCAGACCCTGATGAGCCCAAGGTTTCAGCCAGCGCAATAGTCTGCGAATTTACCATCTATAAATTGCCTTTTGGAAAAGGTAGAATGATTCTGGACCCGGAGGCGGGTGTGATTTATTTCAAAAAATGCTTTGTGCCCTATGGTTTTTTAACTAGAAAGGTCCGTGGATGGTATGCATGCGATTTGTCCGATATCCAAAAAATTCTTTTTACGCATAGAGAAGTGGGCATGTGTATTTATACAGTACATGGCAAAGTTGAGTATATAGATTGTAGGATGAATGAGGAAACTTGGCGGGTTGGAAAATATCTGGAAGAATATATTCGTTGCCAGGAAAAGGAATCACCGTTAAGCCAATTAAAAACAAAGAGCGCCGAATTATTAGTCATTGATGAAACGGATGGGATTTTTGGCAGTGTAAAAGCTTGGTTTCTTATGCTCATGTGTATGTACGGCCTTTTTTTTTCCATAATATTATCAACTGAAAAATCTGATGTTACTAACAAAGTTGATGATTCCGGCCTCTCCCTGACTGTTTTCGGATTACTTGGGGGTATTACTGGTTGGCTTGTAGGATCATTGATTTGCAACTTTTTGTTGATCTTGTTGCCAGAAAAAATAACCAAATCACGCACAAGGTTTGGCTGTATATTGCTTTTACTGGCTGTTTGGCCTGTATGGATTTATTTACCTTATTTAGCGCTATGCGTAGCTATCGAAGCCTATGTGATGCTTATATCGCCGTTAATCGTGACGCCAGAAGATCAGGTCTTTTGGTTTTCCGTGATTTGTGTCACTGGTCTCATCGTCGCACTGGGTTGTGGCTTTCTTATCCGCAGCATTTTTCGCTATAGGCGAGCAGTCACAGAATCCCTGCAGGCCAGCGAACTGTCCGGCCTTGAAAACCAGCAACCCGACAAAAAGCCCGAGGAGCTTCTTGCGGATATTTCATCATCGGCTACGGAAAATCCATCCGGGGAGTGGTCGGAAAAAGAATAGCAGGCGGGCGATCAACCGATGCAATGCATCCAGTCCATGTGTCTTTGTTTATCAGGGTGATCCACCATGGTAAAAGAAAAGCCTTCCGCACCAACCCGGGCGCCCCAAAGATTCAGACAAATGAGCAACAACTATCCGGCATCAGACACCGATGAGCCCAAGGTTTCAGCCAGCGCAATAGTCTGCGAATTTACCATCTATAAATGGCCTTTTGGAAAAGGTAGAATGATTCTGGACCCGGAGGCGGGTGTGATTTATTTCAAAAAATGCTTTTTGCCCTATGGTTTTTTAACTAGAAAGGTCCGTGGATGGTATGCATGCGATTTGTCCGATATCCAAAAAATTCTTTTCGCAGCTCCACCCCGTGAAATAACGCATAGCGCATGGGGCATGGGTATTTACACAGTACATGGTAAAGTCGAGTATATAAAATGTAGGATGAATGACGAAACCTGGCGGGTTGGAAAATATCTGGAAGAATATATTCGTTGCCAGGAAAAGGAATCACCGTTAAGCCAATTAAAAACAAAGAGCGCCGAATTATTAGTCATTGATGAAACGGATGGGATTTTTGGCAGTGTAAAACTTTGGTTTCTTATGCTCATGTGTGTGTACGGCCTTTTATTTTCCATCATATTATTTACTAAAAAATCTGATGTTACTAACAAATCTGATGATTCCGGCCTCTCCCTGACTGTTTTCGGATTACTTGGGGGTATTACTGGTTGGGTTGGAGGATCATTGATATGCTATTTTTTGTTGATACTGTTGCCAGAAAAAATAACCAAATCAAGCACAAAGTTTAGTTTTATATTGCTTTTAATTGCTTTTTGGCCGGCTTGGATTTTTTTGCCTTATTTAGCGCTATGCGTAGCTATCGAAGCCTATTTGATGCTTTATGCGATGCTTATATCGCCGTTAATCGTGACGTCAGAAGATCAGGTCTTTTGGTTTTCCGTGATTTGTGTCACTGGTCTCATCGTCGCACTGGGTTGTGGCGTTCTTATCCGCAGCATTTTTCGCTATCGGCGAGCAGTCACAGAATCCCTGCAGGCCAGCGAACTGTCCGGCCTTGAAAACCAGCAACCCGACAAAAAGCCCGAGGAGCTTCTTGCGGATATTTCATCATCGGCTACGGAAAATCCATCCGGGGA